>Ga0179593_1653655_pt1 | contig 23279 bp, 30 predicted proteins | sample CZODoug2_1_08_16_FD_185931 | JGI IMG/M metagenome (GOLD analysis project Ga0179593, IMG submission 185931) | Vadose zone soil fungal communities from Angelo Coast Range Reserve, California, USA - CZODoug2_1_08_16fungal (PacBio error correction) | ecosystem: Environmental > Terrestrial > Soil >...
GGGGAAAGGGGAAAAAAAAAAAAGCAGCACCCCCACATGCGAGTGTCCCGACTTGCTGTCTGCACTCACGCCTGGACTGACCTTAGAGGAAAAAGAGGAAGAATCTTCGGAGCGAACGACCGCTTCCGAACGCGGTGAGCAAACGGTGCTTTCCTTAACCCACCCTTCACCCGCGTCGATCTATGAAAGGAAGAAGAAAAGAGAAAAAGGGAAAAAGGAGGGGGCGCTGCCCGGAGCAGCAGATCAGGCGTGGACACCTGTTCACTCGTTGATCTAACCCTCATTCTCGCGCTCGGCAAGTGGGCAGAAGAAAAAAAGGGGGGGAAAAAAAAAAGAAAAAAGAACCTTCCTAAGGCTGACCAGCTTTCCCGGTTATCGTCTGATTGTGAAGTTGAGAAACTCTCGAATCCACTCTGCGAAGGTGGTGGGCGCTCGAGGAAAAAAGCGAAGAAAAGGGAGAAAGTCTGTTCGTGATGGTCTCAAATGTCGCCGTTCCGCCGCTCCGGATCAACCTCATCTAATCCATGTCTGACGTCGCTCGAATTGCGGTGTGTGCGACGCCTTCCACACGGAAAAGAGGCTAAAGAGAAGGGAAAGAATCGTAGCCCGCTTCGTCGCCCGATTTGTATCGCTACCGCCAAACGGGGGGAAAGAAAGGGGGAGGGGAAAAAAAATTCCGCGACACGGAAGCCGTCCCTTCGACGATCCGGCGTGCCACCGTCGTGTGGCTCGCGGACTACAGCGGAAGTAAAAGAAGAGAAAGTGGGGAAGGGAAAAAGGATGCTATTTTGCCCACCCCGACGGCGGGCGAAGTTCTTTCATTTAACACCGAGCGGCTGGCGAAGAGCCGGAAAGAAGGGGAGGGGAAGGAAAGAAAGAAAGGAAACACCTCGACAGGTCTCAAATTGCATTCCGCCAACAATCCCACCCCGCGGATTGAGAAGGAAAAGAGAGGGAGGGGGGGGGGAAGAAAAACGAATTCACCGCCGAAGTTACCTCGGATATCCTCCCGGAAACGGTGTTTCGCGGAAAGGGAAAATGGGGAAAAAAAAATTCCCGAGTTCAAACTTCCGCCGTTCCATTGTCGGTAGTGCATTGATCCGCCGAGTTTCTAAAGTTTCTGGAAGGAAGGAAGAGGGGGGGAAAAAAAAGGAGGCGCCGACACTGCTCCGCCTCAACGCGGTTGGTTCTTCGAGAATGACCGTGTTTCGTGAAGAACCTCGCGCAGCTCAAGGGAGGAGGGGGGGGGAAAAAAAAAGAAAAAGGGATCCGACGCAGCGTTGCTTCCTTTCCGGCGTTGGCGCGTCACCACTCTAGAAGGGAGGGGAGAGAAAAAACCCCTCCGCCGTTGTGTGTTATTCGCAACAGGGCAGGAGAAGGAGGGGAAAAAAAGCGAACTGCGGTGCATGCTTCCGCACGATCGACGACCTGCTCGCACTCCGCTCTCGGGCCGAAGGGGAGGAAAAGGGGGGAGGGGGGAATCGAAGCCCGCGAAGGCGCTGGGCACCTCGGGTTTCCCTTCACTTGTGCTGACCTCGACCCGGTGATGATGAACGCAAGAAAAGGGGAAGGCTTCGTCCGAGAACTGGCACAACCCCCCGCGTACTAGGTTCTCGGCAAAGGGAACGTTAAGGGAGAGGAAAAAGAAAGAGGGGTCGCATTGTGGAAACTTGTCCCGCTTTTCGAATTCGCTAAGTCTTCCGCGTCCGGTGAAGCAGGAGGGAAAGGAGAGGATCCCTTGCCCGGCGTGGTAACGAGGTAAGGGAGAGAAGAGAAAAGAAAGAGGGGGAGGAGGACCTCCTCACCGGCGCGAACCCACGATCCGCTACCGGGGTCCGAAAATCTACGCAAGAAAGGAAAAAAGGGAGTGTTCGAGGACCGGCGCAGGGGTGTACCGCAAGCTCATCGTTAGCGGAAGGGGGAAGAAGGAGGGGAAAAAAAAAACTTGGTGCAGATGTTCGACCGCGACGAGCCGATGCCCCCGAACGCCCGAACGGGAGACCAGAAAAAAAAAAAGGGGGGGAAAAGGAAAGAAAACGTAGACCGAATGCCGCCATCTTGTACTCGCTCCTCGCGGCTTGCGACAAACCGAAAGAAGGAGAGGTGAAAAAAAAAGAAAGGAAGAGAAAAAAGACGACACTATTGGCGAACCACCTAAAGCCTTACCTTCTTAATCGCGAGGCCCTGTGGTAGAAGGAGAAAAAAAAAAGAACAAAAAGGGAAGGAAAGTCGAGTCTTATCCGCTCCCCATTAATCCCTCTCCACCTTATACTCTTTATCAGAGTCGTCCAGCTGCAACGCGCGGCGGAGCTGTACATAAAGAGGAGGGGGGAAAAAAGGGAAAAAAAGGAAGAAAGAAAGCTTTACAACCCTCATTCTCACCGCGATCCTCGCTTGTCCACTCCTCCGTTTCAACTTCGGCATAGGGGAAGAAAGGAAAAAGAGAAGAGGGAAGGAAAACTCACTGCCCTTATTTTTCGTCGTCGTTCTCTTCATTGCCGAAACTCCTTCACGGTGGGGCATCGCGTGGAAGAGGAGGGGAAAAAGAAAAAAAAAGGAAAGAGAGGGAAAAAGAAGGTGTGCCATTCCTTATTCGGCCTGATTCCGGCGGTCCTGGGTTTCTTCGGCGGGGGGGAGGAAAGGAGGGGGGGGGAGGGGGGAGAAAGAGGAAAGGAGGGGGGGGTTCCCTCTTTCCCGCGCGAAGACCGATGGCCGGCTCGCGTGTCGCAGTCGAGAAGAAAGGGGGGGAAAAAAGAGGGGAAGGAAGGTTCGTGGCGTATGGGTCGCGCTCTCTCCGGTGTGCTCCCCGCAGTACTAAAGAAAAGGGGGAGAGAGAAAAGAAGAGGTCCGCAACTCTCGCGGACTGTTCGACAACGATTATAGGGCTGGAAGGGGGAAGGGAAAAGAAAAGGAGGGGGGGAAAGCGGCGATCTGCTACCTCTTTCCCCTTCCGCGAGCGTGGAGAAGGAAAGAGAGAGAAAAGGGGGGAAAGAAAAAAGAGAGGAAACCGATCCACTGAGTGAGGTAATCGAATCGGCCTTCACCGCCGGTTTGCCGTCATGGAAGAGGGGAGGAGGAAAAAGAAGAAAAGAAGAGGGGGAAAGAGAAAAAGAAAAAAGAAGGGGATCCCTTAACCGTGCCCGTTTACTTAGTACTGCGTGATCACACCGGGAGAGAGGGAAAAAAAAAAAAAAAAAAAAGGAAGAGGAGAGGGGGGAGGAGCTTCTTAACGTCCTACCTCTATCCGTCATCCTTTCTTCTCGCGTAACAGAGAAAAATGAAAGAGAAAAAGAAGGAAAGAAAAAAAAAAGGGAGAAAAAAGAAAACCGACCGCCGGAATCACGGCTATCAGGACTGGCCCATCAACTTGGTGCAAACAAAAGAGGAAAAAAAAAAAAAAAAGAGGGAAAGAGAAACTCGATTCCCACCTTGAAGGAGTTTCCTTCAATTCCTAAAGAACTCCTCGCAAATCATCTTTGCGTGTAGATTAGTGAAGGGAGAAAAAGGGGAAAAAAGAAAAAAGAAAAAGAAGAAGGGGAAAAAGGAATTGACCCCGCGAGGATCGCGGTGAGAATGAGGTTGTAAAGCTGGCCGTCTGTTAGTCCGAGTTCGATGAGAGGGGAAGAAGAAAAAGAAAAAAAAAGAAGAAGGAGAGGAAGTAATCATTTTGAGCGGGATTCATGGGAGCGATAGCCTCTCGGGGTCCATGTCAGTTTTGGAGAGGAATCTGGGAGGTTTCGGTTGCGTAGGGAGAGAGAAAGGACGAAAGGGGAAAAGGAAAAAGAAAGAAGGCCGGCGCTGTTTGGCTTCACATAGCTTCTTGTTTGCGCAGAAGTCAAGAGGGAGAAGAGAGGGACGGGAAAAGGAGAGGGAAGTCTTCTTTTTTGATCCATAACCGGGGGAGGAAAGGAGGAAAAAGAGGAAGAAGAAGGGAGAAAAAAACGCGATCTTTCCTTCTCGAACGATGTCTTGTGCGGTACCACCCCTCGCCGGGAATAGAAAAAGGTGTTTTTTTGTGCACCACTTCGTCCGTTTAACTCGGCATCTGGATGCCGAAAGGACAAAAAGGAAAAAAAAAGAAAAAAAGGGGAGGGAGGGGGAAGGGGGGGGAAGAGGGAAAAACCTTGTTTTCCCATATGTCTGAACAATCCGTACCTTTGCCGTCGTTTTCGCGCAAAGAGAAGAAAGGAGGAAAAAAAAAAAAAAAAAAAGGAACAAAAGGGGGGGAAGAAGGATAGGGACACTCGGTAAATTCCACACTCGAAACCACTAGATCTTCCGGTAATCACTCCCCGGAAAGGAAGGGAAAAGGAAGAGAAGGAAGGGCCGCGGTGTTGCCAGTGCGTACCTAAGATTCCCATTTTCTCAATGCGCACGTTTGAGCAAAGAGAAGAAGAAGGGAAGGGGAAAAAGAGGGGAAGGGGGGAAAAAAGGTCGCCCAGCTCCTTCTCTTCTTCGATTCCAACACCCTCCACCGAAAAAAGAAAAGAAGAGAGGGAAAAAAGGAGGAGGAAAGAAAGGCTTCATACCCTTCACGCCGTCTCGGGTGGGGACGGAGTAGGGGAAAAAAAAAAGAAAGGAAGGGCGAACACACACACTTCGTAGTTGTTAGCATCACAGAGAGGGGGGGGAGAAAAAAAAAAAGAAGGAAGGGAGAAGCTTCTTTCGGCGTAACCATCCCTTCTGCCTTTATGGTGATTTCCATCAACGGGAGAGAAAAAGGAGAGGGGGGGAGGGAAGAGGAGGGTCTCTTCACCGACACTGTCTCTCGAACGACCCACCGCGTTGGGGAGGAGAGGGGAGGAGAGAGGAAAGGGGAGAGGGTCATGCTCTGTCCTCGTCGGAACGACACGAGTTTCCAAAGAACCTTTAGAAAAGAGGAGGAAAAGAAGGAAAAAAAAAAAAAAAAAAGGAAGAGGTAGAGGAAGGCCCTTCATAATGTTCGCCTCTGCCCCCCTCCCCAGTGGAGGGAGAAAAAAAAAAAAAAGGGGGGGAAAAAAAAAAGGGAGAAAAAGAGAAAAAAGGGGGGAAAGGAAAGTGACAACGCGATGTCCGCCGGGCGAGCCTTGTGTTGCCTCTCAAGCCGCTGGGTGGGCATGTGCGACGAACGGGCGAAAGGGAAGGGGGGAAAAGAGAAAGGGAGGAAGGGGATGAAAAAAGCGTTGTTCCCACTTTCAAATAACTTCGCCCGCCCGTAGGGGGGGGAAAGAGGGAGAAGGGGAAAAAAAAAAAAAAGAGAAAAAAAAAAGAAAATGGGAGAGGGGAAGAGAGAAAAGCCTCACCCGCTTTTGCACTCCGGAACTCGTCGACTACGTCTTCCGTTGTCGCGTAATCTCATTCTCCTCGCAGCCGAGGCGCGAGGCGAATTGTCGAGAAGGAGGAAAGAAGAAAAAAAAGAAGGGAAGGAGAGGGGAGGGAACGTTGCCTTCTTCTTCCTCCCACTGAAATACCTGCATAACACGTTGCGCTGAGCCGAAGTTTCGTTTGTTGAAGGTAGAAAAAAAAAAAAAAGGAAAGGGAAAAAAAAAAAAAAAAAGGGGGGGGAAAAAAGAAAGAAAAGGAAGGAGGAAAGGGGAAGAGAACGATCGATCTGATCGTTCTCACTCCTCTTGCCTTCCGCGGGAGCGATTTTGCCTCGAAAAAAAAGGAGGGCGGGGGAAAAAGAAAAAGGAGAAGGGAGAGAGAAAGCCCTGACCTTTTCCCTGGCCGTGGGTTGCGAACCCCTGTCGGGAGGGAAAAAATGGGAAGGGAAAAAAAGAAAGAAAAAAAAAAAAAAGGGAAGAAAAAAAAATAGCGCTGGGCTGTTGCCAGCCACCTAGCCGCTTGTCTCAAGTGCTATTCTGCGATTCCGGTGAGACGCTCGACGAGTGGAGGGGGGGAAAGGGGGCAAAAAAGGGGAAAAAAAAACGAGAGAAGGGGGTGGAGGGGGATGAAAAAAGGAAAGAAGGGAGGACGTACCCGGCGTTAGTTGCAGCAGCATCCGTCCACTCGCCCCTGTGTGTGTTGCGCCGCTGATCGGCACGATCAGCAAGGAAAAAAAAGAAGGAGAAAAGAAAAGAGGGAAAAAGAGAAAAGGAAAAGAAAAAAAAAGGTGTGCGAACTCTGCTTAACTCTCCGCCGATCATTCATTTGTTCTAATCGTCAAAGGGCCACGGTGGGCGCTGAAGAGGGGAAGGAAAAGAGAAAAAAAAAAAAGAAAAAAGGGGGGAAGAGGAGAAGGGAGGGGGGCAACGAAGAAAAGCTCACCTACCGTCTTCACCATCTGCGTATCCGAACGACCGGCTCGACCGCGGTGAAAAAAAAGGGAGAGAAGAAAAAAAAAGAAAAAGGGAAAAAAGAGGAGGTGGCTGGCACCTCCCTCAGGCGCGATGTTTCTCACCTTTGCGCGGCAACGAGAGAGGAAGAGGGGTAGGGGGAAGAAGGAGAGAGGAGAAGGGGGGAAGAAAGGTTCTTCACCCTCACGGGCCAAGGGCAACGTTCAGGTCTGTCTGCGATCACGGCCATAGGCTGAACCAGCAGAAAAGGGAGAGGAGGAGTGAAAGGGAAAAAAAAAAGAAAAAAAAAAAAGGGGAAAGAGAGGGAGGCTCGATTCGCTCTGTAGCGAGGGCTAAGTCTTTTCGTGATTGCTCAATGTCGCCGTCGCCGCTCCGGATGCACCCGCAAAAGAAAGGAAGGGGGAAAAAGGGAGGGAAAACAAGGATGCCGTTCTTTTCATGTTCGTCAAGAAGAACTGCACATGACGACCTGAGTGCAAGAGGGAGGAGGGAGAAAGGGAAAGAGGAAGGGGAGAAAAGAGAAGAGAGAAAGGAAATAGTAGAATTCGCATTCCTCGACACTTAACCTTCTTCTACGAGTTCCGCTTGCAAAAAAAAGGAGAAAAGGAAAAAGGGAGGGGGGGAGGAAACCCCCTCTTAAAACCATCCTGCCAACTCCTCTAATTTTCACGGGCGATTTGCCCACCCCGATGGAGGGAGAAGGGAGGGGAAAGGGGGAAAAAAAAAGAAAAAAAAAGGGGGAGGCAGGAAAAAAAAGAAGGGAAGCGACATTCGCAAAGTTTTCAGTCCGCACCATCCCACCCCGCCCGCTTGAGATGCAAAAGAGGAGAAAAAAAAGGGAAAAAGGGGGAAAGGAACAGCAAGAGGAAGGATATCCGCCCTGACACGTTTCTCTCCCTTCCAACTGTGGCGGGGGAGGGGAAGAGAAAAGAGGAAAAAAGGAAAAAGGGAAAGAAGGGAAGAAAGTGGGGCGTGTATTAATTGATCAGCCTGTTTCTAAGGTTCTTTAAAACCGGTCGCTAGAAAAGGGAAAGGAACAAGAGGGGGGGAAGAAAAGCAGGGGGAAGAGAAAGCCTCCCGCAACGCGGGTGGGTCGTTCTATATGACCAGGGGGAGGGGGCAAAAAAAAAACCTCTTCCTCATCTGTTTGCTAGTCTGAGGAATCACCCTCAAGCCGCCGGGATGGGAAAAAGAAAGGGGAAAGAGAGAAAAAAGGAAGGGGGGAAGATCTCACCACAAGCTACTGTTATTCTCACCCCTCCTACTTGTTGTGTTCGCAACCGGAGAAAAAGGGAAGGAGAGAAAAGAGGGAAAAGGGGAGTAAGAAGAGAAAAGACTGCATCTCATCCTCGAGCTTGCCAAGCCTTGAAGCAGGCCGAGGGGGGGGGAGGAGTAGAAAGAAGAGAAAGAAAATTTTCCTACCCTCTTTTTTCACTTCACTGTGCTCCAACCTCGAAAAAAGAAAAAAAAGGCGGAGGAGGATTCTTCACTTCAACTTGCGATTGAAAATGGGAGAGGAGAAAAAGACAGAGAAGAAGTGCAGGCACTTTCACGTTGTAATCTGTTAAATACGTTCCGTTATGTTATCCCGTCCGGCGCGTGGGGGGAGAGGGGGGGGAAAAGGGGAAAAAAAAGAGAGAAGGGAACGGGGAAAAAGGAAAGGAGAGCAGGGTCCGTTGCCCGGCCGTGTACGCTGTATCGTCATTCGCCGAACACGACTTCAAAGTGTAAAGGAAGGGAAAAGAGGAAAAAAAAAAAAAGGGAAAAAAGAGGAGAAAAAGAGAGAAAAAAGAAAGGGAAAAAGAAAGGAAAAAGGGAAAGAAGGGGGGGCGGGTGGTACCTCTCTTTTTCCCGCAATCTCATCGTTTCGCGAAGGGAAGAGGGGGAGGGAAAGAAGGGAGAAAGAAGAGCCTATTCCCCGAACCCCCTCTCTACGTTCTCGAAAAAGGGGAAGACAGAAAGAAGAGGGAAGAAAAGAAGCGACGGCTAACACTCCCCTACGCTCTTGACGCCACCCTCTCCTGCACCGGCTGCTGTTCCACTTCAGGGAAAAGGAAGAAAAAAAAAAAAAGGGGAAAAAAAGGGGGGAGAAAAAAAAGAAACAGAAAAACTTCCTCTCCAAAACATACCTGGACCCCGAGAGGCTATCCGCTCCCATAATCCCGCCCACCTGATAACTCTGGATGCAAGAGAAGAAGAGGGAAAAAAAGAGAGAAAGGTAAGAAGGAACTGACTCACCTGCTGCCCATCTTACCAAACCCCTCCTTCTCACCCGCGAGAAGCAGAGGTGGAAAGAAGAGAAAGGAAAAGGGAAAGAAATCTTGCTTCTCTTATGACCTCTCTCCTGCATTGAAAAGAAAAGAGAAGAAGGAGGGAGAGTTATTCGCGGAAGTAAACATCCTTCACTTGTTTTCATCTCTTTAACTCTTCGTGGTCCCGGAAGGGAAGGGAGGAGGAAGAAAAAAAGGTGGGGGGAAATGAATGAATCCGACCGGGGGTCCTTCTTTCTTGTTTTCTTCTTCTTTTTGATTCCCGGCGGGGGAGGGGGAAAGAAAGGAAGAAAGAGGGAAGTGTGGTGGAAGTCCTCTCTAATACCTTATTCCGTCTCGCTTTCTTCCTTTCTCCGAACTCGTCGCCACAGGAAGGAAAAGGAGGGGGGAAGGAGGTCGCCTACTCATGTTTGCTCCCTCCGTACTTACTACACTGTGCTACGGTAGGACCCGAAAGAAGAGAGGTGAAAAAGGAGAGGGCTTACATTTTAATCCTACACCTCTTACCTTACTGCAACCCGGCGGTGGTAGGAAGAGAAAGGGAAAAGAGGAGGAGAAGGAGGAGTCGAGCTTGCTCGCCAATCTCTCCTCCTAAAAAAAAAAAAAAGGGGGGGGGGGAGGGGAGGAGGGGAAAAGTAAAAGGAGGGGATCTAGATTGTCCTCACCGCCTTTGTTTGTCCGTTCATTTCGCGGTGTAGGAACAGGAAAATAAGAAAGGTGTCGAAGTCCGCATTAGTTTCGAATTCACCGCCAGACTTGGGGAGAAGGGGAAGGAAAAAGAGAAATACGCCGCGAACACCACCGCGTACTTAAATACTGAACTCCCACACCTTCGCGTACTGAATAGGAGAAAAGAGGGAGGGGGAAAAAAAAAAAAAAAAAAGGAGGAAAAAAAAGGGGCGTCCATTAACACTATCAGCACCGCGTCCAGCACTGGGATGAACCGCCACCCGCCGGAATAAAACAAGAAGAAACGAGGAGAAGAAGGGAGAAAAAGAAGGTGAAAGAAGAACTCCCTGAGTCTAAGCCTCCGCTCCCTCTGTACCACGCCGCGTTCCACGCGAGGAAAAGGGGGGAAAGAAAAAAAGGGGAGGGAGGTCTTACCTGCCTCACCTCGATCTTCGGCATTACTTTTACAGCAGGAGCGGGGGTAGAAAAAGAAAAAAAAGGAGGGGGGAAAAAAGAAAAAAAGGAGAGAGGGAGAAAATAGGGAGCTGGTCTCTTCTTTTATGCCTAGTTCATGCTTGATCTTTATTCCTCAGCATTCCTAGCATCAAGCCAAAGCGAAAGAGGGGGAAAAGGGGAAAAAAAGGGAGGGAAAGAGAGATAGGGGGGCAGGGAGTATTTTTTTAGCAGGACCGGGGTGAGTGTTCGTTTGCTTCTGTTAGTCGTCGCCCCACAGGGCCTCGCGAAGGAAGCAAGGGAAGAGGGAAAAAAAAAAAGGCGCGGTGGCGTCACAGAGCGTCCGGTAGTGTTTCGCATCCTTCGCGGATCGCGTCCACGAGGAAGAGGAGGAAGGGGAAGAAAGGAAGAAAAGGGTGGAGAAAGCACGGAGAGGCGGTTCGGGGGCATCGTCTCGTCTCGGTCGCACATCTGCACCCGCGTCGGGCGCTTCCGCGAAAAGGAAAGAAGAGAAAAAAGAAGGAAAAGAAAAAAAAAAAAAAAAAAAAAGAAAAGGAGGGGGAAGGGAAAAGAGGCAATCTGGTATGCGAAGACGCCACTTCCACCCCCATGATCTTCTGCGTGCGTAATGTCGACCGCGGTGAGGAGGGGGGGGAGAGAAGTGGAAAAAGGAAAAAAGGAAAAAAAGGGAGGGGGGGAAACTCTCCTACCTCTACCGCCTGGCACGACTCGCGATCAGGTCTTTCACTATAATCTCCCGCTTAACACGGAAAGAAGGAAAGGAAGGAAGGGAAAAAAAAGAAAAAGAAAAGAGAAAGGAACAGGAATTGAAAAGCTTCAACGTGTACCTTTTCCTGAGCACCTCTCGCTCTTTGGTTCAGTGCGGACGAAGATGAAAAGGGGAGGAAGAGGAAAAGAAAAAAGGAGAGGGGTTCAGCACCGGTTCGAGGTGCATCACAGTTACTTGCAACCCGAGGTCGCCCGCGCATAGAGGAGGAGAAAAATAGAGGGGAAAAAAGGGGGGACAAGAGGGGAAAAATTGTCTGATGCAGTCGTCGATCGTGCTTGAAGCTGCACGCCTTCGCGGGGTGGGAAGGAGGGAGGAGAAAGAAAAAAAAAAAAAAGAGAGAGGGGAGAAGAAGCGCTTTTGGTGAGGCTTCCGCCCCGACGGTCGACGGTGCGTGACGCGCACAGCCGGGAACAGAAAAGAAAGAGGGGGGGGGGGGGGGGGGGGGGGGGGGGAGAAGGAAAGAGAGAAAAAGGAGGAGAAAGAGGAAAAAATGCGTTTGTATCTTCCTCTGCGGTTCTTCACCGAACACGGTCATCGCGAAAGGGGGAAAAAAAGAAGGAAAGGAAGGAAAGAAAGAGGAGGGGGGAGTCGCTTTTCTCATTCTTCTGTTCCTCGCTTATGCGACAACTATTTTCAGAAAAAGGGGGAAGAAAAGAAAAGAAAGGAAAAGGAGAGGGAAGAGTGAGGGTAAGAGTGCCTTTCCCCTTCAGACTTTTCTCCGCTTCCTCGCCCCCCCATGGCAGTGGCGCGAACAAGGGGAAGGAGAAGAGAAGAAAGAAAAAAAAAAAAAAAAGGAAAAGGGAGAAAAGGGAGAAGGGGAGAGAAGGAGGAAAGCCTCGTTGTTTGGCTGTTAGTACTGCAACTTTGCGCCTTTCGCGTTTGTGACCTGAGTTGTAATGCTCCTTGAAAGAAATGGGAAAAGGAAAAAAGGAAAAAAGGAGCAAAAAGGAGGGGGGGAAGGAAGGGAACATCGCGGTCGTGCCGGATTGTTTAGATTTTCACTTCCAGCACACCCCGTCTATTCGCGCAAATCGTCGCGGAGTAATGACCGGGAAAAGGAAAAGAAAAAGAAAGGAAAAAGGAAAGAAGAGGAAAGAGGGGAGGGCTAAGATTTCAATATCGCTTTTTAGCCTGCCCTTTTTTCTGTTCTAGATACACTCGGCGACGAATGACGCGGAATGAGAGGGTAGGGGGAGGGGGAAGAGGAGAAAAAAAAAAAAAAAAAGGAAGAGGGGGGGATCAGCCTGGATTCGATGTCTGGTTGCCTCCGGAGCGGCGACGGCGACATTTGAGCCCTCACGAACATACTTCGCCTAATAAAGAGAGAGAGAGGGAAAAAAGAAAGGAAGGTTCGCTATGTTCTTCCACTTCAATCAGCCGATACCCTTGAAGCTGTCAGCCGTCGGAAGGGGGAGAGAGGAAGGGAGAAGAAAGGGGGGGGAAAACCCTCTTTAGGTCTGCCCACCTTGCCTAGCGCGAGCATGAGGTTTGATCCACGCGGGAAAGGTGTGAAAAAAAGGGGAAAAGGAAAAGGAAAAAAAAAAAAAGGAGGGCAGGCCACCAAAGAGGCCGCTTTTCGCCAGGCGATTCTGCGATAAGGGGAGAAGAGCGGAAGAGGGGGAAAGAAAAAAGAAAAAAGAGGGAGGAGGGGGAGAGGAGGAGATTTCTATTAAAAAAGACCATTCGCTAGCGCACAGTTCAGTCACCGGCTTGACGTTTGCAGCTCAATTCTGCCACTCGCCCGGGGGGGGGGGGGGGGGAGAAGAGGAGAAAAAAAAAAAAAAAAGAAAAAAGAAGGGAGGGGGGGGGAAGCGCGGAACTCTCCCGCCTATCATGCAAGTGTTCGATCTTCATAATTGCCACGGTTGGCGGCTGATCGTTTCGACCGCGGCGCAACACCAAAGGAGAGGGAGAGGCGAAAAAAAAGAAGAGGGGGAAAGAAAGAGAAGGGCTCACCTGCGCGGCTACATCGCGAGTCAACTAACGGCTTCGTACTCTGTGAAGCAAACGTGCTTCAGACCAACAAGGAAAAAAAAAAAAAAAGAAAAGGAGAAGCAAGGAAGCATCGCTATGTGTTCGCACCGTGCGCGTCCCTTAAGCATTCATATCCCGTGCGTGAAAAAGTGAAAGAAGGGGGAAAAAAAAAGAGGAAGGGGGGGGGAGGTAATACAACAGCTTTTTCGTCACCCTCACTTTCCATTTCAACTTTCCATGTTCTTGTAGAGGAAAAGGGAAGGGAGGGGGAGGGGAAAGAGGGAGAAGATCTGAATGTTGGGTCTTCTATTCAAATCTCTCCCCATCTTAATGTGCAAGAGCGCGTTCGAACTGCTCGATGAGATAGGGGAGAGGAGGGAGAGGGGAAAGGGGAGAAAGAAGAAAGAAAAAAGGAGGGGGGGGGGAGAAGTACACAACTAAACTTTGCTCCTCGCACTTTTTCCTGCCTGCTTTCAGTGGGGAAAAGAAAAGGAAAGGAAAGGAAAAAAAAGCCATCGGGCCGTCAGCCAGAGAAAAGGAAAAAAAGAAAGAGGAAAGAAAAAGAGGAGAAAGCGACAACGAAGCCGTCTTCTCGATTTCCTTCTTCCACCGCAGGGGGGATAGGAGGGAGGAAGAAAAGGGGGAAAAGAGGAAAAAAAAAGGGGAAGAATGTTCACTAGCTATTTTCCCCCCCCTACTGTTCTTGCGAAGTCGTTTCAGTTTACCACCTATGCGGAGGCGAAGAGAAGAGAAGAGGGAAAAAAGGAGAAAAAAGAAAAAAAAAAAGAAAGTAGGAAAAAAAAGGCATCCTCACTCCACCCCTTCTTCTTTATTCACAAAACAAAAAAAGGAACAAAAAAAAAAAGAAAAAAAAAGAGAGAAGGGGAGGGAAAATCTATTCACCGCCTAATTTGACCTGCTGATATCCTCCGCACACGGTGTTCCTCGAACCTACAAGGGGGGGGGGGGGAGAAAAAAAAAAAAAAAAGAAAGGGAAAAAAAGGGAAAAGGGACTCATTGCGGATTAAGTAATCATCCGATTTTTTCTAAAGTTTCTTAGAAACCGTGTCGCTCCGCCTAGGACCGAATCAATGGAAAAAAGCGCCGCGCGGAAGAGGGAAAGGAAGGGAAGGGAAAAGGGGAAGAAGGAAAGAAGGGAAAAAGTGGTAGGGGAGAAAACGCCGGGCACTACAAACCTCGATTCTTTTGGGCGCGTCCTCAGCGGTTTCGCCGGAGGAAAAGAAAACTCAGAAGGAAGGGGAAAAAAGAAAAAAAGAGGAGAGGGGAGAGAACACCTAACGACTTGTTTTGTGTTCGCAACCTGCAGTTCTCCTCTTGTTTCCACTTAATAGCTGGACTGAATAGCGACGAAGGCAAAAAAGAAGGGAGGGAAGGGGGGGAAAAATAAAAAGAAAAAAAAGGAGGGGGGGAGGGGCGGGTTGCTTGGCCTCAGAAGTCCGCTAAGTGCGCTGTGCGACCTCGTGTGGCACGTAAATGGGAGGAAAAAGAGAAAGGGAAAAAAAAGGAAAAAAGGGGGAGTCAACTTGCGATTGAGAAAATGGCATCCTTTCTTCGCACTGGCACACCAGAAAGGGGAAAAAGAAAAGAGGGGGGGGAAAAGGCGATCTCGTGGTTGTTCGCGTGTGAATTGTCCCGCTGGTCCGAAGTCGCGAAGGGACGAAGGAGGAAGGGAAGGAAAAAAAAAAGAGGGAAAGGAAAAAAAAAATGCCTTGTTTCACCATCTGGGGAACAGTGTGCGTACTCGCGACCTCTCACCGCGCGAACCACGATCCCGCTACCGGCAGGGGAGAAATCGAAAGAAAAAAAGGAAAGAAGGGAAAAAAAAAGAAAAGGAGAGGTGTACGAACAATCTCATCTTTCGCGACGGGAAATCTCTCTGTGGGCGTGCTCGTCGTCCTTGCGCGGAAGCCCGAAAAGAGAGGGGGGAAGGGAAAAAAGAAGCGAAGGGAGGAAACGTCTTGCCCAACGACTCCTCGAACTCGACGTCTGCAACTGATACAAGGAAGAAAAAAAAAATAAAAGAAAAAAAAGGAAAGGAAGAGGGACCTTTCTGCTGTCACTTACTACCACTATTGTCTACCCACTCCTAAAGCCGTACTTCGTATCGCTATGCCTGGGTCAGCACGGAAAAAAGAAAAAAAAAAAGGGAAAAAAAAGGAAAAAAAAAAAAAGGAAAAGGGAAAGAAAAGAGATGACGCTTTCCACCATCTCGTTCACACTCCTTTTCTCAGTCCGGCTGACTGCTCGGAATGCGAGCAAGAAGAAGAAAGAAGGAGAAAAGAAAAAAAATCGCGTGGTTCCACTCCTCCGTTTCAACTTCGCATCTGTGCCGACATACGCTGGCGCGCGTATGAAAAGGAAAGAGGAGAAAAAAGAAAGAAAAAAAAAAGGGGGGAAGAAAAAAGAAGAAAAAGGATTTGCGCGCGTTCTTCGGCATTGTCCGAAACTCCTTCACGGTGGGCAGAGGCGGGGAAAAAGGAGGAGAAAAGAAAAAAGAGGGAAGGGGATGGGCCATTCCTGATCGCCTGTGATTCCGTCGGTCGGTCTTCGGCGGGTGATTCCCGGCGGGTGGAGGTGGAAGAAAGGGGAAAAAGGAAAAAAAGGGAAGAGGGAGGAGAGGGAAAGAAGGAAGGCCTTCCGCGGGTTCGGTTGCCTTTCTCCGACGAGAGAAAAGAGGAGAAAAAGGGGAAAAAAAGGAGGAGAAGGGGCTCCCGCAGTACTACTACACGTGCTAACGTTACGGACCGCGCAACGGATGGAGGGTCGGGAAAGAAGAGAAAAGAAAAAGAAAAAAAAAGGCCACCCGTCTGTTATTCCGCTATCTCTATTACTCACTACGTGGATCGGGTGTCCAGAGAGGGAAATAGGGAAAGGGGGAAAAAAGAGAGAGAAAAAAAAGGGGTATTCTTACCCTCTAATATTTTTCGTATCAATCTCTCCGTTAATATTGTATCCGATCGCCGCGAGGGAAAAGAGAAAGGAGGGAGAAAAGAGGGGGGGAAGGAAAAGGAAGAAAGAAATCTGTCGCATTCCGCTATGAAAGTTGCTAATTCAACTCCAGACTTTGTGGCTAGTCCTGAACGTAAAAGTGAAGAAGAAAAAAGGGAAGAAAAGAAGGAAGGAAGGAAAGAGAACGTCTTTCGGAGAACGGCCGACCTCGAGCCGTCCATCCGGTCTTCGCGTCGGACCATAGAACCACAATGCAGGAGGAAAAGGAAAAAAAAAAAGAAAAGGGAAAAGAAAAAAAAAAAGGAAAGAAGAAGAAAAGGCGTACCAGTAATGGCCCATCACTTTGTTACTCGACGCAACCGACGTTGCCCAGCCCCGAAGAAGCAAGAAGGGAGAAAAAAAAAGAAAAAGAAAAAAGGGGGAAAAAAAAAAGAACAAGAAAAGAAAGGGGAGGTAGTTCGTGACCTGCTCACCGCGAGCGTCTGCAGTACGGTGAACAGGCAGGAGCGCGTCATTAAGCGAAAACGAAGGAAGGGAGGGAAAGGAGAAGGAAAAAAAAAAAAGGGGGGAAGGGAAGAGGGAAGGGTCTTTAATGCTCACATTCCGAGCTCATCCATACTGCGAACGGAGTGTGACTCGATGGTGTCACAGCGGTCAGCACGCCGCGTGGGAGAGGGAAGAAGAAGAAAAGAAAAAGGAAGGGGAAGAGGGAAACCAGGCCTCTCTATTACTGCAGGTCCGGCTTTCGCGTGGTTCGCCAATATGTGTCGTAAAGTTGAAAGAGAGGGAAAAAACGAAAAAGGGGAAAAGGGAAAACAAAAAAAAAAAGGAAAGAGGGGGGGAGGGAGTTACGTTGGTTGCAGTTTCAGACTCGCTTTCCTCGCGGTCGTTGGATCATACCGGTTGCGAGAACGTCGAAGAGGTGAGGGGAAGAGGGAGAGGAAAAAAAAATAGAAAAAAAAAAGAAAAAAGAGAAAACTCGCCGGTCCTCGAACACCTGCCCACTTCTTCCGTGGGGACTCGCATCTTGGATGCCGAAAGAAGCCACTCCAACCATGAAGTAAGGAGGGAGGAGAAGGGAAAAAAAAGGAAAAGAAAGGGGGGAGGAAAGGAGAAGGGGGGCCTGTCTTGTTCGTTCTCACTCTCCTACCTCTTACACTCCGTTCACGGACGTCTCGAGCAGGTCGTTCAAGAGAATAGAGAAGAGAAAAAAAAGAAAAAAGGGGGAGGAAAACCGAACACCACGATATCTGCCTGGACTCACCTCACCGAACGTACTTTTCACGCTGCAAAGGAACGGGAAAGAAAAAAGAAAAGAAAAAAAGAAAGAAGGGAAAGGAGGAAGGGCTCGTTCATCAGCAACCTTGTCGATTTGCAGCACATTTACGTTCCACCCGAGGTCGCCCAGCGCCTTCGCGATGCGAAGGGGAAAAAAAAAAAAAAAAAAAAAAAAGAAGGGGGGAAGGAGGGGGGGGGGGAGAAAGGGTTCGTAAGACATTCACTCCCTTCGCTTGGTTTGCGTCGTCTCTCTTCAGGCAGCGAAGAAGGGGGAAAAAAAAAGAGGAAAGGGAAAAGGGAGGAGAAAAAAGGAAAAGGACGTGCGTGACGCGCACCCGTACCTGAACGCCACGCTGCGTTCGTCTTCCCATCCCCGGCGGACTTGAGGGTGGAGTAAGAAGAAAAAGGAGAAAAAAGAAGGAAAAAAAAGGGAAGAGGGAGACCCACCCTCTTTTCGGCTTAGCATTTCGTCGAGTAACCTCTTGCTGCCATGCCGTTCCCGATGATCGCGAGGAGAGGGGAGGAGGGAGGAAGAGAAAGGAAAAAAAAAAAAAGAGGGAGAAGGGAAAGGGAAAAGGATCACTTCACTCCCGCAATGCGAACGGCTGACAGTTTGAAACTCGGCATCGGCTCTTCGGGTCGAAGTGAGGGACAGGAGAGGAGGGAAAAAGAAAGGAAAAAAGACAAGGAAGGAGGGAGTCTACTTCGTCTTCGTCTCTCCACCTTCACTCTTCTCACCCTTTTACAACTCTATGTCGCGGGAGGAAATGGTGGAGAGAAAGAAAAGGAAAAGGAAAGGGGAGAGAAGGGGGGGAAAGTTTTTGACTAACCGCGGAAACTCGGCGTCTTCTCTTCGCCCGCAGCTCGGTGTTGTGAAAATAAAAAAAGGGAAAAAAAAAAAAAGAGAAGGAGGGCCCATCACACCGTCGTTCGCGCCAATCTTCGCGTATGTAATGCCGCTGTAATTCGCGCGAGCCACAAAAGAGGGGGGGGGGGGAAGAAGGGAGAAAAAAAAAAAAGAAAAAAAAAGAAGAAGGGGGGGGGGGAGCAATGCGTATTCGCAAGGATTTCATATCGCTGAGCGGCCCGTTTTGGCGGTCGCGATACAACGAGGGAAGGAAGGAGAAGGGAAGGAAAAGGGAGGGGAAGGGAGGGAAAACCAGCAATTCGAGCGACTTCAGCCTGGATTCGATGCGGTTTGCATCGGAGCGGCGACGGCGACATTTTTAGCCCATCAGAACAGAAAGTCGCAATGAGGGGGAAAAAAAGGAAAGGAAAAGAGAGGAGGAGGGGAGGGAACTTCAATCATCCGATAACCGTGAATCTGGTCAGCCTTCTTGCCTTGCTCTCGACCGCCTGACAAGGTGAAAGGGGAAAGGGGAGAAGAAAAAAGAAAGAAAAGGGAAGGAAAAACGCCCTTCTCTGCTGCTCCGGGTCCGCTCCCGTTGATAACCATCGCGCTTCGTCTGTTGCCACCAAAGAAAAGAGGGGTCGGAAAAAAGGAAAGAGAGAAAAAAGAAAAAAAGGGGAGAAAGAGGGAAAGAGGGCATGACCGCGATAAGCCTCTTCGTGAGCTTTTTCTTCGATTGCCTATTTACCAAGCCCATTAGCGAGCGCAAGGTCATACCCGGAGGACAAGGGGCAAGAAAAAGGGGAAAAAGAGAAAAAGGGGAAAAAAAAAGGGAAAAGAGAGGGAGAAAAAAAGAGAGAACAACACGTAGGATGAGGAAAATAGAGATACTTGTGCGAACATCGCGAACGCTCCCGCCGATCATGCCTTGTTCTCTCGTAAGAAAAAGGAAAGGGGGGGGAAGAGAGAAAAAAAAGAAAAAAAAAAGGAGGGTCGCTCCGTCTTAATGGTCTTTTTGTACATAGCACTCGAATAAACTCACCGACGCGCTTAACATCGCGGAGCGAAAGAAAGGAGGAAGAGAGGGAAAAGGGGGAAGAGGAAAGAAAAAAAAGAGGGGGGGGAGGAAAAGGACACGCGATTGTTCTCACCTGGTCTCTTCCCTTACAGCAGAGCAATGGCTTTTACACCGTTCACGGGAGTGAGCACAAAAGAAGAAAGGGAAGGGAAAAGAAAAAAGAGGAGAGAAAAACGGCATAATCTGTACCAGCTTCCCTTTTATCTGGCTGATTGATTGCAGAACACGCGAAAGGAAAGAAGGGAGAGGGGGGGAAAAAGGAGAAAAAAAGAGAGGAGGGGGGGAGGGGGCTCAAATTTCGCCGTCTCCGCTCCGGATGGCAAACCCGCATCGAATCCGGCTGAAGTCGCTCGAATTGCTGTTGGGGAGAAGAAGGAAAAAAGGGGGGGGAAAAAAAAAAGGGGGGGGGAAAAGAAGGGGAAAGGGAGTCTTCGTCGCCGAGTTGTTCGCGAACCGCCAACGGCCCGCTCACGATCTTGAAATCCTTCGCGAATAGGCCGAGGAGAAAGAGAGAAAAAAAGAAAAAAAAAAAGAAAAAAAAAAAAAGGGGGGAGAGCTACGGGTGTGTGGTGCTGTCCGTGCCCCTCTAAACCATCCCGGCACCCGCGAATTTTCACGGAGCGATTTGCACAAAAAGGAGGGGGGGGGGAGGGAAAGGGAAGATTTCCGCTGTTCTTCACAACGGCGTTACAATGATCCTTACAACTCCGGTGGCACCAACGCGACAGGTCGAAATGGGAAGGAAGAAACGGAAAAAAAAAGGGAAAGGGGGAGGGGAAAGGGGGAAGGGGTGGAGACAGCCTCGGAATGTCAATCACCGCCTTAGTGACCGCGGATATCCGCCCGGACACGGTTTGAAGACAGGAAATGGGAAAAAAAAGAAAGAGGAAAAGGGGGAAAAGGGAGAGGCGTGGATTTATTGATTCCTCCTATTTTCTAAAGGTTCTAGAACGCGTGTGAAAGGAAGAAGAAGAAAGGAAAGAAGGAAAAAGGGGGAAAAGACGACTTCTTCCTCCTCTTCAACGCGTTGTGTACGGGGAGGAAGAAAAGGGGAAAAAAAAGGGAGGGGGGGGGGGGGAAAGGGAGGGAGCGTTTGGCGAGCCGGATTAAATCACCCTCAGAAGCCGACCGGGATGGGTACGAAGGAAAAGAAGAAAGAAAGGGAAGGAAGACACGTCTATCCGTGGGTCGGATCTCACACAAGCGACTTGAGCTCACCCCTACGAAAAGTGGGGGGGGGAGAAAAAGGGGAAAGAAAAAGAAAAAAAAAGAGGGAAGGGGGGAGGGGAACCGCACGACGACGATGCATCTTCAATCCGCTATCCTGGGCCATCCGTAAATCAGCGCGGTTGTGGTCGGTGGAGGGGGATGAAAGGAAAAAAAAAAAAAAGGGGGAAGGGGAAAAAAAAAGTTCGGCGGCGCGTTGCTTCCACGTGCTGATTTATAAAATTGTTGCATCTTCTCCGCACTGGCACACGAGGAAGAAGGGAGAAAAAGAAAAAAAAAAGGGAAAAAGGGAAAAGAGAGGGGGGGGGGAAGTGTGTAATTGTCCCGCCGTTTCTAAGTCGCGAAGGCGTCCGGCTTGCCGGGAAGCGGCGATTACAGAGGTGAAGAAGAAAAGGAAAAAAGAGAGAATAAGGAAGGAAAAGGGGGGAAAGCCTTTTTCAGCCCATTTGTAATCAGTTTTCGGTTACGCGCGGACACTAAGAAAAGAAAAAAAAGAAGAAAAAAAGGGAGAGGGGGGTGGGGGAAAGGGGGGGGGGAACGGGCATCCCAGTATGCCGAGTTCCCCACGGCTGATTTGTTCATGTTTTCTATTACCTGCTCGGGGTGTAAGAAAAAGAAAAAGGAGGAGGAGAGGAGCCTCCCCTACTCTTGTGCAGATGTTCGAACCGCGGAGAGAAGTAAAAAAAAAGAAAGGAAAAAGAAAGCCTCGACCTAAGTCTTTCAACTCAACCACGTAACCTAATCCGCCCTAGGGGAAGAGAAAGGAAAAAAGAAAAAAAAGAGAGAAGAAAACGCGCCTCCACCTTCTGCTGTTTTCCTGTCCGCGGGCACTTACGACCTATTGGCGAAAACAAACAGAAGAAAAAAGCAGGAAGAGGAAAAAAAAAAAGGGGGGGGAAAAAGAAAAGGAAAATCTCCACAACTATACCTTTACCCCTATATGCTCTCTCCCTCTTCCAGATCCCGCTACAAAGGAGAAAGAGGGGGGAAGAAAAGGAAGGAAAAAAAAAAAGAGAAGCAAAAAAGAAGAAAGAAGAAAGGGTGACACTCGTGCCTCACATACGGCATCTTTACAACCTCATTCTCAACCGCGAGAAGAGAGGGGGGGGAGAAAAAAAAGGAGGGGATAGGAGGAGGAAAGGAGCTCCTTCCTGTTCACCGCGTCCTGCCGACGCTCTCGTTGACCAGGTCACTGAACTACACACGCAACTCTGATTTGAGCGGAGGCGGAAGGAGGGAAAAGAAAAAGGGGGAAAGAAAAGAGGATAGGAGGCTGGCAACGTCGTGTCGGTCAACCAAGTTTGATTGTGGCCATTCTGATCGCCGTGATTAAGGAGAAAAAAGGGAAGGAAAAAGAGGAGGGAGAGGTGGGGGAAGCGCAGTGGTGTTCCTCTGTCCTCGCGAAGACCGATGCCGGCTCAGGGAGGGGAGGGGAAAGAAAAAAAAGGGGGGGGGAGGGGAAAGGAGGAAAAAGGAAGGGGTGTTCTTTGGCTTATGTCAGAAGGAAGAAGGGGAAAAAAAAGGGAGCAAAGAAGAGGGGGAGGGGGGGGCGAGACACGATAGATTTCTTAAGTTTAATCCTACACCGCGTACATGACGGCCAACCCGGCGGTGAAGGAAGGGAGAGAAAGGGAAGAAAAAAAGGAGAAAGGGAGGAAAGAGGATAAAGAGCACTCTCAAACAACAACAACAACTTAGTATTATTAAAACTATAATGTTCGGAGCAAGCTCGCCTTAAAGAAGGAGAAAGAGAAGGAGGAGAAAAGAAAGGGGGAAAAGGAAAAGGAAGGGGGAAGCATGTTACGCGGTTTAGTTCTTCACCCTTCATCCCTCTAATCGTTTCGAAGTACGAGCGGGAAGGGAAAGAAGAAGAAAGAAAAAAGGGGGAAGGAAAGGAAAAAGTGTCGTAGTACTTCGTGCTCACCCCTTATATCTGCGACATACTCCCGAACACCACCGAGGAAGAAAAAAAAAAGGAAAGAAAAAAAAGGAAAAAGAGAGAAAGGGAAGAAGGAAGAAGGATTCGCGGACAGATGAACCCACTTCCTCTTCCATTAACACTATCATCACTGCTTTGAAAGAAGGGGGGGAAAAGAAAGAGAAGATGGGAAAAAAAAGTGTTTTACCGACTCACCTACTTTTCCATTCCCCAATACTCCTATTTCTAAGCCCTGGCCGCTTCCTCGGTAAAGAAAAGAAGAGGGGGAAAAAGAAAGAAAGAGAAAAGGGGGGAAAAAAAAAAGGGGAGGGAAAAGAAGGGAGAAAAGGAGGTCGGCATTACGTGAACACAGATCGCGTTCATTACCTCGACTCCCTCCTTACTGTCGGCCCAGATTCCGAGTTGAAAAGGAGGAGGGGAAAAAAAGAGGAAAGAAAGAAAAAAAAAAAAAGAAAGAGAAAGAAAAAGGGAGGAAGTGACCTCGCTTTTTTACACTTCTCAATTCTCTTGCTCTTGCCTTCTCTTCTCCAGAGTAGCAGGTGTATCTGGATTCATGGGAGAGAGAAAGAATAGAGGGGGAAAGGGAGGGGGAAAGGGGGGAGGAGGGGGGCTGTCTACACACATTGCCTCTCTATTACTCATTCTTCTTTCGTCGTGGGTGAGAAAGGGGGAGGAAAAAAAAAAGGGGGAAAGAAAGGGAGGGGGGAGAAGAAGTAGATCTCTTCCACTATTTCTTATTCTTTTACGTGTTTGCAGTTGGCAGACATGTAGAGGAAGGGAGAAAAGGAGAAAAAGGGAGAGAGGAGGGGGGAGGGAAAAAAGAGAAAGAGTCTGGGTCGGCTTCCTCTCATCCTACTATCATCTCCCCCTGCCTATCTTCCCGTCGCGAACGATGAGCTTGCGGGAAAAACAGAGAAGGAAGAGGGAAAAAAAAAAGAATAAAAAGGGAAAAAAAAAAAAGAAGGAAAGGAGGGAGGGAAGTTTCTACCCGCTTTATCTTTATCCGTGTTTTCCTTCTCCTGTTTTAGGAGGTCCGCGATTACCGAAAAAGGGGGAAAAAAAAAAAAAAAAAAAAAAAAAAAGGGGGAAAGGAGGGAGGAGAAAGAAGGAACTAATCTCCCTCTTCAACCGGCACTCCGACGCCTTCTCGACTTCTACACGCCGGACAATTCCAAAAGAGAAAAAAACGAAAGAGAAAAAAAAAAAAAGAAAGAAAAGAGGAAAGGGGAAAGGGAGGGAAGAAAAAGCTGTGTTCCCTTGCGGACGACTATGCCCCATTTTCTCAATCTCACTTGAAGCAACGCGACGACCGGAAAGGGGAGGAAGGGGAAAAAAAAAAAAAAAAGGAAAAAGGGGAGGGAAAAACTTCTGCGGCTTCTAGGCCACACCTCCCCCTACCACCACCGCTCTGCTTCCGCGGCTTGGCCCTCTAGAGAGGAGAATAAGGAGGAGGGAAAAAAAAGGGAAGGAAGAAAAGAAGAGGAAAAGGGATCTTCTAACTTCCTT
>Ga0179593_1455472_pt1 | contig 23274 bp, 36 predicted proteins | sample CZODoug2_1_08_16_FD_185931 | JGI IMG/M metagenome (GOLD analysis project Ga0179593, IMG submission 185931) | Vadose zone soil fungal communities from Angelo Coast Range Reserve, California, USA - CZODoug2_1_08_16fungal (PacBio error correction) | ecosystem: Environmental > Terrestrial > Soil >...
AAAAAAGAAAAAAGGTAGGAGGACGCAGGTCCTTGAGCACTAAAAGAGGCTGTGACTGAAGGGGAAAAAATCCCGGAGAAGACAGCGACAGATCACCTGTGAACGTCACAGGGTTGACACTCAGGGACGGAGAACATGGAATCTCGGGGGGAGGCGGAAGGGCGGATCGGGGAAAGGGATTGTAAAGTGGGAAGCGATGCCTTGGGAATCGGAGCAGGACAGATGGGAGAAAATACACAGGCAAGAAGCAGTAAGGATACTAAAGGGGAGCTAGTTCGAAGAATAAATCACCTTAAGTGGACGAAGGGGATAGACCACGTTATTCTGTCTCATAAGGGGGTGTTCCGAACAGAGGAGGAGGGAACCACTCCTTGTCGAACCTATTTAAAGGGGAGTGTTCAAGTTAACATCACCGCGAGTGGGGAACCCCGTAAATTAGAGACTATGGAGTGGGAGCAATAAAAGCGGGGACTAGAATCGGGGGAAAAAGGGGGGCCGCGTTTGGGGGTGGGGAGCAGCGTAAGCCGAATAAGGCAGCCCCGAAGCGTTATGAGTGGCTAAGAACTGCATGGCAAAGGCACTTGGGACTAAGGCTCGGAAAAGGGAGGGTCGAAGGAAAGCTACATTGTGACCATAAGGATCAAAGAATTCTTGGGGCTGGGCAAAGGCGAGTGCCTAATAGAAACTGGAAGGGAAAAGGGGAGGGTACCTAAAAGCTTTGGGGGGTTTGAAAGGTGAATTTAGGGGGGATCAATCCGACAGTTCGAAAGGGAGGGGAAGGAAAAGTAGACACAACACAGGGACGGGAGGAAAAGGGGACCGGGGTAAATGAGAAAGGAGAACAAAAAAGAAAAAAAAGGGAAAAAAGTCATGAGGTGCAGGGAGTGGAAACCAGGTGAAGGAATACAGAAACGAACCCTTCCGTGAGTCAAAAAACGGACCGCCAGAAATCGGGGTGGGAGGATAAAGGAGGGCGAAAAGAATACCTGAAATCAAGGAGGGTAAAAGCCTACCGAGAAAACATAATGGGAGAGGGGGGGGGAGGGAAGGGAGGGGGGGAAAGGGGGAAAGAAGAGAGGGAGGGGAAGAAAAAAGCAACATCGGGGGAGAAGTATTTTGGCCTATGTAGGAAAAGAGAAAAAAGGGGCGTTAGGCGTTGAAGCCGACCGTCTTATTCGGTGGGCCTTACGGAGGGAAGAAAAAAAAAAAGGAGGGGAAAAAGGAAAAAGGAAGGGGAGGATGGGGGAGTAAGGGAGGACCCGATCCCTGAATGAAAGAAGGGTGGGAGAAGCTCAAATCCTTGCCAGAAAAGGGTAAGGGGGGGGCCGTGCGGGGAACAAGGGAAATGATTCTTGGATGGGAGGGACCTTGCGTCCTAAAGTTCCCAGGGAAGGAGATCACTAAGGGGGGAAGGGTAAGTATCCAGATCTAGCAAAATCTTCCAATCAGAGGCAGGATGTATCGCGTTATGTAGGGGATGAACAGAAGGAAAACGCATTCCCGCAGGAGGCAAAGAAAGGGTAAAGATCACTGGTACTTTCAATGGAGATGCGGAAAGAGAACACAGAAGATACTAATGAACGTTAACGCTGCTCGAGAAAAAAAAAAGTTGGTTAAATTTTAAAACGGGGTCCGAAAACGAAGACTTACTGTCTCATTAACGGAAACTGTGCAGACGAGGCGGTCGAAGAAGAAATGGAGGAGGGGTTGGTGTCGGTACGCTTGGAAATTTTCGAGAAGGGGAAGTGATAAGAGCAAAGGAATCGAAGGATACCGAATTTCAAAAAGAAAAGGGCGGGCTGGTTGGAGTGACGCCAATAACGAAAGGGGCGTAAAAAATTGGGTGAAGGGGGGGTCTTAGCTAAATGGGAAAATAAGAGAAGTAGGGGAGTCGGCAGGGGAAAGAAAACAAAAGAGAAATCACGAGGTAGGGTGAGGTTCAGCCAAGCCGCGGCCCGGGGAAAGGGGAAGGGGGGAGAGCTAAAAAGACCTTTAAGGGATTCGACTAGAAAATCCGCGGAGGGGGCAGAGACTAAAAAAATGTCGAGAAAGAAAAGAAGGAAGAAATGGGGGGCTGCAGTCGTTGAGACGAAGGGGCGGTTCCAAACCACCGTAGACGATAGGAGTAGAGATCGAAAAAAACCGTGCGACTGTTCCAAAATAAGAAGAAATCCAAAAGGTAGCAAGGGGGGCACAGAGAGAAGGAAATGGAGCTTTATCTCCGTCACGAAAAAAAAAGGGGTAACTAAGGGGGTGAGTAAGGGAGGGGGAAGAAAAATGGGGCTCGTGGAAAAGGATGGTCAAAAACCTGGTCGGACGGGCAGAACAGAAAAAGGTCGAGAGATGGCGAGGGTAATATAACCTCGGAGGTTTCACGAAAGCGGGAGGGAAAACGGTGCGGTTAACACGAAAGGGAAGGGAGTTCAGAACCAGGGTGCCTGTATTAGGTTAGGAAAAAGGGAGGCAAACTAGATCCCTCGCGGAGGGTAGGAAGAAAAGGGGGGGGGGGAAGAAAAATCGACAGCAGGAGGACAAGAAAGAGTGGTAATTCTTTTACCGGAAGACTGTTGTCCTGAAGAGAAAGGATGAGGAAGAATAGGGGAAAGGGGTAAATCGGGGGGAGGTTTAAAACCGAAGAAGAAGTAAGTAAGCTTCGGACCCAGAAGGAAAGGTTTAAGGTGACTAAGGAAGGAGAGGGGGTGAGGAGGGTATGGTGCACGAAGAAAAGGAAGACAAAGGGGAATCAGCAGCGGAAGGGTGAGCTCCGGAAGAAAAAAGTGGGTCGAAAGGGAAAAAAACCAAGGGTAAGGGAGGATTTTCGAAGGGAGGAAGCGGCGAGGAAAAACGGAGACCGAAAGGTGAACGGCAAGGTTCTCGGTGGAAAGTCAGAGCCTTCGGCAACTCAGGGGGAGAAAGTAAGGGAGGGGGAAAGAAAGAGAGGGAGGGCCATCGACTCCCAGAAGGAAGAAGGGTCGCAAATTGAGGTCGAGAAGCAGTCATGGAAACCGGCAAGGGAGAGAGAAGCGGGGGAACGAGTACGTAGCAAAGAAAAATGTTGGTTCATTAAAAGAGACACCAGGGACGATCAGGACATCAGGCGCCAGGACGAGGATAAAACGTTGAAAGCGGGGGGTCGGGAATCTGAAAGGGGTAGGATCGGCGAGGAAAGAAGGCAAAGGAGAAAAAGCGAAAATGGACTCTCACAGGGAAAGGGGGGACAACAGCGCCTAACACAAGGAGGGGGGAAAAAGAGGGAAATGGGAAAAAAGAGGACGGTGAGGGGGGCTGGTAAACGGATCAGGGTCAACGTAGGTGCAGGAAGGGGAAAGGGAAAGATTGACTAATGGAAGGCTGGGGGAAAAAATAGAGGAAGAAGAAAAAAGAAAAAAAAAAATGAAGTGTCCTGTTAACTCCAGAGGGTAGAGTGGAAAGGGAAGGATAACATCCGGGTTAGCAAAGATAGAGAGACCAAAGCCCCAAAGGCCCCCTGACCAAAGCGGGGAGGTGGAATTCCGAGTCGACGATAAACAAGGAAAAAGGAATTAGCAGGTTCATTTCTGTGGGGTCTCGAGAAGAAGGGAGGGAACAGAGGTACTCGAGGACCATGTCCTTGCATTAAACAAGAGAAGAGAAAGGGAAGAAACGGCCATCGGAAAGAAGGGGAGTAAAGGAAGAAGGGCGGGTACAAAAGCATTGGGAAAGAGAGGGGAAAAAAGCAGGGGAAGGAAAAAGGAAGGAGGAACGAGGGGAAAAAAAACTGAAAGAGGGAAATCACCCAGACTTAAAAAACAAACGTAGAGGGAGGCAAGGCGGGGGTACCGGAGGGGGGCAAAAGACTCAGGCGAGACGAGTGGGGAAAAGCCGAAAGGGGCCGGGGGGGGTCCAAGCCAGAAAAGGACGGTTGCGCGAAAAAACCAAAAAAGAAGGGATATAAAAGGTCAAGGAGAAAAGAGGGAAAAGGGGGTTGGGAAGGTGGACTGCAGGCCAGTCTCGAAGATTGTGGGGGTGCCGTCTTGGGGGGAGGAGTGGGAAGAAAAAAACTATTCTTTGAAAATGGGTTTGGAGAGCAAAAAAAGAAGAAAGCCAGACAAACTATGATAGTGCGGGTGAAAAAAGGATCAAGAACGTCTTGACAAAAACGGGGACCCAGGGACGGGGGTAATGGATAAACACGGAAAAACGAAGAAAAAAAGGAGGGGGTAGGGTAGGGAGTCAGGAAAAGGCTTGGGGCTAGAAACGAAGGTACGGGGGAGGGGAAATGAAAGGAGGGGGGGGGTGAAGTGGGAGGAGAGAGGGGGAAAAAAAAGGGAAAGAAGCAAAGAGTCATAATAAGGAATATTCAAGAGATGTTGTTGAATCGAAGAGGCAGCCAAAGTTAAAATTGGCGATCGTATAGCGCAAAGAAGGGATGGGAGAAAAGGGAGGCTGGAAGGTGGAAAATAAGAGCAGGAGAAGCAAGGGGAATCGCTCAACGGAAAAAAGTAAGAAGGGAAAGAAAGAGACGCCTGCGGGAAGGTCAAAAACATGGAAAAAACCGCCAAAGAAAAGCTCAGGGGAGAGCGAAGAGACCTACTATGAAGAGAAAAACTGGGACTGAGAAGGGGGCAGCATAGGATAAAATTAGGTCCGATGAGACGAAAGGTCCGGACGTGGGGTGAACGTAGGGGGCAAGAAAACGGCCAGGGGAAAACGAACACAGGGGGGACCCGTGGGGAGCAAGAGGGAGGGGCAGCTGGAGAAGAAACGAAATCGAGCAGCGAGCAATTTGTTTTGGGGGAGAGTGGGGTTTTTGTTTGGGCGGGAGCGGAAAGAGATGGAAGAGAGAGCACTGGGGGGGGAAAGACGGAGTCAAGGGCACGACCGAATGAAGAACAGATAGAAACTAAAAGAAAAAGCCACAGAAAGAAAGGGAACACAGGGTGAGAAAAGAAAAAAGAAGAGGGAAATGAAAAGAAGGAAGGAAGGGAAAAAAAAGGGAAAGACGCAGAAGGAAGGGTGCGTCGATAAAAGGGGGTGGAAAAAAACGGAGGTCTCGGCCAAAGCAAATACCAAACGGACAAGCATTAACCTGCATGCGCGACGAGCCAGAAAACCGGCCAAACGAAGAAATGGGGCGTGGATAAACGGCTGTAGAAGTGGAGGGGGGGGAGTCGAAGAAACACTCGGTGAGTAGAGAAGGTACGAGCCAGGTCAGCCAAAGGAAAGCATCGGAAAAAGTGGTCCCTTCCAAGAGCACGCCGAGGGACACAGAAGGAGCAAACACTTCAGAGAAGAGAGGACAGCTCCCACGGGGAGCATATCGAGATTGGGGGCTCAGAAAAAAGGAACTGAGCCGGTAAACGCAAAAACAGAAGAAGGGGGGAAGAAAAAGGCAAGAAAGGGAAGGAAGGCAGGGAGGGTGGAGAGAGAGGGCAAACAAAAGGAAAAAGGGGCCAACGGATGGGAGGGGGACTCGGTGGCTAAACAGTCACATCAATCCTAAAGGGCCGACATAGAGGTGAAAATCCAGTAGGGGGGGGGAGGTACCTCGGTAGCGATTTCAAAAAGTGGGGGGTGGACGGTTGAGAAAAAACCTCAACTGATGGAAGGGAAGACGGGAACCCTAGGTGGGACCATTCCCATCCAAGCGGGAGGGGGGGAGACGTCGGAGAGGATCCTAGTGGGGGGAAAAGAGGATAAGAGGTGAGGTGGAATAGGTTAGAAAAAGGAAAAAAGGAAAAAAATCAACACTAAGAACGAAGGGGGATTCGGATGCCGAAAACAAATGAGGAAAGGCAGGGGGCCTCAAAGACAGTGGCCGGAAGGACGAGAATCAAAGGGAGACGGGGTGAGGGGGGGGACCGCATTTTCAAATGGGAAGGGCAGGGGAGGGGATATTTCAAATAAATGGAGGTAAAGGTAGGGAGCAAATTACGACCGCCCTAAGGAACTGGTAGGTTTCGTAAACAAAGAAGAAGTGGGGTCTTTACCGGAACAAGGGAAAATCAGAAGGACGGCACGTTTAAACCGATAACCAAAAAAGAAACCGGAAGGACGGTCAAAAAACACAACACCAAAGGGGTGGGGACTCTAAATCCTAAATTAATAGTTCGTGGTAATTCCCCAGACGCAGCGCAGACCCACCCGAATAATTTGGTCAAGAACTGGAAAAAAGCGAAAGCCAAAGGAAAGCAACCAGCTCAGAGACCTTTGGTTTTTGAGCACCCACGGGGGTAAAGCTGGAAAAGTGGATGCGAGGAGAAAAGCTGAAGCCTAGGGAACAAGGGGAACGGTTTGCATCTTAAGGAAGTCAAGAGGGCTCAAACGGTCGAGGACTGACCAGGGCAGGGCCAACTTCAAAGTCCTAGTGGGTGGCTTCTATAAAATGGAAGTCACGGCCTAACGAGTGTAAGTGGAGGGATAAACAGGAATAGGGGTTGATTCTTCCAACAAGAGGGGGCCGAGGACATCCCGAATAAGAAATAGACTGGAGAAAGGACGGAGTTGGGAGACTTCTAAGCGGAGGGTGGATGTCGAAAACAAAGTAAGGAGTTGGGGGAACTCTGTTTGTTTAGACGCGGAATGGGGGGAAAAGCAAACGGGGACGAGGAAGATATACAAGTTTCCAGAGGGAAGGACCAGGAAGGGGTCGCGCGGAAAAACGAGTGCACGGGTGTGGGTCCTTGGGAACAACGACCCTGAGGCCGTTTGGTGTGAGGAAGGGTTTAAAACCACGGAAAGATAGAAAATGGCTAGAAGAATGTCTAGTGAAGGCAATGAAGTCGGAGGCGGCATTTAGGCATTGGGGGGGGGGAAGGAAGGGGACTTCGGGAGTTCTTCAGGGTGGTGAATATGGAGGGGTCATGGTGGCAGAAGAATTGAGCCAGGGACCGAAAAACAAAAGTGATAACCAAGGGGGGAATTGCTGGTAGGGGGGATAAAACGGTGGCGATCTTTTTTTGAAGAGGCAGATGAAAATGTGACAATAGGCGGGAAAAGCCTCCACCATCCGGGACACCCGGCGAAAAAAAAAGGGAGGGGGGGGTTTCGGTAGACCGGCAGAAAGCCCCCCAAGCAAAAAAGGAAAGGGGAGGACGGCCCGGGAAACCAAAAAAAGGGGGGGGGGGGGCAAAAAAAAAAAACTGGAAAATCGACCCTGAAGCGGGAATAAGCACAAGGAACGAAAAGTAAAAGAAAAACCAATCCGCCACAAAAAACAAAACCGGGAACGCCTAAGAAAACTGGAAAAAAAGCTGTTTTCTTGTTTCCAAGGTAGAGGGAACCAGCAGGGAAGCAAAAGCAACGGGGGCGGAGACGCACCGAAGGGAACCGCCCCACCCCGTACAAGGCAAAGCCGACGCGGCACCTTGTCGGGGTTTGTGCGTGCCAAAAGGGCAGCCCCAAGCAAAAATGAGTAGGGCAGGCAGTAACAACAACCCGAAAATAAGGTTGCCCACAAGAAGCGGGACACGGAAAGCGAAGGGGAGCACGCACATAAGGTCAAGCCCCGGCAACTTGTGCGCGGGAAGGACCTTTTACGGGGTTTGACAGGAAAACAAATTTCGTAACGAAAAGACGGGTGGGGACCTGTCTTGCCCGTACCGTACAGATAGTTGGACGTGGGAGGGGGCACGCGGAAAGAAGGGTGGAATACCAATAAATTCCGCTGGCCTGCGCCACAAGGGGGGGCAAAGTGAAACATACCTGCAGATGGTCTGAAAGGTTAGAGATAAGAAAAAGGAGGGGCCTTCTAACCTCGAATGCCAAAAACGCACCACCAAGAAAGGAAATAAGTGGAGATATTGGAAAAGGTCACGAAAAAGTAAGACGGCATATTTCATGACGGATGTAAAAAAAAGGAAAAAATCATGGGTGTTCGGGGGACCCAAACCATGAGGAAAGCGAGAGGGGCCAGGATCCATCTTGCCACACAAGACGGCGAAGAGAAAGCACCATAAAATCAACAAGAACTCATAGGCAAAAAACGAGACAAGAGAGGGAACATCGCTCAGAAGGGAGAAATTGGTCCAAACTTTCAAAAAAACCTAAAAACATAAAACAGCCTTTCAAAAACACCTCGAGGTCAAGAAATAGGAAAGAAAAAAAAAACCGTTTTTCACACAGGGAAGGCCGAACAGAAAAGTTTCCAGTCCTTCAAGAACCTTTTACGATAAGGGGGGGAAGCCAACAGGTTTCCACAGAAAAGTGATGAGGACCATCACTCCTTTTTTGAAAAGTAATGCCACTCAAGGGATCAACTGAAAAGAGAGGGAAGGCGAGGGAGCCTTGAAACCAGCCCGAACTAAGAGGAAGAAGTGAGGATCGAGACTAGGTGTCAGCAGGAGCATAAAGAAAAAAAACTCTATGGGAGGGGGAGGACAAGAGTGGTCAGGCTTTGATTGGACAGGGGGGGGAGTAACGACCACATTTTTTTTGAAACCGAAAAAAATAACCCCGGGCCTATTGACCTAAACACCTTTAAGGCCAAAAAGAAAGGACACACCATTCACTCCCCCCAGCTCGATGCGGCAACCAAACCCTAAGGTTTAGTTGCTAATACCAGGCCAAAAAGGGGAACCGAGCAATTAAAGCCTTTGAACACCAAATGTGAAGTGCAACCATAAGAGGGAGACCAAAGGGAACACTCACTGACGCCCTCCAATGAATGGGAAGACGGGTTCCACTGGGGAAAGCCATCACGCCGAAAAAAAATCACCCGATCGGTTGGTCAAGTTGGGAAGGTAAATCCCAACGGGCCTAGCCAGAAAAAGCTTCCCCCTCCAGGTCCAACAGAAGAAGGGGGGGGATTCCCGTGTAAGAGGGGCCCGAAGTCCGGCGTGTGGGTCGGAACAACAAAAAGAGGGAAACCAGCGGGTAAACCATAAGGGCCGGGTTCGAAGACGGGGGGTATTCTCGAAAAGTGGGAGAAATGGGTTTAAAAATTGAGAAAGCGGTGAGCGAAACGAAGGCCGTGTTTGGGGAAGAAGTTATAGGGAAAAAAAAATGGGGTTTGGAGTTCCGGGTTCTGGGAAAAAAAACATAAATAAAAGAAGCACCACCCGGGTTTTTTCGAGCCGAGCAAAAAAAAGGGGGGGCCACCCGCTTGAAAGAGAAAAGTATGTAGGAATCAAAAAGAAGTAAATTGGGAACCAAAAAGCCGGGCCCCATCGACGAAAAAGTCGGGGGACCAGTTGGGACCGATCATTTCAGACTCGAAGTTCCAAACCACAGGGGGGGAAGGAAACAAACCCCCTGGGAAAAATAAGGGGTGAAGAAGTAAGCAAAGAGCTGGGAAAAATGAGACTTATCTATCCTGGCCCCCGGAGTGAGGCAGATGTGACCAGGGTCGAAAACATCCGTCCCTTTCAAGAAAAAGGTGAAACTCGGACCATAACCCTCCTTAGCTCGACAGGTCCGGGGAGGCCAGTGAAGGGTGGTTGGAAATGAGAAAGAGAAAACGCAGCTTGGGGGGTGCGAGATTTGAAATCCAACGGGGGACCCAACTAAGGGAAAAAGCCACCTAAGGATGAAAGACCTCAAAAGGCCCTTTGAATTGGTCCCCCCGGATTAGAAGAAAAACGAAAGCATGCTGGAGGGAACAAAAAGTCTGGAAGTGAAAAAACCAGACCCTAACTCGATCAAACAATGGTACAAGAGTGAAATCACGACGTTGGGGTTTGACGGACGGTCGAACAGGGGCGGGGAAGTGTTAAAAACCCAAAGGGGGAAGAGCCGAGGCTCTGGGAATCCTAAGAAAACCGCCAAGTGGTTGATAGAAGAGGGGGTAAGCGGTGGATATGGGAATGAACAAGAATTGCGATTTGAAAAAAACGGGGGAAGGGAAGAAAAGAACCGGAACTTTGGTATGGGGGGGATTGTCACTTAGGCAGAAGAGAACAAACTAAAAAAAAGAAGCATTAAGAGGCCAACAGAAGAACCATTGGTTGCCGAACCTTGGGGGAAAATAGGAAAAAAATGCCAATCCCTGCTCACCCCAAAAAAGCTTGAGAAAGCACGTGAGTAAGAAAGAATTGCAGATCGATAGGAACACTCCAGGCCATACAACCCCGGCGAGACAAGAGAAAGGAAAGAGGGGGGATTGACAAAAAAACCAGAACTCTTTACCGCAAAAAAAAGGGTCCGACAATAAAAGGGGTCACAACCGGAATAAAAGAAGGTTGTCAAGTCACAAGGAGGAAGGCAAAAAATGCCCTGACACCCGGCCGAGTCGCGTGGGAAAGGGAAAGACGACCGGAAAATAAACAACACGGCCGGGCCATCCAGGAAAACCAGGCCAGGGAGTGCTTGAATTTTGAAGACAACCTCAAAACACAAACGGAAATGGAAAAGAGATAAAAAGACGTAAAAGCAATGAAGGGACCCACGGGGTTCACCGGGTCACGCAGGTAAAACTGGATCGCCCCGTCGAAATAAAAAGAAGAAAAAACAGGATGTGGAGCTACAGGTTGCCGAGAAATGAAAAATCCCTCAGGGGTGCCTGGGCAGTGGGGAACCCCTTTCTCGGGGGGGGGACATTAAACTGGAGAATTGGAAAAAATCGAAACGCAACTCCAACAAATAATTTGTCCAGAATCAAACCCTTGGAGTAGCTAGGGAACACAGGTAAAAAATTTTTACGGCCCTTCCGTGGCCGAAAAGAAGGGAGAAAACCCCCGGGAAAACCCTTCAAGGGAACCATTGGTTGTTGTCCCCACCGTGAAGGGGAGCAGAAAAGCACCCTGTGGGTTTTTGGTGGGCAAGAAAACCAGGCTGAAAAAGTTTGTTTGGGGGGACCGGGAATTTTGGTGGTTCCAAGTGGAAGTCAAAAAGCTTAACAAAAAACCGTTGGAAACAAGGTTGGGGAAAGACAACCCCCCGTTGAGGAAGGAAAAGCTAACCATTAAGTGTTTGGGTATTGGCCCAAAGCCGAAATCAACCAACCAGGGAAAAAAAAACCCCAGAAGGTTTGGGGGGGTTCTCCCTGACTACACCCAACAGAGCACAACCCTTAACAACAAAAATGTGGGGAAAAGTGTAAAACGGAAAGAAAAAAAAAACAAAAGAAAAAATGGGAACCCACTTTGGTTGGGTGCCCCCGTGTTTTGGGGGGGGACCCCCGGAGCTACGGAACCGTAAAAAATCCAGGAAACAGGGGTTAAAACACAGCGCAAAAAGATCGTAACACCCTCACGGTGAGTGACGGGCACCACCAAACCTTAAAAATGCCAGAAAGGGGTCAACACCCACTGAAAGGTGGGTGTGTGGAGCCTCCCCAATGGAAACGACTAACAAGCACCAACGACGGGGAGCAAAACACAAAAAGAAGATTTTTGGCAAAAAAAACAGGTAAAAAAAAAAACAGGAAGGAAGTGGCAGCCGGTGAATGAAAAAAAGAAGAAGGGAAATAGAACAAGAAAAACACAAGGTTCAGGGGGGTTATCAAAAAGAAAAAACAGACATCACTCGGAAAATCCAATGGCGGACGAGGCCCCCGGCAAAAAATGGAAAAGGCACCCCCCACCAAAGTTTTCAGGAAAAAGAAAAAAACCCGAAACAGGAAGGTCTGAAAAACAGAAACCCAGAAAAAAAAGGGGGGAACCCGTTTCCGGGGGGGAGTGGCAGGGGGAAACAAGGGGGTGAAAAAAAAGGGAGGGGAAAAAATAAGGGGGGGAAAGAAACAAAACTGCCAGTTCCCAGAGGAGGCCCTGATCGGAAACAAAATTAAACGAAACGAAGTCCCCCCGCGTTCTTTTGTCCAAGGAAGGGGCTCGGCAAACACGGAAGCCTTTAAATGCCAAAACGAAAAGAAAAAGAAAAAAGGCCCAGGTAAAAAAAAAAACAGGATAAAAAATGAAGAAACGGGTCGCGAAAATCCGAAGGACCAAACAAAATTCCTTAAAAAATCTTCGTAGAAAAACCTGAGATCATATATCGAAAAGAAAAGAAGAGCGGGCAGAGAGAAGTGAGGACCTCGGTAAGACCAGTGTTTAAAAAAAGAAAAAAGACCCATGGAGAAACCCTCAAACGGGGGGGGTGGGGGGGGACCGAAGTGGGAAGGAGAAAAGGAAAAAAAAAATATGACCCCACATATCGACTGGTACAACTGGGCCCACAAAAACCGCGGACAACCAGGAACACTCGAGGGATGGAAAGGGGCCACGGTTTGGTTTGGGGGCGTAACCGGTGGAGTGAGAAACAAGGTTTTACTTGACTACATTCAAAACAGCGGAAATCATGGGTCCCATTAGGGCAAAGAAGGGGCTGGAGGAGAAGGGGGGGGGGAGGGGTGAAAAACGGGGATCTAACCATCCGGGGTGGGAAGATTTACAAAACAGAAAGGGTTAAAAAGAAAGAAAAAGGGGGGGCTTGTGTGGTTGGTCCGAGGGCAAAAACCACACGCCCCTGGGGAAAAAGGACAGGGTAACCACCCTGCAGGGATAAGTACATAGTTGTGTTTGTGTTCGGGAAAAAAGAAAAAGGAACGGCTACTTCAAGGAAAAAATTGGGGGGGGGGAAAAGTGGTCAAAAAAGGCCCAAGCGGTGGAAAAGGTGGGGGACCCACCAAGGAAAATCCACTGGCCCTGGAATCAGACAAAAGATTGATCACAAGAAGCAAAAACCGGAGGCCGTAACACACCAAGAAACACAAACCGACGGACTAAGGGGAAAAAGGAAGCAGGGATGTTTTAAACTGCAGCCATTTGGGGGGGTACAAAAAAAAAAACAGAAAACAAGCAGAAAGGTTGGAACAACACCACCAAAACAGACCCCACAGGAATAGGGGGAGAAAAGTTCCCCCTCGTTAAAGCAAGTGGCGGGGAAGATAACCCGGGGAGCCGAAAAAAAGAACAGAAAAGAACGAGAAGTGGGGAGGGTTTGAGACTCCCCTTTGTTAACACTTATGGGAAATTACTGGCACGAGAAAAAAAAAAATTGGAATTAGTCCTACGGGGGGTGGAATGTCCTTCCCCCTTTGCTGACCAAAGGTAGTGGAAAAAAAAATGAACTAACCTCTAGTGGGGGCAAAAACAAAGCCAAGGGTCTTTTCGGAGGGGGGGGACAATCGGGAACTACATGGGGAGTGGTGAAACACAGATTTTTCTAACTCGCGAATGTTTGGGATAGGCACAAAACGAAGGCTGTGGTCAAAAAGTCTGGGGAAAAACTCGGCAAAACCGTAAAAAGGGGGAAGGAAAACCCGGTTTCCCCCAGTGTGGGCCCCAGTGAAAATCGAAAAAAGGTTTTGTGTACCGGGACCCAAGGGGTGGGGCGCCGCGCCGTAGGTCCTTAAACCACATAACAGAAGCAAAAAAGAAAAAAAGCAGACTTTGACAAGGGGGGGGGCCCAGGAAAGGGACAGCGTCGACCAAAAAAAAAACACAGGGTCAGGGGCTCCAAACCCGGGGGGAAAAATGAAAGGCACAAAAAAAAAAACCGACCTGGTGATACAACAATTCGGGCCCCCTAGGCCAACAACACAGGGAAACCAGAGTTACCTTTCAATTAACGTGCAAAACCAATGTCCCGCAAAGCTTCCAACTTAAAACTTTCTTTACAACGGATTAGGGAGGATCAGGGGGGAAAACTTAAAGAAAAAGGACGGGTTCTGGGGGGGAAACCGGCAATCAACCACCTAAACTGGCGAAGAAGCGGGATTTTAAGACTCCACCAACCGGAAGGGGGGGGAGTCCTTTGCCATAGGGAAAAAAAAACCAAAGCGCTTAACCTTAATGAAACTATACCAAAAAAAAACCAGCGAACCAGGGCAGCAGCCGGGAACAAAGAGGGAAAATCCCGGTTTGTTACGGGATTGGGGTTGGAACTGGGGGGGGGGGGAAAAAAGGCGGGAAAACTACAGGGGGGAAACATTAGCCCTTCAAAAAAACTCGACCCCGGAGAGAAGAAAAAAGCAGGGTTTCCCACCACGAGGAAACTCCGGGGGTTGGGCAGGGACACCTTTGGGGGTGAAAGCAAAACCCATCAGGTTTGTCAAACGGCTGGGAAACCCCTAATTGGGCCAGACAACCGGGGGGTAAAGGGGGGTACATAGGTGGGGGAAAAGGGTAATGAGAATTCCCCGTTGGCTTTTTTGAAAGCGGGAGTGTTTTTTGGGGGTGGCAGGGCAAAAGGGGGGGGGGGGGGGGGTGTGGTTGTCGAAGGGTGGCAAAGCTAGGGGGGGGTGTTCAGTTGGGGTTTTAAAGCCAACCAGAAAGGGGTAAGTAACGATGGGGACAATGGGGGGGGGTCCGAGACCTTGCACAAAAAGGCACAGGATTGGGGGGGGAGGACCCCAAAAAAAAAAACAATCGACGAGAAGGGGGGGAACAAAATTGAGAAAAAAAAACGAAAAAACGCATCAACAGCCGCGGTGGAAAAAAATCCAAAACCGACACGGAAACCCGACAGAAAAAAATTGTTACAGTTATCCCAGAGGGCTCTCCACCATTTTCCAAAAAAGAGCCAGGATGTAGGAGAATAAAGAAAGTGACACCACCCACCCTTGTTTTCCACTAGCCGAACCCCTGGATCCCTCCGTTGCAGGTAATGGGATTTCAGAGCAACAGACCCCTCTGGAACTAAAGCCAAAAACTCCAGGTGATAACCCTTTAAATCACTTTCGTTGGGGGGCTCGACATGCTCAGTGGAAGATAACTTCTTGACAACGAAAGGTTTGGACGAAACCCGAAAAAGATCTGGGTTTGCTGAAAAGGCCATGGGCACGGGCAAAAAACGGGACGACCTGCTATAATAAGTTATCGCCGATTGAGGCGGGAAGGGGGACTAATAAGAAGGGAAGACGCCAGGGTTGACTCTCAACAGCAATACATGACGGGCCTAAAATAGCATGATCGGACCGAAAGCGAATCATGGCCGGGCACGATTTTTCGTGATTCGGAGGAGACAATCTAGACTACATGTCCGGGCTGTCACTCCTGAACGGGACGGACGGGAATTGAGATATGTCCCCGGGGAAGGAGAAGAATGGCATAAGGTCCCGAAAGGACCAAAGGAAGAGGTTTTTTTGTGTCGAAATGAGAGTTTTCTCATGATCGGGAGAATAGGAAAATTAACAGGGGGAAAAGGTCTAAACCACCCCAAAGGATTGAGTGAAAGTCTTTTAAGGGCCCCATCATGAAGCTCCACGCCGATACCGACGTAATCAAACCCAGGGCCCACAACCCAATGGCTCGTGAAGTTTTGTTGAAGAGCAATCGGAAGGGGATAAGGGGTAAGTTGTGAAACAATGTCGCCAGGAGCCATAAGTTCAAGGAAAACCAGGAACTCCAGGGCTACAGAAAACCATTTAGAAAACAATATATAGGCTTTTCGTAGTGCTGGTTCCACAGCCGAAAACGGACAAAAAAAGCCAAGACAGCGCCAACGAAAACTACAGAAAAGGAGGGTTTTTTAGACACCGCCAGCTTTTCCCTGGGGGGGGGGGTAAGGGCCACGCCCCGCCCCCCCGACCACCCCACACGTCCCCCCCCAACCGCGGAGGACCCCACCTATTCGCTCTACCACATCGCCACCTAAGGGGAGGACGAAGTTTGGGTTCACCTGGCGAGGGGTAGAGGGTTGGCTTGAAAATACGCCAAGGCCGAAAGGAGAAAGGGACCCAATTTGTGACATTACGTGCCACTGTGGAAGAGGATCTAAGAGAGGGCCGCGTAAGCACAAAGAGAGAAGATTGCCGACACGACTTAAGGGAATAGAAGACGGCCGGTAAATAAAAGGACCCCTCAGAGAGGGGTCTTAAAGAGGCTTGGGGTGACATAGACCTCTAGAGTAGTGGTCCAAAGGGAGGCCAATCGGGTAGGAGAAGGAGACAAACAAGAGAACGGATTATGAAAAGCCCAAAAAGGAAAGGGGGATGTCCGAAGGCGTTGAACCAGGAAAGTTCTCGGTGGAGGAGCACCTCCGTCGTTGTGCCGCAATTATCGTCTCCCGATTTGTGAACACCATGGAAAGGAGCCTGCCAGGTGTGAGGCGAGACTCGGCGCTTAGCGGGTTCGGGAGACAGTCGGAACTAATCCGGGTCTGTAAGGCATGAAGAGACGAGGCTTCCTTCAACTATGAAGGGGTACAGGGATGAATCGGGGGGCTGCGTAACGCAAAAAAAACCTCGGAAAGAACATGTAGGCGAGACTGCTGTTCTACTATAACACTCCTTTTCCGCAGAGGGAAAGAAGTTTAACCCAGCTGAATGAAGTTTTGCTCGGGGACGGGTGGTAGCGTCGGTGAAGTCGTGGAAACCGGCCGGAGTTGGTGTAAAATACACTGGCAGGGAGAAAGATATGTCCCAGGCACATTAATGCGCGTGGGGACTGGCCGGGTCGTCGGGAAAGAGCGGTTTACTGATAGAAGGCAGACTGGAAAGAACCTACGGAATCAAGAAACCTATTTCGGTTTTTGCTGAGGAGGGTCCTTTGACGTACGCCAAAGCAAAAAGCGCCAAAAAATAACCTCTAAGAAAAGGAAGGTTTTTTCGAGCGGTCTGGCCCTCGAGACAGGGGGGGAGAGGAATGAAGTGAAATGGGGGGGGGGAGAAGGAGGGTGGGGAGAAGCAACCCTCAACACAACTTTTACCCGTTTTTCGGTGCCCCTCAACCCCTTTCCCGGGGGTAGAGCCAGCCCCTTTGGGGGCGTGTTTTTGGGTCCAAAAGCGACCCGTGTCATAGAAAGAGAACTTCCCTGCCCAACTTCAGGCCAAAAAGCCGATGCATTGAAACGTTAAACTACCACTGTTTAAAAATCTGTTTGTGGGTTTTAAGGGTTGTCGAAAAAAAAAGCGCGGGCCGTCAGGGGCAACCCCAGGACCATTAGCCCGTTCCACCCACGAGCGTAACACGTTCCACCATCAAATAATAATACGCCTGCGGCGGGGTTTGACGTGGGGGGTCCAATAAATAAAAAAGGGCCAAAAGGCAACTCCTTATGTCACCCCGGGGGTCACATTGAACTCCGAAAACAAAACAGAATCGTGTTGCCAAAAGACTGTCAAAAAAAAGGGAAGGAAAAGGCAGACACACCGTTGGTCCTCGTAAAAAACCCCCCCCGGGAATGGTCCCCGAAAGACAAACGCCCTCTGTTGGGAAAAAACAAAAGGGAGGCACAACCAAAAGTCCGGTTGGTTTTGTGGGTCAAGGGTTGGTTTCCACAACAAAAAACTTTCAAGGGTGAAGTTAACAACGACTTGGGGAGGCAAGGGTGGGTTCTAAATTCAACCGGGAGACCTAACGAATAGGTTTTTTGGAAGAGAGGGGAAGGTCAAGCGGGGGGTGGTGCGAGAGAAAAAGGGCATTGGTTTTTGGGGCCTCACTATAATTTGAAAAAAAAGCCAGTGTGGGCCTGCAAAAGCCCTCAGGCCAAGGAACAGGAGAAAACCTTGAACTTTTGCAAGGGGTACCGAAACTGGGAGCAGAAGAAGAAAAAACGAGGGAACAGATTGGACCCGTCAAGAAAGGGCCACGGAAAAAAAGGGAAAAACCAAAAGACAAGAAAAAAAAAAAAAAGGGGGAAAAGACCGGGATAGTTCATTACCGTTGACGAAACAACTTGAAAACGTTAAAAACGGCAAATGGGGGGGGGACAAAAGTGAAAAAAACCAGAAAATGGGGGGGGGGGGTGTTAACGAAAAAGAACCAGGGACGAAATGGGGTGGTCTCCTGGGGGGGACCAACCTGCAACCAGGGAGCCGATTAACAAAGGGGGGATTGTTGCAAAAATAATGAAACCAAGGGGGGGGGGGGAGGACGGTCCAAACCGCAGCCATCCCAACATACAACTACACAGGGAAAAAAAAACGGATGGTGAAGAACCCGGGCCGAAATGAGCAAGATAAGAAAAAGAAAAACGGAAGGGGGCATTTCCCGACACGGAAAAAGAAAAAGAAAAACTCACTGGAAAGGCATACCCACCGGACCCCAGCGAAGGGGGTGGAACGAAAGAATAGGGGAGATCAGGTGTGTCCCAAACCGCGGGGATTACGATCAGGGGGGACAGCACAACAAGCACAACAAGGAGTTCAAAAGTGGCACGAAGGAAACGCCACAAAGGAAGTGCGGGGTGGAACGAGGGGCGAAAAAAACCAGGGGAGGGGGAAGAGACAGCAATGACCACCACCCCTTAGACGGAGGGCGCGGCAAAACAGCTCCCCCCCCAAAACGTACAAAAACAGAAACGGACATCAAAAACGTTTAGGGGCAAAACAGACTTGTCAAAAGGGAAAAAGACAACGCAAAGAAACCTAAAGGAACCAAAAAACCGGTAGGACATGAGGAAGCAACAACCAACAGAACTGGGGGGACTCGATGAACCATTTTGTTCTTTTCCAAGGTAGAAAAAGCTCGCAAGAAAAACCAGATGGATGGCACTAAAATTACCAAACAGTAAGAAACCCTGCAAGGGTTGTGAAAGCATCCCCGTCGACAAAACGACAGCATGTCATAAATGGGGAACAACCAGGAAAAACCATGCACCAATATGGTGAGCCCCCCAGGTCAGGCCGAGCAAAACACATGGGTGGCATCCCGAGTGGTCCATGCGAAAAACTTTCCGGGGGGACGAAAGCCAGGCAACAAAGAAAAAAGGGGGCAACAAAGAAAAAAAATGAAGCGCCACAAAAAGAAGAGAACAACAACCTTAAAAGCACAGAATAAGGGGCGGGTAAAGAAGCAACCATTCCGGGACGGAGGCGCCGGAAAACCTGGAAAAAACTTCTGAAATTGTTGGGAACAGCCACGGTCTGCCGAAGACAATCCATAAAGTTTGTGGCCATTGGGTGGTGGGAACGCCCCGTGGGGGGTCCAAAAGAAAAAAAGCAGCCACCCCCAAAAAAAAAAAACCCTATCAAAGAAGATACCTGAAATTAAAGGAAAGGAAAGCGGGGGGTGGGGTTGAAAAGGTGGAAAACGAATGATGGTTTACGTAGTCACAAAAAAGGACCCCTTGGTCCAGACAAAACACCCTGGTAAAGAAAGAAGAGAGGGGGGGGGGGGGCCAACTAAAAAGCTGGAGGCCGAGGGGTGGGGTGGGCCCCTAAAAGGAAGGAACCTGCCTTAAAAAAAAAGGGGAAAACCACGTGGGTTACAAGGGGTTCCCAATTAATCGACAAAAAAGGTCCCCGAAACAAACCGCCAAAAAAACACCCTGGCCTTCCGGTGGGGGGGTTGACTAAACGGGGTAAAGCAAAACAAAAGGGGGGGTATAAGTCCACCGGGTCAAACCAAACGAACGCACAGGGCAAGCAAAAAAAACAAAGGAAAAAACCTTGTTGGTCGAGCCAAAAAGAGTTTTCGCGGAAACAACCACAAAAAGGATTAGAGGAAGGGGAGGGGAGAAAAAACCAGACACAAACATAAAATTTTGTGAACTGGGGAAAAAAAAACGAACAGGGGGAAAAAAGTCAACCCCCTCAAAGGAAAAAGCACAAAAAAGCACGGAAGAAGTTAAAGAAGTCAGAAGGGGGGAAGAAAAATATGGGGGTCCCCCTTCCAAATACGATCCCTGAGTGTTGGAAAAAAAACCAAAAAACGTGCGGCCCAAACGCCTGTGGAAAAAAAAAAATGGCGGGGTAATACCAAAACAAAAAACAAAAGGAACCCATCTCGGGACCATGGGGGAAGCTGAATATCTCAACGGAAAAAAAAGGGAATCCTACGCAACTTGGGGGGAAAAAAAAGTGGAAAGAGAACACAGGGAACAAATCCCTTTTTGTAAAAGGGGACCCAGTCCGGTCGGAAGGACCCCCTCCCGGCCCCCTGAAGGAGAGGAGAAAGAAAAAAATGCAAAAACGGGGAGGCACCCTGGAAGATGGTGGGCCAAATCAATTAAAAAAATTCCAAAGAAATCTGGTAAGAAGGAAAAACAAAAGGGGGGATTTGAACTGAAAGTAAAAGCCAAGAAACAGACAAGAAGAAAAAAAGAAGGAGGTTTGGGGTGGAAGAAACCGTACGGAAGGGAAGGAAAAAAAAAAACCAAAACTTTTGTAATTGCAAAACGGGGGACCTTTCTCCCTAGAATTGGGACGACAAGCAGAAAAAGCCCTGGGGGAGGGGGGGGGAGGGGACTTTAAGTTCCGGGGAAATTGCAGGAAAAAGGAAAAAGCACTTAAATAAAGGGGGAAAAAAAACAACTAGGGGTGGTTGCAAACAACGCCCGGGGTTTGAAAATTCTCAAACAAAAAAAAAAAAAGGATGGTTTTGGGAAAAAGCCCCAAACGAACGGCGAAAGGAAAAAACCCCACGGAGTAAACCAATAAAAACAAAAGCCGGTTGGGGCCGGGGGAAAAATTGGGCCCTCAGGGCCCATGGACCGCAACAGAAAAAAGTTTCACCGGAAAAAAGGGATGGGGGGGTTAAACAAAGGGGAGGGGATTCTGAACCGGGGAAAAAAAGGACCTGAGGTACGACCAACCAATTACAAAAGGGGTTCTGCAACCAAAAGGACACGACAAATCACCCCCGGTGTTGAGAGGGGGAAACATTTAAAAGGCTTACCAAATAAAAACAAAAAAGAACCAAACGAGCCGCAACAAGCCCACGAGGGGGACCAAAACTTGAAAAAAGAATTGGAAGAGGCAGGGCACCAATAAAAGGGGGGGGGGGGTAGGAAAAAGTGGGCATCGCAAACAGTTACAATCTGAAAAAAAAAAAAAAAGGATACAGAAAAAAAACCCTTAAAACGGCCGAGCACAGGTGGGGAATAAAAGAGGGATCACGGAACCCTAGGGGGAAAGTCAATAAAAACAAAGTTCGGGGTTGTGGTTCAGGAAAATCAACTACGCCAGAAAAAATTAAAGCAATTTGAGGTCCCCTTACCAATCACGGAAAAAGCACCGGGTTCACGCCAACCACCACAGAAAAGAATTTTCATACGGGGAATAAAAAAAAAACACTGGAAAAAAAAAATACCATACGGGCAAAAGGGAACCAACCCCAAAACCCCAGCCTGCTTGGATCAAAACCGGAGAGAACAGCTGTTTGGAAGAAAAGGAACGTTAAGGACACAAGGCCCCTGAGGGGGGCAACCTTTTTGGTCAGGTGGGTCAAAAAAAAAAATCGAGAGGAAAAAACAAAACACAACGGAGGGGGATATTAAAAAATAAAGAGAGAGATAAAGAAAAAGCCCACAAGAACTCACGGTGGGTCCGGGGGGGAGGAAAAAGACAAAAACCCAAGGGGGGACCTTAAAGGGAGGTCAAAAAGGGGAAGATAATGAAAGGAAGGACTCAAAAAAAGGTTTTTGTCAAGGAATGGTGGCTACAAAGGATTCTCGGGGGGGAGCCAACAAACCTGTTTAACCAGAAGTGAGCCGAGGTACAAGGGAAAAATCCAAAGCTGTTAAATGGAGAGTTCACAGATTGGGGAACAAAAATCACTGGGGGAAGTCAGGAAATGAAGGCAAGAAAAAACAGTCGTCGAATCCTTATTACCAGGTGAAAAGGAAACAGAAAAACTGGGGGTATGAGGGCAATCCCCAAGGGGGGGGGTGTTGTGGACAAGGAGAAAGGGGCAGGACCAAGAGGTTTTGAAAACAAAGTTACTTCCAAAAAAACCAGGACCCCTGGGAAGGGACTTCAGCCAAAACTAGGTAAGATGAGAAAAAAACGCCTGGCTGTTGCGGAGGGGTGGTTTGTGGGGGGAACGATTTCTTTATGCTGAATAACCGAAAAGAAAAATACAAAAAAACCAGGGGGTACTTGGGTCGGTCCCGCATATGAAATGCCCAGAGGGGTGTCCGGCGGGGAAAACCCCCCGGGGAGAAAAAAATTGACGAAAAAGAGTAAAACTTTTACACAGCCCTGGATTGCGAAAACTCTGGGACACGGGTTGTGGGGTGGGGGCAAACCACCCGAAATAACAATCAACACATAATGGGGGGTTAAAAAACCATCAGTGGGGGGTTTTGAGGTTGGCACCACAAATCGCTGGGGTTTTTTCGAAACGGTGAAAAAAAAACACGCAAAACAAAAAAGGGACAACAACCAACAAAGGACGCCGTTGTGCAGACGAACGAAAACCCCGGGGGGGGGGGGGTTTCCAAAAAGTAAAGAGGGGGGCGGAGAAGAAGGGGAAAAAAAACGTTTGTTTGATTTCACCTAAGAACGTTGAACCCTTTTCCGGCGTTACGAACCCACAAACCAACTGGATGTCCGCGGGAGATTCCATGAAAGGGAGAAAGACGGGAAAAAAAAAAATAAAAAAGGTTTGTTAAGAAAGGAACTTTCCGGGTCCCCGGGGGGAAAACACTTAAAAAACAATCCCGACACCGTGCCAAGTTCAGAAAGAATGGAAAAAAAAAATGAAATTGGGGCTGGTTGAACAAAAGACACGGGGTGGTCCTGCCAACCAAAAAGGAAAAAAAAAGAGCTTGTGGAGGGGTTGGACTCATGAAAGACTCCAACGTCGGGGAAACACCCTTCCACACACAAAAAAAAAAATTTGGACCAAAAAAACCGAAAGAAAGAAACCACCCTGTCACACAAGGAGAGCCCAAAAAAACCATTGGCCCCGGGAAGGTGGAAGGGAAAAAAAAAAAAATAGACCCCCGGGGCAAAGAGGGGAAGGGAAAAGGACCCCCGGCCCCAGTAAACCCACTCCCCCACAGGAAAGAAAAAGGGGGGGACCCAATCGAAAGAATCCAAAAAACTTCACGAAAAACCAGAGAAAACTCCACGGGAAATAATCATCCAAAAGAAAAAAAAAGGTGAACCCAAAAACAGAACCTCATTTCCTCACGTGGACGTTGAAAAGTGGTAAAACACGAAAAAGCGGAAAATGGCCAAAAAACGTCAGGCCAAATGACGAACGGGGGGGGGGGACCTGCCGTCAAATATGAAAAAAAAAGAAAAAAAAAAATCGGTAAACCACAGGGAACCAAGTCCCAAAAACCCCGAAACCCCGCCCACCACGGGGAAGGCAGCTTTTAAAGGGGAGGCACAGGCCAGGCCAGCCCCCAAAGAGTTGGGGGGAGGGGTTGGGGTTAACTTCTTGGGGGGGTCCCGTTAAGAGAAAAAAATGAAACGGTTCACCTTTGTGACAACCCCCTTCCACACTCAAGGCAGACCGCGGGAAAAAGTTTTTTGGCACCCCAAAAAGGGGAGAGTAAAAAAAATGACCCTGGGGTCCAGGGTGAAACTTTTCCCCCCAAATTCCCGATTGGGGGGGGTAGGGAAAACCGGAGGTGGGAAAAACCACATCATTGGGCGATTTTTTACCAAAAGGGGGTTGGACAAACGAAGACCAACCAACCCCGGGGGACAATGGGGGGTTTAAAACAGAGAATTGGTTTTGG
>Ga0179593_1342823_pt1 | contig 23272 bp, 15 predicted proteins | sample CZODoug2_1_08_16_FD_185931 | JGI IMG/M metagenome (GOLD analysis project Ga0179593, IMG submission 185931) | Vadose zone soil fungal communities from Angelo Coast Range Reserve, California, USA - CZODoug2_1_08_16fungal (PacBio error correction) | ecosystem: Environmental > Terrestrial > Soil >...
GAAGGAGAGAGGTCATACCCGCACCTGTCTGGCACGGCTTTTCTCGAAATCGCCAACAGTAATCCCGAGTCCGAAACCATTTTGCCTTCCCGCATAACTAAAAGGTAGACCTTAAGACGACTTGAATGGCAAGCGTACCAGCGCAGAACGGATTCCCTACACCGCCCGGAAAACAACATCCCAAAACACAAGCCCCAAGAGAAAGATAGAAGCAGAAAGGGTCCGGAGTAAAAGTCCAGCATTGGGAAAAGTAACTCCTCAGGGGAGTCCACAATTTCAGAGTTGGCCTTAAATAACTTAGAAAGATGGGAAGAACATTGGGGGGATGTCGTCTTGGCCAAAAACACGCTTGGATTTACCAGTCCAGGCCTGGAGAAGAGAGAAAAACGGGCTCAACACTCCAAAAAAGAGGTGTAAAGCCGCCAAGTGGCGTCTATGATAAAGGGAATGAAACCCTGCGTCCAGTCTGTCTCTTGCATATAGCCAAGAAAGAGGAGAAAGGCGCTATGGCGGACTCCATTAAAAGGTTACACAAGAAGCAAGAAAAGCCGATGTGTTTTCTCTCTGCGGAGTACTATCGGGGATAGCAAGGACTGGGGGAAAGAAAAAAGGAAAAAAAGGGGAGCCTTTAGGGGAAAAAAAGGGGGGGGGTCTTTCAAAACCCGGGTAAAAAACGACTCAAAAGGGGGAAAATAAGAGGGAGTTACTACCAGGTATCCATTTCTAATGGATGTCTGGCAACAACGAAAAGAAGAAAGGAAGGCTGGTGTCTGAAATGGTTAGCGAGGAAAGGAGAATCTTCCCGGCCGCGCTTGGACCCGGGAAAAAAAAAAAAACGCCAGCTAGGGAAAAAACGGTAAAATTCCGTCGGAGGGGGTCAAGGGACCGGAAAAAGGTACAGAGTGGACACGGGCGAAGCATTTGGGGATTAGCACCTAAGGGGACCGTCTGTCCGGTAAAGGCAGTGATGAACGGGGGATTCCATCTTAATGCCACTGAAGCAAGAGCGGGTCATGCCGGCGAGAAACACTGGCGAAAATGGAAGGGGGGGGGGGGGGGGTGAGGAGGGAAAGAACTGGTGGAAGCCCTCTTGAGCTTCTCTAGAGAGAGGGGGTCCCATCATCCGGTGGGTCGGGAATGGAATCAGGTCTGAGGGAGAACTGGGACAGCAAGGCACCAAGAAGAGATTTTTGTATCCGACCGGTCCCCAAAAAAATTAGGAGGGCTGACACTTTGGGAAAACGGGGGAAAAATGGGGGAGGAGGGGGTGGATTCTTTGGACAGAGAGTAATTCATCTAGGAACAAAAGTCGCAGGGGTCAGAGTTACCGCCAGAGAGGGGGCTCAACGGTCAGGCGGAAGGACGATGAAAAGTGCCCCCTAACTGGATATCCAAGTCTGTGTGTGACGGGGGGGCAGGAAACCTCGAGGCCAAAGTGTAACTCCCTTTCCTGGAGAAAACCCTGGGTAAGGGCATGGCAACCGGAAGGTCAGTGGACGCGGAATGCGCACCGAACATGAGGAGGGGGAACATATGGAAAAGCCACAGGTACCACACTCACGGTCAAACCTCCGACTTTCATTTCGGGTTCACAAGGCAAAGATCCAGGCCCGGATTGACAACCAGGCCGGTTGTCAAAGGCTGCGCAAAGCGGAAAAAAGAAGAGTGGTGACAAGAGGGGCCAAATTCGAAAATTGAGGTCCGACGACGACCCAGTCGATAAGGGCACCTCAGAGAAGGAGTGCCGGCAAGCAGTTACAGGGGCAAACCCCGGGAAAGGGGTCGTACAAGTCACTGCCGAGGAAAATGGCTTGCCGCAACCTTCAGCACGCTCAGCGGCCAAAGCATCGAAAGAAGGCGACCTCGGGAGACCAATTAATCAATCACCAAAAGAGCAAGGGGACCGCAGCGCATAGGGAACAATGGGAAGGAATCCCGGACTATGTCACTAAATCGGAAACGCGGCAAAAAACATCTCCCCCAGGACGTCAAGTCCTTGGCAAGAGGGTAATCCCTATATTGGTATGGGGCACTGAGGTGAATTGAGGGCCAGAGCGTTCCAGGGAACAAAGTTGTTCAGTCCGGGGGTCGCGTCGGGGGAGCCATTTAGGGGATGCCGCCGGAGTTAGCGCTTTGAAATCTTAAAAAAGCAGGCTTCATTCAAGGTCTCAGGTCGATGTACCTCACCTCAAATGGTAGAGGGTCGATTTACGGAGGAAGAGAATGATGTCCCCGTCATCAGAGATCAAAACGGACCGGGTTACGAAAAAACCGGATTTCAGATACTAATACGATAGGAGTTCTGACCCGACTACCTACCTCTAAAGACTGGTGGAGGGAAAAAAAAAGATCGGGGACATCTATCTCTATGTATCTGAAAAAAGCGTATGATCAGTAAATTGGTTAAAAGAAGGGGAACCGGTCGAGGGAGCTGTCTCAGAACAAAGAGACGTGTGAAAAAGGAAGGACTTCATGGACCTTCACGACTCTCCGGCCTGCCTTATAAGTAGAGGGGTCACCCCGGAAGACAAGGCAAATTTTCAAAAAGAAAGGGGATAAAAGAGTCCCCGCACCATGACGTAGAAGACTGGGGACTGCATTCAAACGAAGAACTCTTCCAAGGCCTTTCGAAGACAGAAAAGGGCGTATTGGTGGGGGGGGGGAAGAAAGTGGAATAAAAGACAACTAAAAAAATATCACCAGAGCAAAACTTAAGGAAGAACTCTGTCCTAAACTCTCCTGATCTCTGTCGTGGAACCTCTTATTATTAAGCAGGTAGGAAGGGTGACTCCTCTAGCAAAACCCTGCCTCTAACCGAGAAGTCTGTATTAGGGGTGGGCACGCAGTATCAAGATTTGTTTTCAAGGAAAGGGGCTAAGGGAGGAACATAAACTTAAACTGGAACCTCAAAAATCGAGAACTTCTAGAAACCAACGGAAGAGCACTTACACCACTAAGATAGAAGAAGTTAACGTGGGACAGGGGGGAATCACCCTCAGCATCGCGTAGCCCTGCAGGTCTCTGAACATGAAAGAAGATGATCTCAGTCTCGGAGTTGCCAGAGAACCCGGGGTACGGACCGAGGTAACTAGGGGGGGGAATCAAAAGGAAAAAGATCCCCATTGCGGTCCCAGGGCGGGGGTTTTAGGCAATCCTGCTCTGTGGGGAGGGTCAACACCTCGTCAAAAATGTTAGCAGGGACGTTTCGTTAGAGAAGAATCCCTCAGCGCCGCCGCGGAACAATAAAAGAAAATCAAGAGGAGCCCGAGTAAATCGGAGGGATCCTGCAAACTGGTCAAAAGGAATGAACCGGTTGAAGGGCGGAGCAGATCCGACAAGCCGACATGCTAAATCAGAAGAGCGCATCGAGGGGTGATTGAAAAGGATATGCCAAAATCCGTAACTGGGCCATCAAGCCCAATCTAGGAAACGTGGAGGAAGAAGGTCTTGGGGGGACCTCGGATTTTCTCACAAAACCACGTATGTGTGGGAGAGAGATATAGGGTAAAAAATCCTGATAAGACAATAGGCGGAACCGGCGATGAGCTATGTGCTGGGAAAAATGTTCAGAAAGACCTTTCTAGGCGGCACATACCATGGTCTCTTTTCGTACGTAACCGAAGGGGGTCAGAAAGAAAGAACCTTGCGGAGCAAAAGAGAACCTCGTGACGCGGGGGAACCGCGCGGACCGAAAAAAAAAGGGGGTACAAAACCGAGGATGAGCCGCGAAAGCCCAATTTATGACCGTGGGGACACCATAAACTCTCCGTAGAAAAACCCACGCCTGGTGGACCGATCCGGGGCTGCTGGCGGCGGCAAAAGGGAGCGAATCCAGAGGTCACTGGACCACGCCAAGTAAAAAAGCTGAAGCAAGAAGAGTTCCAGAAGGGGTTCGGAGATGACGGCTGAAGACAGAAGCTGGGTCGACGGTACGTTCGGGGGGTAGTCAGGGCCTGTGTCCACAGGGGGTCGGACCTCTGCTCGAAAGTAATCGACAGCGGGGGCAGAGGGGTCGATTTCTAACAGGGTCAGGAACAAGTCATTGAGAGGAGGGAAAACGATCTAAGAGCGGGATGGGAGGACAGGTCGAGGCGCGGCCACCAGAAAAAGTCTCATTCTTAACTGGGACGGCGTACGGCAGATGAAAACAAGGACTGAAGGCAGGGAAGAGGCTTCTTAATTGGAGAGGGCGACGGGGGCAATGCAAATTAGAAACTAACCAAAAAAAATAAAGGCCTAGACGGAAAATGGGGAGGGGCAGCGGGGGGATGCCAGATTCCCGGCATCGGGACAAAATTTTTGGACATACTACAGGGGGCTGCCCTCCGTCGGGAGGTGGTCGGCGGGGCTTCATCTCCGGCTACTTCAGGCTGAGGAGAGAGCAGTACCGGAGCGGAGGGAGGGGTCACGCTACCGGTGAGGGTCATTGGGAACTAAAACTGAGAAATTAATTCTACCGGTTAAAGGCCGGAGAAATCCCGGGGGGGGGAAGAGAAAAAAAGTAGAAAGGAAAGTCCGTGACCGACCCAGCCTTGCTAACAGGGAGCGGTCGGGAGTGCATGGACTTCACGACAGACCTTTCATTGTAGCAGAACTGGACGCGGGGGGGGTTTTTCCTGGGGAAGCTACACAAAGAGGGAAGAACTCCCAGGGCTCTCCACGGCAAAATGCCTCGTGGTGTAAATCGGGGAAAGGATAGCGACGTAAGAAGACGTGGGGTCAACTTAACTCAATAGCCATTAGCGAAGAGAACCACGACCGTAAACGAAAAGGGAGGTGAAACGAGAAACTTGAAAAGACCAGCTGCGAATAGCAGGAGGATGAGTACATAGAGTCCAATAAAGGGGGGCTCGGGAAGGGGGGGGGAAGTGTTTGGAAAGGGGGCTAAACTTTTATGGGGGACAGGGGGATTTTCGCCGAACCGTGGCGATGCGCTGCGGTAAAGGAACGTTTGTGGTCCGTCAATTTCAGGATAGGGGACGCTCGCGGATGCCGCCGATGGGAAGGTGGCATCCTTGTACAGAGGGTGTGCGGAGTTCCAGGGTGGTGCACATTCACTGGTAAAAACAAAGCAAGGGGAGGGCTCACGAAAACATTTATGGTAAAAAAACCTCCGTCCGGAAAGAGTTGACGCCCGAGAGGTCGAAAAGAAACGACTTGTAGTAAACTGAAGGCGGCCGCACAAAGGGGTTACCGTATTTACCAGAATCAGGACGTTGGGGGGGGGAAATCATATCAGCGCGGCTGTACGTCGGGGCCTGAGTGGCTATAATGCCGCTGTCATGGCGAAGAGCGAAAGCCTCGAGAATTGCCTTGTTCCCTCCAGACAAGGCCCGGTACCCAGGGGGAGGGAGCAATTTCCATGTGAACCCAAGGTCGACTAGTACAAGAAGGTTGGCGATCTTCAGAAGTGAAAGGATGCAGCGAAAAGAGGCCAGGGGAAAAACGCTTAGCTGAAAAAATCGTTCGTCACTCGAGGAAGACGGGGAAGACTCCGCCCAAAAGGAGTTCGGTTCCATCGCCTTCCACGGAATGGGACCAGAGAGCTGGGGGCGGGGACCGTCGCCATTCTCGCGCGGGTGAACGGGAAAGAAGTGAGAGACATTCCCCGTCTGCAAGCCATCTTTGAACAAACATTAGGGGAAAAAGGTTTCGGAGGACCGACTATACAATCCCACCGGGGGGTGCGGGGACTGGGAACGAACATTTCAGAAGTGGGGATAGCGCTCGGCGCAAATTTGAAACATCAAGGGAACCGGCAGACAGGACCCATAAGGCCGAAAAGAAAGTCCATAATTCGTAAACAAGGAGTGGGATAATGCAATCGGCGACTGACGCGCCTGGCCCGAACTTCAACCTTAAAATCGGGAGGCGGCTTCACCAGCAGACATCAAGAAAATTTCAAATCGGAAAATGGACACGTCATCGAGCCATGCATCCCAAAGGAAGAGGAGGACTTAATTTGGGCCCATGCCCAGGTAGTCAGACATTGCTGGAGGAGCGTACCCACAAAATGTGGCGGAGGGGGGGCTCTCGACGGACACTAACGGGGTAATTTACCTGTACAAAAGAGTCCGGGGGGGAAAAATTGCTGCCGAAAGCGGGCTCACTAGGCAAAAAATCTATGATGATAAACGGACGTTGGAAAAGGGATTGAACCGTTCTCGTGAACCAGAGAAGGATTCTCTCCGAACGCGATAAGGCGTCAGAAAAACTCTATGCGGGGGAGAGTCGAGTTCAACCGCATGCAGGGGGGGTCCCATAGTTCAGCGAAGAGTCGGAAGGAGGGCACCCGCACTATTATTGGAAGTAAAAGGAATAGGGGGGCCGAGCACGACGAGCACGGAAGGCTTTACAAAAAAAAAAAGAAAATGGAGATGCCAGCAGACCTCAAATGTCTTACCAACGCACCTGATGATAGAAAAAGAGTAAGGGTTATACGAAAACTGCCCTGTTACGCCGTTTAAAGAGGGGAATGTAAGAAGTCGTCCAGGGGCCGGACAAAAGGTTGCTGGGAGAAATCTCATTGGCAGCGGGGGTCGCGGGCCATCATAAAATCAGGAGTTCCTACCAGGTGCTGGGAGAGCGAGCTCTGACTTGCGCCTGAATAGTGAGAGGGAGGAAAAATTCGGCAAGTAAGGAAGGTAGAAACCAGTTCTAGAGAGCGTACAAAAAAAAAAAACGGAGGAGAAATAGAAGGGGAGATCGTCGCTCCCGCCTGGCTGGAAAGAAAGTTGAGAGAGCCCTCTGAAGGGCGCCAGGCAATAAGTCTCTCAAAAGGATGTCAGCTCTAAGGATCAAAAGGGGGGGAGGAAACTGAAAAAAACGTCGTCAATGAGACCCATAGGCCTCCGCCAGGGCGAACTCCTCATCAACAGAACAACGTCACCGGTCAGGGGCATGGGAGTCCAAAAAAAGGGCAAAGGAGGACGAAGAAGGAACGATGAAATCAATTGTGTTTGGGATTTCCTTTCTTAGAGGACCAGATGAAGAAGGGTGACGGTACCTGAGGGGGGCCAACCTGCGAAAAAAACGCGCACACGTGGGCTGAGAACAAGACGGCCGGAACCTCGCAGGATGGTTAGAAACCCAGCCAGCTCCAAGATGCGCGATGACTATGGTGTACTGACCCGGCGGGACTGAATCGGCCACAGAAAGAGAGAAAGATCTGGATTGGAGGGACGCCGGGGGAACGTAAGTTACCCAATTCGCGGCAAAAATAAGGACCTGGGCAAAAAACATAAGTCCGTTTTTCGCGAACGTCATGGGGCGTAACGGTAGGCCAAGCTCAGGAAAAATAAAGGTCAAGGGGAGGTACCAACTTAAACAAATATTCAAAAAGAACGTCAGGAAAGCAAGGGTCGTAGAGGTCCAGATGGTACTCCATCTTTTGAGGTCCAGGGTCGCCTCCATGGGCATGGCAACTTCCTATAAGGAAGGGGGTGAAAATAGAGTGAACTCGGTATAAAGCTGGAAGGAAAACTGGAAAGGGGATTTGGAACTCTACTGAAAGTCGCGTTCACGTAGGGCCCGGGATCTAGACCGGTCGAAAGAAACTTCAGACCACGAAAACTGGGAAAAAAAGCATTGGAAGGTAGCGCTGCATATCAGTACGGGAACAAACGGGCTTCAATAGGTGGAACTGGAGAGCGCTGCGGAGAGGAGGAAAAAAGACGTTGGCGGAAAGGGAAACGGACAGCTTATGATAACTCAAAAGATACTCTGACTGTCAACAGGGCTTTTTTCAAGAGGGGAAGAAAGGCCTTCTCCAAGGTAAAGGGAAAGGGCAAAAACAGCGCGGATCATTGGTAGCCGCCGACACTCAAAGGTCAAGAAAGAAGGGGGGGAAAGCCGAAGACGCAGTGTGCGGAGTTGGCCAGAGGGGAACCCATTGCACGGGGGAGAAGTACCGAGGAGATGTTCAAGAAGATCTTTAAAGGGCACATGGGGACCGGAGAGATCGTAAGGCCGTCCCCCCGAAGTCTACCTCAGGGGGAAAAAAAGTGGGGATCAAGTGAAGGCAATACTTGAGCAATCCCCTGCTCGAAACTGAAGCAAAATGGAAAGGGGCAACCGGAAGCGAGCCCAGTCTTTCTGGCGTCTCAGGCAAGAAGGCGGTAATGATAGGGCGATAAGACCAAGCCAAACCGACGACATCTGCGATGAACAAAAAAAGGAAAGAGAGCGGGAGGATTTCAGCCAGAAGGGGTAATGAGGCAAGGCAGGCCTAAGAAGGGTTCAGCACTCAGATCCCTATTCAGGGAAGAAAATTGGAAAGGCAGACTAACCTGCTAGAGGGCGAGAAAGGGTCTTAAGACAGAAAGTGAAAAGTAAACCCAAAACTTTATGTCGGTACCGAAAAGAACTAAAGGTCTGCCCAATTGAAGCGCTCAGAGGAAATGCACAAGCGACTAAAGCCGGCAGCTTGGCGCACAGGGCCTAAAATCCCCGACACGTACTTAAAGAGCGTCAGAAGTCCAGCTATAACAGGACTATAAAGGGTAAACAGTCCCGCCCACCCCCCGCGGCAAAAAACACGAAGAGAAAAAAACACAGAAAAGAAAGTCTGGAAAACGCGATGTCTGAAAAAATCATTTCGAGGGCCGTAGCAGGGTGGCATTAACAAATTTTAGGGAAGGGCTAAGGGGTGCGCTCGAGTCGCTTGTAAAAAGGGGGGCGTTCCGGGAGATCTGACCAACGTCGTTCTTAAAAAACAAAGGAGAATGCTTGTACACCGCAGAGGAACGTGTAAGCGGGCGAGGGGGAGGAAGGAGACTCATGAGGTCCACCTTCTAGCGAAATGGGGACGGTTGGGAAAGTGAGTCCAACCGGGGAGAGACGACACCGAACCCGGAAGAGGGCGCCCATAACTACTACCTATACAAAAGCGGGAGCACGGATGGTGCTGTATAGAGGACGCTCTGTCGACTTCCCTGGGTGGAGAGGTGCTGCAAAGGATGATAAAGGGGACACTCCGTCGACCAGGTAAATGAGACGGAAAGTAAAAGACAACCAGGGGACTACCAAAACAAGACTGGGCCAAATCCAAAAAAAAATCCTACGCCTCACTGCACCAGGGAGACTCCCTACGTTGGCCCCAAAAGGACGAACCTCACACCAACAGGAGGGAGCCCAATTTCGACCCCCTACAAAAACCCCGAAAGTCGATGGTAAAACGGGCATCGGCAAAAAAAACGGCCGAAGGGGAGGAGAGTCAGCGGATTGGGACTGGGAAATAAAGGTGAAGTCCGCCAAACGGAGCAATACCACATGCGACGAACCGGAACTATAAAACCCAGGAAGACTGGGCGGGCAGGGCGAGCAAAAAGAGACGAAAGTAAAAAATCATTGTGTCTAAAACTGTCGGAAACCCGCGATAAAACACTCGAAGTGGGTTACACATAAATAGGCCTGAAATTGTCTAATCGTAAGAAAATGGCCGGATTTGAACCACGCTCGAGAGGAACTGAAAAAAAAAGGCCGGTAGAAAGAGCGGGGAAGCGTTTACCATTAATTTCAAAGAAAGGTTGGAAATGGGGACAGAACCAGCATTCCTTCGGTAGAGCCAGCATCTAGGAAAAAAAGGCGGATATATAGTCCTAACAGAACTTGTCTTGGAACACTTTACGCAATTGGGGCAGGGCCCGGAGGTCACAAGATGTGAAGACCAGGACACCGTTGACCGGACTTTTGTGCGTGTAGATACTCAGGTATGTAGAACCTAGTCATCCCTGACGGTTAATGTCGGCGTAACTAATGTCGGAATCCTGAGTAAACCTTCTTCGGCTGAACTGGAAAAAAGGAAGGAACCGATTAGAGATTCGGTCGCGGGACCTAGGAGGGTCAGGCCAGTTTTAAGGGGCTGTAAAAAGCTGGTAATCAGATCCCAAAAGCGGGAAAGTCTCTTTACTGAGTACCGGGAATGGGCATAGTTCATCAAGCACGGACGAAACCTTGGGGCCAATAAACGGCGGTTGGACGCAGAATTAGCGGGGGAGGTTTCCTGCGCGGATCATACGAAAAAGACAAATAGGAGGGAGAGAGAGATCGCGGAAAAGGGGCGCGGAATTCTTCTACGACGGCCGGAAAAACCAAGGGGAGCCCGACTTTGGGCAAATCATCATGGCGACACGGGGGAGATACAGAATGGAAAAGAGGTTCGTCTTGGACGGGGGGAGAACAAAGAGTAAAAAGTTCAAAGAAATACCCATTAGGGGGGAAGAACGAACATAACGAGGAGAACGTCGCGCCCACTAAGTAGGATTGAAAGGAACGTCCCGAAAAGGATAGTTATAAGTGTCCCAGCAAGGAAAAGGATAAAAAGAAACCCGCCGGGTAGCCGGGTTAGGGGCAAAGTGTCCGGGGTAAATAGTTAAACATGCTGGACAGACTTTCACTGCCCAAGGGGGTAGCGTACCTAAACAAAAGAGAGACGCGGAAGATAAGATTGTATGGATAAACGCAAACCAGGTTATTAACCTGTTCACTTTAGATCAGACAGTGGTGTCAAACGTGGATCTTGGTCCGTCTTCTCAGGCGGGAAAACAACGCAAGGATATTCCACGAGGAAAAGGTTTACTGGAAAAATGACTAAGTGCAGAAAACACCTTCGTCAAACGGGGCGAGCGAACGGTCTTTTTTAATAGTACAGAAAACCTTGCCTACACCCTCTAAACAGGGCTTTGACGGAAGAGGCTCACGAGCACTACCCAGAAAGGACGGATGGAAGGGGTCGAGAGGGGAGGGCGATAGTGGATAATTTGGGGAGAATTCACAGTAGGCGCAAGAGAGGGCCCAGGGAAAAGCCGCAAGGAGCAAGCGTCTTTCGCCTATCACAAGGGAGCGTACGTCCAGGGTTGTTGTCTATGGTCGAATTGTTCTCCTTGAGGGCTTTCTGTCTTCAAATGTTCCTGACGAAAAAATCCGGAAACCGGGTATGCAGGATTGAGTCGGCTATGGTAAAGGCAGATCAAAGAGAATGACGGTTAAAACCGGATGACTCCTTGTGACTAATAACTTAAGGCACTGATACCTTGGAAACCTTACATGATGCATCCGGGGGGGGTTAGAAACATCGACAGATTAGATGAGACGGACACCGCCCCGTTCTCTCCTGGAGCGGGGGGCTGCTGAAAAATACGAGGCATGGATTCGTTAAAACTAACGTGGACGGAGGTCCCAGGGCCTGCTTTGGATTTACACTGGGGGAAATCATCGGAACGTCCGCCCGTGACAACTCAGACCAAAAAAAAAAAAAAAAAAAAAAAAAAAAAAAAAACAACCAAAACCCCAACCAAAAAAAAAAAAAAGAAAAAAAACCCAACAAAACCAAAAAAAAAAAAACTAAAGGTGCCTCGTATGTGCATGGCGCAAAGGCGGATAGAATCTGACCTAAACAAAGCGACAGACAGAGAAAAAAAAGCGCCTCTAAAAGGGAAAAAAAGGAGTGTAAGCTCAGGCCTGGAACAAATAACAGACCTCGGGAACTGGGAGGGCCAAGTTTCCAAGGGGGGGGGGGTGTGGGAAGTGGGGGTTGTCCTAGGGGGAACAGATCTGGAGAATCGTAGAGAGGAACCAGGGGAGAGATGCCATAGGGCGTCTGAAGGAGGTCCGGAAGGGGAGATATTAGGTCTCTTGAATCTCTTTAGGGGGAGGGGAGTTAGGACGGTGCACCTGGTGAGGTAACCAATCACAGGGTGCACATGCAAAAAAGGCTGGAATGCCAGTTCAGGTTATCGCGAGGACGGTAATCGATACCTCCTTACTCGGACCTTGCAAAAGGAGATCTTAACAGTACGGTGAAGGGTCCGAGGAGGTACGGGGTTCCGAGTGTCAATCCCTCAGCTACTGGGACCAGTGGTACCAGATCCGAATTCCGGGGAGCAGGTGATCTCTCGCGAACGGCGATGTGACGCACGCGGAAGCGAAATCCTTAGATGGAGGTTGCCAAATGAAAAACCACGGGCCCGGGGACGTGCGGCCAGAAGGGGCCGCGGAATGGGGGAGGACACGATCAAAAGTAAACGACAAGTGGGGGGGTCTTCGGAGGGACGGCGAGATCTTCAGCGTGCGAGTGGCACGGAATCAGAAAGGAGCCGGTAGGATAAAGAGATAAGAGGAGGGATGCACTCCAAAAACCAAAATAAGGCGGGGGGGAGGGAATTTCCAAAAATATCTGACCCTAAGGGGAAAGGGACGGATTCTTGAAACAAGCCGCGAGGTTGGTGAAGGAGGACACAGAGCGAAAAGGGCAATGAAAAAGGTGCAAAATCTTTGGAAAACGGAAGCGTCCTTCTGAGTAAATCGAGCACAGAGGCTTCATAAATTTGAGGGAAAAGTATCTCCCACGGATTTGATCCGTTGGAGATAAACTAGAGTAACCAGGGGGGACAACGTGACGCGCGTGGCGGAAAGCCAAAATCTATCCTCCATAGGTTCTGGACCGGACCGTGGTAGAGTCCTCGTAGCTTTACTCTGGAACCGGGAGAAAACTACCCAAGCGTAGTAATTCAGAAGGGCAAAGAACGCATCCATTGCACGACAAGCGACGAACTAGGGAGGGACGAAAGTCATCGAGACAAAAATTAAATCATTCGTCCTGAAGTTTGTACCAGTCCCAACGGCGAGCATGGACTCCCCTAATGGAAAACAAGGGGAAATCAACTACTCCATGGGATGTAGGAGACTTCCTCGGACGATTGGCCAGTTAACGGGGGAAAAGAAGGGAGGTTATGTCGTAGTCAGCGCTGGGGAAAATACCACCGCGGGAAACAAAAAGTAGGGGGACTGAAAGGGGTTCCGCGAGGTGACCAGCGACTGGTCCGGCGGAGTTGAAGGAGGTACGACCTGTCTGTTTCCCGCACATTAACGAATGGTGCCCAGAGCCCTCTCCATGAGGAAGAAAAAAGGGGGTCAACCACAAGACTGCGAGGATGAGTTGGCCCGTCGATTTAGAGCAAAAAGGGGGAGACGATTCGCATCTTCTCGGCTGGAAAGCACGTCTCGGCAAAAGGGGAAAAAAAGGCTTCCCAGCTGGGCTGGACCGTAAAACTAGCCGGAATACAATCTGTTTAGCAGCCAGATTGGAACCCTGGGGGCCCGGTTGCATTTGGGGGGAGGCAGGGCGACAAAGGGAATTAATGGTGTATCAAGAGGAGAAAGTTCTCTGAAAATGCACCCAGGAGCTGAGCTGGAACAGTTGGGAGGGTAGGCCGGAAGAGAAGTCCTTGGAGACCTTTGGGGAGGGTCGTATAAGTCCGTGGGGAAAAAGGGGTATCATTCTCTAACAACAAAGTGATAAAAGAGAATTCGAGGACACCGACGGGCAGGAAGGAGGTTAACTAAAGAACGCAGCAAAAAGACGCGAAAAAAATTAACGAAAAACGGGATCTCTAACAGAAAACGAGTGAAATGAGCGAGGTGACGCGACCCAAGCCGAGAGCGAGGAAAGCACAAACGCCTCCCTGTTCAAAGTAAGGGAAAGACTCGACGTCAAAAATGGGGGAAAAAAAGTGAGGGTGGGAGTACACCCGTCCACGGTCCGGTGCCTCCGGTAGTCCCCTGCCCTAAAGTTGTGGTTCTTCTGAGGTAGCCATCACTGACATCGGGGGTTTACGATCCGCAGAATGCAACGCGTAAAAACGTTTATCACGCACTCGAAGGCACTGACCTACATTCTTTTTTTTGAAAAAGAAAGCAGCGTAATAGGCGCGGGGAAGATATGGACTGAAAAAGGGGGAGCGGGGAGGAGTTCCAAAAGAGAGATAGCTCAAAGCAAGTCATGAAAGTCTGCCGTGCTTAAACCTGAGAATGCACAGGCAGCAAGTTCGTGGGGGGAAGATAATGCTGAATGGCGACGATCGGGGAGCAAGGGAGGCGGACAACATTAAAAGGAAAAAAAAGGGTAGAACTGGCCCCCAAAAAGGGTGTAGTGCAAGGTCTAACTCAGAGAAGAAATGAGGAGGTAGAGGGTACTAGGCGGGGGGGCTGTAAAAGAAAATTCAATGGCCCTGCACGACAAAAAAAAGGGGGGGGGTAAATGTATGGGGTAGCGACGCAGGTGAAGATGAACGGCATCTCTTAAGGGAACCACCAAGGAGGAGGGTTAATCCGTCCGCCTAAAGAAACGGGACTACTTTGAACGGGACCACGCTAAGGCGACGAGGATTGAGACAAAAGACCGGTAACTGTAGGTGGAGCGCGGAAGCGGCGGGGGTCGCGTGACTCCGGGTGTCGAAAGGAGGAGAAGACCGCCGAGTCAAAGCATAGCTGAAATACTTTGGCGAAGTGTTCAAGAAAGGGAATAAGAAAATTCCTGCTTTCTATATCGTCCAGCGGGCTTTTTCAATCCTGCAAACCTTTCTTACCTGGCCAGTAAACAGACGAGAGAAGAAGAAGAATCCTGAACCAAAGATCGTGGGGGAAGAACTGGGGAGAGCTCAACAGCGAATTGGTTTTTGTGGGGACTAAGCGAAAATTACCATCTGAGCCGCGGTCAGGGTCGTTTCAAAGCCAGCAGGGACCCTTTGCAGCTGCTCGCGTAAGAAGCCGGCCAACCGAAATGCTCAGCTGGGCATCAGTGGAGGGCAGTCTCTGAAAACAAACCTGGACGATCAAGGGAAACGTTTAGGGAAAGGAACTATCGCGAGATTCGGCCAAAGGCTCCTGGCAGAGAGAGCAACCGAAGCCCAAGGAACGGAGCGAAGGGAAATAGTGGGGAAACGGCAGAAAGGGACAAAACTTCCTGGTTGTAGGGCGGCCCGAGAAAAGAACGTACTGGGGTCAAGAAAGCTCAAATCATGTAGTCTGAACGTAGAACGCCCAAAAAAAGAGAGGGGGGGCAACGAGCCTTCCTTGGAGGGGGGGGCTCACAGCAGGGCCGCAATGGGGGCCCCCCTTGCCCTCAAAATCGAAAAGCACAAAGGAAAATGTCGGTAAAAATCAACCTCTCATCGGCAAAAAGCAAGAGAACGACTCCCGGCGCACATGGACGAAAGGAAAAGGAAATTCATGCCGCAGCGCTATCACAGGGGTGGAACTCATCACCGACATACCAAGGGAAAAGGGACACCCTCACAACATCCAGAAGAGTAAGGCAAAAACTGTATGGAACAATTATATCGAAGAGGAGATGGGGAATTTCCTGCTGGGGTTCAGCTGCCAGGGTAAGACGAACATGAATAACGGGAGTTCTCCTTTAAGCACTAAGGTGAGTCCAAGGGAGGAGGGCGGCTAAAGGGGGAAACCCCCTTGAGGAGGGGAAGACGAGTTGACACCAGAAAAAGGGGCACCGTCGAGGGACTGGCGAATTGATCATTAGTTCCCAACGCAGTCACTCAGCTGACTATGGTTTACGACGAACGAACCGAAGAAAGGACTTTCGACAGGAAGAAAAAGTCGAATAAGGAGGAAAGGGGCTGGGTAGGGGAAGGGGCCATCCAAGGGGGAGGGGTCGACCCACCATGAGCTCAGGGTGACCCGGGAGAAAGGGGAGACGCCTTCCGAAACTCGCATCACAAGGGAGGCACCTCATCGCTCCGACTGCGGAAGGGACCGTCCCGGGAAGCGTGACTGTTAGTCCACTAAAGCCAGCACTCCTCATGGACCTCGGGTCAGCAAAAGTAAGCCAGTCAAAACAAGTAGTTGGGGGGTTTTGGGGGTGTATTGAAAAGGGAGGCCTTTCCTCCACCCGATGTGACAGCCGGGACATAGCAAAGTCCTAGTGGAGTGGAGTGGAGCAGAAAAAAGTGGGGAAGTCGACAAAGGAAAAATAACCCGGTAGACTCGAACCGTTCCTCTCATAGGAAGATCACTTGCGGGGAATCTCTGAAACTCAAGCAAAGTACTAATGATAAATTCCCCGGGGGAAGCACTCGAGGAAAGCGGGGGGATACAAACAAGAAATCTATCTTTTGAAAACATACTAGTGGCGCTGAACCTGGTTAAACAGAAAAAAACGCCGCGACTGCCAAGGAGGGGGGGGAAACCAGGGGTGCCTAAAACGGAACCCTTCCTAAAACGGGGGACAAAAAAAAAGAATGATAAGGGAGACTGTCCACATTAGCAAAATAAGCCTTTAGCGGTCGCCCGCAGACTCAACCATAGGGGGCTCAGGAGGGGAGCGCTGATGTGGGCTTTTTTAAAAGAAAATTGGGTCTAAAATACCCGAGGGAGAAAAACAAGTCCAACAACGTAAGTCAACACCAGCGGTGGCGAAGACGGGGAGGGCTGTCAAGAGGGCAGGGCTATGGACGGAAAGCCGGAACTCACATCTCTAGGTCCGAGGGTTGCCGACGAAAACGTGTCGGCCCGCGAACAAGAGATCTGGGAAAGAGGGGATCATGGATTTCATGGAAAGGGGGGTAGACTTACGTGCGGCAGATGGCCTAAAAAGCTTCTAACATGCGAGGAGATCGGAGGCCCGTTTCTAGCAGGTTCCGGAAGCTTTCGCAAGCCGGTTGTGGCTATGGGACTGGAGGAGAGAAACTGGGGGTTAATGTCCAGGTTAAGGGAGGATCGCGAAAACACCCGTGATTGGGGAGATACGTTAACGCGCTAGACACGTCCTTCCCAAGTAGAGGCGGCAAAAGGGAGGCCAAAAAAATCTGAAAAAGTTACGTCACGACAGTGAAAAAAAGTCAGTGAGTGTGGGTCTGAGCGAGGCCCAGAAGGAAAGCCGGGACGAGCTTACCGAGGGAGACCAGCTACCCGAGGTGACTCGGCGCCAATGGGTCGCCGACGGGCGGAAAAAATTGAGAAACCCTCGCAAAGTAGCAGATGTCTTAAAAGATGGGGACCTAAAATAAAAATAAAATCGAGAGGGATCGCAGCCTTTTTAAAGAGGGGGGTCCTCCAGGAGTAAGTTAAATCGGGGGAACGTACTTCAAAGGGGCACTCCACCTCCATCGAAACCACCAGGGGGGAGAGGGGGGGGGGAAACAACACAAACCACCATAATCTAGAAAAAGAGGAATGATCTAAATAATTTTTCAGATGAAAGAAGGACTCTACAGAATCAGGTTTCTGCCGGTCCACTTTAACTGTGATTTTCAGAGTGTCCCCGGGGTCTGCCTGCATTGGTTCGCGAGTCTTGGAAAAAAACGGCCAGTTCGGGGGAGAACTTCGAGGTCAAAAAAAAACCGGCCATGCTTTGCCACACTAGAGAACAGGAGAGAGGGCGGCAGACAACACAAACCCTGAGCCTGAATCAGTTCATCGGGGAGGGGGCGCCGGGGAGCCATTCAAGAAGAGGGGTCAGGGCGAAGTTACAACTTATCCAAGGGTTGGGCTGCGGCTTCACCTGACGGCTTACCTAACGCCTGCCTTCCGGAAGGATCTCTGAACGGGAGGGGGGGGGGGTGTGAGCCTTCAGCGACGTCGGGGTTGGTTTACTATGTTCTAATTTGCGTCCTAAAGTGAATCTTTGGGTGGGGGTTGGTGTAGTGCGGGAAGGAAGTTCGGCCCGCTTACCGGGCAAAAGATGGGGGCGCAGTTACGGGCTCGGGTGAGGTCGAGCGGGGTTCGAAATACGGGCTACCTGAACAGGTCCTACGGGAAGGAAAAGGATAAGAAGGGGGGTTATAACATCTACCATAGGAAGGAGTCCGAATACGAAAAGTCCTTTCTATTCAGCGGAGAGGTGAGGAAACGAAACTTATGACTATCAAGCCCTTCTTAAAAAAGCTCAAGGGCCGGGGTTTTTGGAGGGCCTTGAAAAGGAGAGGGGGGGGTTATGGGGGCCAGTGAACTCGACTAAGGAGGGGAACGTAGGGTACTCGAGGAAAAAACGACGGGGCCGGGTGTGGGGGAAGATATCAAAAGGAACTACGTCCTCGACTAAGGGAAGAGAAAAAAAACGTCAAAGGGGACGCCCCTTGAACTTTATTTGAAATGAACGAGACACGAACGAACAACAGAAAAAAATAAAAGGATATAACTGAGATTACAAACTTCCGTAAATTAGTGTTGGGGGGGATGTTTGGCCAGGGGGGGGGCAGTTCAGCATAGGTCGAGATTCGCATTAATGGGCGCTGCTTCTTGCTCGTGATTTCTAGGGGGCAGGAACGAGTATTCAAGTGTCGAGGTTCCGGTTGCAGGAAGCTTACGGGGGATCCGGTCAGAAGTGTGGCGGTAATCTGGAATGTTTTGGGCAACGCTTCCTGGACGTGGAAATCAAGGGAAGACGCTGAAATGGCCGGGTGTAGAAGTAGAGACCGAAGTGCTAGCTCTTTCACAGAGGGGAAGGAGAACAAAATTAAGGGCTTCAAAAAAAAGACTTACGGCCGGCTGACAATCCAAAGGGACAAGAAGGGGGGAAGGTGGTGACCAGCTCATCAAGGCTTTGTCCGAGGGGCTAGAAAAGTAGCGGGAATGGGCGGGAGCAATCGCCCCGGCTCGAGGGCTTGGCCCTGTCCCTCCACGGTCGAAGGGAGGCATTTGAAGGACCGAAGGGCAGGGCCGAAAAACAGGAGGGGGGAGTGCTAGGGGGGTTCGTCTTTGAGGCTGCACAGAAACAATTGCCCCTGGGGAAAGCAGGGAAGCAATCCTCTCCGGTCGGTATAGGATAGGGGCGGAGATTGCCACGCCGCAAGCCAAGGAGGTAGGGGGGGCAGTTCTTTCCCGAACGTCAATCTCCGGGGCGGAAGGGAAAATCCAAACAAGCTAGCGGCTGTTTTAAACCGAGCCATGGAAGAGAAAGGCAAATGGAAAAAGGGGGTCTTTAGGAAATGCGGAGTCGTCATATCGAAAGAATAATTCTGGCAGCCCGGGCGGTCAGTTCGAACAAGGATTTCACAGGTCGAGAGCGCTCTGCGGAAGGTCCAAGAAAGGAGTAGCGAGAAACGCAGCAGCTGAATGAAGGCGTCATGGGATACTTCCATATTGCAGCGTAAAACTCGGACTGCCCGGCACTTGCAGAGGAGAAAACGGTCCTCTTCAAAAAAAAAGGGGTCAATCACGCAACAGAGGGACTAGATCGGTACCATGCAGCACAGATCAAGAGGAATTTGGGGTTAGTGAACAGGAATCGAAAAAGGAGAGACACGGGAATGAGAACACAGACAGAAGACGAAGGGATCCGTAGAGAAATACGCACCACTTTTTACCGTCAAAGGGAAAAAGAACCCTTAAGAATTCAGCCGTCGGCGCGCTCATCCGAAGACAAGCCCGGATAAAAATGGATGAGATAAACACGGGGTAAGTTGAGAGAAAGGGGGGTGGGGAGCAAGGTAATGGGGGGAGGGATACGTAGTCCTCCGGAAGGACGAGGAGACGCTCTCGGGTCTCGTGTTTCAGTTCAAAAGGACCTGGCCGGGAAAGAAAAGGAAAGGAAGAACGTAGTCTTTGCCCTCTGCGAAAGGAGGGAATCAAATTGCCATAATGGGCATGAGATGTGAAAGCCTTCTTCGGTGGAACTAAAGGAGACTACCAACACAAAGTACTGGTAAAGTGGAACTACCGGGGTTCAACCAATCTGGACGTGTGGAACGGTTACCTTTGACCAAATGGGACGCAAAAGGGGAGGGTGTCTTCTTCGGGAAAGGGGAGGCTAGGGGAGGTGCGCGTCTCACTGGGAGAGGGGGGAAGACCAGTCTCGATCCACGGAGAAGATAGGAAGGCAAGGGAACATGGCTGTTCTAAGAGTTCGAGCTTGAAAAAGAGGAGAGGGAGAACAGTCTTGCATCCCGTGGCACACGCGAAACCACAGGGGAAAGAGCGCAGGACCCGCACCTGGCTGCACGAACTGGGATAGGACTCGAAAGGCAGCGCAAGAGCATCTTCGGGGTACCGTCGACTAAAACGGAAAAAATCAGCAGCCAGGGGGGAATAAAAACGGAACACGCGAAACCAACAAAAAATGTGACGCCACACAACCATGCCTTACCGGGAAAACAGGGGTTTCAGTTCGGCCACAAGTGCTATGTCCGTAGGGGGGAAAGAGGAGACCAGTTTTGGTGACGATATGTCGTACATCGGTACCATCAAAAAAAGCCGCCGCCATGCTCCCTAGGAAAAAGTAGACTACGGCACTTCCTCATAGGAACAGAAAGTGAGTATTCGAGGGCTAGGGGACTGACCCAGGCATGCTGAACAGCCAAGAGAGACAGATCGCTCGACGAAATCAACGGCAGAAAAGACTGCGGAACTCAAACGGCGTCACAGCGCCGGGGGTCGTCCACGGGGATCAGACGATTCGGGGCGGACGGATGGCTACAAAAGATTCGCACTAAAAGCCGGGTCCCGTTAAAAACATGGAACTGTAGAAAAAAGGTGGATGCAGTCGCAAGTCAAGAAAAAAGGAGGTAGGTCGTTCAGGGGGGGGCGTCCAAAGAGGGGGGACTTCCTGGGGAGGCCCAAAATGATAACTTACTGGGGGCATGGTTAGCGGATAAATTAGGGTACCTGGAAATGACAAGAAGGCATGTCGCCAGATGTTAGCAGGCCGAATCCTGACGCGGGGACTTTGACCGGCCCTTTGAAAAAAGGCGCCCGCGACGAGTACGTCAAAAAACACGAACGGTCAAAGACGGGAAGGGGATGATAGAGGGACATGCAGGGGCCAGCGGTACGCTTTGGGGCTTCATGGAAGAAATGAAAAGGGCCAAGGAGCTGGTGTCAAAGGGTGAAAGACAGGGGGTCTAAGTAATCAGAAAAGAACCAGCCTCTCTTCTCAGTATCAGCTACTAGTCATTGTTCGGTGCAACAGGGTCCATGTTACACCGAGAGGTCAAACAGAGGAAGTGGTGAGACAAAGGGGGAAAAAAAAAGCGTGATCAGAATAAAGCTGCAAGGAGACAGAGAGGGGGGGTGCGGACGGTTGGGAAGGAAACAACAGGGTCTATTCTACGGCGCGGTCATACTGAAAGTTTCGTTGGGGGCTCTGCGGAAAGCTAGATGACCCTCCGTAATAGAAAGTCTGTGGGGTGCAAGCTGGGGGGCAGGAGTCGGTAAAGGTCCTTTCAAGAGACCCAGTGCCGGGAACAAGAAGAGGGAAGGGGGATCTTGAAGCTTCAGACTTGCATCGGGACCGAGCCCCAACCGACTCCGCGGACATGGTTCAACAAGTCCGGAGATATTGACCCCTGGGAAGGTGGACATCTTCGGAAGCGGCACTAAAAGGGGGCCAGATAGCTATTGTAAACGGGATATCCCTAGGAGAATCACGCTGATCTAGAAAAGCTAATAATTACGTTAAAGCCAGAGAATGGTTGGGGAGGAAGTACAAACGCCTGCGGTACCCAACAGGCTCTAAATCAGACCAGATACATCCTCTCAGGGTCACAGACTCGAGAAGGAGTACGAAGAGGAGGGGAAAATTGGAAATCCACGAGAAAGTTCCTCATCAGCGGACGTCATCGGTTTCGAGATCATCCGGAGGAGAAAAGTGAAAGCACCCAAAGTTCGTGCCACAAGGTGTGCAAAGGGGGTTCTTGTAAGAAGAGAAAGCCCCGGAGTGGGGGGAGGCATGAGGGAAGGAGGACAAGGGGAAGGGTTAGATTTAATCAAACTGTGACGGCGGCTCCGTTTGCTCGAGAAAAGGGGTACTCTTAAAAAGGGCCGCTTACGCCCAATTTCAGTCGGAGGGAGTACTCAAACTATGGACAGAACTCACTCTTGTAAGAGTGAGTACTTGAAAAGCGATGAGGGAAAAAAAAATATCACAAAGCCAACTGAGCTTGGAAGGAAGTGGTCTGCTCAGAAGACCGGATCGGAGCCCTAAAACGAACCGATACCTCGAGCACGGTTTTAGATAATGAAGGGGAAAAGATCTAAGGGAGGTCCTAAAAAAACCAAAAGTTAAGGACCTGTCGACCAGTCAGGTAGCCGCTCTCAAAAGGGGAAGAGAAAGTTGTCACAACCTCCTCAGTAAAAAAATAATTGAAAATTGATACGCATGAACCATTACAAAAACCAAAAATCCTGCCCGGCAGGGAGCCCCTTTCGACCCTATCAACCAAAATAGGGGAAACCTGCTGGACAGCCAGCTCAGGAACGGGAGTGCAAAGGGTCCCTTGCATTCGAAGGGAGGGGACAGCAATTTTCATTAAGGAAGAAAGAGAACCAAGTGACGCTAAAATGGCCTCCGAAATCATGACTATAGGGGAGGGGCATAGGCTCCTCATAGGGCGAAGAAGGAATGATGTTCCGGCTCTCAGGGGGGGGGGGGGGACCCGTTGACAAAACCAAGAATCTAGGTATAAACAGCATCTAAATTTGTCCCTACCTGGGAAGAAAAGGAGCGACTATAAAAGGGGCCCGTTTAACGCAGGAAAGGCTCGTAGTCCGGCAAGCAAACGTGGAACCAAGAGACATGAGCAAAGTTCACGTGAAGGTCAGCAACAGTGAGATCTCCCTTAAGAAAGTCGAACACATCTGACGGAATCTCCTCTTGAAAGCATGATGTTTTCCTTTGAATACCCCACCGTTTGCGCATCCCTTCACATGGGGGAATCCAAAAAAAACACAGACCCGATCGGGTCACACAGCTGGGCGAAACGAACGAGGGGGGAGGCGGAAAAGTAGGGCCAAAAAGAGAATGAAAAGCCGTTCTGAGGGGGGCCAATCTTAAATGAAATTCTAGACGACCATCGTTAGCCCGTCGGAATCGAAACTGGAAGGGGCTCCGGCAAGTTGAGGGCCAGGGGACACGCATTGTGGACGGCGGGAGCACGCAGCAACTTTCTGACCATACTCTTGAACAACACCGTCTTCATCATGAAAGCCCAGCAATCAACGGGCGGAAGGGTGGAACAGCCAAAGTAGGGTCGGACAAAGGTGGATAATGGTTACCAGGTTCGACGAAGATCTCAAAAACTGGAGGAGGGGACCTAGATCGGGAACGGTCACTCAGCCGAAGGTTCTGTCTAACATCCTGCATGGGGAAAACCTGTCTTACCATGCCAAGAAGCGAGAAGCTTCACTATGCATTGACAATGGGAGGAGATGAGACCTTAAGAAGGGTAAAAGGAGCCCTTCCAAGTGATATCATAGCAAGCCCTTTCGCAAAAAGAGTTGGGAAAGCATTCCTCGTTTCTATTGAGAAGACAGCCTTAGGATCAACTGGCAGAAAGTTGACCTCCACCCGCCGGCGGGAGCACAACCGACTGAAACGCCCGGTTCTCGGGACTGGAAGGAAGTCCCCGAGGACGACACAGGGGGTCAATCTGTGAAAACGACTGCAGAAGAAAGAAAGTCGAAAAAAATCGGAGAAGCAGAGAAGGGTGTCCGTACAGACGCGCAAAAGGGATGTGCCCCCGTGTGCCCCAAAAGGGAG
>Ga0179593_1283929_pt1 | contig 23271 bp, 16 predicted proteins | sample CZODoug2_1_08_16_FD_185931 | JGI IMG/M metagenome (GOLD analysis project Ga0179593, IMG submission 185931) | Vadose zone soil fungal communities from Angelo Coast Range Reserve, California, USA - CZODoug2_1_08_16fungal (PacBio error correction) | ecosystem: Environmental > Terrestrial > Soil >...
GAACACAAAAACCTCATAAGCGGGGACGGCCGCCGCCCTATTTCACTGCTCTTCTGGCATCTCTCCGGGGCTGGACGGCTGGGGGGGGTGGAATACATGGTCCGGGTTCATCCATTAAAGTATAGGTTCCTCAATTTACAGTTGCGCGAACACCGCCTCGAAGACGCTCCTCAGATACCTCAAACTTTCAGTAGCGAGACAAAAGCCTTTACAGAGCTAGTTGCAAAGCGGCCTGCGCGCTCCGGGGAACCGTCTCGTGGTGGAGGCAGGAAGGCTAAGGCGTGCAAGCCGTCCCTTTCCGGTTGGTGTTGGGGGCTCAGTCCGTTTTCTGCGCCTCCTGTCATTTCCCTGGCTGCCTTTCTCCTTCTCGCTACAAGCTCGTGGAGAAATCGCGGGGGCGAAGCCGCGGAGAAAGGAATTTCGCGCCCGAACACCCCTAATAGGCGAGCCTGGAAAAGATGGAGAATGGACGTCCATATTTGGAAACGATACTCCCTGCAAGAGCGGAGAGGGAGATCGCTGGGGGCCAGGAACAACCTCGTGGCGCCCAGGTTCGGGAATAAATCGTCACACAGGTACGCGCGAGAAGAAAGGCAAGGGCCGCACGAAAGATTAGATGGCATGAACACGTTGAAAATAAGGAAAGTCCCACGGGGAGTTCATCAGAATATGAGATCTTTTATGCGAAAAGGAAAGGGGGAAGGCAGACCCTGCAGAAAGAGAGCAAAGGGTTCCGATGGAGGGGGTACGCACGGTGCATGGGGGGCTTTCCCACGGTCTGGCTTGTGTGATGCTCATTTCCGCACCTCGACGACTCTGACACCTCGGCAGTAAGTCTTAGGGTTGAAGGATAATGGGAAAGGTTCTAGGAACCAGGTCCGTTGCGAATTCCGCCACGCGGCCGGATTCCAAAGGAGGAATAGCTGGAAAGCGGGGCTTGGTCTGTGTGGCGGAACGTTCGAGGACCACCTTCGCACCCACCTTGGTGGGCGGGCAAAATCTATCTGAAGACCTATCAGGTGACTTCCGAGGGCACGAGGGGCAAACATGCGGTCATGTTGGAAAAGCGGCGCTGACGTGGCTGGGGGAAAATTTGAGAGCAAAGCGGTCGATACTTTTTTGAGCGCAACCGGTGAGCTGGACAAGGTGCTGGTCGCGGGCATAGATGCGGCTGCCAAGAATAAGGGGCAAGCCCGCCGTCCGTACAGGGAAAAACCGCTGCGCGGGGGGCCGGCCTCATGGTCTTGGTAATAATCACGGCTTCGGCTGTTAAAACCTTCCGTCTCCCGGTGGAGACACTGGGTCGAAGGCGTAAGCTCCGCGGCCCCGGGTCAGGGGCTGCTAGTGATGTTGGAACGGCACTGGAAGATGGGGGCCATGGTTGCCAGCTGGGGCAAGTTCCATGGGGGGAGAGGGAAAAGGGGGCAGCTCTCGGGCTGAGGAGGGTTCGGGAACGGAAATGACATCGTGCAGTGCTAAGTCAGCTGCTGAGAACAACGGGCTATAAGCGCATCCCGGGCGGGGATGATCGGATTTGTCCGGCTGGGACAAGGAAGAAAAATCGGATAGAAGCCGGCTACGTCGTACCTGGCGGAAGCGAAGTTAGGGGGGACATCCGTCGGGGCGCGCATGGGAAAGGTAGTGCGTGGGGGGGTTTCACCCCATGTCTTTAATAAGTTCAGACCGTTCGGAGGCGTCGCGGCAAACGGAAACATAAAAAAGCTCCTTGAGGTTCAAGACATGTCTAAGATCTACTCAGGAGCCGTAGTGGGGGGAACGAGGAAAAGGGCTAAGGCCCGATAGCCGGACAGAGGCCTCAATACAGTAAGAGGGACAGAACAAGGGTCGGCACCAAACAGTCGGGGGACTGGGCAAGGTCCCGTGCGGCGTGGCGGGGAAGTCAATGTCACGAATCAGTGAACTGGTGACCGGGTCGGGCAAATAAGGATGGGAAAAAGCAACCCTCAAACGTGACCGTTCCAAAGGCGAAACGCATTTTACCAAGGCCGCTGCTGCTGGTTAGACTGGGGGGGGGGGAGGAAATCAATATTCCCTATGCCGCCGTCATTCAAAATTACGTCACCTCGGCTAGGGGACCCTGTGCACCGCAGGTTACAGACAAAAAAAAGTCACATCTAGGAGTCATCAGAGGGGAAGAAGGGGGGATTGAGCATCAATGAGGAAATTGACGAAGGGCGAGTCTCCGGGTCTATAAAGGACTGAAAAGTCGTAGATGTACCGATCAAACTTCTCTAGGGGTCGCCCGACTCGCTCGGGCTTTTGTGGGGGCTTGGTGTTGGTGTGTGTGTTTGGGTTGGGGTGGGGGGCCGCCCATGGGGTCGACAATCTAAGGGATAAGGCGAGAAGGGTCTTTTGCCGGAACGCCCCGGCTGTGTCACTCAAACCGGGAATGTAGGCAAGGGCCGCGGAATACCTAAATTAGGCTTCAGGGGCATCCTCGATTGATTTGGTTTGACCGCACATGCCTAGCAACCAGCGGGCCAGGGCTGTCACAAGGGCAATGAGCGCGCACCCGGTGCGAAAACAGGGAGCGCGAGACGACACGTCTACAATCCCTGGGTAACCCTCCCACTGTGGTCAAACCCCTGGTCCTCTCTCCGACGAAAAGGGGAACTCTGGCGCGCCTGATATTCAACGCCACTACAAAGAAAGCATGGGATAACGATAGACCATGAACTGGCACGGGGGGAGGTCATGGATAACGCCTTCTGCGAAGACTGGCTACCAAGGGGAACCAGACGACAGTCTCGTGGTCAGAAAGGGTGCTGGAGACCGTCAGTCGGGGAAGGTGATGCGGGGGGGTGGGGAAACCTAGATTGGGCCTGGCAGTTAAGAAGGCCTGGGCTCGGGAAGAACAGATTCCGGGTAGCAAATACTTCCTCGGGGAAATTAGGCTGTCCTATAGTGGCCTCTGAAAAAGGAGGGTCCTCTGGTACCATGGGTAGACAGGGGTGGGCCGGGCCGAGGTCCAGACTGAAGTGGCTTTCCGGACCTTTCAGTTCGGTCTACCTGGCGGGGTGCGCGTCGGTTGCCTGAAATACCTAGCTTAGGGCAGCATAGGAAAGATACGCCGTACTTACCCTATTGAGGTCCTTGGGTTAGCCTGCACGCGATGGGGGTTTGTCCGCCGGCAAAGGTGGAAAAGGCCTAAACAGAACGATGACCGGTATCGAGAGCACAGGAAACAACGGAAATGTAGAAAAAGAAGAGATCTGTCAGCATTTAGTGTGGTAGGGTGTATCGGGCCGTTCTAAAAACACAATCCGAGGAGTGGAACTAACAAGTGAATCCTAGGGTGGCCGTCTCGTAAGCTGGAAATTATACCGCTATAGTCAAGCGCTCACAAAGAAACGACGTACAACGGCCAGGCCCGACAAATTATTAAGAGGGGGCAGCGGCACAATTATAACGCGAAAAGCTAAAAAACCTTGAGCACAGAGGGGCCAAGGCATATGAATAGAAATGCCATAGGTAATATGAATAAATAATCGGTAATCGAGAAAAAGTCCGTCCGGACCAAACTTCCATAAAGCATTAAACCCTGGAAATAAATGCAGGAGCCGGGGACTCCTCTAAATCTTCTCCAAAAGCGAAGCAAGTACTGGGTGCATCTTGTCCATTTCTTGCAGAAAAGGGCGGGATCGACTGACATGGGAAAGGTAATTGGGGGCGATATTTAGTCACAAGTCCATTATGGGAGTGGGGACTAGGAGAGCACGCGCCGGAGGTTCTACGTGGGCGCGTTTTCGGAACGGGGACTTACGGGCTATTGGAACAAAGGCCAGGTGGTGTCAGCGTCAGGGGAGGAGACCTAAAAGGACTATCTGACTGCCACGTCATTGGGGGGACTTGCCGCCTGCCCGTCCGAGCATGCACAGGGAGAGTGCCCCAGGATGGCCGGACAGACATCGCACTGAAAAGGAGCCCGGGGTGAAAAGGGGGCGGCCGCCCAACGAACGATCGCGAGAGGGACCTCCTCTGCCCTTTCCAATGTGAAATTCTTCCTTCACTATCAGGGGGAGGGAGCCGAGTTCCAGTCGGACTGGCCCATCACGAGACTAAATCCCTCTACAACTGTTGAGTGTCTAAATAAAAGTGGGGGATAAACCTGACCTTGCACAGGCAAAAGCATGACAGAAGGTTGAGATGGTGGAGTGAAAAATGTTATCTGGGCGATCTCTTAGTTTGCACTTCCAAAAGTCAAACCGGCAAAAGAAAGGAAGGGTCACAAAACGGTTCGACGGCGGGAGAAGGGTACACGGTTTGTGTCCGCTTGGCGGCAAACACTGGACCGCCGAGGGAAAAGTCAAACATGAGTCGAGAGCGGGGACAACGCACGACGACGAACACTGCTCACAGGTCAAGGAGTGGGGTGCCGAACAAAAAGTTTATGGAAAGAGAAAAGGATTCCCTAAGACCGTGATCCTGAAACTTTCGCTAAAAAAAAGAATACTGCGAATGAGAAAGTCGACTGGGTCCTTCGACGCGCCCGGACGGGAGGAAATTCTTTCGTGAGGGCTGCCGCCGGCAAATACTGAAAGGCGACCGCCAGGGAACCAACGTAACGCAGTAAAAAGACGGGCCAACCCAGGGCACGACGGCCGCGAGACAGTACTAATTAGCAAGGGTCGCTCAACCATAAAAATTTGCTGGACAGCCAGAAGGGAATATAAGACGAGATCACGCCGTGGGGTGGAGGAGAGGAAATGAGACGTGGTGCATCATCCAGCCAGAACACCTGCTGACGTCTAAAAAAAATCCTCAGAGCGAAGTCTTTCAGGTCGTTCACGAGAAAACATATGTAAGACCAGTTGAAAAACAGCTGTCCTTTCCCAGACTTAATCGCCGTACACCGGATCCAAAGGATAAGCCGACCCGCTTAAGCGAAATCCTTCGGCCTCCGTGAAACAGTTGTAATGCCACAAACGTCTGGAGCGGACAGGCCCGCCTAACTTGATGGAGGTATAAGAATAGGTAAGGCCAATCGAGACGCCTGCGGTCGATACAAGGTAAGATGTCTGGACGCAAGTATACTGGCCGTCGACGATCAGGCCCGAAAAGCCAAAAAATCCCCGGAAGCAAAAAAGACCGTTGACATGGACGAAACAGTGCATCGACCTTTAACGCCGCTCACAGATACAGACAGAAGGCATAGATATTAAAGAAAAATGCAATGGGAAGGAAAGAGTGAAGAGGACTCACGAGATCGCGTCGATACGATTGCTCAATAACAACCAGTCGAAGGAGGGAATCGCCTCGGCGGACCAAAAAATCTGTGCCCGTACAGACAGCCGTGGAATCAGGACCGGCGGGGTGAAGTAAGCACTAGACAATCCGAGAACACTTCTGAGGGATAAAAACGCATCGGCGTAAGCGTTTAAGGCTTAAGACGGTGCCTTAAACAGGAATGACCAAGAAAATCCTACCGGGCAACAAGGGCCCTGGCTACACTGCAAAATAGAAAAAAGGTTTGAGAGAGGCTTGCTTCCTTGTGCGGAATGTTGTTGGGACCAACCGCCACACACATTGAAGGATCCAAAATATCTTTAGGGCGGGATATACATAACAGCGGGGTGTAAAAACGTGGGAAGATCAACTTGATTTGGGGGGCGATCAGTACACGGTACGGGCTTCCGGATTCGAACGCAGAAGTACATTGGGGCAAAAAGGGCCGAGATGGGGGACGACCTGGGCGTCCCATAGGGGGGGGCATTCAAGCACTAGATCGAGCCGAGGAGGGGAAGGATCTGTCTTAAATAAAGGTATCGTCCATTCGATGGCAGAAAAAAAAAAACAGTGAGAGAGATCTACTGTTTTGAGGGTGCTGACCGCCAAAGGGGTCCAGGAGGCGGCTAGCCGACGGATCAAACGACTTCGGAGATACTCAGGCGCATTTAACTTAACTGTTCAACACTGCGATGGGAGGAAAACGGAGGGTCAAGAAAATCCGTGGTTGAAAGGACGCCGTTGCGGACCGGCGAGGCGATCAGCAGGAGTTTTGACCATCTTACCTGGTAGAGGGGGGCTAAAAAGACACGGACGGCTTTTGGTCAAAAGACCTTGATTGAGCGGCGGGGTGTTCGCCGACGAGGTTAACAGAAACTGTCCCTCATTTACGGGCAGACCCTGTCAACGAGGAAAAGGGTAACCGGGGCGATACCGGAAGAGGACGGGGGCCCTCAACTGTGAAAGAGGGCGGCCGACGACGGCGAGGAACGGCTAGTATAAAATTAGCCGGTAATACTACAGCTCAAAAAACAAAGAAAACGAGTATCTGAAAAGATAGATATTAACCGCTAAATCTCTTCGATCCAGGCAGTATTCTGCCTCCCAGGGGATTGAACTGTCAGTTCTGTCAAGGCGCTCCAATGTATTACGGACACGTGTCTGTCTTGTCCGGGTCAGGGTGGGATCATTACAGGAGGGAACAACTTTTCAAACTGGACAGTTCGACGAACAACCGCAGGCTCAAGGCAAAAATGCTCAGAGCAACGGACCGAAGCCTGTCACAGTATCGCTCAGGGAATTAACGTCAGGCGAGGGGGTTCCAAACGCCGGGTCCTGCAGCGGCGGCCGGGTCACGCGGCAACCGGAATCCTTCAGAAAGGCGGTCAAAACAAAGAACACAGCCTGAACGGGTACGAACAGGGCGGCCTGGCGATGATAAGAGGCATAGAGGGGGGTATCCAGGAGCAGGGCATCCGGCGCGTTGGGATGCGCCAACGCAACACCTCAAAATATCTCGTCGATCTGGGCAGAAGCGTCATGGGGTAAGGCCTGTTGGCCTAGGGAAGGGCAGGGCAAAAGGCGGTCTCTGACTAGGGGAGGGTCCAAAACCTCGAGGGCGCCCAGGGAGGCATATCTTCGGTTATTCCTCGGCGAGCAGGCAGTGCCTGCCGACGGTGGAAGTGGAAGAAAAAAAACGTTGCTCCTGACAAGTCCACGGTGTAGGAGACAAAATAAAGTTTGTGCTACGACAGGTGTTGGATGAGAGGGGGACCTGGGGGGGCGGGTGCGCGGTCCAGCGCATCGGGCACAGGGGTCCTAGGACCGGTAAGATTTTGGGACCTGGGCCAGACAGTGAGGGGGTGGTGATGAAGCTTGCCGTCACCTCGCGCAGCGTCAACCTGGCACTGGTCTGGGAGTGCATCTGACCGGGTGGGCGCGGCGTGAAAAACTCTGGAGACGACTTACCGAGGGGACTAGTCGTTGCCTGAGACAATCTTACGGTCCGTGCAAGATTTGGGGACTGCCCCAAGTGGCCTTTCCGGGATCTTCCTCGAGCCAACTGTGTAGGGCCAAACGCGGACGGAAAGCGATCGGGGGCCCTACCTCATTCGAAAGGTCGTGACGAAAACCTGAAATGTCCTGGAAGAATCTGAGCGTATCGGGCCTGGCTTTGACTAACTTGTTAGATACGGGGACAGACGGTCGAGGGGGCTGGGGTGCGCTGAAAACCTGGTGATGAGGGAACGGCTGCGGCAGGTGAGAGGGCCTTCGGCGAGGCCACGGATACAGGGGCCAAACCCGCCGCCGGTATCTAGCACCCGAGTAGTGGGGGCGGCCGCTATGCCACGGGCTACAGCCAAACGCTGACGGCGGGCCAAACGTACTCAGGAACGTTGGCGTGCACTTGTCGAGCGACTTTCAAGGGCCCGGGAAGGGGTAGGTGCTCAATCAGCTTGGATCGATTTTTTGTCCCCGTAGTTGGGGGGCCCGGGGTGTCAAACTGATTTAACAGGATCCATCAGGTCTCGGTGAAAGACGGTCCCGATCTCTGGTGGCTTCATCTTTCGACGACGGAGGAAAACCTAGGGCAAAAGGTTGCTCGGCGGTGCTTCTTGGTACCTAGCGTCTATTCCAGCGCCGGGGACCAGTTCTTTTAAGTGATCGCTTGATAAGGTTATTAGCCTCCCAACAGGGGGTTGGGGCGAGTTATGTTACACTGTAACTTTATGGTGCTGTTGAATGTGCTGAGCAGTAAGGCCCTGCCACTCGTTCGTCGCGCGAAATGAGGTTCCGGGTGGTTTCACTTTCTGGCGGGGTCATAGTTCACACTGAGGGACCGGGCGCAACGAACACATCGGGAAAGGTCTCCGGGCCTTCGCCTGAAGTGCTGACAGTCATTCAGCCGGAGTTTTACGGAAACCAGGGGTGTGCTGAATTGGGGACGGGATCCGGATCTCAAGAAAAGAAACTCGTATTCGTGCGCAAACCGTGTCCCGCACAACACACGGCGTTTACAGTGACACGTCCGCGGGTCGTCAGTTGTCTTACATGGGAAACTGAATTGTCATCCGTGAACCTTGGGGGTGACTTTTCGATAGGTGCCGGGGGCAGAAAAGGACACAGATGAACGTGACATTGACAGTCGAAACCGGGGTGGGGAACCGTGATCGGTTGACCCGAGGGTCGGGAGGAACAGCAACATCGAAATGTCGAGCCTCCAAAACGGGCAGGAAAAAACACTAGCGAGTGACTGTGCACCGCCCAGGTGAGCAAACAAGTCGTCGAGACGTCAGAGGGGAGAGAGTGGGAAACAATCAGGAGAAAGAGAAGGGCTCTGCGCCGTCCGTTCGTGAAGTAGCGCATTGTCACACTGGACAAGGAGCGCCTGGGTACGAAACATCGCGATCGTCTTGGAGGGGGAATCCACAGCCAATCGCCAGGTACGACGGTAGAGATGTGTCTGGGAAGCCCAGTCTTTTCCAGCCCTGGATATTCTCATTGCCGGGAAGGGAGGGCCAATCAGGGATCCAGGGGGATTATTGAACGTGTTAGTCGAAATGAAGCTGCCGCAAAGGGAAAAAAAGGGGTGAAACGGTGCAAATTTCTGCAACGGGAATAGTGAGGGGGCGCTCGGTTTACGGAAGGTCATGGTGAAAGGTAGTGGAAGCGTACCTTTAAAAAGGAGGAAAAACGACCTGCGATAGACCTACTGTCGGTGTGTTGGGAAAGCGTCAAAACGTCAACCATACTGCCTTGTGCTTCCAGACTCAATTAACGTGCAATGGCTTCGTTAACAACGGCTTCAAAAAAAACTTTAGAACAGAGGAACCCTAAGAAATGGCGAAGAGTTATCGTGAGGACCCGGAGCGGATTGGCGGGTTAAAGTCTATGGACTGGAAGGGGGGGAACGACCTCCGGGCGGAGATCACAGTCTTATGAAATTAATGATGGAATTCAAAACATGCCATATGAGTTGTCAAGATGGCACACGGCGGGGTAAACTCGAGGGTCTCAGGGCCGCTCGGCACGCCGTCCAGGACTGCGGGGATGGCCCTGGACGGAACCGCGGCGGCCGAGTCGGGCCCTAATACGAGCTGTTAGCATCTCAGAGACGAAAACGAACCATAAGAGGGGACTGGAGTTCTAACAAGAAGGCGATTGGTGTGGGGCCGGCGTAAAACCCTACCCAGTGGAAATTTCTTGAAAACCTGGAAACGACCAACAACAACGTGGAGGAAAGACCTCTCTCCCAACCAAAGGCAAGGAAGTCGTTGTGCGGGTGTATGGTGGGGGGGGGGGGGGGGGGGGGGGGTTGGGGGGGGGTTGAAAGGCTCCGCCCCCATCAGAGGAAGGGTATAACGCCAAGCAACCTAGACCTCTGTTACCAGCTTATCTGTGGATATCCAGTCACGGATTCAAAAAAAGCCAAAAGCAAGCAGCAGAGGACGGAACATTTCACTAGGCCCGCACAAAACTTATGAGCAAACCCGTGCTACGCTATGCTTAACAAGAAGTGTGCAAAGCTGCAACTTCTCGGCAAGCGGAAGGACCAGTTGTGACTGACGATGGGTGGGTCGTCGACAGGCAAAAAGGGAAGGGAAAAGGCAAGCCTCACAGGGAAAACCTTCTAACTATCACCTAAAGATCAAGACTTAGAACGCGTCTGCGTTGGGGCATCATTGGTCGCAGCGTCATCCTAAAGGCGCAGAAAAGGTACGGCATTGTGATAGGTCGAAAAGGGGGCTATGGGGACGTGGTGCCGGAATTAAAGCGAAGCCAGATGCTAGTGCGGACGCTTACCGGAACGGTAACGTGCGATGTGACCTACAGTTCAGGTTTGGGGGTTAATCGGGAAATGGGAATCTAGCACTACGTCATACTGCGAGTCCCGGCCAATGAGTGTTCCGTAAAGCCGGAGATGCCCGGGGAGAGGCCCGCAAGGGACGTGCCGCCACAAGCGCTAGAACCGGCGCAAGGCGAGTTGGCGACTGGGATTCGCCCACGACCTAGATCGTGGTCAAATCTCGCAGGTTGTGCCAAACAGGGGACATTGCGCGGATTCACAAAAAAAGACCGGAGAAAAGAAGCCTAAATGGGGTACCTCACGATGCTCAAAGAAAGAGGCCACCTGATACTTAGAGAAGCCCTGTGGATCACAATCAGCTGCAGACACCGCGCAAGGGGGGCCTTGATCGATTGACGGGGGGCAGGGGAACAGGGGCTATGTGGCTGTCCAGACTACGATCACCATCATTACGGTAAACTCTGGAAAAAAGGAAGGGGTCCAAAGGTACTCGGGGGCAGACCAACGTAACCGTCATCGTGGAACGTCAAACCATGGAGGAGTATAAATTTACTTTTACTAGGCAGAACGTAAATACGGAAAAGTACGGCATAACTACTGTTTCCGACAGGTTGTACTGGACCGTCTACCTAGATGCGCTGGTTCTAGCCCACACAGTAACCTTCTGGTATCTTACCACTACGAAATGTACGTACTGGAGTGTTCACAGAGACATGCGGACCGTGAGTTGGGTTAGTTTATTGCCCGCATCAATGTACGACTTCGGCCTCCAACCAAAAAAAGCAAAGAAACGCTACCCCAGCCTATCTTGGAAAACCTCAGACTCACTGTGCTAAACTGGATCATGAGCTTAGACCTGAGAGGGTTTCTGAAGACAGCAGGATCAAGACCTATCAGAAAGTGGTCGGAGTCAGACTGTTGGATCAGACATCCATCCGAAGCACACTTCGGTTAGGAGCAAAAGCACAAAGGGACGTGCCATTCTTGAACAAACCCCGGGTATAACAAAGGGGCCACTTGAAACCGGTAAAAAAGTGAGGAAAGACGAAAAGAGCAAACGGGGAAAACCTTACGGCCGGCCAGATAAAATCTAACATTGACCAATCCAAAGGGAATGAATGCAGGCCAGCCTCAAGTTGTGAAAGGGTAGGGAAAAGAATAGAGGGAAGGCACACCGCAATGAACATTATTACCACAGCGGGGGCTGGGCCCAGCCTCGTGTAAAACCGCCGATACAGGACCTCTACACAAAGCGAAATTTATCAGCAAAAAAAGGGAGAGAAAAGAGGGTCAGGGAAGAGAAATCAACCGAAAGACCAGCCGAGCTAAAAATGTAAACAGAACGTCCTGATACTTCCGTCCGTCTGTAACAACCCCTCGGAGCTAGGGGTCGTGGCTAAACACCCCCCTTAGGAATCCGAGGTAATAGTCAGGACATCCATAAAGCATTTTTCTAAAGAGCTGCGAAACTGAGATCGTTCTGGAAGGTGATCAATAAAGAACGCAGAATCCAGGATCTCGGACAAAGCGAGTTCTGAGATGTTGAAAGACTAGACTAGGGAAAGGACAGAAAGCTTCGAAAATCACCACCGTGCCGAATGGACACGCAAGACCCGAGAGTCGGCAGATTACTCCGAGGAGCACTGGGCAATTCATTCAACACCACTGGACATAAGGCAAAATAATGTATGACCTATGACGCTAAAAATTTTACGGGATAGGAAACGGATGTCTCAAGAAAATTGGAACATGAGCTAGCCGCGGACAAAGTGGCAACGCCAGATCTTGCAGAATGGTAGGCAAATCTGGGAAAATCGCAGCCTCGGGTTAAAGGCGAAGAGGAGGGATACCGTAAGGAAGACTGGGGAGGCACCAAGTCTAGATCGGGGGTTCTAACTACCAAAAGGTCAGACACTACATCTAGGGGGAGAAGACTGATGCTCCAGCTCAGTCTCCAAGTCGGCCTGTTCCAAAACTACGGTTTGTCGTAAATGCATCACAGCACGAGCGGTGATAAAAAAACTCCATGCCGCGCAGGAAGCGTTGGGAACCTAGCGGAACCTGGTTAAGGTCGCTAGCTTGAGGGAGAGCTCAAGTGCGCCGGGGGTGAGGAAGGAAACTTTTTTGCAGACCTGTCCAGGGAAAGTGAAAATCAAGGTACTGCTAAAAAGGGGTCATGTGCTCAAAAGAACTTCCCGAGACCAGGAAAAGCGGCGGGGCCTCGGCGGCGACGACGGGGGGAGGTACTTCTAGAGAGTAGCGGGGTCCAGCTGCTAGAAACAAAACAACTGATTATGAGCAAGAGATTGTCCGCCGCTGAAGACCTCGCGTCCGGAACGGGGGTATGTAGGAAGCCAGTCACCTCCTCCTTGCAATGAAGAAAGTGTATATTGCCAAGAGTTGCACGAAGGTGTGGGAGGCAGTAAACCGCGGGGACGGGGGCCTTTACATTGCTGAAGGAAAAAAGAAAGTGAGCTGCACAAATCGCAAAGGCCGCAAGAATGTCATTCTCGCACGGCACAGAAAAAAGTGCCAAATTGTGAAAACTCGCCTCGGACGCGGAAAAGGGGGACCACCCCAACCAAGGTACCAGAACCTTCGCTTCAAAGGGATTTTGCGGACCATACGAATAGAAAAAAAGCATTGGACAAGGGATACTCGTGGAGCAGATGAAGGAAAGGGCAGCGACGGGGATCAGGCTCTGCGAAGCCGCAGGGCCTGTAAAGGTGGAAGACCAACCAATATCTCTTAGGGTAGGAAGGGGGGGGGCCCAAAACCTGTAGGCGGTTAGGGGGCCCCAAAAAGGACAGAACGCAGGCTCAATTCAGGTGGGACAAGGAAAAGTCGGGGGAGCGCCCAGCCAGGGGGGAAAAGATCTGGACGTTGAAAAATGGGAAACTGAGGGCATCAAAAATCCACAGGGACTTGACAGGAGCAGAAAAAGGCGGTTGACTCCTAAAAAACGGGCCCATTGTTAGAGTCTCAGCAAAGCGACTGTGGGGGGAAACATGGAACGTGGGGCAAGGCCACGGAAGCCAGCGCTCGCACCGTACGATGGCGGGCATGATTGGCGTTTAAAAGTCGAGGTTTGGGTTGGTTCTGGGCAAGCCACCCGGAAACGATAGGAACCTTTCCTTGAAGGATTAATTGGGGAGCGATGGTCCTGTGGGGAGCTTCTTTATAGTGACTAGCCCCCTTCACGCACTGGGGCGCCTTATTGATGGGTATGGGGTGCGTTCCAGACTGGCTGTCCAGCTCTTAGCTAAGGGAGACCGACCTGGTTGTTACACGCTAGGCTCCAGGAGGGTAGGGCGAATCGTGATAACCGAAGGACTGTTCAGTCTCTCGGAAGGAGGGCTGGTGAACTCGGTGGGCTAACCTGAAGCTCTACTGGCGGGAAAGGGTGGGGGGTGCGGGGAACGGGCTGCTTGTGGAAATGGAAACGAGGGTCGGGGAAAACGTAGAGCATCCCTCCCTTCAACGTAATCTACGTCAGGCTTAGCGTGGCCCACGGAAACAGGGAGAACAAGAGCTAAGGGGAAGCCGGGGAGGCTGAAGGGTTTGGCGGGCAAGTGGTCAACACTGAGGACGTCTAAAAATTTTCATGAAAGCCGGCTGGTGGGACGCCGACTGGGGAGCGTTTTAACTGTTGGAAACAGGTTCCCGGTTCTCCAGAAGGGGCTCTGGGGCACGCGGGCAAAATCGAGGAGGCGGATCGTTCGCAGCTAACAAGGGAATATCGGCTGGAGTGATGAATAACACGTCAGATGAGCGCATACCGGCGTGATGAGGGCTGAGCGACCACCGGCCAAGTGACAGGCGGGCGGAACTACGTAAGGCGTCCTTATAGCACAGTGCCGTTTGTAGGGTGCTCAACTGGAGAACTGAAGGTCCGGTGGGGGGCCGCTGGCGTGAACAGCAGTTCAGCGGGCGATAATTCTCGCAAAGAAAATGGTCACCAGTATAGGTGATGGCGTCGACTACATTGATGTCGAAGTCATACGGGGTCTGGGGTTTAACCCGCTAAGGGGCAGGGAGTCTGATCGCTGGGGTGCCCGCAGACGGTATCGTCAAACAATGGTGGCACCACGTAGGTGGGAAGTGGCGCAGCGTCCCGTATAGGCTGAAAGGGCCCCCGGAGCTAAAAATGAAAGGGCCGGGTCGATGGCGGGCCTATTGGCCGCACAACACGGAGGGAAGGACGGGGGTGGCCGACGAGAACGAAGTAAAACCAGTCGCTTCGGGTGAGCGGGTATCGGACCCATAACGGATGATCCAAGGAAAAGAAAAACGCAGACCCCTCTCGCGAGTGAATTTCACCGCACCAGGTGATCACACAAAAAGGGAGTCTGAGCTTACACGGTGGAGATTGGGGTTCTGCATAATTAAAATCTCACGGAGCGCGTACCCAGCGAGAGGGGTGTCGGCGCATTTCACTGGTACAAAACGGGAGTAAACGGGGGCACTCCATCGCGATCGGGCGTTTTCGGTCAAGAGACCCGACCCGGACGGACGAATGGTTCGAATCTTGGTAAGCCGCCAAACGGCTGGCCAGCTAAAAAAGGGCATTCCGAGCCGGGACTCGGGAATAATCCCCAGCTAAAAAGCTCTTCTTTCGTTTTGAGCTGAAAATTTCAAGGCTGGCCAAAGGGCGAGCTTTCATTCATTGTCCCAGGGGGGTCGACACTTACACTTCCGTAAAAGGAAAACCTCCAATAAACTGGCTAGCTTGGCGGGGCAGGACAGCAAGATACTTCACGTGGGCGCCCCGAATCGACCTTGTGACTAGACAGCCGGAGGCAGTCGATGGGCGCCAAATGAAAAAAAAATGGCAGAAAGCAAGTCGATGGGGACGCTTGGTAGTTGACCAAAGCTGAGAGGGTTTGTACCCCTGGTGGCGGGCGGGGTGACGAAGGGGCACCGCCTGGTCTAATATCAAAAATGGTAGAGGCCGGGCTTAGGCTGGCCTAAGTGGCAGATGCCACGAGGAGAAGGATCGCCAGGAGAGAGGTGCCGCGTAAGACTGGAGGGCGGGGACCGGTCACTGAACCTCGCTGTACGTTTTTTTAAGGAGCATGGATAGAAAAGGGAACGGGCTCCGGGATCAGAAAAACCTCCTGGCGGGGACTGTCTTAGGTGCTACCTTCCAAAAGCAACGCAGGGGGTTGGAGCCGGAATACCACGCCGCCACCGACCTGCTTTAAATCGAAGAAAACTAACCACACGAAGTCTTATGGGTAAAACCCGAGAAGAGCATCCGCAAAGGTGAAAACCGTGGACTTTTGTACGGGCAGAGACAACCCCAATCGCGAAGTTAAAAGAAACATCCGAAACTCCGTCGGCTGGGGGGGAGAGTATCCGAAAAAAATTCGAACGAACACAGAGAGGATTGAAGGTAGTCCCAGAAGCGAAGAGGGGCGATCAACCTCAACGGCGAAGATAACCCCTGGGGAAAGAGGCCACTGATCTTCAGGCAGAATGGCCAAGGATTAAATACCTTCCCGACCAACCCCCAAAGGAAAGCGTTATATGGGGCTGCACGGCAGCGCTGCAACGCAAATAGAAAGGGAAACCACCTTGCAGCCAGTCCTCGAAGTGTCCTCCCAAAAGAGTCAAGGGGCGCAGTTGACTTGGGAGAATGGTGCTCCAGTATGCCGGAAAGTCTAGAATACCAAAAAGGCATTGGAATGGAGAAAACGGCAGTATTTGTATTGGTCGGAATCTACATATAGCCAGAGTTAACTAGGTGCAGCTCATGAAACAGGGGGGGTGGGCAAGTGGGAAAGAAACGGGGGGGTTTACAGGGCATGGTACCACCAGCCCTCACTCTAAAGATAATCTTAAAGTTCATCCGTCCCGGAACTATCATTAAAACTTTGCCCAAGGAAGGGGGCGGTTGGGAAAAAAGGGATGTACGTAACATGAGCCCTTCGGATGTTGCGGACTTGGGATGTCCTACGCGAACAGGTCCGGCTTCGCTACTTGACTCAATAACTCAGGTTCCTTTGCCCTTCGCACTTCAGAGAACTTCTCCGGCTGGAAATTCGACCTTCCTTGAAAGAGGGGAACGAACCCACTAAAGGATCCTCAACTTGGTGCGCAAAGCTCTTTCCATGAAAGTTAAGGGGATGTGTATGAATTTATTGGGGGAGGAATCCTAGTCGTCCGCCGACTTCTAGAACCAGGCGAGTACGGTTCCAACTGGGTGGAGAAAAGGCTGCACGACTTGGGGGCTGAGGTCAGCAAGTGCAAGTCCGGGAGGGAGCCTTCTTTTAACTTTCGGCAACGGTAACGCGGTAAAAGCTAAAGGTCAAGAGGGTTGGGGAAAAAAGGTAAGACGCTTATTGCCTCAATCAGGCGCGACGAGCGAAGGAAAAACACGCGTCGACATTGAGTGAGACCTGTGGCACCGAACAACAAGCGCAATGGGGGGAATGGGCTGGTTCGTGCTGAATAGACAGGCAACGCTGACGGACGGACACAAAGAACATCATAACCCCGCCTGGCAACAAGGACCAGAAAGAAAACGTAAGGCCAGGGGGCGTCAAAGGAGAAGTGGACTGAACCGCAAGGATCAACCGGGAAACGGATCTGGAAGGGTTGGTGAATAAGCATCAAGCGAAGGCAACCTTTCTAGGGGCAAAACGCAAATCACTAGCAGCCATCACGAGCTGTCCACTTCCATATCCGGGGAGGAATGCCACCCTGGACGGGAAACGCGTCAAGACTTCAAAAAAACGCAGCAACTAACAGGACGTAATAATCCGGGCGCCCTAAACAAGGGCCCCCCACGCGTTAGCAAGCCCGAAGAGCGTTCTGTAAGAGCAAGGAAGGAAACAAGACTCCTGAGGCGATCCGATGGGTATACTGAAAGAGAAGGACAAAGGTGAAGAAACCAACCAAAAAAGGAACTCACAAACGTGGGACCAGCGATAAGCAAAGATGACGGTACGGACCACTCGTATTACCGCGAAACCCACCCTCAAAAAAAAACCAAAGCATTTGACTTCAATAAGGTGTAAGATAACACAGGATCGCTGCTAGCGCTTGGGCTCGAACACAGATCTCTAGGAAACCCTGACGACCCTGGAAACTTTACAGGAAACCTAAAAATGTGCCCATTAAGGCGCTGGTAAAAGTTCTAATATCACGGCAGAAGCACAGTACTGACACGAACGAAGCCACAGGGGCGCGATCCTAGGTTTCGTTCAGAGAGGTCCTAGCAGCCTACTTTGAAGAAAAAGGGTCGAAGAGCTACAAAAATACGTGCAGCATCTTGGAAGTTGGAAAAAAAGGACTGCAAAACAATGTCAGACACCTCGACCGAGAACTACCTTTGGGGGAAAAACAAGGAAACTGCAGTTCTGCTAAAATCGGCTGACATGATGCGCCAGTCCTTGAAAACAAAGGAGGACGAAATGACCAATCGGGGGACGGGCAGCGTTGGAAAAGAGGTGCAGACATACTCGACGGGAAGGCTCTGGCAAACAGAGCGACTAGATGGGAGGGTTCTGCCGCAAGCCGCTTAGCCTCTCTGAGGCGGAGGTCTCTATAGTTATCCACAAGTACTGTTCTAAAGTCGCGAAAAAGAAAGCATTTATCCTTAAGGAATCGGCCGGGGAACATTCTCGGGGACTCTCATTACGCGTTTTGCAAATCGCTGACATTGTAAGGAGGGGGGGCTCGACCTGGGGCGCGGACTAGAATCACGGCATAGTGCGGCGGGGGTCGCCGAAATGGCAGGACCGGGTCAAACGCCGGAAGCGACCACTGCAGCTGAAAACGAAAAACTTGGATCCTAAGGGAAAACGGGGGGCGTGACTAACGGCTGGGGTAACTCGGGCGGGGATACCGGCTTGAAGGTCACTGGATGCGTTATCCTCTCAACAACAGGGGTGAGAGGAAGAAATGGAAAACCGCTACCTCTCTAGAAGCTCGTCCAGGTCACCTGCGGGAAAGGCGCTCAACGGGAGAAGGCAGGCCGTGAGGGGGGGGAGGGGTGGCCGCAGGGGTTAAGGGTGTCGAAGTAAAACGGACGTTTTGAAAGGGGTAGTGGTCACAAAAAGCGAAGACGGGTCCTCGAAACTATAAGAAGCCTAGTCTCATACCTAAAATCCTATGGAAAAAAGGGGGGCCTGCGGGATGTACAAACCGGCCCGATGCCGGCAGGCTAGCGAAAACAGCTCCTTTCTCGAAGACAATTGCAAGATTAGAAAATGAAATTGTCTAGCTCGGAAAACACGCGAACCGACCCGCCAATTCGGTCTTAAAATTTCCAAGCACGCGAACGTCCTTGTAAAAATGACGTGGAAACGAGTGGCTTTTCCATGCACATAGGGGGATAAAAGGGAGGCAATTCAGGTAGTCCTAAAAGGGGGAAGAAATTCCTGAGGAGAATTGTGAGAAGTCACTTTTAAAACGTCACTCCAATGCCCTGTTCCTAATCCTACTCTGGGGCTAAGGACGTTGGGGTGTGGGTTGGGTTTGTTTGGGGTTCATGACAGACCACTCAGCTCTCACAGGGTTTAGCGGGGCTGGACGGTAAAGGGGGTGTCGGGTTCCACTTAGAGGGGGGGTGAATGAAAGGAAAGCCTTCCAATCTCAAAAGCGTATCTGTCTCCGCCTTTCAGTTTGGGGCAGGGGGGAGGGATCGGCGGATCTTGCTATCCGTTCAAGACGAAGGGGGGGCGGGGAAAAAACTTCTCGTGGAAGAAATTTATGGCGGCCGGGCCTCAAAAAAAAAAAAAAAAAAAAAAACCACTAAAGGCGTGTATTAGCCAAGGGGAGGAGTGAAACGGGGCTCGTGGTCGTGAACAGGCTGTGACGGCCTGCAGTTTCTCGCTTTAAAATGACGCTAAATGACGAGGGAGCTTGGGGGGACGCGCAAAAAACACGGTTAGTATTGACTCGGGCTCAGGATGGGCTAGGGGAAGGAGAGACGGCCCACGCAGTAAGGCAGCCTAAAAGGGGAAGGTATAGCGAAGGCGCCTTCCCGCGTCTCAACAATGAAGCGCAGTACCGCGGTTGGAGGGGGGCAACTGTTCAAGGCTAGCTGAACGTGCCCTGTCCAAAGGTGTGGAACTCGGGGTTGGAAGGGGCGATTCCATTGTGTGCCAGTGGAAAGGGTACCAGATGTTGTCTCTGTTACGCTTAGAAAAGAATACTGGCTGGCGCCTCTTAACTGTAAAAATCGCAGGTGTCTCAGGATGGAGTTCGTACACAACAGATATACTGTGGATTGAGAAAGGCTTTATGAATTTCAAGAGCCCAAAAAAAACGTACCTGTGGAAATGATGATGACTGCTAATTCGGTCAATTGTCTGCTACCGGGTTTTAAATCAAAATCACTGTGTAGCTCGGGCTGGGCTTACTGTTTTTTTTCAGCGTTAATCAAGACCGGAGTCATCCGGTCCGGTACAGGTAGGGGCGAAAAGCCAATAATCCAACCATTGAGCCGTGGGCCCCTCTGACCGGAAAAGACGTACACGACTTAGGGGGGAAAACTCCTGTATTTTGTTTAAAGAAAGACCTCTAAGGGGATGCAAAATTCGCTTGAATAACTTAAAGTCGGGCAAAAAACCGATTCCAAAAAAACTTCCTTGAGGGTGACTCATCTGGCCAGGAGTGCTGGGGCTATTTCCCTTTCACGGGAAATCATTAAGGGGAGAGTCGTTCCGAAGGTTAACGTCACCCACGTAGCAGTTCCGGTTACGGAGACCGCCGTTAGAGCGCTGGAGCTGGGAGATACAGCAGACGACTCCATCTCGAATCGGACAGGTTGACAAAAGAGCTATGGGGAAAAAGAAGGCATACAGAAGCATGGGGGGTGCATATTTAATTGAAAGAACTTTGCCAGGGCAAGGGGGGCGGCTACTATTCTCGAACTGGGGCCCACGTAGAAAAATTCGAGTGGGTAACCAATCGGCAGGAGATCTTGGCTGTCCGTCCCATTCAAAGTAAGACATCTGCATGAAAAGAAATTATGCCGCTGTATAAAAAAGTGTGCAACGTCCCCTAAGAAAACAATAAACCCAGCAAACGCCGGGGAGAATGAGAAGGGCCTCCACGGAGAAGCTCCCTTCCAACCAGAATTCCCCCACTGCCATCAATGTACACGCCAGGAAGTCCACGTCTGAACGCCGGCGGGGGACCACTTATACCTTTCTAACAAAAACTCATTGGGAGATATCCAAACAGTCACATGAGGGGGGCAAGACATGAACTTCACTGGGACTCGTTCGGGTACTCTACAAGTGACCCATACGAGGAAAAGATTACGGGAAGGTAAGCTCACCCTGGATGCAAGGTTTCCATGACTGTGGGCGTGAAGGTGGGAGGATCTCGTCTTCGTAATACTCTTGCAGTCGAAGTCGGGTGCAAATGAAACACACTCACTCACGCTCAAAAAGGCTCTTTTCAGTGCCCTTGCAACGACCTCTCTTGCTTGGAAAAAGTGACCGGGCCAGCAAGGGGAGCGTGTAAGGAAATGAAGAGCTGATCACTTCCTAGACCGGACCGGAAGCGGACTGAAATAAACCAGGAGAACTTGGGTGGGTCGGGGGCTGGAAGGTCCCCCGACAAACAATGCAGCCTATGAGGAATCTCACACCACACCCCCTTGGGTCTTGATTCCCCTCTCTATTACCATTGGCACCCTTGCCGTCTGGGGAAGCAGGGACAACCAAATCGCGAATGGTTAACAGAAAAATAGGGGATTGCAAAATAGAGGGCGTTAGCCAAAGCGGATTGGGAACGACCCAAAGGTATACGCGGCAGACCGCCAGCTGTGGGGGGGCTCAGTCGCACCTGGGACTCTACGGGAAACTTCCACGAAAAAAATGCAGGGAAGAGAATCAGGGGAAGTGAATCCTATGTGAGATCGCGCCGAAACCGTATCACGAAAAACTCATGAAAACCGAGGGCATAAGGAAGCATTTACCTCTAATTCTGTAGGGGGGAAGAAAAGGGCCTTTCGTCATCGAAGCAAGCTTACAAGAATGTGAAAAAACCTTTTTTGGGGTGTTGTAGGAGGTGGTGGGGTGTAATTGGTTGGACGGGGAGAATTGGTTGGGGAGAGAAAGTAGTACAGGAACAGGGGATTGGTTGGGAGGGGTAGAAGGGGTTAGTTGGAACGTTCGCTGTGTAAGTCATGCTTTCGCACAGGCAGTATTTGCTCGGACAGCGAAAAGTCATGGAGGGAGGTGATCCCTTACCGAGGGGTTGGTGGCCTGGACCAAAGCTACTGCCCAGAAATGCGGCAAAGACGGCCCATGCCGGGAGCTGGACACCGGGGCCGGGGCCGCGGCGCGGAACATGCCCGAGGGGGGGGGCGCCGCAACCCGAGCGGCGTGGAGTACAGAAACGCCGTGGCCAAAGGAAAGCGAACTTCAATCGAGAAGCGCCTCATGGCCACAAAATGCACCACGGACAAGCAGAAAAAAACGACGCAAGAAAAAAAAAAGTGGGGCACAGGCGGCCAAAAAAAGCCGGGGGGGGGAAGGTGGTGAAGTGCGCATCCTCGGGGGGAGGGGGAACCGAAAAACTCGACCAGAATCGACAAAGGGAGACGGGGGGAACGTCAAGAAAAAAGGACACAGAAAAAAAGACCGCACCGTTAAGCGGGAGCACGTGAACGAAGAACCTAGAAAGTCTTGGCGAAAAGTCACCGACGTGTGGAAAAGAAGTTGGCTCCACCCTAAGGGGGGGAAGGGGGTAAGGAGGGGGAGGCTCTAGAAGCAAGGCGGGTCTCTGACCAATAGGAATCGGGCAAAATTCGATCTCCCTGCCCTTGTCGAGGATTTTGAGGTCCCATACGTAATGCGGGGCATTCAAAAACCAGATATCGACAAAAAATGTACTTCACCGACGGGAATCCAAGACGAGCCTGAGGGAAAGAGGTGTGTAATACACAAAAAAAACTCGCGGCACTAGTGTTTAAAAAAAGACATAAATAAACGCTAAAAGAAGACGGCAAGGAGGCAGTCCAACTGGAGAACAAAGGGAAAGCTAACAGGGAAACCTCCTGCCACAAAGGCAGCACCCTTGCTACGCGGCCCAAGTCGCATCTGTTAGTCCCGAACGGCCGCAACTCAGTGTAGTAAACTCATAGAGCCGGCCACTGGGGAGAACTGCCTTCCTATAAAAAAGGGCGGCCCGATACGTGGGGACTAACGTAAATAGCCGCCTACAAAACCTAACCTTCCGGTGAGAACCAACATCAAAGGACCTAATCACGATGCCCAGACAGGACGATCATCGCGGAAACCTGCATGGACCGCGGCATAAAATCGAGGATCGAGAGAAATAAAACCCTTTCTGATGCGAGGTAATGAGGAACTGACGGGGGGGGGGGAGGAGGGTGAGGATGAATTAGGGTAGTGAGGGTAAGGAAGTGCGAGAGGGTCGGAACTGCAGGCAACCTCACAGGGCCTGAATTAAAGCCAGGGAACGGGTGGGCACCTGCGTACGGTCCGAGTTCGCAGTGGGAAAGAGAGATAACGAGTCAAAAAACACGGGAACCCACAAAGACAGGACCCAACGTCAGCTTAAGCCTTGCCTCGCGTGTGACTCTCGTGACCGTTACTCTGCCGAAAAAGGTTCGGCAAAAATGGGGGCCCTCACAATTCACCCCGTCTTTAAACGAAAGCTCACTGCGAAAAAAGCTTACCGGGGGGCCCCCATGGTCTTAAAGCTGTTGTCTAGCACCTTGTCAGAGGGCACCTTTTCACGCTCAAAACAAAATCCGGCCCGATGCAACGAAAGGGGGAAGGGCCGTTGCCAGAACCTGGGGCCGAGGGTTCCTGGAAACGCACGATCGAGCCAAGAAAATAAGTCCGGCTTACATACGGGAATATGCTTAAAGTCAACCTCGGTGGGGGCTTGGGGTGGGGGGGCTTTGGGTCAACCATGCCTGGGAGGCGCACTGATAAAAGGCATGAGCGCTCAAGGCAAAATAGTTTCGAGGGAAGGGGAGGGATGGTGCTTCACATAAATGGCATCGCCTGAACGCAGGGGGATCCCAGGGCTCCAAGACCGCGGTTTCCCTCGACCTGGGGAGGAGGCAGACTGACAGAAGTGAGAAGCGCGGCTGCGAGGGGGGGCGGGGAAGGAAAAGGTGACCCTCTCTCAAAAGGGGAAAGGAGGTCAAAAAAGGCCCATTCTCAAGAGTCGAACTTGAAAGCGAGGTTGACCTTGGACGAACATTGAAAAGAAGGGTG
>Ga0179593_1412967_pt1 | contig 23271 bp, 16 predicted proteins | sample CZODoug2_1_08_16_FD_185931 | JGI IMG/M metagenome (GOLD analysis project Ga0179593, IMG submission 185931) | Vadose zone soil fungal communities from Angelo Coast Range Reserve, California, USA - CZODoug2_1_08_16fungal (PacBio error correction) | ecosystem: Environmental > Terrestrial > Soil >...
CAGGAGAGTCCTGACTGACACGCCAAGGGAAGATCGGCTGGGCACGGCTGGAACCTGCGGCAGACTATGGCCACGAAAAATTAGGCCTGTCATTGTCGGCAAATGATGCGGGCCAAGGGCGCGGGAGAAAGCGAGGAGGAGAGGGGGCGTGACTAGAATCACGCGCACACCGCGGGCAGGGCCAACCCCAAAAACTTTGTTGAGAAGAGAACCGCCGCTGCAGATCAGGCAGATCAGAAAAAACAAAACAAGAGGGGGAGGGAAAAGAGAAATATGGCGCCGGAAGCGGCCAGCGGCGAAAGGGGTTGAGCTCGGCCAGGGCCCTGCCCGGCGGTGTGAGAAAGAACGAGGTAGAAAAAAAACCCTCGCGGGGGGAGGACCATTGGGGGTTTCATAAGAATCAAAAACACAAACGAAGAGCTGGCGTCCAGCCCAGGAGACAGAAGGCAAGCCGTGCCACAGAAAGGTGATCCGTTCCTGCAGGGTTGAAAAAAAATGCAGGATCAGGAAGGAGACAATGTCGTACCGGTGGGACTCGAGATACTGGCATAGGACTATAGCGAAGGGTGTCGAGAAAAAGGCGTCTCCATGACCGGCGCATAAGTTTCTTTCCTAACTGGGGCAATAACGACGAAAAGAGGACAGGGTCGTCTCATCGTCCGGCTCCCAAGACGGACGATAAGGCCCGCCACTGAAGTCGCAAGCCAGCACGATCCGAACAAAAAGGCATACATGGCAAGAAAGCTGCGAGGAAAGGCGGCCACGGAAGGGGAGGATCAAATGAAAGGCTCAGGAAAGAGCATGGCAATGGCCCGGAGTCAGAGTCAGGCAAACAAAACGTGGGTCTATAGGAGCGAATTGTAATAGTGAGCCGAGAACAATGCAGGATCACTGGGGAGAAGAATAAAATTCAGGAGGCAACGTCAGACCTTCAGATGAGTGACCGGAGAAGGAGGATCGGCACGAACCGGGTGAAGAATCTTCTCGCTAAGCAAGCAGAAGCCGAAGTAAGATCTATATAAAAGGAAAAGCCTTGCGAGCGCATATCTGGTTCACTAAATATTGGGCCTAGAAAAGGCACCTCGGAAAAAGACAACTCAGGGGAGTTGGAAATCCCGTGCAGCCTCCTGGTGCTCTAACAAGAAGAAGAGTCTCGGCAGATAGTGATGACAACATTTCAAACAAATGCGTGTAGGCCGCGGAACGGTCGGAATGGGGCTGGGAAAAGATCTTCTAAATGGCAAGAGAGAAACCTCACCAATGGTAAGGGTCCGAAGCATACCGCAAAATTTGTGCGGCTAGGTGTGATCGCCGTCTGCCGGAAAATCTTATCAAAAACGGGGGTGAAAGGTATGGCCAGGATCACGAAGTCGAGATCGACTCAAAAGGTTGAAGACCAGACCTACGGACTATTGCCGAGTTAATGTAGGGAATCGGAAGATGAAATCACCCTCAAAAAGCGTGCATCATCAAGAGATCACGGTCGCGAGGCGAGGCTAATCGGAGTTTCCGTTCGTCTTGACTACAGCACGATTTTACTTTTCTGGGGGGGGGGAGAACGAAAAGGGGTGCGGGATTGGGAGCCGGAGCCGTCATCTTAGGGAGACATACATCACTGCAAACAATAAGGATCGGCGAAGTCGTCAGCCGCTCATCTACAATCGGGTCGAAAGAAGCCAGGACGTTTGAACCGGGCTTTAGTAAAGAAGAAACCACTGCAAAGAATGAGGGAGAAAGATAGCAAGATGGTCCAGAAAAAGTCGTGAAGGAGATTTGGCCACCTTCCCAAAAGGAGCCTGGGAAGAAGCGAATGGAGGGAAGGACTATCATGTTCCTGTGGGGAAAAAAGGATGAAAGTTGCTTGGAGGCGCTGCGGGAGAGGGCCTAATCAAAGCTGTTCAGCACGAGCCGGACGAACCGGCGACTCGGATGGTCGGTGATTCATCGGGTGGAGCTATCCCTCCCACAGGGAGGCTTCCGCGGGTGACGAATGGGTTCATGGGGATCCACAAGGGAAACCGGTTGGGAGATCCAAAAATTTGAGATGGCTGTCCCGACGCATAATATCACCAAGTCGGCGAGCGTGTGAAATTCGGCATAGAGGTCAGGGATTTAGAAAATTTGTGCAAAATCCCGGCCGTGAAAAAGACGTGTTAAATTTACTGAATTAGGACGAAATGCCGAAAGACTGGAAACAATGTTGTAGCCAAGTCTGCGTCCGTCATCCAGGGCGATGGAAGGGGAAAGACCATCGTATTTGAGAGGTCTCCAGTTCGCGCATTTCTTTCGTACCAAACGGTATTCGGTTCCGGGAATCTTTTTTCAGGTAGAATTCAAGTGCAAGACGTGACCTCGAAACTGACAAAAAAAAAACGCCTAGGGGGGGGGTTCTGACCCAATCGACCCTTCATAAAACGACGAATCCCGTTGAGAGCTCAAGAAGACCGTGTTCTAGAGAGGCGTGCAAGAGCCGGGCTCAAGGCGCAATGGTCGTAGGGACTCGAGTAGGGACTGCAAAAGGTCCGGGCGTCCACTAATAACATAGGGGGCTTAACAAGCTTTTGAAGGCCCGAGAAAAAAATCCGGTCAAGAAAAGTAGTTGATAAAACGCCCGGCCTTAGCAGTGGGGGGGGAACGGAATCTTCATCAGCTGAAAAAAAAACAGCGCCCTAACGTAGGCACTCAGAAACGAAGCCGCAGATATGGACAAAGAAACGTTGTCACTAACAGACACGTGTTCAAAAAGATGAGGGCTTATCAATGCTGACCAACCAAAACCTAGACTTAGACAAACCAGAGAGAGGGTGTGTACCCAGGAAAAAATAAGGAGAGAAGGGCCTTCGGCGCAGAGGATGAGGTATGATCTTACGAGGAAGCTCACACAACAAGGGAGGAGGAAGGAGGTCTTGCGATTAAAAAGGGGCGAACACGAAGGCGTAAGGGGGAAAAACGCGAAGTGTCCACATCCTTAAGAACGGAAACGGCAGAGGGAGAGCGGCAAGGAAAGGGGTTTGGTCAACCAAACGCTCTCCGTGTCTAAACGGGCGTCGTTTAACCGGGGTTGAGTCAAAAGCAGCCGAGACGTGGGAGACCTGGCGGTTCGAGGAAGCGGCAAGTGGGATGACGGATAGCTGAGGTTAAAGGGAAAATGCGGAAGCGGGGCGAAAAGCACGGCGGAAACTGTACCGATGCATAGATAAAAGACGAGAGGCCCGGAACGCAAGGGAGAAACCACAGAGGTGAAAGGGGGGGAGAAAAAGACATAGCCGAAGGTCCCGTGTGAAAATCGACGTCGGCTGATTATCGAGAAAAGTACGAAAAAGGAAGAGGAGTAAGTTCATGCGGGGCCCTTCACGAAGCATGAAACTTGCATCAAGCACTGCCACGAAGAAATTCGGTTGGGGCACTAAGGGGGGAAGCGTTCCCGAGCGCCATCTAAGTTAGAGGCTTAAAAGATGGGGGGAAGATTGGGAGGGATAAGAAAAAAAAATTTGCGGGAGTCCCGAAAAAGAGAAAGAGATTCAGGAACACCCAGTAAGACCGTCGACCAGCATGCACCGGGGAGATGCAAAGGACGCCAGCCAACAGCGAGAGGAAGCCAGACAAAAAAACAGAGAAGAGGCGGGATGATCAGTGAAAGGGGAATCGCCCTGAATGCACGAAATCGAATTAGAAAATGGAAAAGCAGAGCACGGCGCCGTTCGTGTAGAAAGCAGAGTTCGCCTCCTCGAACCACCTTGCATGGCCAAAAAAACAAAAAGGCTCAGAGGTAGAGGAGGGCACAAGGGAGAAAAAGGTTTAAGGGGGGCCGGGCGCCGCGTTGGCCGGTGGATTGGAAGCAACATGAAAAAACGAGACAGCGACCAGCATGGGGGGAAAAAGACGGGAATCAACCACGCGAGAGGGCAAAATCATTGGAGCGCGTTCTATCTACTTTTTCATCCAAGTAAGGAGGAGGACATCGCTGCGAATCCAGAAAAGGGCGCCACCTAAAAAGGCGAAAGGCAGGGAAAGCAAATGCCGGCAGTTAATTGTGAGTGCAAGACAAAACAGCCGGTTCCCATGGAGAGGGTCTACGTATATGGAAAGAGAAAGCGACAGGGAAAGGAAGTCCAGCCAAGGTCATCAACGAGTCCTGACGACAGCGGCGCAACCACCGAGGAACCGAATATGTAAAAATAGGCCGACTACTCTGTGGGGCTGGTAAAGGGGGAAAGATCGGGCAGGAGGCAAAAGACCAGGGAAAAACGACGCATGTCCCACATTCGGAAAACGAGTAGGCGAAAAGGCGGGGCTACCATCAAAAAGCTACAAAAGAAAGGCTAAGATAGCCCTAGACCTGGATCAAACGTGCCGAGCTTTACGAGGCTAATTCTGAAGATCAAACACCAGAGGAAATAGATACTTTAGGGATTGAGATTGAGGAAGGGTCAAAGCGAATCATGAGGTAAGAAAAACTGTTTGAGCCCCGTCGTTTCAATAACGGCTTTTCGCACGCACATTTCCAGGACAAAGCAGAGAGGTAGCGCTTCTTTGTCCCGGAGGGTACTACCGGGGGGGGGGAAAGGCCATCAAGAAGTTTGGAAAACAGACCCCGCTGCCGGCAATCCACCATGTTGAGTACACAGGAGGAAAAGGACAGTCGGCCATTCGGTGGGGGGAAAAAAAGGCATTCGAAAAAAGGAGAAAAAGAAAGTCTGACTACGGGGTCTGACCTAAGTGGGTCCTCTGCAAGATCTGAGGTCATCGATTACACAAATCCCTGCTTGGGGAAGAGGGAAGAAGCAAATCGGCCTGAATGCGGCAACGGTGGACTTGAGCCGATCTCTGAAGACATGAACCGGGCGACACACCAAGGCTGCGGGAAGAATCTGGCGCACGGCATCAGAAACCGCGCAGGGCCTCGCCGGATGCGTGCTCTTTGACAGTTACTGCCGAGTTCCTTCGAAAAAGGGGAAGAACCCGACGCAAGGATCTCTAAAGAAAGGGGAAGGCAGCTGTGATGAATTCGGAGAACATCACAAGGCGAAGTGACTTCAATAGAGTGACGTTAGCCTCCTACGGGAGCGCAAGGGAAATTAGGGCGTCATCGATTGGCACCTCAGAAAAGAGAATGTCTAAAGCAGATCGGACTTCAAGGAAAGCGGCCAGAATCTCGAGCCCCCCGAAGGTCTGCCTTATAAGGACGAAAAAGAAAGAAGAAGGGAGGTCACGGCTGGCTGCTGCGACAGAAGCGTTCCAACTAAGAGGAGGGGAGGGAGGGGAGGGTCGCTGAGAACCCATCAAAAGGGGGGGAAGTCTCTCTCGTCTCTGCTCACCTAAATGGTCGCGCTCCAATGGGGACGCGGAGGAAAGAGAGAGGATAGAAACAACAACAAAAACGGAGGAAGGAAAGAGATATCCAAGAAAGAGGGGAAACGAACAATTTTTGTTAAAAGGCATGCCGGCGGGGTGCGCAGAAGTAGAGCACGCCCCATGATCGAAATCCGGGTGGCGCCCCGTTTTGGCATATAACCGAAGTTTGATGGTCAGGGCTGGGAGGAAGGAAGCAGCAAGGCCCGCACGTGCCGGGACCTGCGGGAGAGAAACGAGACCAAAAATGGGGGAACTAACGGAATAGCGGACTTATAGAGGATACCATCCTGGCGGAAACAGCACCAAAATAATCGGCGGGCGAAGTCATAAGGAGAAAAAAACCGCGCAAAACTTGAGAGAAAAACGACTTCAAAAAAGTGGACGTGCAGTCGAGAGCTAGCAGAGGGACGCGAGCAGCTATGGCCGAGGGGAGGGGAGTAAAGAAATACGGCGAGGAAGATGAATACGGGGAAAGAACATCTTGCCTCGGACCTATCCTAAGGAGGGTGTGCGCCTTCAATATTCCTAAGAGGGAAACGCGCAGTCAGGGGAACAAAGAAAGGGATGAACCGGGTTAGAGTCGCGGCTCGCACTCCTAATTCTCATAAAGGGAACGTGAAGGAATGAGCGCCGATTGAATCTAGCCAACTGATTGAGCACCCGAGAAAAGGAGTACTACAGACTCGAGGAAAATCAAGTAGTGACTTGGTATGGTTCCGAAAAGGACTTTGGGCTACTACAACGACGCAGGATTGAGGAGGAAGGAAGGTCATGTCCTTCAGGAAGAAACAACAGGCGGGATTGCCCGGCTCCACTGGTGCGGCGTCTTCTTCAAAGGACACGTAGGAATCATAGGACCAATAAAGGCCGTCATTGTAAGAAGGAAAAGATACGAAGAAGCGTTAAGAAAGTAACTTGGAGGCGCGGTTGGAAGAAACGGAAAGGGAGACAACCCGGGGGTAAACCATGGTATGCCTTCTTAACTTGGAAGGAGGAGATAGACGGAGTCTTTAAGATCCAACCCACCCCATGAATAGAAGGAGATGGAGAAAAGTCAGAAAAAAAGAAGGAAAAACCGAAGGGAGAGAAAGGGCGAAGTCTGAAAAGTCTGGTATCATTCAACTGTGTAGAATGGGAAGAGGGAAGGACATTCTGGAGAAGAATTGACAAGGGGGGATAAATCTTGTGTCTTAAACATAAAAGGACGTTCTACCCTAGTGCGAGACCTGAACGATTGACAGGAGGTTGTCTCGCCGGGAGAGCTGGCTCGGGGCAATAGAGGACGTTAGAGAGAGAACGACAAAAACATCATGAAGTTCGATGGGTGTTCCTGACGATAAAAAAAGGAAAATGTAAGTGGAATTGCGCGCATCAGATGTCCGGAAGCCTGGAGTTACACCAGGATGAAGGCGGGAACGCACAATGCTTGCTAGTCGGCGCTCCAGACGGGCGCGCGCCTTAACCATTGCCATCGTAGATGGAGAGTCGGACATTAAGAGAAAGGCTTGGGGAAAGGGGATCCTTGTCAAAAAAATTACTCTGGGCAAACTTCAATTGGGTAGCTGATGGGGAACGGATGAACCTTCTTTGGAAGCGGCGAACGCGATGGAAGGGAAGAGGGAATTTCGACAAAAAAAAGAAAAAGTACGTCACAAGAATGAGTGAAAGGAAGAGTCACGGGGGTGATGGTGATCCAAACATATTGGAGTCAGAAGGTATAATATTCTTGTTCTGGGCGGAGGCAAGAAAACTGGAAAAAGGAGGAGCAGCATGGGGACCAAGTACGGCCACCAGCATCAACAAGCCATGCATTCTCAGTGGGAATTCATGGAAGGAAGGGAAACTAACTTGGGGGTCTCATCAGTCAAGGAAAAGAAGGAAGGAGGAAGAGTGCCTGGACATCCTTGGTAAGGTGGGTCGGGATCAAATTAGGGAGATCGTAAGAAGGAGCAAAGATCGTTCAGGATCAGGAGGAACCATCGAGAAAGGGAAGGAAAAGAAAAGGTAAGAGCGGGGGCAGAGCCCGGAAGCATTGCCCCCTTCATAGGTATTCTGGTGGAGATCGAAGGCGGGGAGGGGGATCTAGCAAAGGAGGCGCCCGCACACCTGGCGAGAGAAAAGAAAAGGGTAACAATCACAGCAAATAAACTGCGGGACAGAGGTTCAGATTGGAGACGCCCATAGGGCAGGAGGCCACACCTGAACCAGGCGGGGACCGGGACTCTTATTGATTGAAAATAGCGAACCGTTTGCGGAGAGCGCCTGACCGGAAGAGTCAGAAAAGATTCGAGAGAAGGGGTAACAGACGACCGAAAAGGCGGTCGTTTCAAAGAACCTTCGGCGAAATATCACGCGGTAGGTTCCGCGCACACCAGGGCGGGACCTGAAGCTGTGCAAAGTCATTTATGGAAAAACTGCCTAGAAGAGGGAGAGGAAAATCGGCTACCAGGATGAGAAAAGGGGCGCCCCTGCGACACTCTTCTCGTACGGTACAAGTCGAAATAAAACAGGCTAAATCTGCAGGAACAACCATTGCATGAATCTAAACATGGCCCAAGACCAACTGAGGAGAGGAATGGATTAATAACCACTGTGTTTCGCAGAACGCCGCCTGGTGGTCGACGGGCTGCGCTCCACGGAAATCACGACTTAATCCCAAACCTCATACTTAGCAGCGAAAAGTCTTCTCAAATGACCAGGAGAATGGAAAACTCTTCCAACACGCTTCGCGTAGAAGAAATTAGGTTAGTAAAACGGCACAGGCAGAAAACAACAACCCTGAGGAGAAAAAAAAGAAAAAGAGCGAGTCTTAGCCGCAAGAGACTAAAATCATCCATAAAAAAAAAGTAGCTGATTAGAGGGGGGATGGCACATCGGTCTAGAAGAAGGAGAGCTCTAACTCAATGAGTTTTTGGTGTCCAAGTCCGCTTGAGAACGAGAGAAGGGGCGCTCCCAGGAATGGGCAGACACCGGTGGACTTGAGAAAAGAACAGCTCAAAAAAAGGGTGAAGTAACGATTAGGCTACCTCTCTTACACGGAGGCGGTCGAAGAAAATGGACGCTAAACCAAAATGAAACCGGGAGCAAGGGACTCAAATGAGTTCGCCAAGGCGAGCAGATGAGAGAGAAAGGAAAAAGAAAAGACCGAGAACACCTTCATGGGTGCCGCCATTTTGAAGTCCTACTCATCATGCAGTACACTTTTTGCTAGGGGACTAAAAATGGTCTGCAGAAAGGGAAGGAAGAACTAGGGAGCCGGACATCTGGAAAATGGTCATTCAACAAGACCGGGTCTGATATCGTGAATCCGCTAATATTCAAAGAGGGTCCAGGACCGATTCCAGGTAGTAGGGGTTATTAAACTTGGTTACTAAAGAGCGGGATTCAAAAAAGAGCTTCTTTAGAGGCTAAAGCTATTTTTTGGCGGTTATTGTGCGGAGGGACAGTCTAGGCCATTGTGAGGGCGCGAAATCTCTAAAAAGAACCACGCAAAATAGAAGAAGGCCCACCAGCCGATGTAAAAAAAAAGGGTAACAAATCAGCAGAAGGGAGAAAAGCGCCAGCATATTTCGTCAGGCCCAAATCGAAGAATGGGCTTTGGGGGAAAGAGAACAACTAAAAGAACGGGCAAAATTGGAGTCGTGGGAACTAGAACGAAATTTAGACTAAGGAAAGGAAAGGAAAGCAGAACAGAACCGCTTCAACTCTCTTTGGTCGGCCCGATCGCACGCAATTTTCGAAAAAGGGGGCGACGGCGATGGCCGAAACATAAAGCAGGCTCAATATTGTGAGGATGGAGGCCAGGGCAGAAAAGGGGAAAAGGGGTCTGGCCGGCGCCGCCCCTGAAAAGTCAGGTGGCTCACGACAAAGAAAACGACAACTCACATGCCTTCGGCGAGTATCTGCAAAGAAAAACACCTGCGGAAAATGAATGTCGCCCAGTCAAGTGAAGGCGAGAACGAGGAAGAACTAGGTGCTGCGACAAGGAACGTAACCCTCCACGTCCAGCCGCACACAGGTGCTCATCCGTTCAAAGGAAGAAAATCGCGCGACATGCCGAACATGCGCGACAAAAGAGACCTCGTGGGAAGGTCTTCAGGCGCAAAAGAGGAAGCAAGGCAAACACTCGCAACTAAAGGGGACAAGGGTCAAAGGCGCGCAATAGCCACGGCATCAGGGTTAGGCCTTAGAATTCCAGCCCGGGGGAAAACAGACACCAATAAACTCTGCATCGACATGAAGGAAGAAAATGTAGGGCGGCGGCAAAAAAGAAAAGGAGAAGCTTCAATTTCAGGGCGTCGATGAATTGTCCCACTCCTCGTGACACGCGCACAGCGAAAACAAACGCAAAAACGAAGTCTGGAAAAGAAACAGGCGAAATGTCGAAGCGAAAGAGAGGTCTAACAATCAAGAGATACCAACGGACCTGAGCCTATAGCCCCCTTCCGACTTGATAGGAGGGATGATTCCAGAAGGAGCAGAGCACGAAAGAGGATGAGGGGGATAAGAGAAACTCGCCGCCTTCGCCTCGGAAGTCTTGGGTGGAGGGGCTTCAAGACGTTTGCAAGAGCTCACCGGAAGGAAAGGGGAGACGGAAGACCCTGGGGTTTACGAACGTTGCTCACAGGGAGTTTGCGGCCAAGCGGCGAAGCAAGGGCCGCCGACCAAAACGCAAGAGCCGGTATGCGAGCTTCACGAGGACGGGAAGCATGGGATGGTAGAGAGACATCAAAATATCGGGAAACCCCCAGGGAGAGAAGAACACATTGGACAAATCCCCGCGGGGGGAATGCTGTCCAATTCTGACGGTCTATCGGCGCCGATACAAACTTCTTTTGGGCACCAGCGCTGCACGAAAAAAACAAGTGACAAGAAAGAAGAAGAACTGACGGGCGAAAAAAAAACCTTTTCACGGGAGCAGAATCCGGGGTGCCTGAATCGAGCACACGATTGCAGAAACAGGCGTTGGAAGAGGAATACCGACGAATAGAGCTTGTCGGCGAACTAGCAACGAGTCCTTGGGAAAACTCCATGCGTCTTCAGAGGGATTTAAGAGCGCCAAAAGAGGAGAAAGCAATTGGCGCGCGAAGAAAGGAAAAGGAGGAAAATCATTCCTCAACCTTCCTAGGCTTCAAGTAGGGAAGAATCAAAGCGGCCTGTCGACGGGAAGAGATTCCTGCACATGGAAGAACACGCCGCTTTCCTCTAAAAGGGTCCGGAATAGTTGGATGGATGCTGCGATTCCGAAAGAACTTTGCGCTACGTTTTCTTCAGAGGAGGGGGGCAGGGAACAAGGAAGGTATCAAGGAAACTTCTGGCCGCATTGGGCAGCGCATGAAAATAAAAAGGAAAGAGGAGACATAAGGAGACCAATCTCAATAGAATAAAACATGCCTAAGTTCATCGAACACACTTTAAAAAATCCGGTCCATGGACTGCAGCACACGCAAAGCAAGAAGGCAAGGCTGCCGCGAAAAGACGACTGGGCCCACCAGCTTCGTTTGCCTTTAGAAAAAAGTCAGGGACAGCGGGGCGAAAAAGAGGCGAATGAGGGTGGAGGCACTACTCGGCTCGCGCACCCTCCTTGCATGTCAGAGGGAGAAGCAACCGGTGAGCCGCTGGAGAAGTTCGAAGACGAAAGAGAAAAAAAAGTTGTATGAGAAAAGAGAGAGCTCGACAGAGAGGAACTACACCAAGGTTTTGAGAGCGTACCAAGATGCCATGACCAGAGGGGTGTACGCAGTAACATAAGGACTCAATCAAGGGTTTACCCAGTTCAACCAGATCCCATACAGAAAGGAGGGAGGTGGGCAAAAAGGCCGAGAGCGAAGAAAGGAAAGAAATTATCCTGTTCCTGCGGGGGCAAAATGCGACTTGGTGCAAACGAAGTGTCGCTCATCAACGAGTCTGGCATGCGTAACTCTTAGTAGAGCATTGGCTATTATTGTCGAAAGGCCCTGTAGAGGAATGGAGTGACCGATCAGTGAACCAAAGACCAGAAACTATACGCGTTATCGAGAGAAGCCAAGCAACTCCAACCTCTATTCCCACGTGGCCTCAAAAGTCCTTAGCAATATAAGAACAAGAATCAAAAGATTGAAGGAGGGGAGGAGAGTATAAGGAGAGAAGTCTCTATGGGCCCTGCTCAGGACTCGGGGTAGTGGAAGCTAGATTATAAGGAAACTCGAAAATAGCAAGAAGGGAGAGACTCCGGGCAATAGGGGTGCCGCTAAAAGGAAGATAGCCTAGATTCGTTGTTTCCAGGTAGAAACATGCGAGGGGGAAACCTGGAGAAAGAGAGAATACACCGGGCCGCAGCGTAGGGCTCAGAAAAAAAATCAGAAGGAAGCGAACAAGGGAATGAGGCCAAGCCGGGCAGACAAAAAATCTTTTTCATCGGGGGAGAGCCAACTATTCTCAGATTAAGAAAAAGGTATCGGCCAACCACGTCACGGAGAGAAAAGAAGTCGGGGTTTTCGAGGCGCCCTGCAACTGCTTGGGCTCGACCAAAACTTCAGGAGAAGGAGAGGGAAGTGCGCGGAAGGAAATCAGAATGCGGGGGGGCCAGTCAGACAAAGGAGATCTGTCAGCAAGACGGAGAGGAACCAAAAACAAACCAAGGGGCTTCCGGGTGAAATCGTTAACTAATCCTCATGAAGCCGAGAGTGGAGAAGAAAACGGGGCTAGAAAGAGGGCCTAAAAAGCGACTGGAAACGGGGAAAAAACAAGAATACTTCAAACGTGAAGTAGAGAAAACAAGGCAACGGATGGAGAAATTCAGACATCCCTTCAAGCAGTAGAGGCCGAGTTTAGATGACTAGAACGGGGGGGGCAAGAACCCGTGATCAATCACGCCAAGAGGCAAAGAAGGAGAAGAAATAACTGGAGCGAGGGACATCGGCAATGGAAGGTGGTGCTCCATTAGTTATAAGTATCATCACTATATCCTTCGACAAGTGGCGAAGGGGGAGGGAAAACAAAGTCTTCAGGGGGGGCTACCCGGTCGCGATGGTCAGACTGAAGTAGCGTAAGTCATGCAGAGAAGAGCACCACCCCAACATACTTAACGGATGAGACGTCTGGGTGAACCGGCCGCTCAGAAGTACCACTGAATAAATGGAGCTGACCGAGGAGGAGCAGGCCAGGCTTGGAAGAAGAGGGATGGATTCTCAGACGCACAAAAACGACCTCGGACTCTACGCCGCGTCTCCTTAAAAAAGGGAAAAGACGTGAGATGGCGAGAATCACGTGAGGACGCTTTTTCAGAAGGGAAATGAAAAGAAAAATCGGCGCCTGCCGACCTGTTCGGAGGTCCGCGATGCTCCTTTTAAAGGAGGACCACCAGGGGCGAGACAGGGCCAGAAGTCAAGAACAGCAGGGGTGGCCAAACGAAATCTCACCCTATATCGCCTTCATTAGGCGGAACTTCATCAGATCGGGGTGGGGGGGGATCTAAATAAAAGAAAGCCGACATGAGGATGAAATCATGTTGAGGGGCCCACGTACCACCACAACCGTGCAAATGATCCGAAGCCATTTGGGAAGAAAGGGAGGAAAACAAAGCACAAAAAGATGATGGGGAGAGGTCCGTGGGAACCAAAATCGAAGACATCGAAGTGGGGCGCCAAATTTAGTAGACTCGAACGGAAAAAGCCGGGAATCATGAGAAGTTGTTCCTGGTGGTTAAGGAACAGAAGTTTAGAAAGAAAAGGAGAGGGCGAACGGAAGGACAAGAATGCTGCGGTCCGCCCAGTGACCTATCGTTCCCGGATATCAGAAGAATGGCCATGACTCGGAAGGGTCAGGAAGACCTCGCAAGTGGCGGATGGATATAATCAGGCCTAAGAAACGTGATTGAGAGGGGGGAAAAAAGAACAAATCGGCCTTATGTGGTTCCGTATCTACGTTATGTTCGGTTAAAAACGGAGCACGCAAACTACATCGACGAATCACCTAGGAAGAAACACCCAATAGCACTGCTTGACCTCTAGAGAGGGGATTCGGGAAGAAAGAAATAGAAGAAAAACGAAAAATGCCCGACAAGCCTCCCTTGGAGCAGTCCGGACCGAGGGGAATTGGCAGTATTTAAAAGAGAGGGAAGTTTCGTTTAGAAAACCAAGACAGAGACGTCTCAGAGAGGAGCCGGCAATGTGGCGTACTACCCGTTTCCCATACGAATTGCCGCAAAACCAGTGGACATAAAAATGCTGCCTAGAGCGATGGGACTTGCCTACCAAGGGAGGAACCCTGAGTGCTAGGAGCGGGTGAAGGAAGCGAGCCTATGGACGAAGGACGGCTAGTGGAGGGGGACTCGTCCTTGAGCACATCGTGGAACATCGGAGAGTTTGTGAAAAGAGTCAGGGGAACTCAGCTCTCAAAATCGTCCAAGCCGCTAAACTAGGCATCGCCCACATCAAAAAGGTCGAATCAACCAAGAGAGACAAGGAAAGGGGAGTTGGAAAAAAGAACAGGGGGTGCCTGAACGGCCGCAACTTGGGTGGGGCCGGCAAACAGGGAGAGTTATGGGAGTTACTGGACGCAAAACCTCATCCTGAGGATGACTCGCACGCGGCGTCTCGAAATCTGGAACTGAGAGACTGGCCCATACTGAGAAGCACTCCAGCGGAGGGATAGAAGTTAGGGGAGGGAGAAAAAACTAAGAAAGCTATAAAACGCAAACGTATGTAAAATATTATATGGGAGTCGACTTGCGCTAATACTGCAAGAAAAAGGAATTGGGAGCCACGCCAAAGAGAAGGCATCGAAATGAAAAAGTACGCGAGGGCCCCAGCCCGGAGAGAAAAGACGAACGAGAAAGATGGGGGTTTTGTTTCTGTACGACCAGCCGGGGATAGAACAGTGAGAAATCGCGTTGCAAAAAAAACAGGGGGAGGCTTTTAAGGAACACCTGTTTAGTTGCTTCACAAAAAAGCAACCTGCTCCTCTTTTAGGTGAACCAGGCGGATGGAGAAGGAGGGAGGGTGCGGTCTGAAAGAAAGGGAAAAAGGGTAGACGAGGGTCCAGTAAAAAAGAGACAGAGTGTGAAAAGAAAAGTGCGCACGGGAAGGCGAAAGCGCGCCCTGCTACCTAGTCTAGGACGGCCACGGAAAAAAAATAGAAGAAACACATCTTAAAAGGGTGGCAAAATGGGTGGGGGGGAAAAACGAACGATCGGAGAAGGGGTCCACGTGGTTTAAAAGCGGGTAGTATGGGGAAACTTGCAAGAGATCCACTTAAGGCAGAACTCGATATGGAAGCCTATAAGGGGAACGGCAGAAACACGAAACGGTAAAGAATAAAGAATAAGAATGAAAAGAGGGGACAAGCTAAAAAGGTAGGCGTTCGGGGCACGTGGAGGGTACTATGTTCTTTATGGGTCCGAAAGCACATCGAGCTTTGACCCCTAAGGGAAGAAGGGGGCGGGATGTGGTCAAGCGTTAAGAAAAGGAGAAAAAGACATGTGCGGGAAACGAAAAGAAAAAAACGCACCGGGTTGTTGTTTGGTAGGAATAGGCAAAACAGGAGACCCCAAGAGGGGGACCAAGCACATCACGGGGAGAATGAATATTAAAAAGAAAAAAGAGAGCTTCTGCCCAGCGCCGGAGGAGGGGGGAGAGGGACGAAAATATAACGCGCCCTTTCGTCGGGGCACGACGCATAATTGATCTGCCTCAAAGAAGAAAGCCGAACATAACCTGAGAAAGGGAATTGGCGTTGCAGGCCTGCGAAGACACGTGGAAAGAAAAGGCTAAGGAAGGCGAGCCGGGAAAAATCGGAACTCGAAACGTTTTTCTTACGTAGGGGCAGAACCTGCGGGACCGACAGGTCTTGAAGGGGGGGGGAAATCGCCTGGCAAAGTCCATGGCTCCGCAAGAAAACGCCCTTATTAGAAAAGAAGCCCATCAAGACTTGAAGTGGGGACCATCAAAGGGGTTATTATAAGTTCCCTCCCTGAACCGTTAAGGATATCTGTCTCTAGTGTGGGACCAGCCGGCTTCCGGACGCGGCAAAGACGGATAAGAAAAAAGGTGGCGCAAGGTCAAAGCCTAAAAAGAAGACCGAAATAGCACAGTAAGGGGTGATGAAGCGAAGCTTCCAAAAGAGAACAACACTCCTCCCGAGTAGCTAAGTGGGGAACAGGTAATAAACGACTAAAATAGACGCCCGACGCAGCACAGGGTGTAGGGAGACTAAGCCGGTTTCAAAGACCTGGCCTGCGAAAGCCGACTTCGCTCTGAAGTGACCAGCTAGGTGATATAGGGGGAAAAAAAAAAAGGACGAACTTAAAGGTTGAGGGAGGCGAGAAGTCAAACGGACGATTATTACCGATCACACGCGACAATGGCGCAAGCCAAGAAAATGTGGTCGGGCGCAAACATCTGAAACTGGGAGAAGGGAGATCGGGGCTTGCGCAGAAAGAATCAAACTGACTTCGAGTACTCGCCTAACTGAATTATTCCTTTATACCCGACGGTGATAGACAACAAAGATGAACTAGATTCGAGATCAGGCCACGCAACCAGGAAGGACGCCGGATGGTAGGGAGAGGGACACGTGAAGAATCTTAAAATGAGGTGACGACGGCTGACCTGGGTTTTCTAAAGCTTAGAAAACGGCTTTTCTGCACGCGCTCTCAAAAAGAAAAGGACCGGACAGCCCAACGACCCGCCTAACGGGAAACTTGAAAGAGAGAACGCCCCTTGGGTAGGAGAAGGGAAAGCGAAGTCTTTAATGAAAGCGCCGCACCCGGGGGCGCAAATCCCTCATTTTTTAGGATGGGCACCGGCTTCACCGCCCTTAAATGTAAGAAAGAAGGCGAGTGTAGAAGAGAAGCGAGGACTAGAGGGAGAAAAGGAAAAGACGCAGCAGGACGCCGTTACAGGCCTGTGGCGAAGACAGGGTTCCGCGGTCCGTGCCCATAACTGGCGATCGAGAAAATAGGGAGGGCAAAGGGGGGCCGGAATCCGAGACGAATTAGCTCTGGCGGTCGGCAGAAATAGAAAAGTTGCGCATCCTCCATAGAGGAGGTCAGCGCAGGGTGACGGTCCCATCTCAGGCATGCGTGCTAGAGCATGGGACGGTTTCACAGAAAAAGACTCTAAAAAAATGGTCAGAGCCGAAAATTCTTGATCGGTGACGAAGAGACCGAGCCAGGCCTGCATTTCCTGAGCCGTTCGGGACGTCTATTAGATTCCTCGAAGACTAGTTCCGGGACGGGAGGGGGGGCGGGAAGGGAAGGAATTGGGGCGAGCTGTGGGTCTTCATCTTGGTAGCTGATTGGAGAGCCGACTGGAGAGAGTAGGTCTGCCCTTTGGAAAAGAGGGCACAAAGTTTAAGAAAGGCGAAAAAGATCGCCAAGCAACCTAAATTCCAACTCTAATAAGAGGCGTAGTCCCCAAACGGTAGAAAAAAGTCTGGAAGTCCGGTCTACGCACATTAGACCTTCGGGAAGAGGGGCTTACTCGAAAAGAGGAAAAGAAAGAGTGACGGTTGGGGGACGTCTTGCCGTCAATAGGGCATGAAACTTTGGCAAAACCTAGCAGGGGGCGTGCTCTACACTGATTCGCCACCTCCTTGCGTGCCCGCATTTCTCGCTCAAAAAGAGGTCCTGATCAGCGAGAAATCTCTCTCAAAAACAAATAGGAAGGGCTCGCCAAAAGATGCAACTCTCACCTCTTGGGGGTGAAAAAAAACGGCCCTGCAAGAGTTTGGCAGCACATCCTCTTGTCACAACAATCCTTTAGCCTCGCCTGTAGAACAGTTCATTGACCAATTTCCAATACACAACACGAAAGATTGGTCTTTGGGCACAAGTCTGGGCAGGAAAGAAAAATGCAAAAGAAAGAAGAAAATCCTGTTACGGAGTGGGGAGGAAAGAATCAGGAAAATTGGGGTCGACCTTGTCAGCGCCTAGCCGATGAGGCAATTAGAGAAGGAAGGAGATTTGCGATATGATGTCGCAAGGAGAGACAATTGGCGGCCGAGAGTGGAACCAAAACTCCTCCTCCCAGCGTCGCTCATCCCATCTGCAAAGGCACGCCCACGCCCCTCTTTGCTCGAAAAGAGGGGACCAAGGCAAAGGAAGGACCGCGGCGACATAAAGAAGATGCCCGCAGACTCTTGGGGTGAGATCCGCCTCCGTCTCCTCCCTGGCGCTGAACTCGGAATGGGAGGAGGGCCGAGGTTCGAATGAGGAAGAAGCATCGGGGAGGGCCGATACATGAAGGGAGCCGGCATCGGGGGAGCAAAAAAGAGAAACGAAGGGATGCGGTGTGGCCCTAATACCCCTTCGCTGGAAGGAACGAGATCGAGACAAGGCCTGCAAAGTGGAGGGAGGAGAAGAGGACAGAAGGAGCGTCGTATTCTGCAAATCCGTTCGCCGGAAGATCGTGGGAGAGGATTGCAAAACTACACGATGCGTCTACACTATGGAAAAGGGGCAACAGGTCGTCCGGCAACAGAGAAAAGATAGCTCCTGCGGGTAGTTTTCGCTCCCTGCAGGAACTTGGGGGGGAGACGCTCCGGAAGGAGAAGACTGAGCTCCGTAGGGAAAAAAAAAAAAAGAGGGTTGAAGAGACACGGTGGAATCAAGGGAAATAAAAAATGTGGCAGCTCTTACCCAAAAGGGGCGTCCTTGAGGTTAAGGAGGAAAAAAACCGGATACGTCGGGTGGATAGGCCCAGGGGGAGGGGGGGGGCAACAGGGGATTGCAAGAAAAAAAAAGGGAGGGCAACTGACTGGCTCCAAACAGGTATTGGAACTGACCCTTTATTCTGAATAAACTGGCACTTTTAATCCAGACCAAACAGGAGAACAAGAGCGAAACTGAGGGAAAGAAGAAAATAACGAAAAGAAGAAGTAATCCAAGGAGAGAAAAAACGAAAGCATCAAAAATTATCAAGGCGACGAATATAGTACGCGAAGTTCAGTTGTCAGGCCCATTGAGAAAGTTCAAAAATAGAAAAGGCGAAATTGGACAATTTGGGAAAGCCATGAAAGAGGAGGAGAGGGGGTGCGCAGATCGAGGGGGGAAGTGGCACTTCCAGGACCACCCTCACATTATGGAATCTGCTAAGCCGCTGAGAGAAGTACTGGTCACAAATAGAAATGGGGAGCTTCATCAGATGGCCGACATATTTGAAAAAACGTAAGGAGAAGGACTACCAGCAGAAAAAACGTAGGGGAGGTACATTACAGGAGCTCTTACCATTCCACCTCGTCGATGTCGGCCAGGGCCTTGCTGCGCTTGGGGCCAGACTGATGCAACCATCACCTTCGATCAGGCTTCCGCGCTTGGTAGCCCTGTCAAGAATGTAGGACTTTGGGGGGGAAGGCTGAAGAACCCGGTACCGGGGGGAGAAGAGGCCAGATGAAGGAAGGAGGGGGGAGATACAAAAAGGACCTGGAGGGTCTCCGGATAGTGGGGGGACCCATAAAACAGAATCAATTTGTTAGGTTGATCGGACCCGCCAGGCAAAAATAGGAGTCGCGGATTTTCATTTGATTTTCCTTGGCTAGCATCCACGACTTTGGCATGTAGGGAGCGTTCCAACAATGGGGACGAAGGTGCTGGAAAAAAAATCAGAAAAAGAGAGGAGAGTGCCGACGGTTTGCCGGATAAGGGCATCACATCTCTGTTGGCTGAGTTAGCTTCGGCCGTGCAACGGAAAAGGAAGGCTGGCGGTGTTCCGGAGAGTGAGAATTGGAGGGAGATATGTCGCCGTCGTTCCGCCCGAAATTTCTCTTGGCAAGTCTCGGAGGGGAAACTGATACACCAAGAGGGCTGAAGATGGGAATTAAAATCTTCAGGAGAAGGAGAAATGAGGCGCATCGCAACGGGGGGAGGAGGGGAAAAGTCTCATGGCATTCTTGTGGGGGTTTTCTGAGATACTGTCTGCGGGTGTCGATCTACGCTGGGACACAGGGGGGATCAACGACTCGACGGCGCGAAAAAAGAAAGAACAAAATAGACAACCAAGGGGGAGAAGCTAAAAGAGAGGGGCGGTCAGGGACAGAACCTCCGCATCCCCGTGCAGAACGACACTTGGAGAAGGAATTGACGATTGCAACTATTATGGAGGAGTTGCAGAGAAGAACTGGGGGGAGGTTAGCGCGGAATGACAGGGGAAAGGAGACGGGAAGAAGGTGCACTATTTTCTCATCCGACAAACCGTACTACTCCAACAAGGTGAACTTAGGAGGACCACTCTTAGGAAGAAAAAAAGGTAGCACTGAACATGGGGGGGAGAAGGGAGGGAATGGCGTGGTCCTTTCCTCACTAAGACTGCTCGCAAAGTTGACACGGTCGAATCACATGCACGAAATCGGACACTTGGAGAAAGGTCACATAGAAGGTTGACGTAGCATCAGGAATCGGGAAGAATAAAGTCCAAGCACTCTAATTATCACCATACATCGCAGGTCAGAAGACAACTCATAGCTATTGGGAAAAAAAAACGGTGGGTCCTAAAACCAAGGGGGGAGCCAAGCCTGAATCAGTTCTAATCAATCGACTCCTCACCATCATTATCCTTCGACGCAGCGCGGGAGTCATCTAAGGTTTCTCTACTGGAAAAGGCCTCGAGACGCAACCCAAGGCGTGGAATACAGGAGGAAGGTTGGAGAGATCTAAGGCACCTCGAAGACAACACAAAACTTATAGGAAGAAAAGAAAAGGGGTGCTGCCATGGACTGATACTCATAAGGAATCAACGAAGAAAAGGCGTTGAATTAGACCTGAATTGTAGTAAACATTCTGCTGAAGTGGCCAGAGTCGATACGCAAGGGGGGATTTTTCGCGCGAGAAGAGGTTTTGGGTTATACAAGTCCGCTGTTAAGAAAAAGCGGACAAGAAAGGAGACACCAGAGGAGGACGTGGAATTACCTTTGTCTTGCTCAAAACCAAAACCGTCTCCCTATGTTTCTTGACCGGAGACGGGAGGAAGGGAAGCTGGAGGAGGGGACGAGAAGAGAAGGAGTTCCGAAGAGAGGAACACTCGGCACTTTTTCTCCGTTTCCTAATTGGAAGAAACAGACTCTGCCAATGACATTAGAAGCCGGGCAGCTCTGCCCGAGCCCATCAAGAAAAAGTTCAAGGGTGAAAGGACAGTTGGGAAGGGGAAAGAAGCAGATCACCCGTATTTCCACTTTGTGTCTAACTCTACGTCGGGTTAAAGCTTCGGATCCGCCGGCAGACCCTCGAGTATGACCGGCCTCGGAGTGAAGCCGTATAAAGAAGGTCGCCCGGGGAGAATGTCCTCGGGCAATAGGGAAAGAACGGAACAATATTCGTGTTCGCAGGCTTGGTTAATAGGCGATGTCCACGACCAGATGAGCTTATATTCATGACCGTCAATATGGGGCGGGGGGTTTTTGGGGTCAGAGGGGAGGATAAAAGGAAAAGTGAAAGGTCTGCGACTATATACTGCCCTAGCCTTATATTAAGGCCACAACCAAATTCCGTAAATACCATCGGTTCAAGACAAAAAGGGTCTAAGAGGTCGCGACATGCCATCAGAGGGAGGCAAAAGGCCGCAGAGCAAGCGGGGGGGAAAAGAGAAGAGATAACTGGTTGAACGCGACTTCAGGAAAGGCACACGAACCAAATTTGAACAGGCTTACGCAGAACCTAAAACACCTTCGGAGAACGCTGGAAGGCAATTAAACCTTGGGGAGAAAAAACAGGAGTCCTTCTGAGTCAATTAAGCCACTCCATCTGGTGAGATTGGAGTCGTTCACAAGGAGAAACCAAATGTCAACTGGTCAGGACGAAAAAAACATGGTCCACGGAGGGGGAAAGCAAGAACAAAAAAAATAGAGGGAAAAAGGAAACGATCTGACTTTCATTTAAATGGATCACCAGGACAGAACGGTGAAGGGACAAGACCATAAAGGAGCAGAGAGAGGAGAATGCTCGTTATTGGCAGCGACCGAGAGGGAAAGGGGGAGGACAGACCGATCACACAAGAATCTTTCAAAAGCCTAAAGATCTCGACAGACGTCGCAAGAAATCAAGAAAGGATGTTGCATGACTTAGGAAAGGGAGGATCGAGCAAAGAAGCCGCGGGAGGAGGTTGGCCCATGTAGCTCGCCGTATAGGTGCCCGACTCTCAGCAGTTGCTGGACGACGAATGCCGCCGTTCAAACTAAACGGCAGGGAAAACAATATGTCATGTACCAGTGAGGAGGCGGCGAAGAAGTCGCCTCGGCAGAGGTGATGTGACTGGGAAGTGCCAAGCGAATTGACTGCGACAAAGCTCGAAAAAAGAAAAATACGAAAAGGGGGAAAAACCAGAAGAGAAGAAGGGGAAAGAGGACTATCTTCTTATAACATCATCAAATTGAAAATGACCTTCGCCTAATCCAAGGTCGACTACCTTATAGCGGATATGAAGCACGCCCTTGGCAAAAGGGGTTCATAGGAGCATTCTAGAGAGGAAGAGAGCACCAAAAATAGTAAGGAGCCAAGGGGGGATGGAACTCGACTGTAGCGTCTCCGGGGGATCACGTTGACAGACGGATAAAAGGGGGGAACTCCCCGGAGGGGGAGAGACAGTTTCTTCACGCTCGCCAACTCAAGGGAAAACCACTCAAAAAAGCCATGCTTCTTAGGTCCCGGACGGACAAAAGGGGTGAGTCGGAGAAGAGGAAGCTCGTGGGAAGGGAAAAAGAAGAAGAAAAAGGGGAGAACTCCCAACGGTTATAGAACATCCGCTGAACATTCATATAGGGGGAGAGACTGCGTCTGTTGTAGATAAACAATTCATGAGCGGGAACAACGGAAAAAAGGAGGGAGCGTACGGGACTGTTGCGGGAAGAACTTGTCAGAGGTCCCGGAGATCTCGGGCTTAATCTAGACACGGATTTCTTCTTGACTCAGAAATAAAAACCAGAGCTGGGAAGGTCGGAGAGAGAAGGGAAGTGTGCAGAGACTTGATACGAGAGAGGGGATTATAGCTCGACCCTCAAACACCGCCGGCGCAGGTCTCATTGGATCCCGAAAAGGCCCAACTGCGCATCAGGAAGAGGAATCTGCCAAGAGAGTGGAGCGTAAAAAGGAAAGAGGGCATCAATTCCTCATTATGCTCATCGAAAAACGTCTACTACGTCGACTCAGACTAGAAGGGGATCGTAATGTAGGTCTGCGCCTAAGGCAGGCTGGACGACTGAAACGCAATAGGAGGAGGGGTGGAAGACCGGAATATAAGTTCTGTATATGGCGGCAGCACAAAAAATCTTCCCACAAGTCAAGGCATGACATCAAAATAGCGGCCAGTCTCATTATAGTCTAGAGAAAGACGTCTAATAGAAACAGGCTAAACAGGTCCGCAGGAATGAAGAGAAAAAAAGAGAAATGACTTCGAGGGTACTTTCGTTCTGACTGCCTGCCCCGCCCTTTCGGGTGCCGTCTGTCGCAATCGGGGCCACTTTGGCGACCAAAGGCGAGCCATGGGGTGACGTCTCGAAATCGCCGCACAAGAACGGGCAAAAAGATGGTTCACTAAAAAAGAGCCAAAGGAAGAGAAAAAGGAAGAAAGAAAAAAAGATTCTTATAAAATATATAGAATCCGGAAATCTTCCCCCTTTGGTTTGCTGAACCCTTATCGACCGAGCGGTAGAGGCACGAAAAAAAAAAAACGAATTAGAACTAGAGGTGAAGAAGACACAGTGCATGGATTTCTCACATTAAGCCGAAGCTTGTTGCGTGGCCAGTCAGGGCTAATAAGAAACTCCTTGCCCAGGATCCTGGGAAGGACAGGGGCGCAGAAGCTAACGTTTTGAGCCGGAGAAAGAGGAGAAGGAGAGGAAAAAGAGGGAAAATGGCGGATATGATGCCGCCATAAAAGGCTTGTCTCCATCCATGTCGAAGAGCGTGACCAAGCTGCCAACGAGACGTCGCTTCATCCTGAAGAGCCC
>Ga0179593_1562240_pt1 | contig 23270 bp, 36 predicted proteins | sample CZODoug2_1_08_16_FD_185931 | JGI IMG/M metagenome (GOLD analysis project Ga0179593, IMG submission 185931) | Vadose zone soil fungal communities from Angelo Coast Range Reserve, California, USA - CZODoug2_1_08_16fungal (PacBio error correction) | ecosystem: Environmental > Terrestrial > Soil >...
CTCGAAAGATTGGGACGGTCATCAAATTAGCCATCGCCGGTTACCAACAAAGGGAAAAGAAGAAGCCGAGCGAGACCAAAGCAATTTCCGTCGCTCTGATAGAGTGTATTTTCGGCCCGGTCGGTAAAAGGGACTTGTCTTCCTGTTCTAGCTCGACGGCACCAAGGATATAAGCGGCGACTTCAATAAAAAGCTCGAAACTTAAAAGCAGCGCACACGTGACGGGGAGTCCGCTCCCGCCAAATCAGCGTCTGCGGCCACGTTAACGGGAATGCACATTCAGCGCGCAACAATACGAAACCGTAAAAAAATTGAGACAAACGTAATAAACGATACATAACGTCGCGCGTGAGAGCACGCTCAACAACGCAAAAGGAGAAGACCTACAGAAGGGCGTACTGGGATCAAGGGCGTTTGGGGGGAGTCGCTGAGTGGGTCCAGGGCTGCCGCTGGCAAGATATCCGCGACGGCCCACGATTAGAGGCTGCGTGCACTAAAAATCAGTCACGGGGGCGTTTTTGGAAAAACTTCGCGTTCCTTTTCATAGGCAAACCCCTACCGTTAGGAGGGGAGAGGAACTCGTCACGTCCCGAAAGATTCACAAATGACATAAAATGTCAAACTGCCGAATCTTAAAAAAGAAAGCACCCCGGCATCTGAGACGCGAGATTCCCTCAAGCCCTGATCTCGTATCGGGGAAGGAATGAGGGGCGGTGGTAAGGAGGGAGGCGTTCCTATCCTCACCTCCGGGGAAGTCGTTTGGATACTGGCTGGAAATAGGCGACAGGAGCCGAAATCCTGAAAGCTTTTCTCCTAAGCTTCTGGTTCCGAAACAGAAAAGAGAGTGTCCCGAAGGCGAAAACCCAGGAGGGTTCAGGGGAGGGCAGAGGGAATACTCAATTATTATACGGCGCGCAGCCAGCGGAGCGACAGGTGGGGGGAGTCGATTCGGATTTCTTGGGAAGTCACGGAGAAAGAAAAACGAAAGTCGTATTACGGGAAAAATGGAAGGTCTGGGGGAAACTACGGTCCCTTTAGTTCAACACCCGAGCAAGGGGGAGGGAAAAGAAGTTGGCCGTTGTCAAGACGATTATAAAACAAAAAGGAACAAAATGACCTGTGGTCCTCGGGGTGTTCGCCGCGCCCGAAAGGGGGAAACGGGACGTTATGGAACCAGCTATGGATGGGATGGACCGAAAAGAAGGAGTATGGGCGGGAGCGCTGGTCTTTCGGTCGAAGCGGCTATACTCGTCCGCTTGAAAAAAAAGTCTTCGGAACGGGGAAGAAGCAAATATATATCAGCCTGCCTTCTAGCTCCTAGTCAGAGAGGTTGATCCCGAAGAACGAATAAACGGTAGAGTATGCCGGGGAACCCTCAACGCCAATGGAAGGCATCGACTACTCTGGGGGGGGACACACCGGGCGGGCCTCCGTTGAAAGACAGGAAGGATGCATGCCTCCTCCGACGCAAGTAACTCGGGAAAGTGGGAATGGGGGGGCGATATGAACACGCAGAAGGGGGGAGAACGCTCGCGCGGTTGCAGCACGGATAGGTCCGCAATCACGGACACCGGGCGAAGAAGCAAGCCCTAAGTGTTTTACGGGTTGAGCAGCGGTCATAAAATGGGGGTACGAGAGATGGTCCAAGTCCTACTGAGTCGGCTTACCCGGGACGAGAATAAAGCAAACGGCCACCGTAATCCACTCAAGAGAAGGCATTAAGATGGAAAAAGCTTCCGGGGAAAAAATCAGGAGTACATCTTCGTCCTGGGCAATCCGCCACGTCATCTTTGCCGAACCAAGAGATGACCTGGGCGGTAGGAGAAACAACACATTGCGTAAGAAGGGTGTGTTACGGGGGAAGGCATTTTTCCAGGAGATCCCACATGTGTCGGCTCGGTGGCCAGGTGACACGTCAAACCGAAAAGATCAGAAAAAATGTTGGGATTAGCCACTCTAGCATGGGGGAGTCGAGCAAAAGCAAAGGAACTCTTCCCGGAAGCCTACAAAAGAGGTCCCCGCGGATTCTCAAGGACGGGGGTGGTAAAAGAAGGCAAGTGCCTGTCGACCGCGGTAGCTGTACGGGGTAAACAGGGCTAAAGAGGGGTTTACCAGCGAAGTGTATTGACCTCGAAGCACGGCGGGAAGTACCGACATGTACGGGAGTGTGTCCTAACAAAGAAGACGCCAAACTTTTGGAAAGAAGTTAGCTCATGTGCGGGGATGGCTTGGACGAGAAAGGAGTACGGGGGGGGGGGATCGTACTTAGGTTGAGTTAAAGTAGGGGAAAAAAGCGCAAAAGCTAAGGCAGTTTGACGGAACACGCGGGATCACACTGGCGCGATGGCGCTGAGAGAATTGGGGGGGGGTTGCAACGGGGCTTCGCCGGTCGGCCAGAAAGGCACATGGGGGGGGGACATCCTGTTAGAAACGTCACGAACTCTACTGAGTGGCCATGATTACGTGGGATGCGCCGGCTAAAATATCCATCGACAGAGCAGGAAAGCGTCATGACAGCCAAAAAAGGTGAAAGGGCGTCGGAGGGGTTACGAGACGGGCTACTTCGTGAAAAAGAAACAAGAAAAGAACTTCAATCTCGTCGAATAGAAGTCGCCAAGCAGAATGACAGAAAAAAGCTTCCCGGCGATCAAGGGGAAGCCATCGGAAGGGCATCAAAGACAGCTACGAGCCAGAAGTCAAAGAAGAAGTTGCAAGAATAGGCTACCAGCCACTCACTTCTTTTAAACTCGACAAGAGAGGAAGAGAAAGGCGGGGAGACTGGACACAAAAGAAAGGAGACCTGAAGAATACCTACGTTCGGGACTGTCGATCCCGGAGCATTCAAAAGGGAGGAAGATGAAAAAACAATCTCCTACCAAAGTCATATCCGAAAAAATATGACCGTCAAGAAGCCCGTGTGCAGAATCCAGTCCTAACCCGAAAATGTTGTTAAAGGAATGTTGGGGGATTCCTTAGGCCTACCGGACTCACTAAAAAAAAAAAAAAGAAAAAAAAAAAAAACATGGGAATGAGTGAGGTCAGGTCATGTAAAGAGACTAGGGAGAGTCAGTAAGGGGGGAAATCACAAAGTTGATGTGGTTCTCGTTCAAGGGCCCTCAGGGGGAATACCGGGAGAGAAGCGGGCTGCGTCGAGTTCCCCCGCAGATGCGCAGAGAGGAAAGACGGCATCAAGTAATTGGAAGATGTTGAGAAAGAGGACCTTTTCTACGGGCGGAGGGGGACCCTTCTTCCTCCTCCCTAGAAGAAAACCTCGAAAAAAAAAGGGGAGGACGATTTCCAAGACCAAACCACGCGGCTCGACTGGTTAGGGAGGGAAGCAAGTGATCAGCCATAAAAAGCAACCGCGAGAAGGGGCGAACGTCTAGCAAATAAAATCTCTAGAAGAGACAATTGCAAAATCATGCAAGGAGAGAGTAGGGAGACCTCCGGGTCGGTCAATTAAATTAGAAACGGGCTTTCTACAAGAAAACAAGGGACCATGGAAATGCCCCGGCACGGGGTGTCATATTAAAAGGAAGGAGAAGCTCCAGACAATCGTCAGAGGAGAAGGAAGGACATAAAAGGGGGAAAGGAGACGTCTTCAAGGGATAAACTCTTCTAAAGAGAAGGCGACTTGCAGAAGGCTGATGTTAAGGGAATGCGTCGTGTGAGGAGACAGAAACAAGCCCCTGCGGGAAAAAAAAAGCAAGACTTGACAGAGAGAGCTTCACAAAAAAGAAAAAAAGGATTGATCTTGACGCGAAAAGGCTAAGAGAGGGGAGGAATCAAACAAGGGAGCAGGGGCGAGGGGGAAATGTCTAGTTCTACCTCCTATTCGATAGGCATGAAAGCTCGAATCTCTACTGCCGGGTGCTATATGGAAGGTCTTAAAATAGAAACCCAAGGGGGAAAAAACCCTCGTTTCAGATCTCTTTATTCCATAGAAGAAAGACGCAAGCCAGAAGTACGTCGAAGTGTTGTTGAAGGTAACAGGGAAGAGCTAATACAGGGAGGGTTGAAAAAATCAGGACACCCAGAAGAAGGGGCGGGGTTGACGGGCGACGCCAAACGAAGTGACACTTTCCACAGTTAGACGTACGGCAAGGCCAGGAAGGAAAAAGGGGGAGCGCAGCAAAGGGGCCATCTGCGAAGAATCCGAGAGGCCCCGTGGGGAAAGAGTACCCCGGAAGGGGTAAGGGGTCGTCTTAAAGAAGGCGAAAAGTCGCTAATGTCCGTTCTCACCAGGGCTGTCCTCTCTTTCGAAAGCAAAGAGGAATATCAGAGGGGGATGGGCAAGAAGCGACATCGAAAAGACTTAGAGATGGCGCCGCATGGGAGGAAGGTAGTAAGGGAGGCGGGGAAAAAAGAAAGAGAAGGGGGTCGCGCTTCCGTATGGTGACATCTATTCTCTCTTTAGGAGGACGAGGCCATGGGTCGGGGAGAAGCGGAAGGGGGAACGACCCTTGCGGACTACTCCTATTTTCGAAGCAAAAAGCAGCGACCCGCTGAGAAAGAAAGAAAAAAGGGATGAGACTGGCCAGGCGGGGGCAAAAAAAAACCATGGGAGAGATCAGAGCAGGGGGGGGGAAACTAGCGACGCTCCTCCCCTCTTCTTCGCGAATCCAAGAGATGTACCGGACAGGGTACGCCGAAAGCAGAGAGGGCCCTTCGAACCGCTGGAAATCTCTCTAAAAGAGGAGAGGGAAATGAGAGGGGTCCATCGGGGGGGGGAAGAAGTAGTTCGTCGTACGAGAAGTCGGGGGGAGGATCAGGCCTAATAGTCCTCTTCTCCTCCTGCCGGAGAGATATCCGAAGATCTGCAGAGGTGGTGAAAACGACCCGGAAGCGCGTTAAAGGTCCGTCTAGAGAAACGGCGATGCTGGGATCGGGCGGAAATCGAGAAAGAGCTAAGCCCCCGGGTCTGTAAAAGGTCCAAGAGACCATGCCGAGGTCGGATCCCTAGAGCTCTAATTATCACCATACGGCGACCTCAGCGAAAGGAACTTCGGGAAAGAAGCCAGGCGCGAGCCATCCTCCTTCCTTTGCGATGAGAGAGGATTCCAGCTCAAGAGGAAGAAGGTGCAGCTTCTCGGCAAACGAAAAGGGAAACAACTTACTAAAAAGGGGGAAGAGAGGGATACGGGCTACCAACCAACATCCGACTTCCCTTGGGGTCACACTCGGTTCCGAAAACGTCAAGAGAATCGTGTGAAGGATCTCTATGTCCGGGCAGGACGATGAAGGTCAGGAAGGGCGGAAAACGATTGTTGACTGGGGAAAAGAGCCCCGTCGGGTATGACTAACTTCAAAGGGGAAAGTTTAGTAGGGGGCAATAGAGCTCCTCTATATTGAAAGGCTTAAGGATGAGTAAAGGGGGGGAAGTGTCACCACCCTTTCCCTTGCGGGTAATTGGATGGGGAGCAGGGGAATCAGGGTCTGTCTTCTCGAACAAGAGAAAAAATAGGGGGGGAATCCTGGGGGGGGGGGTGAGGGGGACTGGTCCAATAATCATATCAACCGGCAGGGGGCTAAGGGGAACTGACCGCGCGGTTTAGGAAGAAGAAAGAAATCGGATGGAGGAAAAACGATTGACAACTGAGGAGACGAGTCGTTAGTGCTGAAGCCGCGGACGAAGAACTGAGAGACGTCCTCAAGGGCTGGTTTTCCGGGGAAAACGGAGGATTACTGAACGGGGGGAAAGGAGAAAGACACAGGCGATATGTTGGGTCGATGGTCAGAACCACTACGTCCTTTCATCTATACGAAAGGGGAAGGAAGGCGCAAGAGAGCGAAGGGAATGCGGACGAGGGAGAAAAGGCTTCAGTGTCGTCGATCGGGGGAGTGAGAGAATGGAGGCCCGTCGTCAGGTACTTGGAAGACGAAAAGGTTCGGATCTCCTTAACTGGAGAGGGGGTCTGAACCCAGACGAGCTGGTACTTACCGGGAGGCGCTCGAAGAGGGGAGGAAAATAGGGGGAAATGAAGGTCAGAAAGGGAGACAGAAGAAGTCGCGAGCGTCAAGAGGGAAAAAAGGTCGTGTCCGCTGAGCAAGGGCGAGTCCAGAGAAAGTGGCGAGGGGAAAGCCCAAGCGAGTGGTCTGTGACGCGTCATCAGAAGAACGTTCTGTGGGGGGGGAGGAGCGGAGACGGGGGGAGGGGGGGGGATTGGGTTCAAAAAAATTTACGACGAGGGAATCGCAAAAAGGGTATTTCTCTAGTAACACTCGTCCAAAAAAGGTCACGGGGATGCAAAGGAGCACTGCGTCCATCGAGGGTAAGAAGTTAATCTCGTCTATACTTGGAAGGGACCGTGGGACGAAACTCAAACAAGAGTCATAACTTTTCCACTCAAAAAAAGGCAGATGGGGGGGATCGTGAAAAACAAAAACTAAAAGAAAAAGTAGGGGGTTCTGTCTCGGTGAGAAGAAACCAAATGCAATCAAAACGAGAAAGCGGAGCGGGGGCGAGAAGGGGAGGGGAAAAGTGGTCGGTTCACTTCTTGCGGACTACCGACAGAGTGACCAGATTCAGACCTCTCTACGTTCTGGGGCGGTCTGGTAACCTCTAAAAGTCGCGACGGAGGTCTTCTTGACGGTAAGAAGGTGGTAGAAGCCAAAAGATTTAAGCGGGGAGAGGCAGGAGCCTTGGGATAAGGGGGCGGGTGAAGGGGAGCGAAGTAGCGGCAGGGTATCATCTGCAAGAAAGGGGGGGGGGGAAAATGCCCAGGAAAGGGCTTATCCAGGGGAAATTCGTCATCTTTTCGTAAGGCTGGGCGCAGCGAAAGGCGGAAGCGTGGAGGGTGGGAGCCAGTATTAAAGAATTAGAGTGAAGAATCTAGAACGACAAAGGGGGGAGGTTGGCCGTAATACTAGTCTCCACAAACTACTTCTCTTTCTATGCGTAGCCCTAGCAACGAAGGGAGAGCCAGTACGGTGAGAAGAGGGAGTAAAAAAAAAAACAAACTTTCAAGGTGTGGGGTGACGGTCTACTCCACAGTTCACAGCAAACAGGTTGCACAAAACAATAGTTCACACTCCTTTTGCCGTGTGAGAAGAGTGAAGCTTTGGTTCTGGTGGCCGAAGGGGGGAAAGATGGGGGGGACCATAAAGCCTCAAAATGTAACTATCTTCCATAAGCGTCTGAAGCCACAAAAAGGGAGGCAACGCCAAAGGAGGGGAGCTGGAAAGGGCGGTGGGGGTAAAACAAAAAAAGAGAAGAACCTATCTGTCGCAGAAGGTAACGGACAAATCAGAGGACGACGACATCATGGGCCCCCAGGCGGGGGAGGGAAAACTGAAAACGACTTTATTTCCTTAAACTACTAACGAAAGCGGGACGCAAGTAACGGGGTGTCCATAAAACGGGAACCGAGAATATCGGGAAAGACAGATTTGGGTGTTAACGAAGCGGAACGTTGGGTCAGAAAGCCCTGCTCTGCATACTCTCAAAAAGGGGATCGAGCAGCGGAGGGGCAAAGAAAAACCTTGATCTCTTCTTTATTGGAAGAACGCCAGAACGGAAGAGGGATGGAGATAATTGGGGGACTCCTCTCATCCAAACCAAAAGTTCTTGACGAAATTGGGGGGAAGCACTCAGGGGGGAGAAAAGGACGACCAAGGGTATATCTTGGTTGGGAAAACCGATTTGCTGGAAAAGGAGAACAAGGGGGAAGAAAAGGAAGAAATCGTTTGTGTCTGCCCTTTTCTGAAGTCGCAGAAGGAGGCAGCGTCAGGGAGGTGGGGGGAGCTCCGGGGGCATGGACGCGTGTAGCGCGAAAACCCGGTGTGTCCGCGAAGCCTGTCTTGACAAGGAAAGGGCGGTATGCCATGAGGACCAGACTCGACTAAAAGGACACAGAGGCAGGTCAATAGGAGGGAAGGAGTCCGGGATTTTCGGAGCGAGGCATCTTAAGGGAGAATTGGGTCCTCCATTAAAAAGAAAGAGGATTTGCAGTCTCATCTAGTTGAATGAGTCGTAGAAAGAGTGATACAACGCAGGCGGCGTCCGAAACGGGGGCACATTGTTCAAAAGGAGAAGGAATCCTGAGAGGAAGGGGGATTGGACGAAAACGGAGGGGGATGAGGCAAAGTACCAGACTGGGTTCTACAGAGAAGAGCCGAGAGCTATCGATGAGTCGACCGCGCTCAACGGGCCGCCGGGGGAATATCCTCGAGAATTTCGAAGACAGGGAAAGGAAGAGAGAACGAGAAAGTCGTACGCTTATATCAGAAGAAAAAACGAAACGAAACGAATTTGAAGCCTCATGGGCGAAAAGGGACGGCATACGGGAAGGGAGCAAATGCTCAATACCCCGCCCCTCTGACAGGGGAATCAAGGCGCGGCGAAAAGGCGGGACAAAAAGGGATGCTTGTACTTGGCCAGATTCACAGGCAAAGTAGCAACAGTAAAACTAAGAAGAGACAAGAATCGGGTGTTAACAACTCCAAGGGGAAGGGTACTCTGGTGAAGCGGAGCCCAGACATGTCCTAAAACGGAGAATCGCGTCTCCAGGGGGAAGGGTTCCAGCAGATCGGAAAGAGGCGAAAAAAGAGGAGAAAAAAGTGTCGAGCAACTTCTTTAAAATCGGAAGGAGAAGCACGTGCGGGAAGCTGCAGGGACGAAAATGTGTTAGCCAGGAGGCCACAAGGGGAAAGGATGGGGGTGGAAGAAAAATAGGTGAGTCCGAGAGAAAACGATCATCGGGACGGATCATGTCGTGTCCAGTCACACATGACAAGGGGAAAACTGGAGGGGTTGGAAGGGTCTTATGCAAGAGAAGAAGAAACAGAAAGGGGACGATGCCGATCGACGACAGCACCGGATTGCTGAATTCACGATACTCCACGACTGAGAACGAATAGGCTTCAGGGGAAGGGAAGGAGAACAGGGACAGATCAATCAGTTGGAAAGAGGGAGGCGGGATGGAACGTGGAAGTTGAGAAATACAAAGGGAGCATAAACGACAAGAACCAGGAAAGGTGCCAAAGTCACCCTCTTTCAGCAGTGACAAGACAGAACTGTATCCCAAGCATACGGTGGCAATCGAAGTCTGCGGAAGCAAGAGAAGAACTGAAAGCAGGAACTAAAAACAGAACTCTAAAAGGAAAACTTTAAACATTCCATAGGAGGTCGGTAAATAGTCTATGGTGAGCGTTGGCTCATCTGAAAGATTTGACTTCGATTCACTTGTAAGGTTTATTAGGTGGGGGAGGGGTATAACGGAGGGGGCATGTGGGTGGGAGCTGGGGCTAAATATTTGTGAAGAAGGGAACTACCAAGGATTCGAATTTTGAAAGGAGAGTAGACGATCCCAAAGTAAAGGGTCCTTTGGGGAGTCAGCGCGATGTTTCGGATCGCCGAATCGGAAAAAGGGGAGGGACCATAGCGGAAAGAAAAAGATAACGCCTCCTAAAGCAGTACAAACGGGAAGGACAACTCTTCTCGTCTGGTTCTCGGTATTTTATGGCATCGATTAAAAGAGGGGGAGGATCGGGAAGAGGGGGCTTGGATGCTAGTGTTACTGCGGGGAATCTACTGGGTGGGGGTCCACAATCTGGCCGATCTCTCTCCAAACAACGGGTGGGAGAGGGGAGTCCAGGAATATTTCGTCACCAATTGGAGACGGAATCTCCGGTAAAAAATTCCTATCACGCCGTCAAAAAGCAGACAAGCACTTGGGGGCCGGGTCACCCTCACGAACCTATGTCTAGGTAATAGTTTGGCGGTCTGTAACGGGTCAAGGTTATTCCGTCTATCATAGATGACTTCACAAAAAGGAAGGTCAGAAGAGCGGGGGGACGCACAGTCAAAAGGGGGGCGCTTATAAAAGAAAACCTTACTAAGATCTACGCTCCCGGAATACGCGTGTCTGCGAGTTAAGGAAATGCTTACAGAAGGGTCACGACCCCAGAGAAAAAAAACGTGAAAAATCAATTAGAAAAGGGGCCCTAATCCGTCACCGCAGGGAGCTAGGAGCAAAGAAAGGCAAGAAGGGACGCCCTACACCTTGTTCCATATCTGCAGGGGGGGGGGGGAGGTTGTGGTCTCTCTGAAGTTCTGCCTTTGGCCGCTTAGGCAATCGAAAACTCGAACAAAAAATGGAGGGGGGAGAAGGGCGGACACGGCGTTCCGGCTGACGGGTGTCAGCGTTTAACACCCGGAGCGTGCAGGGGGATGGAAGAAACCCACCGTATTGGCTTTATCGCCGAAGATGAATAAAACAGAGGGAACACTTACTGCTGTCAATCCTGAAGAGGAAGCGAACAGGAGTCCAAACGGCAAAGATTGTCGAGGCAAAGAAGAAACCGGAGGGTGGGGGGGGGGAACAATCGAAGATTCGGAAGTGGGTGACATCTGTTAAAGGCGTTCTATCCCGAAAAACAGGGGGAAGGTTTCCAGGGCTGGATCATGGCTGATTTCGCGAGAGCCGTCTCGCGAGCAGTTGGGAAACAAAAGCTGAGGGGGAGGAAAATAAGTAAGGCTAACCTATGCTCAAAAAAATACGTCCCGGTGGGAAAGTCATACGCAATATTAACTGAAGTCTCTCAGAAGGAGAAGGGGCGGGGAACGGGATAGAGTGTGTCGTCACGACTAGGGGATGAAAATATTGGCATGGCAAATTTCTCAATCGTTTCTTCCGCTTACAGGGGGGATCCGAGGACAGGGGAGGACTTGGGTTCACACCCAGAAGGAAGAGGGAAAGGGGAAAGTGGGGAAAGGGGGAGAATTGGGGGAGGAAGGTTATTCGAAGGAAAAAAAAAACATTAATAAACATTCCATGGGACGGGCTGTATTTACGCGGGAGAAAAGGTGAAGACAACGGGACTGGGTAGTGTGATGAATTAACTGGGGCAAGGGAGGAGGAAAAGGGCTAATTCTGAACACTGAAATGTTCATACGTGCGAGAATGAGATCCGCTGAAGAGGTAGATGTCTAAGGATCAGCGGGGAATGATAAGAGGGCTTACTGAGGGAGGGAACGGGAGATCATCGATGAGGAAAGACTTAAAAGGGTAGGTATACATAGAGGAGGCATTACTGCGGGGGAAAAATCTCCAAAAGAAACCAAGGCAGCTTCAAGCGAAGAAGGAGGAATCAGTATTAAGACGGGGGGAAAAAAAAAAAATTCTGGTCCTCAGGCTCGTTATACAAGGAAAGGGAACGAGGGAATGGGAATTCTCTAGGACAAAATGATCATGGAGGACCAGAGGAGGAGTTCACTATATGATCCACAACGGTAATAAGAAAAAGTGAAAGTCAACTCCTGCGGGGAAGGGGGTTCAGCAGAGTCATGGCATCACAGAGATGGAAAGAAAACGCTTCTTCGGAGGGACGCCACGGGGACTTGACCATTTTTCCCCTTGAGGGAAACACCGGGGCAAAGAGAAAGAAAATGGAAAAGGAGAAAAATCCCCTATTCCTGAACATAAGAGCTACTCAAAAGGGCGTCATTACAAAAAAAGGACGGAGAGCTACATCTGTGAAGAAAGCCTCACTTCATCGGTTCCGTCAACAGATCGACATCAGAGTTCAGGCGAGCGATGAAAAAAAAAAACGGGAGGGGTTCACTAATGGGGTTTAAAAAAAAAGGGCCTTCACGTCCGATAGCAATACAAATTTTCGAAGGGCGGAAGAAAAAGGGGGGAAGGGACAAAGGAGATCTCCACAGTTGTTGGTGGAGACGTATCCTCGAGCACTGGAGGAAGTCTAGCAGGGAAGGAAAAACAAGAGTCCGCTTTAAAAGGGGGGAACCGCCAAAGAGGGGGATCCTCTTATGACAGGGTACGGTTGGGGATCACGGCACCTAGGTCAGCGACCGGTCGTCGTCGCTTACGTAAGGGAAGAATGGGGCGGTGGGGAGAAATAGGGGGTACCCCAGGGGAGTTGAAAAGAGGGGGACGAGAGAAGGCCGTTACACTCCATCGGGGGAACGTAGGTAGAGGGGGGGGGGTCAATCAAAAACTCTGAAAAGCCTCCCCTTGTTTGCATAAGGGCGGCAGAAAGGTAGGGTGGGGATGGCTTGAATATAACTTCATGAAGATCGTATGTGGGAAAGAAAAAAAAGGATTCTCAGGGAGGAGAATAAACCAGCAGATCACAAAGTGGCAACACGCGATACCCTTCATTCTAGACGCTGGACTGAATGAGAGGGGGGTTGGGGAAAACAAAAAATGCTTCGCCAGGGGAGTCACAAGGCGACAGACAATCTTGAACAGTGTTTGAAAATGCCGCTTTCACTAACTAAAATCCGGCGCTGGCATGATGGGATCAATTTACGACAAAAAAGCATGAAGACTGGGGGAAGGGGACTATCGTCCTGCTTCCCCTTGAGGGGAGGTACTACTTATCAAGAGAAGAAGGAGGAACGACTAAAAGGGGCAGAAACCATCGAAGAAACGCGGAAGTGAGAAAGCGGATGACGCGAGCAAGGAGAAGCCAGTCCTAAAACCAAAAACTGGGGTCGTCAATTACAAAGAAGAGAGAGGACTATTAAGAGAAGGGACCTACGACCAATACCCCTCAGGACTGAAAAAGAATCGAAACATAGAAGACCGATTTCAGTGAAAGACAACCGCAGGAGACAGTAAAGAAATAAGTTCCTAAGAGAGGGGAAATGACGACTCCTAAGAAAACGTTCAGAAGAAAACGAGCCGACTTCTTCTTATCAGAAAAAAGAATGACCGCCCGACTAGGGGGTTTTACTAACTAGAAGCCGCTCCGCTTAGAGAGAAGGGAAAATTCCTAAAACGAAACGACCGTTGACTGCTTCTGGGCTGGTGACAGTTGGAAAGTCCAAGGCGACGATTAGATTCGGGGAAGTGCACGCCTGGTAGGGGAATCTTTCCACTGGCGCGTTTGAATTCATTCAAGAATAGCCTGGCCTACAAGGAAAACATAAGGCCAGACGGACATTAAAGGGAGGAACCGTGGGAACGGGTCTCGACGTGGCAAAATTCTGACTTGCTATATCGCCACTGAACTTCCCTCCCCACGAGAAGAACCAGAGGAAAACAAAGGAGGGAGGGAAGAGGAAACTGGGAAAGGACCAAAGAAAAAAGTAAAGAACAGGAACCAAGCACTTTGAAGGGCCTCTCCTTCGAAACCGAAGGAAAGGACCCATCAATACTCCCAGGCGAGGTCAAGACGCTAGAGAAGAAAGAATGGCCCTCTAAAAAGAGGATCACTCAAAGGGTAAATACAAGAAAACAATACTACTGCAACCCGGGAAGGATTAATGAAGAAATCGTGGCAGAGTAAACCAAGGATAGTCGACAGCCCACTCACTCCGCTAAAAAGCAATCCAGAAAAGGAGGGAAGGGAGGAAGAGGAGGAAAAAAGGTAGCTTTCAGAAAAAGGCAATGAAATTGGAAGGAGAATTGACACCAAAAATCTCTATCAAAGAAAGCCCAGCGTGGACCTCAACCTACGCAATCTCATCAGGCACTGAGGAAAAAGAAAAAAGAAGTAAAGTAAAGGAAGAAGAAGAGGTGAAATGAGTCAATAATAGCCCTTTATCAGAGCGCTGATGAAGACAAAGAGTTTCTGGCAGTGCGACACCCTCTTTTCCGCACCCCGCCGGCCTATTTATGGGGAGTGGGTAAACAACATAAACAAAAAGGGGGAAGGAGAAAACACAAGAGGAATAAAAGTGGAAGAGTATAGCTACAAGGAGACGATAAGACCAATTACCAGGAAGGGCAAAAGTCAAAAACTTTTGTGTTCGACACGTGCCAACTCGCAGACGCGGAAGGAAGATCGGGGGCGTGGACTATGAGGAGAGAACGGGGGAACCCTTACCAGGGAGACGTTAGTTCGTCAACGAGAAGGGGGACAAGTTCACAAAGAGTGGTCCAGGTTGGGCTAGGCCAATAATCCGCGAAAGAAAAGACAAGGAGGGAGATTTGCCTGTTACAGAAAGGCGTCCTTGGGGGGGGTTGTTGATGGGGGGGGGGGGTTAAAAATTTTCACCCCTCAGGGCAGGAGAGGGGGAAGTTCGGCAGAAAAGAGGGGGGGCGGTAATACGGGAGAGAAAAAATTAAAAAGGGTTCTCCCAAGGGAGGGCGACTCTTCCGAGAAGAAACTAGAAGGGAATTGAGCTGAATAACGCGCTACGACCCTACGTCCCTTTAAAATGAGAAAAGATGGCAAGGGTAGGGAAGGGCAAATGTTGAGGAGGAGAGTCGCTGAGGAGGAGCCAGGGGAGCTCTCTGCTTCATAGCCAGGGGGGGGAAGGGGCCATGGTCGAGGAACGCAAAGACAAAAGAATTGAAAGCGACGCCGAGGTCGATCGAAAGAACGAGGACAAGAGAATAACAAGGGGACCTCAAAGCCTTAAAGAAACGGATGGTCCGACCAAACCGAAAAGGAAGATCGAGAGACCTCTCTTGACCTGGAGGGAAAAGACGAACTCGCGTCGCGAAAGGACACCGAATTTACTCCTAAATCAGAATCTTAATTCGAACGCGAAATAGAGAGAAAGAAAAATGGGAAGGACCAAAATTGACAGAATTAAGCGTTCAGTGACCAAGAGGTAAAGGGGATGTCTGGGAATAGGGAAAAAAGCGACTCCAGCCAAAAGACGGGAAACTAATATCATGTCTGACGTAGAAGTCGAGAGTAGAGACGGCGCGATGGTTGGGGGGGAGTGGAGGTAGGGTAAAAATCAATGCGTAGAAACCTCATAGTTTTCGGACCCGAACTGGGACCGAGACCATGAAGAGGAGCTCGTGCGATACTTCCTCAGGCAGAGAGATAACAACTGGAGGAGAAATTAAAGGCGAACCCCTCTACTCTGTCTCAAGAAAAAAAGAGGGGACGAGCCATCGGAGCACAATCCGGGGAAGGTAATTCATTCATGGACCGCTCCGCGGAAATGAATCTAACGACTAGAAGGGAAACGGACATTTGAAGGAAAGGAAACTAAAAAGGCTACGCTACTGAAAAACTGCAACAGCCGACGGTCCCAAGGGTGAAACGAAGTGAAGGGCCTCAGGAGAAGGAGAAAAGGGAGTTGGCAGGCTGAGGAGGAAGGAAGCCTTGAAGGAAATTCCCCAACTTCTTTTGAAGAACACGGACCCGCTGCGAAAAGAATAAAGAGAAAAGGTAGTAAGGGGGGGGGGGCAGGGAGGAAAAGAAAACTTCCAAAGGCTTCGTAGGCGGGGGATTAGATACTGGAACGTGTTATCAAAAAACACAACTTGCGGGAAACAAAGGGGATTGGGGGGAAGGGAAGAGGAAACAAAAAGGAGAAGATATGAACGACCCGCGAACATCTGACATCTTGAAGAAAAAAGGGGGAATCCATTGGGGATCGTCAAGATCATTACTCAGAGCAAGGCCGAAAAACGAAAAGGCGAGGGGTGAGGGGGCCTACGCAAAGAAAATCAGGAGACACCCAGCTCTGTACTTAAGGCTGGATTAAGAAAAGGCGAGAGGGAGGAAAATTCCTTAAAGGGAGAAAAGGACGGGAATTGAGGGTCGTCCCCGGGCGGATGTGGAGAAAAAACTGGGAAGGGAGGGTCAAGAGGAACACCGAGGGGGAGAATTCTCTCGGGGCGAACAAGAACGCCGAAGGTAAAATAGAGACAATTGGCGCCTTCTGCTGAGGGAGACTTTCGCGCGAAGGGAAGGGGAGGAAGGTCGTTCGTAAAAATGATGTTCAGTGAACAGTTCGTACGGTTGTTGTGCATCTGAAAAAGTGCTTGAAAGTAAAAGGCACGGGAAAGGGGGCAAACTGCGACGTTTACTGACGTCGGCGGAAAAAGAGTCAAAAGAAGGAGGGGATCGATTGATCGTAAGAAATGGCTTTCCGAGATCAGCTAGAAAGTCATTCAGCGGCCGGCGTTCAGGGAGTTAAAACGCGAGGGGGAAAAGAGGACCAGTGAGGGGATCAAAGAAAGCAAAAAGGGGGTCTTGGTTGGAAAAATCTGTCCTCCCAAGGAGGGGGGGAGAGGGGGGGGGAGTCGGGGAGGGGATTTCGGATGGACTTTTGGAAGCGCGATTATCGCACAGAAAAAGGGAGAGGAAACTTGAAAAAGTAAAGAAACAGGGGGGTAGTGCCTTCGGAAAGGAGAGCTTCGCCGAGGAGGTTGAACGTCTACTCAGCAAGAAGACGTCATTACAAGGACCTGGAACGAGAAAAAATGCCGTGAAGGAAAGGAAATATTCGATTGTGTCAAATTAAACTACGAAGAAAGCAGGAATAAAGGGATTGATTAGGGGATCGTTCTTAAAAGGCGCACCCAAATCGAAGAGAGGAAAAAATGCTATGGGAAGAAAAAAGGGAGAGTTCTTCACAGGAGGGTTAAGTACCGAAAGCAATAGGAGGACGGGGAGACGTCTACCTGAGGGGGAAAAGCTGCTAAAGGGCATCTACTTCACCACTTGGAAGTGGAACTGGTATGAAGGAGTGGTCTCCTCTCCTAGGGTATCGATCTTCCCGAAGGTGTCAGAGGAGAAAAAAGTGGGGGTGTGGAGCCTTAAGCCAAAAAAAGCATCGAAGGGATATGAATAAAAAAGGAAAAATAATTAAAACTTGAGCGCCTGCAGCGGGAAAAGACTGAGGGAGGGACGGAGGAACGGCGACGTTTACTGGCTGGGGGGAAAGCGGGATACGATCATCGTTCATCCCGACGAAAAGGACAGTGGTTGGTAGACGAAGGGAAGAAGACAGAGTTAGGGAGGGGAACAAGGAGCAAAGAAACGGGGTACAAAGCGCCGTCGCGTAGGTAAGGCAGGGACAAAGAAAAGGAAAAACCCACCTGTTGAACTTGGGAAAAGGGTGCCGGCGCGGAAGCAAAGGGGAAAAAAATCCGAAAAGGGGATCTAAAAGAGAAGGGAGGACATTGTAAGCGGAAGGGGAACGTCAACTTTTTGCTGAGGGTGATTCGCGCCTGGACATAGGGGAGGGAAGCAGAAAAAAAGAAGGATCTGCCATTAATCTCTGTAACCATAACGCAAGGGAAAAGGTATCAAACAGAGGGGGAAAAGGGTAACTCGGGGGGGGAGGGGGGAAAGAACTCCTTGTTCATAGCGATCTCTTCAAGAAAAAAGTAGGGGGACGAAGGCTCACGTGGTCTGCCTCAAGGTAAAAGCAAATAAAATGGGAGAAAGCAGATCAAGGGAGGGAGAACTTACCAGAGAAAAGAAAGCTATCGCCATACTTAAAGGGCAGGGGAACCAACGACCGAGCCGCGAAATCCATATTTTTGGGTGGAAACCCTTTCACGGAAACGGGGGCGGGAAGCAAGGAAAAGCAGAGACAAAAGAAGAAACCATGTCGCTATGATGCTGTAAAATAAAAAAAAGGGGGGAATTAGCATCTGTGAAGAGGGGGGAAACAGGGAAAGAAAAAAATGAAGATGGAGATCAAACTCAGGGGGGAAGTCTGCGTGGGGGGTGTTCTCGGCAACAAGGCGTGTCCAGGAAGAACCGTGGGTGTGGGGGGTGGGGTGGGGTGGGGGGGGGGAGACTGTGGTCTGGTGTGTGTGTTGTGCCATGGGGGGGGGGGTTTGGTTGTTGTGCGGGAGGGGCTGTTTGGGTTTTTTGTTATTGGGGGGGGGGAAATCTGAGGAAGTACATATACAGACAAAGTACAAATGAAAATAAAAAAAACACACAACACCATCTGAAAATCATACGGGAGGACACAAAGTCGTGACGTACGATCAAGAAAACATACTGAAGATCGTGCACGGTGGCCAGGAGGAGGGGACGGTGTGGGGAAGGACGGAGTGGCGGAAGAAAGGTGCACATAATGGTGATGACTGCTTCCGCTCAGAAAATCCAAGGAGGAGGGTAAGAAACTTTCTGGCGGTCGGAAAAGGAAAAAATGTCCTCCAAGGGATCAAGCGGGCCAATGAAGGCAGGGCCGGCGTTCTAAAAGATGGAGAAAAGTAAGGGGCGTCGAAAGGGAAATGAGCAGCCGCCGAGAGCATTGGGGCGTCTCGGGTGACCTCAGAGTAGCCCTCATCCATTCTCCATCTAGCAGCAAATAGAGAGAGAGGATGCTACCGGAAGAAAGAACGGTGTGATAAAATAATGTCCAAGCTGCGTTTCTATAAAAAACAAAGGGGTAAAGAAAAAAGGAGAGAATAGAAACACGAAGTCCGTGGACTAAGAACCTCGAGGGTAGCGAGCGTCATACCTTAATAGAGGGAGAAAATGATCTACCAAGACAAGCGCCAAGGTTCTTTAAGCGGCGAATACAAGAAAAAAGGATGAAAGACAGGGGGGGACTGCCAAAGGACCACTCCTTCAAAGAGACAACGGAAAAAAGATTATGCGACTCCCCATTCTTATTCAGGAAAAGGACAAAAGGGAAGTTCTTGGGAAGAGGCATAAAAGGAAAAGAAACGAGAACCGCGAAGTGGAAAGGACTGTGACTGAAACGATAGAGCCCAAAAGGAAAAAGCAGGGCGAACAAGGGAGAGCTCCTTATCTCTTAGAAGAAGGGGGAGGATGAAGGGAGAAAAAAGATGGTTGGGTTTGATGAAGAGGAAAAGGTAGTTTGGGAGAGGGGACGTACTGGGGGGGAGGAAAAAGAGGATCTCATTTGCGCCGAATTTAACAGGAACCCCCGGAGCAAGGGAAAAGGGCGGGTAGGGGATCTCGGCGAATATGCCACAAAAGAAGAAGGACAATCGTAGGGAAACACCGATGCGGATTAGGGCGGCTACTTCCCGAAGAGTGCCGAAGGGAAGAGTCAGTAAGGGCGCTTCGTTAGAAAGGGGGAGCAGTGGGAGGAATTGCGGAGAGACCGTGCAGGGGAGTAGAATCCGAGAAAGGTTAGTCGGGTTAAACGAAGACAAAAGGAAAGACAGGGGACCCAAGCTAAAAGCTGCCACAGAAAGGGGGTAAAGATGCGGGGAACACAAGATAAGAGTGGGCAACCTATGAAGGTTGTATATAGTGATGAAAAGAAAAAGAGGGAAGAACGAGCAGATCAATCTACGACCCCCGAAAAAAAAAGGGGGGCGAGAAAATACCTGAACAAGGCCATGTATTCGGAGAGAAATACGGTGGGGGGCAGGGGGACGAGGGGTCAACTTGGGACAGCACGTTTAGGTGAAGGGAAACAATCGTGTACGGGGTCCCAACTCAGATAACACGTGATCTCAGACAGAAAAAAAACAAAAAAAATCCTTCAGCATGGGGGGCGCAGTCACTGGTGGGAACGCCGAAAATGTTTTTGTCGCACGTCTCAAGGGAACATTCCCGTTGAGCGCGTCTAATAGAGGGAAAGGGTGAGTGGGGCGCGGCTCTGAAAAAAAAGACGGGGGTGAAGAGAAACGGATCGCGAAAAAATCCCCTCAGACCGAAACAGGGTACAAGACACTGATCAATCAATCGGAGATTATCATGGGGGGGAAGGAAATCGGACATTGGAGTAGGGAGAAACCGAGGGAGGAACAATTGGTGACCTTGAGAAGGGGGAAAAAGAGGCATATATAGCAACGAGGGTAAGAAGAAACAACACACCAAACGAATAGGAAAAGAGAGTAGAGTCGCCGAGTGACGTAGCAAAAAGGGAAAGAGGGGGGGGAGGACACCAATCCCGATGAAAAAAGGCCGCCTATGAAATAAAAGACCCAAGCAATGGCAGCGCAAAAAAAAGAACGATAATTAAATAAGGGGGCAGAAGGTCAGGGGGACCCGCAGTCTTATGAGGAAGTTGAGATGTAAAAAATCCGCTCACGGCAAAAGGAATTCAAGAGAGAAAAACAGAACTTCAAAGTTAGTTGAATAACAGAGCAAAAAAAACAAAGAACGGGAAGGGGAGGTACTTCTAGACTTTACAAAAAAAAAACAAATAGTTCGGAGGGAAAAAGGGGAGGCGAAAAATAGACCATCTGATGGACACCTCCAGAAAAGGGGAAAAAAAGAAATCAAAGAACTGGGGACTCCGAATGCGTCAAAGCATTGGGAAGAAAACTCTCACAAACAAGCCATACGACGAAGACCTAGGGGAACATGCTGATCCGGGAGGTTGGTGAGTGGAAGCTTAGGATGCAGATTGCTAAAAGTGAGGCTACTAAACATCTACAACACGATGGAAGGGAAGAGAGGTACACTCAGAAACTGCAGGGGGGAAGGCTGGGGTGGCACGTGGGTTTCCCAATGTAAGTTGCTTTACTGTCAACCGGAAAAGAAAAAGTAATTCCGGTAGTTGGGATTCCCTGTTCCGCTGTACCCGGAAAAAGACCACAGGAATGGTCAACTGTAAAGAAAAAGCTGGGCTCCTCCTCCTAGTCACTTCTCTAAACTGGAATTCTCGGCCAAAGGGAAAAATGGGATGTGGGGGTATATGAGTGAAAGGTGAGGGTGCTGTTGGGGGAGAGGGATGTTAGAAGACAAGGGGGTCTGACGTGGGAGGGGAGCTTGGGCATTCGCGAAAGGGGATCCGGAGATCAGAGTAAAGAGAAGCTCAAGCTTCGGGATCAAATCCTCGCCCGCGGCTCACCCCTAGCGTAAAAGGGGGAGAAGAGTCAGGACTAAAAGGGAATATACGGGGAACTCGAAGCCCTTCGAAAAGTTGGTAAGGGAAGATGATTCTTGATGAACTACTATAAAAGCAGGGGACAAAGAGACCAGACTCGTTTCGTGGGACACTGGCGGAACCAGAAAGGGAAAGGACAAAGTTTTTAAACAAAAGAAAAAGAAAATACGAGGGTGGAGGGGGGGGCGGGGAAGGGGAGTATACAAAGGAGAACATTCCAGGGGTACGGGGGCAGTATTTGGGGCAACCAACTTTGTCAACGGGGGTGATCAGGAAACGAGGAAATGACGCGGGTTCTAGAAACGGGAAGAGGGTCGAGGGAAAACAAACGGGGAGGGTCTGGGGAAAAAAAAACCAACAAACACCCCACACCAAACCACGGGGAAGGGACTTAATGCTTCCTCTTCACCTGCTCATCCAAGGACTTCACGAGCTTTCTTTTCCGAATAGGGGGGATCAAATCGCTTATCTTAGAGAGGAAGGAACCTCATCGTAGGAGATGATAGCTCTATAAGAAGAACCTGTAGGGTTACTGGGAGTAAGGGAATAGAACCTACAAACAATCTCAGATGCCGCGGATGGCCAAATCCTCCTTTTTGCGGAAAAAAGGAAGCAGGGACGTTTCCAAAACACATTCTTCCACACTTGAAAATAAGACTGCAAGTCACGGAGTGGGACCAGTGGGACGAAAAAATTAGCATGGGGGAAAGAGAGGCAGGATGTTAGTCTCTGACGAAATCACTTTACAAAAAGGAGAAGAACATGAAACTCGCCTCCTTGTGACGGGGGGGGGGGAGGTAGCAGTCATCAAAACCATCGGGGGGTCATCCCTGTATGGGGTGCGAACAACGCCGTCGTTGAAGCGAAAAGAAAGGGGAAAAAAGGTCACTCGTCAAAGCTCAACATGTCCAAAGGAGAAAAAGACGACGCGGCAAGGGTCCTTGGATCAAGGAAAAACGGTGTCCTGACAAAACGCTCCGAGATAAAGAGCTATTGGTCCTAAATGCGGGTCAAAAAGATCGGCGACTTTTCAGTCGGGCAAAACCAATTTTCGGGGAAGGGGGGTGTTCGCAGGCGCTGGTGACAACTCCTATATCCACTTCGGCGGCTCGTTTCTGTGGAAAAAAAAAAAGATCACGAAAAAATGGGGGGGGAAAATAAGGGAGCGGAATATTCAACGGGGAAAGAAGAAAGTCGAAACAAGGTTGAACCGTTCAAAAATAAGTACGAGGGTTCACCGCCACATATGAGGAGGGTCGAAATCGTGTGCCGGAAAAAAGTTAAGGGACGGGACGCTCGTATAGCTTCTTCGGGGGGGAAAAGGGGGGGAAAGGGCGGGAAAAGCTTTACCGCCGGGAGGGACTGAATCGCAGGGGGGGGACAGGTACCCTCACGGCGGCGTATATTAAGCTTTGTGAAAAGGGCATCGACGGCTACCAAACGACTTTTTTTTATCAGGAGCCGACACTGAGGGGGGGGGGGGGGGGCTTAAACGATCTAGGGGCTGGTCCGAGTCGTAACTTGGGTTTCGGAACCAATTAGGAAAGCAGAAAAAAGCCTAACAAGAGTTGACTTACCGATCACACGAAGCGAAAGAGGGGACAGCAGGATAGGGGGGGGGCAAAATGGAGAAAAGCGCGGGCTTCGACAATATACATCGTTGACAACAGGTGTCTCAACTTGTATCCCGTCCCTACACTGCCGGGCGGGCAGAGTAAGGTACTCGGGACGAAAAAAAATAGAAATAGAAAAATAAAAGGGAGGGAATTTTCCTGGCAAACCGGAAGCTGGGCTTCTGGATGTACTAGAGAAAAAAAAGAGGGGGAACGAATCCAAAGTAGTAATCTCTCCGTCTAAGGAACAACGTGATTACAAGCTTTCCGAGAAAAGGAATATACGCAATCGGTCCAGGAAAATCCTGTGGAAGACGCATTAACAGGCCGGACTAAAAGAAAAAGGTCGAAGAAACAGGGACTAAAACGCTTCGGGGGATCGGGAAGAACACTAGGAAGCCATTCAAGAAATACGTGCAGCGGTTCTATAGGCCCGGCAAGCCGTCGAGAGACCGAAAGACTATGAAAGAAGCTCCTAAATCACTAAGTAACTCAAAACGCGTTGTTGACGATCCTTCTCCCGCTAGAGAGATACTGTGGGCGGCCGGCCTCCCTCCCTAAACTTTCGGCGGCGCGTAGAGGGGTAAAGGAGACCATCCGGGGAAAAAGGGAAATGAAGGAAAGGGTGACTGTTTGTTCAGATTCATGAATCAGAAGGGGGAGCAACGACGAGTGTGGCCTCCTACCATCGAGGGGAAAAAAGAAAGGACGTTACCACGAGACAGGGATGGGTAACGCTGTCAAGAAAGGGTTTAAATTCTATCGAGAAAAAGGGGGAACTTCCCTCCGAAATCAAGAAAACTCTAACCTTGTGAGGAGCGATCACTAGCAGAGAAAGGACAACCGCAGGGTGGAATTTATGGAATCAACCTCCTTAGAGGGAAGCAGCCGTGCTCACCGTACTCCCCTCTCCAGTCTGAGTCGAGAGAGGGGAAGAAAAAATTTCTACCAAAAGAATGGGAAAAGAGAGAAAATCGTCCATATTCAGACTACGTAAAGGAAAAGCGTCTACTTGGGGGACAGACCACTAGTCGCCAAAAAAAGGGAATTATGACCTCACCTAAATGAAAAAAAGTACTAGGAGGGAATAAACCAGTCACAGCTCCGCTCAAAAAGAACCCTCCAATGAAGGGAGAAGGAGGAACCGTTCATGAAAGAGGAGT
>Ga0179593_1338785_pt1 | contig 23268 bp, 24 predicted proteins | sample CZODoug2_1_08_16_FD_185931 | JGI IMG/M metagenome (GOLD analysis project Ga0179593, IMG submission 185931) | Vadose zone soil fungal communities from Angelo Coast Range Reserve, California, USA - CZODoug2_1_08_16fungal (PacBio error correction) | ecosystem: Environmental > Terrestrial > Soil >...
TGGGAGCAAAAGAAATTTCGGGCGCGAAGGCTGACTAGGAAGGGGGGAAAGAGGAACTGGGGATCATAAGACGAGTGGCCCGACGGTGGGTCAAGTAAAGAAAGAAAAAAGCAAACAACCGAGGGCCTTCGCTCAGGGGGGCTAGATTAAGACGACGGGAAAAACTGAGGTTCTTAGGAGGAAAAAAATAGAGAAGCGTGATGATACAATAAACACTGCAGATGGGGGGGAAGACGTTTATAGGACCATCGTGGGACGGAAACCGGGGGATTACTAAAAAAATGGCAAAATACAAAAAAAGTAAGAGGGGGGGGGACAATGAGCCATATGATCGAAAAGCAGCACGAGTGGCTGGCAATCGTGGGACTGCGAGCAAAAATAATGGAAAACGTGTCACCTCTGTGGCAGTAGATCGGTGCGACTCTAGAAAGGCAACCGAGAGGGGGGTGAAAGGGGTGGAAAACAGACGGGAGGTAGACGTCAATAAAAGTCCTGAAACTTTACAGGAAGGGACGGTCGGGGGTGCTTGCCACAGGGAGAACCTGGAAAAAAAGAAAAAGCGCCCAGGAAGTCGCGCAAACCAATAGGGGGGGGGGTGGGCGCCATTTAGACCACGCGGAACAGGCTGAAAGCAACGTTTTAAGATCCTCGAAAAAAAAAAAAGTGTCGGGAAAATGCGTTTCAAGCCGTCCTTATCAAAAAAAGGCACGAGGGGGGACCAAAGCCGGGACAAAGTTAAAAGACGGCTGTTAATCACCGCGCGCACCTGAAGCTGTCTGTCGTGAAGTGTGACTGTGTGGGACGAAAAGTTCAAGAGATCAAGAGAGGGGCAGAACCACTGGGGAGGGGAAGGAAAAAAAGCGAAGGGGACAGGATCTCGCAGGATCTTAAAAGCCAACGGATCAAGCCAGCCACTTGGGGAGAAAAACATGGCCTGAAGGCTGGGCAATCGCTGGGAGTAATGTTGAGGAAACATTTTTTGGCGCCAAAACAGAAATGTACTTAAGCAAACTCGCCCGCAAGGGAACGCGCTTGCATAACGTGCGCGGAAACGTACAGAAAAAAGAGGAATTGGAGGGGGGGGTTTCCACGGAAGACTATTTCAAAAAAAAGTCAGACATTCAAGAATGCGGTGAGGGACGGGGGAGGGGGAAGGACCAGGGAAGGGCCGGGCTGGTTGGGAAAAAGGGGGCAATCGAACGAGAAGAGCCCGGAAGCAGCTGAGAGCCTATTGGGGTAAAAAGAACGGGGTGAAACGATCCGGGAGAAGGGAGGAGGAAAAGGACTCGATAATGACAGAGGTAATTCTTTGACCGAAGAACAAAGGAATGCTGCTGTCTTCGACGAGAAATTACGATGGATCGCACCGAAGCTTTTCATGTAAGAGCACGCGCACTAGGAAGGAGGCGAGGAAAGCAGGGTCGCGGTTGCACCTCGGGCCGCTCATCTGGCCCGAAAAAGACCTCCTGTTGGCATCATGGAGAAAAAAGGGGGTAACAGGGTTCAAAAAGTTATGGAGCGGAGAGGGGGGAGGGGGAGCGAACCTTGTCAGCGCTAATTCAAAGATCGGCCGTCTAAAGGCCTGGGGGGGGAGGGGATCTTCAAAAAGGAAACTGTCCGCTCAGGCAGTCCTCTTCTATTTGCATAACGGATTGGGGGAATTGCAGATAGGGAAAAATTGCCGATACGAGCTAGGTGCGGGGACGGGGGCGGTGGGGCCGGCTGGCGGGAGAAAAACGCGCCGCAGGCTCGAGGAGAGGAAGTTCTAAACACGGGAGGAGTCATTCTTATCTCAGACGGATACGATAAGAAAAAAAAAATCCGGAAGGGGGACCGACGGGTTGCCAACAAGGACTTGAAAAGGGGAGAGGCAGCGGGGAGTGACGGGGGGGGGGGTTCATGAACCAGCGGAAGGAGAGAGAAAAACAAACTGCTAAGGAAATAGAGAGATACGCAACTTTAATTAAAAAGGACATGCTTATACGAAGAGCAAGGGGGAAAGGGAGTTGAAGAAAGGGGAGGCAAACCGTTGGACCGGAAGGAGAAAGGGGCAGGATCAAAAACATAATGATACCCAGAAAGGGGATTGACTGCCGAGAGTACGAAAATCTCGAATCGAGCTGGGGGAGACCTTTAAACAGATTCCCTGGGATCAAACGGGAAGCGGAGGGACGACCAGTCGATAGGATCACAAGAAAAAAGAGGGCCCAGAAATCAGCCAAAGAAGGAAGAGCAAAACAATTTTGCAGACCATAATATCACAGTAACATGAAGGCATCAGACGGAAGCTTTTCCGAGGCGCGCTGGCGGCAACCCGAAAGACACCGCGCAACATAAGGGGGGGGGGAAGGTAAACCTGCAAAACATGGGACTACCTCTTAAAAAAAGGAAGGAATTTTTCGTTCCATGAGGAGGAGAGAGGAAATGACCGGCAGACGATGCCGTGTCCTTGAGAGGCATGAGGTCGGGGATCAGAGTTCTAGGATGGAAATAAACTTTATAGGGCGCACATTCCTTAGGGATAGTAGATCAGAAGAAGTTGTGTCAGAGGCACCCACCTCTTACAGGAATTCCTGTTAGGCTTTAATACGCCGGGGATTCCTGGGAGGCCCGAAAGCAAAAAGCATCGTCTTCCCGAGTAAAGGAGCGAAAAGGTATCGGTCAGTTGCCAGTTTAATAAAGACCGGAGAAAAAAAGAGGGCTCTGAAGAAGCGTACGGAAGGCAGGAAAGGTCGCAAGCGTGCGGGAGGGAAGGGAAAAAGGAACAATCGAAGAGGTACTCATAAGAAGGTAAATTATTCATCGAGAAGGGGTTTGAGGGGAGGGTGAAGGCAGATCTTGGCCCCAAACAAACACCCCCAAAACCCCCACCCCCCACAACACACCCCACAACCCCCAACAGCCCCCCAACCCAACCAAAACCCCAAACACAACACCCACCAACACCGCCCCAAAAACCCCCCCGCCCCCCGCCCCACCCCCCAACACCCGCACCCCCCCCCCCCCCCCCCCCCCCCCTAACCCCCACAAACCCCCCCCGCCCACACACACACCCGCCACCCCCCCCCACCCCCCACCTTCTCCTCAAGGAATTTTCAAAAGAAAATGGGCTATCACTAATTGGAGACAGCTCTTCACGACGAAACTCATTCTGAAGGAGTTGTAGGATCTTGATTTGACTGATACAGTGTGCTTGTGCGAAAGAATGGATGAAAGGAGGGAGGGACTGAGTTTCCAGGGAAGGTGACGAAAGCCCTTATGATAGGAGATAATTGACCGGGTAATCAGTAAAAGAAAAGAATCACAAGAAAAGAAAAATATTTTCGGGAGAGCGGGGTCTCCAGACAGAGAGTAGCTGATGGGAGGATTTGGAATGTCGGGGAGAGGAGTGGGTTGAATAAAATTAATAACAAAAGAGAAGACCTTTTTGTCTGTATAGAAAAGTTGATGAAAAGATATAATCTTTTCAAATAGTGGGTAGTAGACAGCAAAGGATAGTAGGGTGAGAAACCGGGGGTTTCACTAGGTTTGGTTAAGGTGAAGTAAGTGTTTCTCAGAACTAAAAAAGAAAAGGAAAGCAAAATCTCACCCTCGTCTGGGGTGTCGTGGAGGAGGTTTGATCCTACTCAAGAAATAAAGTGGCACAAAAATAAGATATGGCGGCGGAGAAGTGCAAGTCTACGTAAAACGTATGAGGGGGCTGGTCTGCTTCAAGGTGGACATTAGGGTCTTATGGGGGCTAAGGGTAGGGGGGGGGGGTCTGGTGTAGCGTTGGGTGACCGCAAAAACGTGTTACCATGGATAAATAGAACCTCACCTATATTTCAATAGAGGATGTAGTAAAGAGGAACAGTAAAAATTTTGACTAAGAGGTGTGTGGAGTGGGGGGGAGACTACACTCTCTGAAGGTACTCTTAGTCTCAAAGAGGGGGAGACTAAACAGAGAAGGAGGACGTGACATGTGAGTAATAAGAAGAGAGCACTAGATTTTCCGTCGGGGATTATATCCAGACCTCAGGGGAAGGCGACGAAAATATACCGAGACGTAGATAATTGCGAGGTCTTCTGGGGGGATTCCCGTTGCAATTGTGAAGAACAGGCAGAGGAAGACCTTATTCATAGTAAAATTCAGAATTAGAGAAGAATCCCTTCGCTAAGATCCAATCTCCGCAAAAAAGGAGGGAGGAAAAAGGTATGTGGAGTGACAGAAAAGGGTAGGCTGACGATTGAAAAGCCTTAGGCACGAGGGAAGAAGTTAGCAGAGAGGGTAGAATAGAATGTGGAAAGGACTCTAAAAGAAGACGTCAGACCTATAGAGTCGGAGAGGTCATATCAGGGATCCGAATTCAACCTGATTTCTTAGAAAGATGCCCTCTACAAAAATAGAGAGGCCGAGAACTCCGGAATAGTATCTGTTAGTGGGATGAACAATTCTTGAGAAGAAACGAGGAAGATACTCTTTAAGAGAAAATGAAAAACAAGCGAATTTCCCAATCTTAGAAGAGAATGGCAAATTTTCTAATATCAATCAGAGGGGGCTGGGAAAATAGAGTTACGGCGAAAGAGAAAAATTAATGGAAAAAAGGTCCAGAGGGGGGGGATGAAGAAGAAGAATGGACTGAGACTCATCCCCATCTGTTGAAAGGTATGGTAGGCTACATTATACAGGTACAAGAAAATAAATTAAAGAGTGACGTGCAGGGCCGTATTTTATTGGCGTGAGAAAGGAGAACTGACCCAGAGACACTGTAAGGGTAGACAAGAAATTGGTTGAGAAAGTTCACGAAAGGCTGAACAGAGAGAGATAGCTTTAAAAGGACGCAACAAGAAAAAGGCGCATTAATTGAGGGAAGTACCCCAACCTTAGAAACTACAGAAAAACCCATAAGATGATGGATACAAAGAGAGACCATAAAGGGATTAGTCCAAAAGGTGAGGTTAGGGTTTGGGACAGGGAGGAAAGGAGATATATCGTTTAAAACACCTTTCTGGAGGGGGAAACACTCAACTAGGAAGAAGTACTCTCATTGAGAGGAGCACAAGCAATACGATGCAACGCCAACAAGTATTTCATAAAATCTTGGAAAATGAAGCGGAGAAGACGCTTTTCTCAAGGGGATTCTGGTTGTGGATTCTCAAAACTCTAGAAGAAAAAAGCAATAAGAAAAGCAAAGGAGCCCTAAAATAAAGAGCTTCAAGGGGAGGCGCATAGATCATAGAGGGGGGGGCGGTTCCCGGGACGATTGGGAACCCAGGTCATGCAGAGAGAAGGGAGTGCAAAAAGAAAGATGTTTCCTAAACCGAAGTTGAGGGATTACAAGCAAGATGAAGATAGAGAGGAAGTAAGGACCTTATCTCTGTACGGGATTACTTTATCATGGGAAATAGGGAGAAACCGGAGTCGACAGCGACCGTCAATTCCTAAGAAAAAAAAAAAAAGTTTAGGGAGGAGGAAAAAAATAAAAAGGAGGCTGGGCTTGGAGGATCCCCTTCATTGGGGGAGCACCGGAAGCTTTGCCATAAGAGAAATTAATAGAGAAAGACAATAAAAAACTCATAGGGGAAAAAAAGGAACTGGAGGACGTGGTGGAAACTTAGCCTCTCTGAGGAGGAAAGTACCTCCTTTGTTATATCAGGCTATTTTTCACAGTGCAAGGAAAAAAAGATTGCAGGGAAGGTCTTTCGGGGTGCTCAGGGGAACAAGAGTAAATGAAAAAGAGGAAGTAGAGGTCAGGGATGGGGAGGGTAAAAGTAGCAAAGATGGGAAGAGCGGCACCTCGGCTATGTGACAGGGGCGCGGATTGTTGATGGCGCTAAGTCTGAAAGTGCCAGATAAGAGAGGCAGGGGTTGTATTATCTTTAGGGTCCGGAGGGATGATAAAAGACTAAAAGAAGAGGGAAGGAGGAGTCCCTGATCTAACTTCACAGGGGGATCCTTCTGTGAAAAATCGATACTTGAAATATTAAAGGGGGGTGGAAGACAGGCGGGCATAAAAAGGAAGTAAGGGAAACTGAAGGTACTCATTTTAACGGGGGAAATTCACGGGAGGGAGAGAAACTGCACAAAAGGGTAAAGGGGGGGGGGAAGATATACTGGAAAGATGAATACAACTCCTTTCACTACTAGCGAAACTCAGGGGAGGTAGAGGAAAACATCAGGGGCACATTTGAGAAGGGTTAATAAAAGGAAGCTGATAATCAGAAGAGAAATCGTGGGGGAAGGATTTCTCCTTCAGGAAGAGAGAGGATTTTCTCTTTTATCAGCCCGCTGGGAAGCGAAAGCTTCCGAGAAAAAGGTACGTTCGAGGGTCAAAAAAGAGAAAAAATAACAATAAGGAGGGACCAACATCGACGGAAGCCATGGGACTCACCCAGGTTGAAAGCTCCTGCCGGCCTCGGACCGCTTTCCCATAATTCGCGCGGGGAGGAAACTTTCTACACACTCAAAGAACGCCGCCACCTCATTTGTGAAGTTGAACGGCACATGGGTCGCCATGGAGGGGACATTAAGTTTTTAGGTTCCAAGACAAGAGGGCGGCGAGCGTCGACGCCGACGAAAGGTCATTGGAAAACCGAAGCGTATGTTCGGCGAGAAATTGGGACGGAGAGGAGGGGGGAACTTTCTCGTTTCATGCCTCTCTCTCTGAGAGAAGCACAGAGGCCGTTGAGGTAAGCGGAAAAACTCGAGAAGTGGGGGACGGCACGCAGGAGTCTGCCAGGATAGAGAAAAATCTTCAGGATTGAGAAAAATCAATGCTTTACTAACAGAAAAGTCGTTTAAGGGGAAAGCATTAGGTTGAGGAAAAGCGAGAGGAAGGGAAGTCGTTCAAAAAGGGGGAAGGGGGTCTCCAGTCGGATGTTTTAAAAAGAATAAAAGCGATATCTCTTACTACGGGGCCTTGTATGCAGCTAGACAGGATGTTCAGTGGTAGGGGGGAGAAAGGACAATGGGAGAGGAACGAACGTAAGTGAAAAAAACTGCGAGAAAAGAGTGTGACCATACTGGCGGGAAAGAGGACCTGACCTCTTGTGGGAAGTTTTCTTGAATCAAATGGGGGGCTTGTGAGGCAAGCGCCGGCGCGATCACGGCAGAGGAAATTGGGCCAGGGACTGAAGAAGCCAGCAGAAAGGGGGGGAAAGGTAATAGCTCTGAGGGGAGAGACAATCCAGACCCTTCACATGCAAGGAACAGCTTAGGCAGGGGGGCTCGCGGTGATCAGAAGAAGCGGCTTAGGGGGGGGCTGACAGTTTCGAGAAGGAAGGGGAGGTTGGGTTTCTACTTAACGAAGGGAAGGAAAGCCATAATTCGCAATGGTGGTTCGGGTGCCTTATAGAAAAAAGGGGAGAATCATGGGAAGGGGGGTAGCAGCAGGGGAGGAAACCATCAGAGAGGGGGGCGAAAAAAAGGGGATGTCCGGGATGAGGGGGGGAAGGGTTTTCTGAGACATGCGCACGAACCATTCCGAAATGGGGGCAAGAGTGTTAGGGGTGATTAGGAAGAAAAATTTTCCAGGAAAGTACAGACACGATTCACGAGGGGAGGAGAGGAGAAATCTTCTTACTAATCATCTCTGTGGGAAAATGTTTGATGCTCGCCGCACCGGGGATGGACCCAGAAAGCGGTTGAACTACTTCGGAAGGGGGACTGGGACCATGCTTCCATAATTTTGCGAAGCGGGGTGTGGGGGGAGGTGCTGCTAAATCGCTGGTAGTACTCCAGAGCCAAAAGAAGGGGGCCGCAATAAAAACGAGACGGAGCAAGGTGCAGGGGTAGGAAGTAAAGCATCCAGGACGCGCTCTTGGAGAGGGTGCGATGTTACTCTCCGGGGACAAAAGGGGACGGCCGGATTTAAAAGGACCGCGCCGGGGAGGACCGGGAGCGGTTGCAGTTGGGAAGAGGCAGGCAAAAAGGGGGTCGGGCCCCGTCTATTATCAAATACATTCTACGGGGACAAACTTTAAGCATAATCAGGCTCCGGAAATCCGCTGACTGACTGGCGACGAATATCAAAACAAACAGGGAAGGGGGTTAAAGAGAAGAGGGGTCTCAAAGGGTTCAAGGGAAAAATGGAGGGGGGGAACAGTAAAGACGGGGATAAGAGAAATTTACTTGGGAATCACGGGAAAGGGCCATACAAATTACGCGCGGAGACGGCGACGGTCTATCTGTGAGAAACGGAAAAATAAGGGGACGAACAAAACCAGCAACATCTAGCGCGGGGAATGAGACGACCGGCCGGTCAGGGACGGGGGGGTAGAGGGGGTAGGGGGGAGGACAGGAGTGGGGGAATAAAAAAAGAGTCCTAAAAACTATTGATCAGAAAAAATGCAACGCTGAAGGTCAAAAAGAGTTGAAAGAGGGGAAAGCGGGAAGCGTAGAAGCAGAATCAACCTTGAGGGGGGGGATCGACGGTTGCTGCGAGCATCATTAGGAAACAGTGGTCCGCTTTTTGGGAGAGAGACGAATGGGGGAAAAGGCTGAGCAGACTGAATCGTGTGAAGTCATGGGATGATCACTAAAGGGCAATAGTACTTCCATAACCGACTGGAAATTCCAAAGGGAAAGGGGTCTGGGTTTTCTGTGAGTGCGAAAAATGATCCGGAACCGGACCAACAGGACGCGAAAAGGGAAAATGATCCCCAAGGATATGAGGGGGGGGTTGGCGAAAAGGGAAACGAAGACAACGCTGAAAAGAGAGGGATCAGCACGGTCAACGACTCAATGGCGCAAAAACTCGGACGGTGCAGGGACGGCCCGTCCTAGACCGCCAAAAGGGAAGGAGATGAAGGGGGACAAGAAAACCAAAGGAAAACCGGGGCGAACGCGCTTGATGAGGAAAACTAGGCTCCTAACTCAGGTCTGGTCGACTAGTGTGAAGGTTTGGTAACTTTGGATGTGACGAACAGGTCAAATCAAGAGAACTCGATTTCATCCAGGTCGGTCGTGGTGGGGAAAGGTAAGACTTCCTCTCCAAACGGGTCGGGGCGGAAGACGCTTGGGAAGCAAAAGCACGCCTGAGCACGCCAATCAAGGGGCTAAAAAGAGGTTAGGCAAGGGAGGGTCTAAATAACGAGAGGGGGGAGGAAAAATTAAGGGAAATCTCGACCGGGGGGGTTTCTCCAGTCCGCGGGACGAATGAAAGGGCTCACATCAAAGCAAAAGAAGACGGCGCTTAGAAAATAGTAGCGTACTTCAGCGCCGTGGTGTTTCTTTCCCAACAGTCCCTTTCTACCGGGAGACGGCAAAAGGGGGGCGAGGTTCCGGGATGAAAAAAAAGGTCCGGGGCTGGACAAAGGCCAAGGCAGGATGGTCTAAATAATTCTCAAAAAAATCTTGAGTCTCGGGAAGACGATAAGTGATTAGGGGTCAAAACGACACAAAAGAGGGGGGCCCGGACCTGATCAATGAATGAAAGAGGGGAACTTTCTGAGAAGGGGGAAAAAAGAATTATCGGTCCGATCATAGCCAAAAACCTTCATGGCGAAAAAAGAAAGCATGGGGAAAGTATGGAACGAAAAGGAGAAACTCAGATACGCTCAAAAAGAAATAAAGGGGGATGGGTCCTCTCGCCTGAGATGCTTCTACCGACACTCCATTGGGAAGAGTCGAACAGTGGAGGGAACCGACCCAGGGGTTTTATTTTCAGGACTGGGAGTTGGAGGTGCAGAAAAAGGGGTGAATCCAGCAGAAGAAATTCCGAAGCTTTCCTTTAAGGGGCGGTTCTGGTATATTTACTGAATCTTCCCGCGCGCATGACTCAGAGGGGGACATGCCGGAGTGTTGAGAAGCGTCAATGAGGTGTTCCGATCAGAGGGAGAGTTAGAGGGTAAGCTTTCGTGAGGCAAGGGTTCTGCTACACGCGCCGCACGAAGCGCTTCGCGTGGTCATGGCCGCTCCACAAAATTCAACACGGGAGTATGGAAGCGATTACGACTGATTGGAATAGAAAAAAAACTCTTGGGCCGCCAACGGTTGACCTAAACTAACTTAACCTTGAGTAATGTAGTAAGCATGGGGGAAAATGGAGGTGTAAAGAAACTAGTGGCGCAGAAGAAAAAAAAAAAACGGGTGGATATGAGATATAGACACGACTTGGATTCACCTACAGGGGGGACAAATGCTGTACGAAAGCTACTCAAGGGGAGTTCGGGTTGAGAAAAACAGAACGGCGGCACCGCTGGGGGGTCAGGAGAGGGATCAGGCGAATATAAAAAGGAAAAGAAAAGGACCTTTTTACTGTTGATAGAAGGCGAAGACTAGTCTTTCTTCGGAGCGGAGCAGACAGCCCAAAGGGGAAAACGGCAAAAGGCAAGAAAACGGGCAATGGACAAGAACAAGCCATCAAATCAACAGCGGCACCTTACAGAGGGGGGGGGGGGGGGCCGAGGAAAAACATCCTGCTGACAGGGGGGCATCTCACTCCAGAAACATTCAAAAAAGGATCAAGAAGCCGAGAAAGAGAGCTTGGGCAGGAAAAGTTGGCGATCACGGCAAACTGGCCGGAGGGACACGAGGTTTGACGGTGGAAAAGGGAAAAACAAAAAAAAACTCTAAACAGGAGTCTTGTTCTGTCAAAAACCAAAAAAAGGGGGGGCGACGGGCCCGTCCGAGATCAGGTTGAAAGGAGAACGTAGGCTGGGGAAGGGGGAAAACGCAGGGCTACTTAATATGAATCTGTTAAGGGGTGCGCAACGGTCGAGGAGGGTCAAATAGTCAACGTTTGCTTCTGGTCCATCGGCCGCAACTCCAGGGGGGAGGGGGGGGATCGTGGGAACGCGTTCCAAAGCCTTCAGGGCCTACGAAAAAACATCAAAATATAGTCGGGAAAGACGAATCACTGGTTACTGTACGCGAAGATTCTTTCACAGTAAATTGGAAAGCCTTCAAATTAGGGGAGAAAAAAAGCAAAGACGAAAAATTAGGCAATGACAGCTGGGGAAAAGGGGTCGCAAAGGGGGGGTGCGTCCTTAAACAGGACCAGTCCTCGTCAACGGGGAGGGTAGAGCAGTAGCAGGAAGGGGAAGGGGGGTTTAAGAGTTTGGGAAGCAACTTCGGGGAAACTGTCTAAACCGAGGGTTCGAAAACCTTTTCTATCGGACAAAAACGTTTCACCACTGGAAGGGCATGAAAGGGGAGGGTATAAACGGTCTGGTGCGTAAAAGCAGATGGGGTCGGGGGAGGAAGCGGACGCGATCACAGGGGCGTCGAGAAGAGGCAGTGTCAAAAATCACAGATAAAGAGGGAATATCAAATTAAGTGGGAAAACACATCCAAACTTGGAACCTTGAATACAACTTGAAAAGGGGGGACGAGTTGGTCCATCAGCGGGCGGGTAAAAGGGGGGTGGTGGTATGGAGGGCTAAGTAAGCTGGGGGGGGATAAGGACGGCCGAAAATCCCTTTTTTCGTGGCGAGGGTAGAAGTAGGATGATCTAAGGAAGCGGGGTGAGGGAATGGAACCCATAAAGGGAGGGCACTAAGGGTTGCGCGGAACTGGGTGTGGGGGGGGGGTCAACCCTGTTGAGGTCGTGAGCAAGCCATACAACCGAACAAAAAAAAGTGGGGCAAAATGTCAAATTCGGGTAGGGGCGTCCGGAAGAAGGGGGATCATCTAGCACCAAGAAGAAAAAAAACACCCACCGTAAACAACAAATGTCAGTGGAGGAGGGTCGAGTCGAAACAGAAGAAAGGCTAAACAAAATCCACAAAAGTTTACCACTTTCCAGGGGTAGGGTCAAAAGCCGACCGGGGGAAAAACAAAACTTAGTAGAAGACGAGTCTATCAAAGGGTTTCCCGCAGCTGTCCCATAGGTTTTTGCGGACCGGGAAGGTTGGTTGGGTGGGGGCGACACGAAGGAGGGTAGAATGGGGAGATCAACGAATTGGGAAACGCAACTAAAAACAAGACGCTGCAAAAAGTTCATTTCGTGGTGAGTCAACAGGAGAAAAAAAAAGGTGGGGAAAAAAAGGTGTCGCAGGGAAGGGACAGGGAAGACTTCGTAGGAGGATAACGCGAAGTAATCTCGGAAAAAGACTTGCTTGGGAAACCGGGGACAAAAGTACTACGACACGTCAAAAGTGGGCGCACACCTTCTCCGCGAAAAACATAACGCGTCACGGAGAAAGGCCAATCCTCTGCAAACGCAGAGATCTCAACAACAAGGAGAATAATGGGGGCGCTGCAGCATTTGAGGGAATAAGAAGGGGAGGAAAAGGATAAGGAACCCGCAAGTGCCTCGAAAGAAACACGGTGAAAAGGAAAAGCAAAACAACGCCCGACTAAGGCTGTCTGTCGGGCGAAAAAACCGACTCGGGTACAGCGTAGATCGGCACCGCTAAAATCGGAGCGCGGAGGATGAATACGAACTAACGGAGCGTCGCGGGTTTTAGTGAAAGGCCAAGGTAGGTTGGAAAAGGCAAAAAGAAAAGTAATTACAGAACAAAATACCAACCTCGAGGGTCAAAAATAGGGATGACGCGGGAAGGATGAGGGAAGCAATGGACGCGTGGCTGGTCCATCAAAAAGTGAATCTTAGCAGCAAAGGAATGGAAACATGTCAAGGGAGGGTATGAAACGTAGGACGAAGATCCCCCACCCAAGAAGGTGGGGGACGGGGGGAGCACCGTCAAATTAGGACGGCCCAGAATGGGAGCACGCTTTACATTGGCTGGCCATTCTTGGGGGGGGGGGGCTGCGCAAAATATAAAGACAAAGGCCGCGCCAAGGGAAAAAAAATTCGGAAAAAAGCAAAAACTAAAAGCAAAAACCAGGTGATACAGAAACACGCTGAAAAGAAGATAGAAACGCAGGGGGAGGAGAAGCGCAAAAGGGGGCAAAGGCTTGAGAAAACGTCCGGGAATCACAACCAAAACGGGGGTGGGAGAAACACACATGACCAACGCCAAAAACATCCGTTCGACGAAAGACTGATGGAGAGAAACCGGCAAAACAAAGCTGTGGGTCGGGGGAGGGGGATTGGGAGGTGGAGCGAAAAAGATCTCACTTTAATCAGTGCTGGGGCGGGGAGAAAACGGCAATAATCAAAAAAAGGGTACTCGGGCTGAAAGCGGGAAGAAAGACAAAAGTGGGGGGTCTACCAGAAAACCCAAATCGGTTCAGACAAACTGCGTCCAGAAAAATGGCGAAACGCTGGCGAAACAATTGTTAAAAAAAATCTAACAGGGGTTTTGACTAAAAAGGAAAGGGAAAAAAAAAAAACAGCTAAAAACCGCCAAAATACGGGGGGAAGCGCTGCATAAGGCGGCGCGTTATATAAGCAGACCGGGTATTAAGTTGAAAAGGCGAGAGTGCCCATGTTCAGTCGTCAACAAAAAAGGGTCAGCTTTGGGGCGAACCATAAAGGCACAGGGAACCGGCGAGGAACAATCTGGGAAGTACGAAAAAAAAGCAGGCTAAGGAGAATACGATGGGCCGTTAGAGCCGATCAGAAGGGCCTGCTTCTGCCAGAACGAAAAAGAAAAAAGGGTCTGGCGCTTCAATAAACACGGGGAAAACAACAAATCTGCCTTGATCTTCGAAAATACTAATCGGCAGGAAAAGCAGAAGGGTGGGTTGGAAGGAGACACGGCCCGGGAAAAAAAAAAAAAAAAAAAGTTAACGGAACAAAAAAAAAAAAATCCCAAAAAACGCCGGGAAAACACGCTCTCTCGCGGCGTTGTGACGCTCTCCGCAAGTCGGAACTCGAAAAAAACTAAAATGTGGTCGAGCAGGCGCCAAAGGGGGGGCAATGGGAACGGGAACACATTGATGCAAGACCATGGGGGGCGGAATGGGCGACATCATCCAGCAGGGAAAAATGTCAAAAAAAATCGATGCAAGACTGTTCTGGAAGAGTCGCAAAGCGGTCCAAGCGGCCGGGACAGAGGTCAGGAAAAAAAGGGTGAGGGCGCTAAGGAAATTTCCGATACGGGGGAGCTAGGTGAGGCTTAATCGGTCCCGAGAAGCGGTGCGGCTCAACAAAAAACACCCAAGGCAAGGCTGGGAAACCGGAGGCTCAGGGGCACCGGGGGATGAGATGAAAAAATTCTGAAAAGAGGAACTTATAAGATCCTTACCAAAGCGGGTGACCGCCAATGCGTTGGCCTAAACCATAAACTTCCCCTATAAAAAGGTAAGCAAGTGAACTGGCGTGTAATTCCAGCTGCGGCGAGACTCAACAAGGGATTGAAGAGAAAAAGAGGTAATTACACAGAGGGGGGAGTAAAAGAAAGAGGTCGGTTGGAAAAACAAAACGGAAAAAAGGGGTGTGGGAACGGACTCTCAGTCTATCAGAAGAGGAGACTCCCTAATAAAAACCCTAAAGAGCGTCGCTGAGGCAGAGGGCAAAGCCGAAGGGAGTCAAAAGAAGTGGTAATTTTAAAAAAGATCGAGCTAACGAAAGTCAAGCAAACAAAATCAGAAGCCGGCCATGCCAAGCAGCGAGACACTCAAACCGAAACAATAGACGCCGCTGCAGGGTCGGACGCTGAAGCATGTGACAATCCAGGAAGCTCACATCAAGGTTTGAACAAACGGTGACAAGTGCCAACCTGGTCGCAAAGAAAAAAAAAGAAAAGGTGTGGGGGGGGGGGACAAAACGGGCAGAGCAGCAACACCACAAATGCCGGACGAAAATGATGTCGGGCTCTATTTCAATCTGGCTCTGGGAAACGAGTAAGTGCGCCCATGGTACCGGGGGGGGTCAAAAGGGCAGAAGGAAAAACAGGCCGTTGTCGGACGGCCAGAAAAGAACTGTTTAAAATGGAATAACGGGAACTAACTCAGAAAGACGGAGGCAGGAAGCATCACCAGAAATCATTCAGATATAAGGATGGGACTGAAAGGAAAAGGTAAAAGATTTTGCCTTTGAAGAAAACGACACCGTGATGGGGAAAATCGCTCAAGGGAGGGAAAGGGGAATGATTCAACGTGCTGAAGGGGAAACCAAAGAAAGATGTACTCGTACGCGCAAGCAAGGGTGGCCGTTTTGGAGGGAGGAGTGTGGGAAAATGGCATTGCTGGAAGTTCAAAAAACCGTGGTCGAAAGAAAACCAAGAGTGTCGACCGCTGTGCGCCAAATTCAGGAGAAAACGTGTTGGGAGGAGGGGAGGGGGGCTTGACATCAAATTGTTGCAGGAAAAAAGACAAGCGCTCACGTTCGCGAGTTCCGAGGCAGTAACGCCAACAGGTGAAATCGTAGAGCGCTTGCCCGGCGGTAAAACCAACCAAAAAAACCCAATTGACTAAGAAGAGGGAGGCCAATGAATATAATCAATCGGGGGAAGGGGAACGTGGGGCGTAGGGGGGGGGGGATGAGTGGCGGGTGGGTTGATGACGTAAAAAAAAGAAGACCACTGTTTGAGGGTGGCGAAAGGGGCGGGCGAAAACGTTGGCAGGAAATCAAATGTGTCAGCACGCAGACATGGCGCAAAAGTTTGAACAACGGAAAGTGGCGTCGGGGGGGGGGAAACGAAAAGGCGCGCCCACAAAAGAAACTGGCCCAAAATTTCCGTGGGCATAATTAAGGTGACGAACTAAATGTGACGTCGGCTATACCAGCCTTCACCGATTGCAGGGGATGCGGGGAGCGCGTCATTCGGCGCGAAAAACACCTGCGGGGGCCACTGGGTTTCAATTTAAAATGTTAAACAACCAGGAACTGCAACCCGTGAGCTTGAGAGGAAGCAAGCTGGGGCAAAGAAACCAAATAGGATGTTGACCGAAAAAGGGGGGGGTTAATTTTGTGTCTGAACTCACTCGAAACTCGTTGCAGTAAAGACAACAAAGCCTAAAAAACGAACAAAAGTGCATGTCGTTAATAAAGCAGTTGAAAAGCGGGGACGATCTAAAAACAAAAAGGTAAAGGCGGCTTGACATAAAAGAGGACGTCAAGGAAAAAATGAGCAGTTTAGCGTAACGGCACAGTCAGGGGACCGAGGCTGGAAACTGAAAACTCGTTCCCAATTGGACACGCAGAATTTCGTCAATCCGAAGAACTGAAATGTCAACCAATCTCTCAAAAGGAGTGGGGAAAAGAGAAGGAGATTGGCGCGGCGCAGAATGAGATTTCGGCGAAGGGCGTAAAGGTGGGCACGCAGAAGTGAAATCAAAAGAGGTTCGCAACGACGTGGAAAGCCGGAGAAAAGCATAAGCGCGATCGACTGCGCGGTCAGGGGGGTGTAAACACGTCAACTTCGAGGGCAGGGGCGGACAAAGAAGGAGAGCTCAGGTCAAGAAGAAGTGCACAGGCGCGTGGTTTTTAAGTGCCCATTCGTTGAGACTGCAAAAAGACCTATCAACGAAAGCAACAAAAAAGAAAAAAACCTGGGAGGAGTCAAAAATCGACCAACAAAAAACGGGGGGCATAATCACGGGGTGTGCTGGAAATCTCAAAGGGGGGAGAAAGTAAAATGGAAAAATGTCCGCGGTGGCTGAGGCCGTGACGACGAAAGAAGGAATCGTTTGAGGGGGTGCTCGAATCCAGAAGAGTACTGAAAAACAAACCGGGGGAGGCCGTTCGGTGTAGGGCGGGCAGAAAAACATGAGAACCCAACCGAAAGAGGGGGTTCCACTTTAAAAAAATACGTGAAACAGCTTGTATTCCCGGGGGGAAAACGACCACGAGGAACATCGATAGGATCAGCAACGGTGTTCCGAGAGTCCGCAACCCGAAAAAAGTTGCGGCTCCTTAAAGGGGTAAGGGGGACGTGCAACCCACGCCTTAAGGGAGGGGAAACAGACAGAAGAAACATCAAAAAAAGCGCACGAGGAAAGCAACGTAAGAAAAAGAAAAGAAAAGGTGAAGGTTCTTGGGGCTGTTAAGCTACCGGCAAACTCTCAAGAATTTCTTCAAAAAAATGAAAGGGCGTTACTTCCTCGCACCCCGGGGGATCGCGCAGGCAAGGGGATTGCGCACTGTGCTGAAACACAACCAGGGCTAAACGCGTCAGACTGGCGGCGCGTGGGGGACGGAATAGTTGCTTGACGAACATTGGGTGGTGGTTCCGCCCAATGACGGCGAGTTGGGGAACTAAATCAAACTCTCCAACAAGAGCCGCCGCATGGACCATAAAGGCGGTAGAGTAAACGAGATCAGAAGAGTCCGTTTGAGGGCGTTTCCAAAGGCCGCACCTGAAAAAAAATGTCAGGGGGAAAGATGCGGTCGAGAGCTGGGGAGACCTATGACGAATTCAAAAGCAAGCTGAACGATCTCGCTTACCGTCAAAGCGCTTACTACGGGAAGACGATTGCCGTGATGATGGGGAGCCGAGGGGGCGACATGAGGGCATGGGCCCTAGACAAATTCACTGAAAAGAGTGGGGCTTGGGGCGCTGAACGCCACGAACTTCCAAGTAGTGAGGATCCAGCAAAGGGGGCACGAACAAGTTAAAGATTTAAAATTCCTATTCAAGCTAAGACCGAACATAAAATGGGGGAAAAACTGAAGGGAAGGAGGGGAGTTTTTCAGAAGAAATCGGGGGGCTGGCGACACGAAACCAATAAGGTTTCTAGAATTGGAGAATGGGGTGGTGTGTTGGGGTTGGTGGAAGGAACGGGGGCAAACCCATGATGTTCCGCTTCAGGGATGTCGCACAGGATAACAAGATTCCTTAGAAGGAAAAGGTCGTTCTTTGATGGGGGAGTGGATTAAAGCTGTCCTGGAGGGGCATGGGGGGCTCAGAGGTAGGGAACGCGGATTGTGGTTTATAAGCAGAGACTGAAAATAATAAGCGCTGCTGGGGAGAGGCTGGGTGGGAGAGATCGGCGGGAGGAGCAACAACGCCCGCAACCCTAATAGGCTTCGCTCATGCCCTTCAATTCACACGGGAGGGAACTGGCAGAACCTGGTAAGAACCTGACTCAAAGGGTTCAACCCGTCTTTTGGAATAAAAAAACTCCCCTAGTAGTAGGTAAGCATTTGAACTGGAGTGTATAGCTTGAGGGGAAGGAGACAAACAACGGAATGAAAAGGAAGGTAAAAACCTCTGCCTCAGGAAGCTTACGTCTCGGAAAGTCTGTGGTAAAACCGCCGGCGGCAACATTTAAGTATCGTGTGAAAAGAAGGGAAGAAGACATCAAAAAAGCTCGTGTGAAGTGAGCGCGTCCTGTACTCGAAACTCGGAGGGGAGGGGGGAGCTCGTCTGAGCAATACCGGAACTCGAACGAGAACCGACTGATCTGCAAAATCCTAGAAGCGGCCCGAGGACCTCGCTTTCCATGCCTCGCTTACGGATGGGGTAAAGACTCGAACAAAAAGGCCATCAAAATTGGAAGGAATCGCGCTGGTGACCTGCTATGCACAGGAAGCAACCTAACGCACAGCAAGGTGTGGGGCGTGGGCTGTCCACAACTTTACCAACTCGAAAACAGAGTGGTGAGCAGCAGCGCGGCGAGGAGGCACACCGGGACCGCCGGGGGAGGCCTTTCATTCTTCATTATTTCAGGGGCATCGCAGGGTAGCGCTGTAAAAACTTGACCTGTGGTCTGCCATGCCGGCAGGGGGATCCTCGCAGAAAGCACATCAGGCCGTGGGCCTTGCTCACAAGGGGAGTAAGAGACCAAAGAAGCCAGGGGGGGGCAGTATCGGCCTACAAGATGGAGACAGGAGGATCAAGCATACATGGGCTGTACGGCCTGAGAAATCGTCGAGGTGGGGGGGGAACCCAGCTCAGGGGGGGAACATGCTTCTGTAACTCATGGATTAAAGCTAATGGAATGGTAGACGTACCGGGAAACGCAAGGATTTAGCTTAACCGCCAGAAGTATGGAAGCGCGCAGTATTTGAGGGGGCGAGTTTTGGACCTCAAGGGGAACACAGCCGGAATTGTCTAAAGGGTGCCGAAGCAACTATGTGAGAACAGCGCTTTACGCCATCTAAAGGCTGAAAGCGTTAGAAAAAAGGGCTGTGAAGGGATAAGCGTTTGTTCATTGGGGGGGCAAGCCGGATAGTAGAAAAACGGAGGTAGGGATTCAGGACCTCCCATACTGGAAGAAAACGAGAGTATCTCTTGGCCGTAGACCAGTAACTTTACTAATACACTTTCGGGGGAATAGGTGATCAGCCACAATAGGTCGAACAGGGGGCATGGGAGGGAGTTGGTTTCCTTCTGAACCGGAGTCTTTGGGTGGGGTAGGCCGGCCAGAAACAAGAGTTCCGCACGGGTGATGACTTCGGAAAAGCTTGCTTCTACTAGAGGGTCAGAGTCGAAGGTCCATCGGGGTGAACGACGACGTGAATGCCGCGGTGGGGAGTTCAATTGAGAAAGGGCGAGAAAAATGGCCCGCAATTCAGGCGGGGGTCAGAAGCTGGGGTTGTAATTCCTAGGGGGAACGCTTCTCAAGAGGACAATGCATTTATGCAGCGAGGGTCACATCATCCAAACTCTGTGGAAAACCACTGTTTTATTTTGGAAATTATGCTACGTCCTAACGAATGAGCGTGGGATGCGATTCGGCAAGAGGGGGGACAAAAAGCGTCGAAAGATTTTGACCGAAATCGGTTTTGGTCTTTCTTCGACGCAGGATTTAGGGTTAGACAACGACTGTTTATGAAAGAAAAACTCAACCATGAAAACATGTGTGGAGTCGTATGTCAATCTCGCGCTGGAGTTTCTCGGGGGGGGGACATCCCAAACGCATGACGGGGGGCAGAAATTGAAAAATTATAAACGCCAAGGGTTCGGTGCTCTTTCACGGGCGTGTTCTTGACATTGGGCCACCTGGGCATCGCTGGCCTAGAGAACCTGCTGAGACGGTGCCAAAGGACCTGACCTGAGAGGCCGAAATGCGTTCCGGGAGGCACAATACAACAAGGAGTAATAAAGATGAATGCGAGGCAGGATTGACTTCTCTAATGAGGAAGCTAAGGAAAGCACAAGTGACGCGAATTGGCCCAGGAGGGGTTGGGCAAGGGACACTCAAGCAGACTCCAAAGTATCGTGAGCTCTGTACACCGCCCCTAGGCGGAGATATATGTCACGAGGAAAAAGAGAGCGATACAGACCTGAAAGGGTCTTCACGGATGGGTTTTAGTCGGTCAATTCGTTGTGGAAGGAAAAGGCAAAGAGATAGACTAGGGGGGGGAGCATCAAAAACCAAACCCGAAAGTGAAATCTTTATGTACTCGAGGGCAAGGTATCGAAGCGCAGAGAGTGGCTGGGCATTCGGGGACCGGAGAGCATCCGTAAAGGAAACATTGGTCCAAAAGGTTTCTTAGGATTAGAAGGGCTATCGTTTACGGGGTATGAGCAGGGGAAGTCAAAATTACGTGAATAAAAAGGGGAAGGGCGGGCCGTTTCGGGTTATGGGGCGTGGCGCCATCCTGAACGGAAAGAGGGAAACTTCAAGTTCTTGCTCGAAGGAAAGGGGTGGTATGTCAGTACTAACCTGACAGCTATAGGGAATCAAGCAAATTGGGGGAAGAAGGGGGGGCCCTGGAGGCCTTTGGTTGTAGCCGAAGTCTCACGCAAAAAGGAAAGGATTCACTGACCAAAGGACATCCGTTTCGACAAAACAGATAGATTCACCGCTCACCAAAAGAAAAGGTGAAGGTTCTGTGCGGTGGGGGGAAAAACCGGATCTGCGCTATATAGACCGGAAGGTCTGTGACTCCACAAAAGCGAACCTTTAATCCCGTGACAAAAGAAAACTGCTGATCACAGCCCGCTTATACAAAGCCGTCCATGCAGAAGCTAAGAGGATCGAAACATAGTGCACTGAGGGGCAGGGGAAAGTCCAGGCTAGAAATCAAAGGAAGGCGCAACAATCCGCCCTCAAATAAGAGATCTGGGACATAATAAGGAAAAGATACTTTTTTAGGACGGTTAACTGGGGCGAAACCAGGGCACGTCAGCAGAAAGGATTCAGTATCAGGGGAGCCCAGTGCCTACTTTCCAAGAGGAGGAAACTCGAAACTCAAGCACTTCGCTAAAGGAAAGATTGGGGGAAGTTAAGCGAAAGGCAAGCCGGAGGCATGGCCAAATACAGGGGGGGTTGGGTTCCGGTCGGGGGGGGAAACCCTCTGATCTTGCAGACTGAACCTCATGGTGACGCAAAGTGTTTCCATATAGAACGCGAAATAGCCGGACGAAAAAAAGGAAGATAGTAAAGGCATAGATCTGGGTCAGCAGATGATTTCTCAAACCTCCGGTTTTCAAATGGGGCAGGAAGGGTTTTAGAGTCAAAAAAGGAAGGGGCCGGGGGGCTGACGTTTCTGAGTTCAGCCCTCTAAGTCGGAAAAGGATTCTATTCGGACTGAGGTATATTGAGCCGCAAAATCGGACCAAAAAGGAACTCCCGCTACATTTGAAGAGGTTGATTGTTGAGATGAGCAGGAAATTGATAGGCGCGTGAGTTTGAGGAGGAATTCGTTCGAGGCTCTTGACGAGCAACTCCGCCACCCTACCGCAGGAGGCTTAAAAATGCGGGCTCAAGCACACGGGAGGAGAATACTATATAGGGGGGAGTAGACCGAGACGTGTGCCCGCGGTGTCCTAAAACCGATTCGTTCTTGAGCGACGGAAGCATGGTTAGTTTAAGGAAAAGCGGCGTAATCTACTCACCAACAAATGGGGGGGGTGGGAAAGGATTAAAAGGATCAACGCTTTGGGGTTACACTCAGTTCAAAAGTTCATTACGGTATTGGGTCGGTGTTAGGCAGCAGATGGCAACAGCTTTGGTCAGGACTTCAGAGAGAAAACAGAAGGATAGACTCCGTTCGGCAGCCGGGGGAAGCGCGTCAGGGAGAGCTCGTTTATCATCAACAAGGGCCTCGCATCAAAGGGGAAGCTGATCGGCAAGTTCAAGAGAGAGCGCCAGCAAAAATCGTTGACATCTCCTAGGCATACGCTATGGTCCACGACTACCCTTCGGCTGGCCAATTCTCTCTTTGGGAAACTGTAGAACTGCGGAGAAAATAAGGGGGGGCAGTTAAGGGAAAACTGTCGTCCAGCTACGAAACGAGGGTTTCGGCAAACACGCCAGAGAGCGACGGCGGCAAAAACGCGTACGGGCCTTTTAAGGAGAGTAATAGCGTGCTCGGGAGGGGAAATGCTTGAAAGGCCCATGCAAGGACGGGTCCTCTCGTAGGAAATAGCAACCTTTGCTTCGTGAGAAACGGGGTAAAGTTATCGTTGCAAGAACTTAGGGCAGGGTCAGGCTCAGTATAAAGAAATTCTCCCGGAGAGAGTCTTGGGAGGACGGAAGTCGGGTTGCATTTGGGGGACAATTTTGAAAAGAAGAACCGAAAGGCAGGATAGACGAAGTCAAGGCCGGAAGGCTGACATGCTCAAGAGTTCACTTGGAACCGGGCACTTAGAGGAAAACTTTAGGCAGAGCTTAAGGGGCCGGTCAGATGGTTATGGCTCTTCAGGGGACTCTCCTCCGGAGGAAAAAAAAAGGGGAAAAGTCACCAGCGGAGGTCAGAGGAAGCGTTGTGAGGAAAGACGGGCTTGGGAGGGGGAGCAGCTTTTTGTGCTGCAAGAGGAAGTATCAACAGAGAAGAGGGGCAGTCACCGGGCAAGGGGGAAATCTAAGTTCTCTTGTGCCGACCAGGATAAAAATTCAAACTGGATGAAAGGAGGCTTGCGACGGTTGCAGAAATCAGCAGCAAAGAATGATGGGAAGGCGGGGGTCATCTTGATACCTTAATGCTTGGGGTAGGAAGGCGACAAGGGAAGGCAGACTTTCGGGGGGGCGTCGTTAAAGGGGAGTAGGCAGGGGGAGATAAAATAGAGCAAAAATCGTACGAAAAACGGAAAGTGGGCTAGAGGGTGTGGCGGTTCAGTAAGGGCGGAGAACGGAAAAACCTCAATGGCCGTTAAATAAAGGATGGACGTCTCGAAGGTGAAGGCGGGTCATCACACGACACCGATGGCAGGGAAGGGCGTCTCGTCACGAGAGAAGCCACGACCAATGTTTGTAAAAAAATTAAGTGCTCGAGAAAGGAATTGCAAATGAGAGGATAGGAGAGACGATTGGAGACCAGAAAAGTGTTTGACCGCAAGCTGTTTTTGAAGGGGTTCAGGCGAACTCCTAATGTGGCAGTGATACAACGATTGGGGGATAAAAAACCCGACGCGGGGGGAGTCATTACGCGACGGGGAATCAATATCTCGGAAAGTACCAAAGGGGCGTCAAATTGACAGAGGAAAATGGAGCTTAGGGTGAGATCTGACGTCACTTTTTCAAAAGTTACGAAACTCGGCGATGAGCAATCTGCAATGAGGGCACCTACTCTTCTGCCCTTTGAGAAACCTATCAGCTGCTCA
>Ga0179593_1650835_pt1 | contig 23268 bp, 25 predicted proteins | sample CZODoug2_1_08_16_FD_185931 | JGI IMG/M metagenome (GOLD analysis project Ga0179593, IMG submission 185931) | Vadose zone soil fungal communities from Angelo Coast Range Reserve, California, USA - CZODoug2_1_08_16fungal (PacBio error correction) | ecosystem: Environmental > Terrestrial > Soil >...
ACAAAACATTTCTCTAAATTTTAACTGCAGAAGAACAGGGAAAGGAGGGTTAAGTTCACTCCTTGACCTGATGAGCAATCTTCTCCTCGCCGCTAGCAAAAAAAGGTCAGGCATGATGGCGTTAGGAAAGCCTTCAGTAGGATTCTCAGGGGAAAGGGTCGGATGGAAGAGGCACCCGCCTCGTCAATCTTCAATCCGAAAGGGTTAATGGGGAAGAAGTGCAAAAAGGTTGCAAGCATTAAACAAAGGCAACAAAAGATCTAGAGACGATCTTCTCTACCTGAAGTGCATTCCCAGAAATCTGAAGGCGGGGCCAGAGGCGAAGCCTAGGCAGGGAAAAAGGAAAGGCTGAAAAGACGGCCCCAAGAACGTTGCGATAAGATGTGACAGAATTGAGGGATCAAGCGAACGGGAGACCAGAAAGGAGAAAATAAAGGGAGAGGGTCAAATCTCAGGCCCCCGCTAGGCAACAAGTAAAGAAAAGCCCCCATAGGGGATGGGTTAGGCCATGGAGATATCTACTGAGGAGCTCAGAAAAAAAAAGGAGTGGGTATTATTCCTACCTTCTTAATGTAAGTAACAATAGAGGAGATCCCTGCAGGAAAAGGGAAGAAAAAAGCGGAAAGAAGGGTTTGCATCACCTATCATTCACGGAATATATCCTAGAAAATTCAACGCAAAAAAGGCGGGGGAGAAAATTACCAGCCTCTACTATTAAACCAGGAAAAAAAAAAAAATGTGAAAGGAAGTGAAATCCGTAACCAGCAAATTTGGTGTAGAAATCTGAGAGCGGAAAAGGGAGAACCGATATCCAACGTTTATCACTTAAATATGCCGAGAACCCTGGGATAGGTGAGTCAAAAGGAAGGGGACGGGCGTGTCAACATAAGACCGTCCAGGAGGGGGAGACTTAGGCTATGCGAACCCGTCACCGTTTGAGGTCAGAAGAAAGAGGGGTGAAATTGAACCTAACAGCGGAGGGGGAAAATAGCTCAAAAAAACTAAAGTCTGGAGGAAAGGGAAAAAATATGAAACGAAAACAGAGACTTACCGCCTTAATCTGGAAACACAGCTCAAAGAAAAGATGTGCGACTCCGCGCAAGCTTTAGTAGACGGAAAATACCGGCACTACCTTCAGCTCGAGAATTTAGGGGAAAGGTTTCTTGAAGGCGCTTGCTAAAAAGAAAGTTCCATGGGAGAAGTCGCTGGGGGCGAAACGATATATTGTAGAAGGGTTGGCTTCGGAATGGTAAAAGGAGGGAAAAATCTCAATAATTATTTTCGGGGCTTCAGAAGAGTCTGTTGGGAAAGTCCTGAAGAGGAAGGGGCTGATCCGACCGGAGGAATTTGCGGGAAAAAAGCTCGAAAGAGAATAAGAGAGCGCCGTTCCGACCATGCAGAGGTTTTCGACTAAAAGAGTCCTGAGGGGGGACGTTGAACTTTGCCGGGAAAAGGGAAGCCTCGTGAAACCATAAGAAAAAAGAGATTTAAAATAAAAGGGATATTAGGAAATTGCGTACTGGCGAGTTCGTCGATACAAATAGATAAAGAAGGGTATCAGGTCCTAAAAAGAAGGAAAAAAGGAAAATTTTATGGATTCCGCGCCGCCAGGTCCGATACCGGAATTGAGACCCGCTGCGGGGGGGGCATGATCACAGACTGGGAAGAGGGAAAAAAAGAACAAAGACAAACAGAGAGAAATCACTAAAGGGAAGATGGAAAACGATTAAAAAAAGGGGGAGGAGAAAAAAGAAGGGGAAAGAGACTCGGTTGTTTCTAGGAGGGTCCCGCTCAAAAGAGGCGGGAACGAGCAGGTCGTGGACAAAAAATTCACTTGCAAAACAAAATGGATAGGTTCAGAAACAGAACAGGACAGCCGGGAAGAAGGGGAGGGGGCACGCCCTAAGAGGGCGCTTAGGCCGAGCACCTGAGACCTTCGGAAACCCTCTTTCAAAGATGATGCGACCGCGGTAGGGGGGACTCCACAAAAAGATTCACGTGGGGGAGGACGCTCGGAGTGTGCTGGAGAGGGAAGAGAAGAGAAAAAAACAACAACAAGGGAAAAAAAGAGAAGGGGAACCTACGTCTCTTACCGTCAACGAGAAAAAAACCTCAGAAAGAGCAAAAGAAAGAGGGGGGGGAGAACTCAAAAAAAAGGAAAACGCTACCTCAGAACGTTGCTGCCAAAAGAAGGCCCGCAGAAAAGGGGAGAGAGGGGAGAAAACGCTTAGCCTGCACCAGGGATGAAACGCCTCTGTGTCTGAAAAGAGTACAGGGACTGGGGCTGGGGGGAAGCCGGGGGGGGGGGAGGTCTATAGGAGAAGTTGAGGGGTCGTGGAAGTCCCGATATAAGGGAAAGAAGTTTAATGACACTAATTATATTTAAGGACATAGACCAAAGCTGCAACGACTGGGGGGTCAGAAATTATCGGGAAGGAGGAGCAACTTGTAGATAAGCTCAACGGCCACGGAGGGGGGAGAGGGGGACTTGGCGCTAACCATTCATCAATATCGGGGAAAAAAGGAAACTTATTTGAGGAACCTTATCGAAGATGGACGCGTCTCACTTATTTACGAAGAAGGGGGACTCTTCGAGAAGCGTTTTAGAATCAAGGAGAGGGGAGAAAAACAGAGATAGGATCCCCTCTTCTTAAGGAAAATACTAAAAAGGGGATACGGCGGCAGGCGGGACTTAAAAGAGGACTCAGGGGAGGTGAAAAGAATCCTTTGAGAAAACTCAGAAGAGATGGGAAAAAAAAATCGATTTCCGTGTCCCTCCCATGGGTAAGTAATTTCAGAAAATCGAGGGAGGGTCCGCGGGAAAATATAGAAAGGAATCCCAAGAGGGCAGGAGAGAAAGAGTTTCCCCTACTCCAAAGGTCTACAAACAAAAGAGGTAGCGAAGGGAATCGATGAAGAAGCCCCGACGCTGAGAGAAGCAGGAAAAGGGTTTCGTGAGAAACTGGGGAGAGAAGAGGAAGTTCGTTTATTTAGCTGGTTGCCACCGGGCGCAAATTGACGAGGCCATCTGAAACTGTGTCCAAAGACCGAAGACGGGGAGGGGAAGGGAAGTGTGGAGATGGGGCGTATGGAGTTTATGAAGGACAGGGGACGGGGACTGAGGAGTAGATGTTTTGAGATCAGGAGAAAAACACTCCTTTTCGGGACAAAGGGGGGGAGGGGTAACATGGACCGGGTTTTCTCATAGAAAAAAAGAGCATCATGTCGGGAAAAAAGAAGAAACGGCCTAAAGGCGAGCTCACATAAAACCGTGGTTTAAAGACTTGGCCGGGATTTCAGAAGACGAAAGAGAGGGAGGCTCTGGCAGCACGAAAGGGAAAAATGCGAAGAGGGAAGAGGGGAAAGGCAAGTGAATTGGGGAAAAGCACTCTCCTGGGCGGGCATAGTCGAGGAAAATGAGGAGAAAACGTCCGCCTTTGAGAGGAAAGTGAGCATCTACTCTGGCTCAGGAAGGGGTGCTGAGAAAAGCCAGAACCAAGGAAAACGTCTGGGAAGAAAGCAAGGAACTCCGGGTTACAGCAGATATACCGTGACAAAAGGGATCAGGTCGAGCCCTGCAACGAGGGTCCCAGAAAGAAAGCTATCAGACAGGGTCCTCCAGCAGAGTCGATCGGGAAAGGGCAAGGAAGTTTTGCGATGCTGGTCTACTTTGATCCAGAACGTCGGGAAACCCAAAGGGATTTTGATCGGGGGGGGGGGGGAAAAGAGGGGGGGGGCTCCGGCGCTTAAATTCTCAAGAAAATTCCCTGTGGGGCGACACGTTGAGTGGTGGAGACTCTCTGCAAAATCGCAAAGGGGATCCAGAGGGCGTCTGGGAGATTTCGGGCAAAAAAGGTTCTTAAGCCTCGAGAAAGAGAGAGTCTATCTAGTTCTGGGGACGGCCTACCAAGCTGTACGGGCTATACTTCCATCGAGGAAAAAAAGAAATCAAATAAGGGGGGGGAAATAAGGGGTCTCGATCAAAGAACCGAAAGGACACGAACGAAAGTGGCCGCCGGAGGAGTGGCCCAACACGGGGAAAGGAGCCTAATCGGCTGGCTCCTTCGCGGCGAAAAGAGAGAAAGAGAAAAGGAGTGAGGGGGAAAAGAACAAGGGGTCTGATCGAGAAACGGGAGGATCATGGTAGAGGCCATGGGGGGGAAACGCTGTAAGTATGAGATCTCCACAAAAGGGGGGGGAAGAGAGATATAGAGAGGAGCACGCGGAAAAAAGGCTCGAAGACAGGAAGGAAAAATGCCGAGAAAGCAATTGTGACTACAACGCCTTCCGCCGAGCAGATCGCGGAGAAAAAACTGCAAAACAGAAAAGGAGTGCAATGGAAATATTTTCTGACGGGCATCCAAAACTTCCCAATCCAATGTGGGGAAGAGTAAGACGGGAAAGCCTCAGGCAAAGAAAACGGAATCGTTAGGAGAAATTCGTGCTGTCCGGGGGTTGCATCACCCTCACCGCCAAAATATGGGAATGGAACTTTGAACCGATAATGAAGTCACCCCACCGACCAGGAATCTCCAAGGCCACTGTAGAGAGACCTAGGAGGGGGGGGCTCGCGGGAAGCCAAAATTCTAAAGAAAGGTTTAGAGAAGAGGCCGGAAAAAAGGGAGGGGCTGGGGGAACCAGAACCTTTGCTCACAAAAGTCTGGGAAGAAAGGGATAACTCGGCAAAAGCAGGGGTCTCGAAAAGAAAACAATTCTAAGGATGGTCCAAAAAACTGGACGCTCCGTGCAGCGGTGCATTTCTGCTGTACACTGATGAATTCTGGGGACTTCTAGAGCGCGGCGGAAAGGAGAAAGCCTAAAGTGTTTCAGGGAGGCCTTGCCCAGTCTAGAAAAGGACGATACCTAGACATCTGAGATCACTCGGACTTCAAATGATGTCGAGGCCTCGCGAAGAAAAGGATCTGAAAGGGGAAACCAAACGGCAAAATCATTAAAGAGGGGGGTGCTCTTGTGGAAAATGGGGGTGGAGATCCCGATAGCAGGAGTTGCTACAAAATATTTGGGGGGGGAAGAACCAGGATAAAAAAGGGAAGGGGGGGGGGGTTTACTCATGCGTTCCCACTTCATCTAACTGGCTAAAAAAAAAAAAGGGCTCGGAGCAAAACCCGTCAAAGAACAAAGAAGACGGTTACGTTAACCGAAGAGATGGTTGACGAAAAAGAGCAGAGCCAGAGGACGAAAGAGTTGAAGGAAGGGCATAAGTCAAAAAAGCTGCACCTGAAAAGGGGGATCTTCCTGAACATGACAAAGCTCTCCCTCGCCAAGAGGACTACGGAGGCGAAGCCTGTCGAAGAACCGCCCCCTCCCAAAATCCGCAGCGAGATCCGGGCAGGTCGGCTACGACATAGGGGAGTCAGGAAGGTCGCGGTACGCGTGAGGGGAGGAAGGGACATATCGGTTAGGGGAATGAGTATCTCCTCCCGGCGCTGCAGTCTCTGGTCGAAGGGGGACATCAAGCGGATAATCGCCCTCCTTATGATTCTGAAAGCTAGCTTGTTGATTCCTTAAAAAAGGGAGGGGACGTTCGCCAGGGCAGACAGAATGGAAAGGCAATCCGGGGGTGAAAAAGAAAAAAGAGAGGTTCATCAAGGTCGGCCGTGGACCATGCAGAGCTTTTTATCTAGGGACTAACCTGCGCAATGAGGGGAGGGGAAAATCAGGGGGCGAAGGGGGGAGGAAAACCTTTTACGACAGGTGAACTGCTCCTCGAAGGAAAAGCAGGTTTCACCTCAATATTTGCCGCGTACCGTCCGGCGAATCATAAAATGGAGAACGCATGAGGGGACTTCTAAGGAAGGAGGGGCTTCAAAGTCTTGGGGATGTACTGTCTGCGCAAGCCAAAAAGGGAGGAGGGCTCCGTTATTAACAGGGAGCGTTTATCAGGGAAGAAGGAAAGTTGGGGGAACTCGTCATCGAACGAAAAAAGGGCTCAGGCGAAGGAAGTCAGCTGAGGGAGGAAGCTAGGGCAGGGAAAAGACTTCGTTTCATACCCCGCTCGGGGGGGGGCCCCGCTCATTCCAAAGAAAAAAGTCTGGACGTGGGAGGGTCACACGAAGACGGTCGCAAACAAAAAAAAAGGATCAAGGACCACAGAACCAAGGGGAAGAAAAAAGGGGGACGGGAAGAAATGGTACGGCTCTTTCAGACGAAGATCCCCGCTACATGCTTGTGGAACCGGTAGGACGAACTGGGTCGAGAAGCAATGGTGTTTGAGGACTTCTCACGAATAGGCAAAAGGGGGGACTGCCGCAGGAGGTTGGGAGAAAAAAAAAAAAAAAAGGAATCTCAAACAAAACGTATTATTATAGGGCTTCCTAGGGAATAACCGAAAAGCGGAGAGACACGCCGAATACTAATAAAAAGAGACTCAAGACAAGCTCGAACGAAGGAGCGTAAAGAAAGAGGGGTCCTGGGCAGACGGTCCTTACATCATTTTCAGGAGTCTCGGGTTCTAAGCAGGGAAGTGTCGGGGGAAGGGGGAAAGGAAATGGCCCTTGGCTTGTGGGGGGACCCTCCACTTTATTTTTGGCGGGAAAATCACTTTAGGCTTTGAACAAACCAAAAGGGTCTCGTCCCGCTTGGAATGACGGGCATGACAAATCAAGGGAAGATGACTGTAAAAAACCAAAAGCACGAAAAAGGGGAACTTGAATCGGGAAAAAGGAAAAAGACATTCGTTCTCATGATGTCCGAAAGTCTAACTGCGGGAAAATCAGAGGGTGAAAGACCGCTGGAGGAGGAACGTTCTCTGGAAAACAAAAGGCGAACAGAGGGACCAAAGGGGGGATGGAGAAAGGTAGGACATGGACCTGCTCGACGAATTTCGTGCGAGGATCCACTTCTTTATAGCTAGCCGCGGTACAGATCTTGGATGAAAAGGGGGGGGGGGGGGAGAAGCGCGGGAAGCCAGGATGAGGGGGGGAAAGGGGGGAGTCGAGGGCACTCTGTCGGCCGGAATCCTAAATGCTGGGCTCGACTATCTTAAGGGGAGAAAAGGAGGGGAAGCACTTCAGAAAGAGCTCGGCGAAAGAAAAGTTGTGTCAAAGCAGGGGGAACTCAACCTTCGGGGGGAAGTTTAGGGGGAAAAGAGGAGGGCGAAAAGACTTTTGAGGATAAACAAGGGGAAAGCCGACACAGTATTTCTCCTCCCTCGTGACCTAAAAAAAAGCAGGAAAAGAATGTGTAGCGAAAGGAGGACGATCGAGGGGGACTCCATGGGGGAAAAAAGGGTCTCTGCGCTGAGAAAAAAAAGATCTTGTCGGACTTGAAGCGCGAGCGGAACGTGAGGTATCTCTTGTGAAGCCAAAAAGGGACGCCAAAGCCTGGACGTGTAGAAAAGTGCTGGAAAAAAGAAGGGCGTTTATGCAGGGGGGGGGTGGGGGGCAAGGGAAATTCTCCTGAATTTCTGGCTTCTTGGGGAGAGGGGGGGTTAAGCTTCAGCCAACACAGGGGAAAACGTATCGCAGAGGACGTTAAGGACCGAAAGGTGACGTTGGGGCAAAAATAGCCCCGAAGAGCAAAAAAGGGCGGTTAAGAAAGTGGCCTTGAGCTCAAAAAAAGAGATCCGTTGGGAAAGTCATCAAGGGAAAGGTCATAATCACACGCGCGGAGATGGTCCGAGGAACGTTCAAAAAGGAAAAATGTAGTCTCAGGAGTGAAGCAGAAACGGGAATTGAAAAAGAAGGAAGGGGAAGGGCTGGAAGGAAGTTCTACACGTCCTCGCGCGAAGGGCTAAGGAGGTCACTATCTCGGGGGGAGAGTTTATGGGACCATCGAAAGAAAAAGAAAAGGGGGAAAAAAACGCCTGCTCCTCTAAAAGAGGAAAAAGGGAGTACAGCAGGAAGGAAGAAGGGCGCGAACTGAAAAAGGAAAATCTGAAAAAGACTCTCCAGGGACATGTGAACTCCCCTACGATGCCGAGGGGCGGACAAGGATCCCCTTGAGGGAAGGGGGGGGGGGTGCCGACAGGGAAGCTGGGCCAATAGCCGGAAGAAAAAGGTTCGTGGACAGTCTGTGAGTGCGCCTTGTAAGGAGAAAAGGGTACTGGGCACTCAAGGGGAGGGGGTTGAAGGTCTTTAAAGAAAGAACGATAGACCGAAGGAGAGGAGGAGAAGGTAGTGGTCACTCTCCGCTTTATTAGGGGGGGGAAAGAGTAGGGAGAGAAGGATTCGAAAGAACAGGAAACGGAAATCCAAATCAGGGTCGAAAGGGTTCCTTTAATGGAGAGGGAGAGACCTCCATATACGTAAACTCCCTACGTGGCAATCCTTCTTTCAAAAAAAATTGATCGGGGGTCGGCTAGTCTTCTCTCGAGGAGCTCGATGGGGGGGGAGGGGGGGGAGTATCATACTCACAGGGGAGCTCTCGGTTAATTTCTTTCGAGTATCACCTTACTTCAAAACATTAGAGACGCGAGAGAAAAAAGGGGAGGTCATCACCAACACAACAACGGATTTATTTCAAAAGAGAGACCATGAGGGAAAATCAACATTGGGGCTCTCGAGCGCAGGGTTCTTGGATAAAAAACCAATGCCAGACTTTCCAGAAGTCCTAAAGAAGAGAGTAAGAGTCTCTGAGCCGAGGAACCTCGAAAGGAAGCTCAAGAGAAAGTGTGTCTCACGCCGAAGCTGGCAAGGGGAAGGTTCGGGAGGGGTAGGAAAGAAGAGGGTCTCGGAAGAGGGAACTCTATGTGGGGAGAGGGCGGGAAGGGAAAAGGGCATCAGTCACCGTCCAACGACTCAGAAGCTCGTAGGGCCAGGGATGGCCTAAAGGGGAGCCCTAAAGTACCATACTGGAAAGAAGGGGAGGGGGGGAAAGGTCGATCGTGCTCTAGTGCTCAATTACTGAAAAATAACGGCACACTCATGGGAAAGGAACCGTGGCTCCAGGAGAAGGGAGCAAGACACCGACTGGATCGGGAAACGTCAAAGGGTTGGAGGGAGGGGGGAGAAGACTCCAGCATGCACCACCTTCCTCTCAGAGTCGTCTCTCAATAAAAAGGAAATCTGAAGGAATGGAAATTTCGTCTTGGGGGAGGATCCTGGGAAGGAAGTTCGGGGAAAGGACCTGGGTAAAGAGATGAGTCACTCCCCCGTCTTATGCTCGGGTCATGCCTACGGGGTGATGGCAGCTGAAAAGAAAAGGCAAAGGATCAGAAATTCAGAAATCGGCACTGAGGGGGGGGGGGGGAAGGGACCGTGGTCAGCAGCTTTATGACTCCAGGAAGAAGGTCAAAACGAATCTCAATAAAAAGCCAAGGTCGGAGAAGGTTAGAGAGCCGATATCAGCGTCGTTTAACTGAAAGGTTGCCAGGGAAGTGAAAAAACGATGTTGGGAGACCCAGACTGGGAGGGGGGCATCGAAACCGGGAAAGGAAGGAAGAAAACGAAAGAAAAAGGAGGGAGGAAAACCGACCTTTCTGGACATAACCGATCTAGAGGGGACATGACGGAAAAAGATGGTGGAAAAAAGAGCTAACGAGAAAGGGTTGTCCCTGTCCCTTTCAATTAAGGCTAACAGACGACCCGATCCCACCTGATAAGGAGGAATCACGGATTAAAAGGACCGCACTCAATCTTTACTACTTATTCCTCTCTTGGGGAGTAACTCCTGAGCCAAAGAACTCCCGAAATCGCTGGGAATATCTCCAAGGGAGGGGGAGAGACCGTTAGAAGACTGGGGGAGCCAAGGGCTATCTCTATCCTTCATGAGTATCTGGGGGGAGAAGGAGAAGTCAGAGAGGCTGTCTTCGGAGCACGCCTTGGGGAGGAAGAATTCAATGAATAGGAGGAGGACTCGCAATCCTAAATCAGAAAGATCGGGCTTCCTCTCTACCTTCGAAGATGGGGCTGAAAAAACTAGGGACCTCGAGAGAGGAAGGGGGGGGCTAGCGGAGGGAATTTACACAAAAAGAAGGTTTGACGCAGGGAAAAAAGAAAAACGGGTGTAAGTGATTCCGAAGAAGAGGGGTGCACAAAGAAGAAGTTGAGGCCCAAGGCGAGCGCACACCTTCAAAAAATTAACAGATACCGCCGGGAGGGAGGGGGGGGGGCAATAAGGAGAGAAAAGGGGGAAAAACGCAATTCCTGAAGAGAAAAAATAGATCTTTGTGGGGGGCCGGTGTTCAAAAAACCAACGAAGCCCATAATGAAATAAAAAAGCAAAATTATCCCTAAAAGTTAGAAGTTGCGGACAGACAGGGAAAAAAGCACAATGCGCACGAGGAGAGAGGGTCACGGCTGCGTCTCTTACGTTAAATCTCAAGCTTGGGGGGGGACCCCGCGCGGACCACGTACGGTGAAAAGAAAGGGGACTTTGGCACACGCCCTAAGCGCAAAGAAAAATGGGGGGAAGGAAGGGTATTGGCACCAGGACTTTAACTGAGCAAAGGAAGCCCATTGCGCTGAGGCACGGGGATCAGGGAATTAAAGGGGAGGGGAGGAACTCTGCTTGCGGAACGGTGTCTGAGAAAGGAGAGGGGGGGTGAAAAGCCACATAGGCGCTTTTGAGGTCGACGCCGGCTGGAGCGTTTACGTTAAGATTAGGTTATCGAAGGATGAGAGGAAACTTCCTGAAAGGGGGAGAAGGAGGATAAACCTCGGCGGCGAAAAAAATCGCCTAACAGAAGAGGAGGGGGGGGGGCCCGCGACCTCTCTCTACAGTGCACGTCCCCAGTCGGCAGAAAACAGCATGGGGCCAAGGAGACGCGGCAGGTAGCCTGAAAAGGGTTGAACAAAGTGGGGGGGGAGCATCCGCTAAAACATTTGGGGGGCAAAACAAGGGGGGGTAACGAACCGTTGGGGTGTCTTTGCTAATTTCAGGTTGAAGGGGGGAGCTAAACGCGGAAATCAGCAGTACGTAAGTGGTGCCACTAATGAAAGGTGAAAAGAGGAGCAGCACGAGAAAGACAGGAGAATATTTCCGCAGTACATTTTTGGGGGATCTTGCCGAAAAGGAGGAAAAAAGGGGCTGGGTGCTCCAACTCGTCGGTTGCAACAAGGGGGGTTCAAAAGGGATTTTGAAAGAAAATAGAGGGAGGGACCTCGGAAGGGAGAAATCTTGGAAATGGGAGGGGGAGGAGAAGGACTTGAATCTCGAAGCCGTCGGTTTACGGTCAATTCAGAAGGTTGTCCCCAGGTTGGGCTAAAAAGGGGAGAAGGAATCACCTGGATCTGCAAGGAATCCAACCTGCGGGGCGCAGGGAAGCGTAGGCCCTCGCGATCTTCATGGTCCTGGCGCAGTAGAGAGGATACGCTCGGGCGCAGCAGAAAAGGGGGAAGGGGAAAAATCCCTCTTGTCGAAAAAGTTCCGGCCGCAGAAGGGGAGACTGGAAGAAAACCAGGGGGATGCTGAATCCGACATTTCTTTGCTATTACGCTCAATCTGTGGCCGTCCCCGGAAGAGAAGAAGGGATTATCGGAAGGGCTATCCGCAAATTAAAAAAGAGATAGGCAAAAAACCAGGAGAGAAAAAACGGGGCGCACGATCGTTGTCCGTATAAAAACCGGTCAACGCTCGTCAGGGAGAAGCGTATCAGGGGGGGCTACCAACGAAGGGGGATCGGTATTTTTCGGGCAGATGTGTCAAACAGAATGGCGGCGGAGAGTCAGGGTAGGTTGTTGAAAGTGAAGGACTTCTTAGGGTGAGCTCTTCTGGGGAAATCTGATGATTCAACGAAGCAGATTCCGGTAGGTTGACTGTTGGCATAGAACCTCTAAGATAAGAAGAGGGGGGTAAGCTATGCCTGAAAAAAGAAAAGGGTGAGCCATCTAAGCGAGGTTTTTCAGGCACGCCGTGCAAAGGGTTTCTCCGTAGGCGCTGGGAAAAAAAACACAGGGGTCTCGGGGCAAAAAGGAGAAAAAAGAGCGCTACCACCTTGAGGGTCGGAGGATTGGGTAATCTTAATGTGGCGTTGGAGGAGGTAGAAAGCGAAGTTTGCGATAGGAAGAAAACGTCGCCGATCAGCGGGGGGGAAAATCTGTGCATATAGGTTGAGGGGTCTCGAAAAGGAGCCAGTAACGAAAACGGTTCTGAAAAAAACGCCGACGGGATAACAGAGACGTGAAAGACACAATCCTTTCGCAGAACTGCACCGAGCGGCAAAAAATCTCCAAAAAAGAAAAGGGAAGAACAATGCGTCCGACCTGGGGTCGTGCAGCTCCAGGTCTGCGAGCCAAATGTACCGTAATGCCCCAGAAGGGAGGCGACAGGTTCGGGCCGAGCCAGTGGTTATTGAGCCGGCAACACTGAAGGGGGGAACTCGAAACGCTTGTTTTCCTTCAAGGGAGCGAAGAGAAGGCTCATACGGGGGGGGAGGTAACTGGACGGGGGAACTCCCTTGAGGGGAAGGGGTCCATAAGAAAAAGGGCCTATATCGAGGGCGTGGCGGGTCGGCCTTACAGTCAAAATGACCACGCGAAGTAAATGCCAAATCGATTCCGGAGCTGGATCGAGAACCGACCTCGTTGAAAAAAAATGAAATGAATGGGCTTGGGGACCCGCACCGGGAAAAGTTGGGCAAGCTAGGGGGCTTTCTTCTAGAGGCTTGCGCTCTAAAAAAGAGTGCATAATGAAGAAGGGGAAAACACACGGGAGGACGAGGGGAATGAGGGAATTTTCACTGAGATGTAGACGCGGAAAGAAAGGAAAATGAAGTTTGGGAAAGAAGACTGGATTTAGACTCATCAACAACACAAGAGTGAGAAATTCCATGAGGACAAAAAGAAAAAAACAAGGCTCTAATGTGAGAAAAACGTCAACGGGAGGAGGAAAAACGAAAATGCCAAGGGAGAAAAGAAGCTTCGCTCCGGGAAACTAAGCCGCTCTCAACGGCGCCCAAAGAAAAACCGCAGCCCCTATCAAGTGTCGGTTATTCAAGCCGCCAGTTCAAGGGGGATGCGGGGTTCAGTCGGATCGCGAAAAAAAGAAACTGTAAGCGAACGGAAAAAGAGGTGGGGAATCGATTAGTCTAAGGGAGCTGTCAAAGAAGCAAAGAAACACATAAGATCTCGAGGACCCGAGAAAAACAGGAGGCCCGAAATCGCCATCTCCCGACCATGTCGGGGCCTTGCAACCGACGAGACTCAATACGGGCTATCAGAGAAATTACTCTTGGATGCGTTGAAAGGATTCTCCCGCCAAAAGAGGGGAAAAAAAAAAAGCAGACTGTATCAATCGAACACCGCTCGGTCACCAGGAAAGAGAAAAAGCTCTCAAGGACCCACAGCGGAAAAAAATGATCTACTGAAGAGGGGGGAAGGGGGGACCTTCGCGTTCAGGGGGGGAAGGGGCTCCCTGAGGATCCTGGGGAGGACTTCAAGGGAAAAGGAAATCTGAGATCCCACTGGGGCGGGCTGAGTCCGCCTGTTAGGAAAAGAAAATATGCAAGAAGACCTCTAAAAAAATACACGGCTTAAGGGGAAAACCTACCTTCAGGAAGATCCTATGGGACGAGAATTTGGAAAAATCCACAGGTCCAATCCTTAATCCAAGGGGGGTGGGGGGGGGGGGGGGGTGGGGGGGGGGGGGGGGGGGGGGGGGGGGGGGGGGGGGGTCTCTCGCAATTTGTTTAAATAAAGGGAAAAAGTATAGCTTTGATCCTTATAAATAGTTTACGGGTCCGGTGGAAAATTTTGAGCTAAAAGGATGAAGATCCCCGGAAACCAGGGAGGAGGAAGAGGGTCTATGAGAAAAAACCCTTCCAACTTTAGGACTCCAAGCGACTGTTGGACCGGGGGAAATGTGGGTCGCCTAGGGGAAAATTCCTTTGCAAGGTCTTGAAAAAAAAGACTCCCCGATCCCACATGCTTCTCAAGGATGGACATGAAACATCTATCACTCTCCTACGTCTTGACTTCAATTCGGCCTCTGGGTTCTGGCCTGGCATAGGTGAGAAAAAGTCAGACTGGACTGGAAGGGGGAGAATTTCGGGGGGATCTATCTGAGTCTAGGATGGGGATGCCAGAATACTCTCTCTCAATGGAAAAGGATCTCATCCCTTCTTAGAAAGGATCGTGTCCCGGGGGAAATAAGAAGACATGATGTCGGGGTTCAGAGAGAAGAATTTGGGGGTTTTAAGGAAAAGGAAGGAAAGGAACGAGACGGAAGCTCTCCCGAGGACAGAAGGGGGAGTCCGAAAAAAGTGAAAAGAAAGAGGAACGTACTCCAGAAAGGACCTACCATTCAGATCGGGTTCTTCGAGATTCAAAGGGGGGGAAAGAAGTGCTAGGATTCCTGCCGACGATTGAAAAACGAGCCTACTTGGAAAAATAATGGGAGAGCAATGAAAACACGAGGGAAAGTGCGGAACCAAGAGGAAGGGAGGGAAAGAAGGATACCGCGCTTCACGAGGCTTCGGTCAAAGAAAGGAAAGAAGGGAAATTTGATGCTTGGAGCTCCAGCAAGAGAGGTAAAGCATCCGAACTGGAAGCATGATCCTAAAAAAGGGGAAAGAGGTTACCAGAGAGAATCCGACCGACCCAAAGAAATAAAAGAAGGGCGGACGTGCTGCTCTCTGATGGCAATCGCATTCTGGGGGTTCCTACCACCAGAAAAAGGAAACCAGTCTGGAATGAAATGGGGGTTTGTTTAAACGACCAGAAAAGCGCTGCCGTCGCACGGGAAAAAAAAGGGGGACCACAGAAGACTGGATGGGGCTTTTCCACGAAATGGTGAAGCGCTGCGGCGGAAAGAAAGAAAAACGACCCATGACTTATTGCCGAGAAAAGGTCAGATCTGCGAGCGAGGGTGCAGTGTTTGGGAGTAAGGAGAAAGGAAACTCTTTTGAATTCGAGAAGTAAGAAGGTTAGAGATCACAACAACAACACCTTATTATTTCTTGAAAGATAACGAAAGAGGGGGGAAGTACCGGAAGAACGGACGAAAAAAAGCCTATGGGGAGCAGTAAGAAAAAGAAACGTCGACAAACGAGACGAGCTCGACAATCAACATCAGGGGGGGAGGGAAAGAGAGGGGAAAATACAGCATCATGGGATCTCGGGAACCAGCGTGACTAAAAAGGAAAACAAGGGCGTGAACGAAAAGGAAACGTCGACAGAGGTGTTTTCCTCCAGTGATATTTTTTTGTCGTGAGAGTGCAGGGAAGTGGAAAAAGTCAAAAAAACCACCGCATACTTGTGAATTATCGGAAAAAAAAGGGGGGATGGCCCAACGTTGTTAAAGGTAGGAATCAGAAAGCGAAACGAAATCGCGGAAGAAAAATGAGGGGGGTCGCGAAGAAAAGCTTGTTCTGCAGGAGATTGGAAAATCTTCACTGGGAGGGGGGAAGAAGCCCTCACAACACTCAAAAGAACGGGAGAGTTGGGAGTTCGCTACCGACATCAAATAAAAGTTTCAGTATCTGAAAAGAGAAAATGAGACAAGGGGAGGACTCGCGGCTCTAAGGGCGCGAGCCCCGGGCATAAAGGGGGGAGGAAGGACGGGCCGCCCTTCTGTCAGACGAGGATAGGGAAGAAAAGAGTCCGCCAGGAAAATGATGATTGAAAAAAAAAACAATGGCTTAGTATCTGGGAAGGGAGGACAATGGTCTGCCAAAAGGGAAGGGGGACTCGGCAAGATGAAAACAAAAATCGTTCAGTGCCCGCCATCCTAAGGGATATTAAGTCCGCGTGGGGGGGGGGGGAGCAAAGGTCTATTGCTAAGCCGACAACTTCTGGGGAACCAAAACCAGGGTACGCACCCGATCCTGGGCGAGGTGGCTATCCGAAGACATTCCTCAAGTTTGGGGGAAAAAAAAAAGGCAGCGAAAAGAAGAATCGATTTAAAGGGAACGACCTTGCACCGAGGAAGGGGGAGTGAGATTTTGGGACCGGAGACGCCCTCCGAAGAGGGAACGGGTCCGAAGGGGGCGAGTGTAGAAAGAGGGGTTTCATGCAGGAAGGGCAGGGAGAGGGTTCTGTTTGGGGGGAAGGTTGATTAAGGGCAGACTTAGTTAGGGGGGCGTCAACAAGGATAACAATTAGGGGGGAGGGGTACCCGAAAAAAGGGAAAAAGGGATTAGGACTGGTTTAACCCGCTAAATATGAATAGGCGTTACGACCGGGGAAAAGTTCTATGAGTGTGGACTCACACCCTCCTAGAGCCAGTGTAATTCAAAAGGCACGGCCAAATAATTTCTCCGTGATGAAAAAGGAGGACGAATACGGCAGCAAAAAGGGGGGGAAGAACGGCGGGGTCGGGAAAACAAACTTGAGGGGGCTGAGTATGGGCGGGAACTATCATTAGTCATAAGGGCGGGGACGAGGAAGGTCAATAACCGGCCAAGTGGGAGGAGGATATCACGAAAGAAGGGGACGTCAGGGGGTTATGTTACGAAAACCAGGAACAAGAAAAAGGGAAGAACGATTGCCTCCTGTCGTACATACTCGATCGTGAAGAAAAATTTCATGTCAGACAAAACCATGGGCCTGTCTCACTGCATCAGAAAAGATCCCCATGGAAAAAGAAAGCTTCCGGTCAGTTAAAAGGGAGGTCTGTGAGTCAGTTGAAGATTCAGGGGGGAGAAAATTGATCAAGGGGGAACATCAAAAACGAAACATGTAGTGGGAAAAAAAAGTACGAGAAACAGTCTTTTACGGAAAAGATGGGATTGCGAAAGTTCCTGCACGTAGCTCTGGCTCAAGGTGGTGCCGAAAAAGAGACACGGAAGGGGGGAAAGGCGCATCGGGGCTTGGGGGAGGGAGGTTCTATTTAGTGCACCCCGGAAAGTCGGGGGACAAAAGGAAAATAAAGGGGCTTGGGGGGTTGTGAAGGAAAAAACATACCAAAATAAATAATCTCTTCCAGCGAAAGTCTGGAAAAGGAAGAAAAGTGGGAACCAACCCTACAGGGAAGAACTAGAATGAACCCACCAGGATCTTGGAAGCGGAAAAGGCTCTGCAGGAGGGATTAAGACTAGAAACGAAGAGAAGAAGAGACTTGAGAAGACAAGTGAGGGGTCTGAATCGATCGAGGAGGAAAAATTAGAGAACAGGTTTGAAAGAGACGCGCTAAAGTGGGAAGGACTTCGACGGGGAGTAGAAAATTCAAGATCTACCGCAGAAAAAGATCTAACTACGAAGCCAGAAAAAAAAGAAGGAGCAATGATGCACCGTAGCGGCCGTTCGGAAAGATAGAAAACAGAGTATGTCTCGATGTCTCCTCAAAAGCACCGCGGAGGCAATTAAAAAAAAGCGGGTCCAAAAAGTCCCCAAAAGAAAAGGTAAAGGGGAGGGGACCGTGTCAATCAGGAAAAAGCAATGAACGGTCACGTCCTCTATGGAAAGATATAGTTCGCGGGAGGGAAAGAATATCAAGAAAAGAAACCCAAATATATATAGAGAAGATGCTCGGGCCTAAATAAGAATGTCGTGAAGTCATGCCATCGAATACAGTGGGAGGAGGAGGACCCTTGAGACGTTCAAGGGAGGAAAAGAATGGGAGAGGGAAAGCAGGAAATTCAAAAGCTCAATGCAGAAGGGATCGGCCATATTTCGAAAAAGAAAGGCTGTGTGTCAAAGGGGGGTGATACAAAAAAACCGAACTAGAACGGTAAAAGCTAATCAAAAAGAAAATCGACTGGTGGTTAGTCCACGGGAATCTAGGGGGAAAGGAGGGTACGGAAAAATCTTGGTCAAGGGGAAGAGAAAGAATAGCTTTCGGCTAGAGATTACTTCAACGGAGCAGAATCCCTAATTTGAAGGTGAGGAGTCCGAAATTCGATAAACAAAGGAAAACGAAATAGGGAGAGACCAGCGAGGGAAAAAAGGAGCACAATCAGGTACATGCCGGGACTATACGCCAATACAGGGTCCACCCGGCAAAATTAAAGGAAAAAAGGCCCTCAAGTGTGGGGAAAAGAAAAAAAGCTTTCGGCGAAATGGGCTGAGGAGAGCAACGTTGGAAGAAAGATTTGGAGAAGTGAAGTGAACAAAAACTCTCTATTAGGGGGGGAGTCAGAAAACGGTAAACGTGGACGGAAAAGGGAGTGTCTTAAAAGAAAAGAAAGGGGTTCTAAAGGTATGACAAAAAAGAAAAGGACAGAACCTTGAATCAAAAGGCTGGTGACGTTCGAAAAAATTGCGCGAGCAAAACCCAGAAGGAAACGAAAAAAGAAGTTAAAAAAAGAAATTAAAATGCAAACCACCGACCAACCCCGAACCCACCTAAAAGGCAGACCTCCGAAGGAAAGGGATCTCGCAGGAATGAGGGACAACTTGAAGACTAGGTCCTGAGTGGATGAAAAAATAGATACTAAACTCATCGAGAGAGGCCGAAATCTTTTACTACATCGATCAGGCTCTTCCTGGATGAATGGATATCTCTAGCTAAATGAGTTATCATCGAAATGGGGGGAGGTTGGAGGTAGGGAAAATCACTTCTGGAGGAGAAGCGAAAAGAGGAATGTCTGGGATCCTAGTTGGGGGAATCATGAAGCCTCCTCCACTGCTGCATCTACGAGGCGGGGGAGAAAAGTCTAGATTGAAAGAGAGGCTTCGATGCCACAAATGCGGTCAACTGAAAAGAGTTTCGTGAGAGAAAAAAGATGTCAAGGACGAGTTCCTAAAGGTCTCCTCGAAAGGAGGGAAAGTCGGCGGGCCAAGACCCCTGAAGAAGTTACCGCCGGCTCGGGGGAAAGGAAAGGATTAGCCGCGCTTAGCAGTCGTCGGGATCAGGTCCTGCTTAAATGGAGAAAGAAAAAGCGAGGGCGTAAAGAGGGAATGGGTTGGTCGCAGAAACCTCAAAAAAAGAAGGGAACATCCTAAAAAGGGGCAGGAAAGAAGTTTTCATCTTCAGTAAAAAAGAGGGAAGACCGAAAAAATGCTCGAACCTAAGCTTAAGAGAGGGCGAGAAAAAAGCGGCGTCTCTGACAGGAATCTCTTCGAGAGGGGCCGACTCAAAAAGAGGGGAGGGGGAGGAAGTTTTGGAGGTTCAAAAACGAAATTCAGAATGGAAGGAGGGAAACCAAAAGGAAGAAACAGAACCAGGGGACTACTGAAAAATGCTTGCCAGTTTGCAATCCTACGTCGCGCGGAGGACAGATCACGCGAAAGAAAAAAAAGGGCGGAAAAAGGGGAGAGCTCGTCGCGGTCGCTAGGGTGTTGAGTTCCTGCGCCAAAAGCTTTTGCAGGAAAAAAAAAGTCTCTTGTGGAAAAAGGTGTTTCCTCAACAACAAAGGGGGAAAAACGCTAGATATAAAAGAGAATCCAGTACCGAGTCGGAAGAAAAAGGAGGCTCATGGTGCGACAGACGAAACAACTGCACCAAAAGGACTCGAAAAGAAGAGAAGGAATGTGAAAAGGTCCTTACAGCAAGGGGGTAAGGGGAGAGGAAAAAAAAAGGGAAACAGCTGGGCACAAAGGGAGGGAACACAGGTGCTTCATCACACATCAAGGAGGAGTTGGTGGAAAGGGGGGGGGGGTCGACTGCAGGGGGGGAAGTGAAGGTGAGATCCTCAACAAAACTTTGAAAGCGTTAAAGAGCTTATGAACACCACCTAAGGAAAAAAGAAAAAAAGGGGAAAAGACGGGAAGAACAGAAGGCTCTTCAGCTTGGTCGTTATGAAGTCGTGAGAAAGTACTTGGTCCTAAAATGACAACTTTGAACCAACTAAAAGGGAACATCCTGGGAAAGGGAGGGTAACTGGCGAGGGATTCAAGGCAAAAAGGGGGGAAAAAAAAAAAGGTTGCATAAGTCGAGAAGGACCTGAGGGACAATTGAGTTGAAGAGGAGGCCCAGCCTTCAGAAAGAGTTACAAGAAAAGTTTAACCGCGCAAGACAAAGGCTTCTAAAAGGGTCCAGCTTCGACAGAGGGGAACGCGCGCAAAGGAAGAAAAGTTAGTGCCTCAAGGCCTGGTGTAAAAAGCCTTGAGCTCGCGAGGGGGAAAAGCGAAAAGCGGGGGGAGCGCAAAACGGGAGAGAAGCCGTCGCGGCGTACTTGGGAGGAGAAAAAAAATAGGCAGAGAAAGTAAAAAAGGAGGAAAGCACAAGTCCCAGAAGCAAAAGGTTCGAAAAGCCGCTGTAGCCATGAATAAAATCCGGGGAACCAAAGAGAGGCTACGCGGCTCCACGCAAAGGAAAGGACCCCTACAGAAGAAAATTTCTTAGGTTCTCTGGTGCAGGGCCAGAAAGGAAAGGAAGGGATTCAGGAAGGGATCTTTTTTCTTTCCCATGATCAGGGGGAAGGATCGGGAGTGGGGGTTTGAAATTTGATTCCCCGTTAAGGCTGAATACTCTGAGGTGGGTGAGCAAAAAAATCCCAGATTCAACGTAAAGTAACAGGGGGGGACCGCAGAATTTTAGGCTAGACAAGAGGAAGGATCAGGGGAGGTGGAAACCGAAAGGGAATTAACACTTGGGAGGAGAACCCCATCCTATGACCATGGGGGGGAAAGGCCGGGGGAGGTTCGGGCCGGGGTCTCATTGATAGTCGGATGACGAAAAAAAGAAAGCGAAAACAAACCTTGAGGCTTAGGGGAGTGCAGGGGGGAGGGGGGGTTAACATCGAACGCTGGACGAAAAACAAGTACGAAGGGAGAGGCGTGGATGCCTCGGAGGAAAGGACGTGCATAAGGGAAAGAAAAGGAGGAAAAAAAAAGCGGAGATGAGAAGGAAAAGTACGACGGGTCGAAAAGAAGAGGACGTGCCGATAAGACCAGAAGGGCGTATGACTTCCTCCTCCCTAAAGCCGCCATTGGCAAGAAACAGATGCGAAAAAAAAGGGGGGGATTAAAAAACTGGCCGCCGTGTGGGGAAAAGGGGGCGAGCTTGAGAAGGAGGCCCCAGCCTGCAAAATGGCCAGTATTAGGGAGCCTTCTAAGCTCAAAGTCAGGAAATGAGATCGGAGACAAAGGGAGGCAAAGGAGGCAAGACAGGGGAGGAGAGAATTGAGGACACGACCGGGGGGCAGCGAAAAAGGCCGGATACGCAGGTAGATAGGGAGGGGGGAGGGGGGAAGTTCAAGAAAAAACAGCCGAGGAATTTCAATAAAAAGGTAAACAAGGAGTTACGGAAAGGACGGGAGCGATAACAGACGAGGAAAGTGAGCGACATCTTCCTACCAAACATTGTCTCTTTCCTGAGGGATTTCGCGCGGGAAGAAAACTTCGAAGCGGGAAGAAGAAGGCATGGGAGCAAATTTAGGACAGTGGAAAATAGCTGTGGAGGTTTCGTCGATGGCGACGAAGGAAGAGGCACGTTAGGGGGCGGGAAAAGGACTCGTCAGAAACACAAAAAAACGGATGGGAGATATATAAGAGGAAGCGCGGAGGGAAAAAAAAGAAAAGAGAAACAGGACATATAAAGTGTCTTTCACCCACGTAGAAAACCGAAAAAAAAAATATAAGAGCCTCTGACGCGCAAAAAGATCAGGCAAGGAAAGCGGGACTGCAAGCCTCAAGGAGGACACGGGAAAGTGCTTTAAGGGGTTCGGAGACAGTAGGAAAAAAAGTCAACGTATAGGTAAAGATTTTACGGAGGCGGGCGCCCAATGTGCAAAAAAACCACAAAAAGCAGAAATATCTCGAACGGCTCGGACCAGGATCAAAAGAACAGAGAGGACAATCGTCAGCGGCTTATGAGCATAAATTTAGAGCGAGAAGGAAAATAGATCGAGAGGACTGTGAAAAAAAAGCATTGTCAAAGAAGCTACGGAAAGCCCTGTCGGGCTTTGGAAGGAAGTGCTCTCCAGAATCTCACCAAGTCCGCGAGAAAAAAAAGACCCAACAGAGAAAAGCCTTCGAAAGGGGGAGGAAGGCTCCGGAGAGGGGGGAGGGGTTCGTTCAAAGGTCAGAAAACTTCTATCTGCTGAAAGAAAGGCTTTCAGTTGAGGGAAGTATAAGAAGGGGTTGTAGGAGTTCAAAAACTGTTTCGAGACCAGGAAAAAGAGTCGCCAGGGAGATGAAAGGAAGAAAGTCTTAAGTGTAGAAAAGGAAAGAGCCAGCCGGAGGGGTTCAAAAAAACAAAAATTCAGGGAAGCCATCAAGGTTGTTCGCTCTCTTGAGCGAAAGGGGAAGGCCCGAAAAGATCAGCGGAAAGGTAAACTGCCGTGAGTGGAACCTGGGCGTGGAAAAAAAACAGAGGCAATCCTTGATTCGTAAACGCCCTTAATTCTCAAGGGAGCGGCAGAAAAAAAAAGAAAAAGGGGAGAACAAAAAATCTGTCGGGGGGGGAGGAAACAGATGGAGACACAGAGAAGAGATTACCTCCCTCAATTAAAAGGGACCACCGAAGAACCTCGAAAAAATCCTTGATGAAAGCAGACCTCTCAAGCTGGAAGAAAGGTCAAGGGCAAAAAAGACGGAGAAGAAACTTAGACAAACTAGACGAGCGCGGCCAAGGTGAGTGGAAAACATCGGTCTGCGAAAAAGGGTGGAAGGGGAAAACGATTCTCTTCAAATGCTGGATATCATCCCTTAAGAAAGTCATGAGGGGGTAAAAAAAGGGGCGGAAAAAATCAAGAGGTCTGAGTCGCAATAAAGGCAAGGGAGCTATAAGTGTTTAAGAAAGTAAAACCGAGACGTGCGTCAGTCTACAGATTAAAAAGATGCTGGAAAATGATCTCTTACGCGTCGGGCCGAAAGGAAACTGCGGCCGGGAAAGCAGTCAAAAAGAGGAAAGTTCTGACGATGGCGGGACAAGCAAGACGGATTACGGCCAAAGAAGAAAAATCTTTCAAAAGGGTCGCCCAAAGGATTCACCTCATCAAGATTAATGTAATTGGAAAAGCCGGGGCTTGAAGGCCTTATCCTGAGAAAGCAATTATCGGAGAAGGGACTCGACAGAAAGGCGAGCTCTTTGGTGACTGGAAAAGATCCAACCCGAAAAAGCACGAGGATTTGACTCCGAGCGTTTGGGGGAAGGAAGAAAATTTGCAGAGGAAAAACAAGATCAAAAAAAGGAGACAAGTAAGAATGGAGTCAAGGGCTGAAAGGAGGGGCTCGGGGTAAAAGGGGGGAGAGAATAGGGTGTGAAGACCCAGTCCAAGAAGGCCCCCTCTGGAAAGAAGGGGGGTGAAGGAAAAAACGACACAGCCTGGCCTCGGGAAAATCAAACAGGGAGAAAGTAGTAAACCGCAGGGTTAGCCGAGGCGCTGGCAAGGGATACGGCGCTTAAGAAATAAACAGAGAAAACATCTGAGAACCGGGCTTTCCGAAAAGGGGAGCGGAACTGACTCGTAAGTCTTAAAAGGGAAACAGTTTTTTGAGGAGAGAACGCAATAGGCAAGAAGTAAGGGAGGGGGAGGAGGAGGTG
>Ga0179593_1530178_pt1 | contig 23266 bp, 24 predicted proteins | sample CZODoug2_1_08_16_FD_185931 | JGI IMG/M metagenome (GOLD analysis project Ga0179593, IMG submission 185931) | Vadose zone soil fungal communities from Angelo Coast Range Reserve, California, USA - CZODoug2_1_08_16fungal (PacBio error correction) | ecosystem: Environmental > Terrestrial > Soil >...
CGTGTACTTGCGGTGACCCCCGGGAAAATAACGCTATCTTACTCGGCCGGTAGGAATCGCGTCTCGGCACCAAAAACGCGGGGAAAATCCCTCGGACAGCATTTTTTCTGAACTGGGGAAACTGGGAGGGGACCGTGAACGGAGGGGGGCTCGGGAGAACGTCTCCATACTCCTTGAGGAAAAATGATCGTTAAGGGGGGACGTTGGGGTTGGACCTGTCCGCATGAATTCTTCACGGAGAAAGAGGAACCAACTGTGGATCAGACATCCCCATCAGGAGGACTAAAAGTGACACAACCGACCATCAAAACGCACTATTTTAAAGGAAATCGATCATGTCCGCGCCGCCGCAAAGGCAGTACCCGCCGCGTGGAAACAAAAAGAGAACGGACGAAAAAAACGGGCGGCTCTACCGCGGGAAAAACTACTGGACGGTCACAACTTCAGAAATCAGCGTGAAGCCGTAGCAGGCCAATGTCCGGAGGGCGAAGTCCAGCAACCTTTTCAGAAAAATCACGGGAGGAGACCGCAAGCAGAAAGGGGAAAAGGGGATACTACGTGGGGTCATGAGCCTCGAAGGGGAGTACTGCTGCGTGACGAAGAGCGGGGTCAGCCGGATGCCTGAAAAGGTAGGGGAAAGCCAGGTTTAAACATAGGCGGGGAAGAGAAGGGAAAGAGGCTACTGCATATCGAAACACTCAAAAGGGAAACCCGGAATGGGGTTTCTCTACGACGCTGGGGACCTGTCGGATCTCTGAGAAATGAGAATCTGCATCAGACCTCGGAAGAGACAAAAAATTCTCCTGCATCTCATATACCCCGTGAAAACAGAAAAAAGCGAAGAGAAGGGACAGTCTTCTCGCCTCACGCGGTGGAAAGGGGGACTGGTGAGAAGATGCTGCAGGGGAAAAGACATCGTCTGATTATAAATCTCCTAATCATCATCCTTTGCGTCCTCCAAACAAAAGAGAATAGCCAATCCAAGCTTTCCCTCTGCGTAGGAAAAGAGGAATTTCGTACCCGGAAACGGGGAGTTAATCCTTATCGTCTTTCACCTCCTCCACGTCTGTAAACTCTCCTCCTCTTCCACTTCCAAAAAAAATCTACCGACGACTTTCAGAAGCGAGGAACGTGGCTGGAGAGGTCGAGCGCGCTTCCTCGCTGAACCGAGATCGAAAAAAAACCGAGATAGAGTGTCTTATCTCTTCGAGGTAAAAGAAGTGACGTCCCGGAACTTCATCGGGGAGATGAGGGGAGGGCATCACGTGGAGGGCGTTAACCAGAGACTCGGCGCCCACGGAGAATTAGTAGGAAAGAAAAACGGGACGAACTATCAGGTGAGTTGAACGTACATCCTATGGGGTGGGGGATTTCTCTGATAGGAAGAACTACAAAAAAAAAAGAAAGGGAAAGTGAAAAACTTGAAGAATTCAAGACTTCTGCGAGCGTTCATCAGTTCATAGAAAAGAGAGGGACTGTCCTGTCCTTCCAACGGAGAGTCGGCAATGCCGTGGGGGGCGCTTAGACGTAGGACGTAAAATAGGTTCGAGGGGGCGCAAGTCGTTCTCCGAGAAGTCTGGCACACTTCCTAGGGGAGGGCAAAGCCGTGAGTCGTCTCTCGGAAAAGGGGAGGGTCAGGCGCGTTTTTCAGGTCTGCGACGGCAGGCGCGGGCCGACAGATCGAAAAGGAGAGAACTCGGCGGCACAGCGGACAGGAGCCGCGTCAAGGAAGGGAAACCGAGGGTCGCTGAAACTGAGGGGGAACTATAGAAAAAGCTCCCATGCATCCTCCAAAGGAGAACTCTGGCAAATCACTTCGGTCGACCTTAAAGAAAGATCCAGTGATTAAGAGAACCGTGGACGCGGCATCGCATGGCGTGAAAGGGTCCAACTGCGCCCTTTGTCGCGGAAAAAGTTCACCGCGAATGGAAAAAAAGACGGGAAAGGTTGGGGAAGCAAAGTCGAAGATACAGAACGTCGACCGCGAAATTAGTACCTCTCGACTTCGAGGGTTCAGGAACCTGCTCGGCTCGACGAAAAACTGGCGAGCGGTCCGGGGTAGGGCTAGAAGCCGAAAACCACCGCTGGGACCTTGGTGTCGGACCTCACGCTCATGTGTCAAAGGTGGGCCTATGCGTCCGCCCAATGCTGGAATTCTAGGGGTAGAGTCAAGTCATAACACGAGCCCAAGAAACGTGAGCCTCTCTCGATACCTTCATGGGTGTAAGAGGTAAAGGAGCTGTCTTCAAGCGAGCGTGACAAAGATCGCGCGCTCGAAAATGAGTCTGTGTGTGAGGTCCGAACAACGGGATGTGCGCCGTCGTAGCATTCGTCAAGTACCGACGGCGGCCGTGAGGGAAACGCACCGCGTCACAAAACTCATCTCTCAGAAAAAACAAGTAGAGGGGGGGGTCCATTCGAGAGGGGGGGTGACGAGTTTGGAATTATATGAAAAGGAAGGCAAGAGTGCACGCTGTGAAGCTACAGCCTACTAGTACAATCGGGGGGTTCACTCGCGAAAGGAGAAGCGACGCCTGGATCAGTAGCGTGTGGAAACCGCGGGCAAAAAAAACGCGAAGAAATGCTTGAAAAAATCCAGGAGCGAAGGCGATGTTACAAGGGCTGGCGTGGTACGCACCATAAAAAAAGTCGGGAAGAAACTTAAGCCGGTAGCGGAGCCTAGAACAATAACTCACATTCAGGGGGTTAAGGTTCTAGGAGGGTGGGAAAAAGGTGACGGGTCGAGTAAGAAAAAGAAAAGAAAAGTGAACATACGATCGCTACCAGAGGGAACACATAAAAGGGTTCAGATCAAGATATCGGCAGAAAAAAAGGAAGCTCGCGACCTAGAGAGAACAAGACGGACCTGTAACAAAAAAAAAAAAAAAAAAAAAAAAAAAAAAAGAAAAAAAACATGTTGGCCCACACACGTGACGTGACCTTAAGCTAATCCATCTCTAAATTACCCCGGCAACAACGAGAGGGCGGCACCACGCGGCCAAAAGGTCTGAAGAGTCCAGTTTAATCTCTTCCTCAACCTAGGCGACCGTGTTAGTCGACAAAACGAGTAATTCTCGCGTCCTGGGAGACTAAGAGGACGCTCCCCCCGCAGTTCCGCGACGAGAGGGAAAGAGAGTAAAAATTTCCCGCGGTTGCCTCACAGCGGGACCTCGATAGTGGTAGTCGGCAGCACGGCAACCACAGCCTGCTGCCGAAAAAAACCAGCGCAAATGGAAATGCTCAAGACAAGGCAGTAGGGGAAGCCGGTGAATCTTCGCGTTAACGGCCGACAACCTGAGCCTGAAACCAGTTCAACAGGCGAAGGCCGCAAAAAACGTCCGCTATGCTGTGTGGGTAGAGATGCAGAAGGAGTCGATTAAGTCTATGAACGAGAAGGAGAACTTCTGAAAAGGGCTCGGCCGAGAAAAGATTAGGCTGTCCACACCGCTCCCTCTCGGAAATGTCTTTGAAGGGGGCACCGAACGCTCAGACAGGAACCTTTTTGCGGACAAAGAGAGAGACGGTGGAGAACCTGTTTTAAGGTACGGGAAACAACGCAGCCGCGGGAAGGGTGATCACTCATCCGATCGCTGAAAGACTATCCGCCTCTATAAAATCTGGGAGAACGAAAAGAGGGGAAAGGGACGCGCAGAGAGCAAGGAGAACGCAGAGGGGGCCAGCGGACGTATGGGCGGAGCATGGACGCTCAGCGGTCGCAGTGCCGGGATGGGAACCTTGCCTGTCGGCAATAAGAAGGAACTTCACTAAAGGGAGGGGATCACAATGCAGCACGGACGAAGGGTGACAACTACTGGTTCTGGTCTTCAGGCGCTTAAAAACAGGAACTCCCATTTTAGGATGAGTCCATGTACAGTCACGGCGACGAGCCGGGAGTGACACGGCTCTCTTCTCGCAACGACCCTGAAGGCTCAGAATATGATAGGGCGAGCTCGAGCGGGGAGCCATCGAAAAGCTGGCGTGCGCGAAGAAAGTCAGGCGGTCTGCCTTCCCGGCGAACCTTCTAAACTGGAGGATGTCTAGGCGCGACGACGGCAAGAAGACGGTCTAGAGAAGACTGGAACGGAGCCATTAGTGCTATACGACCCGCTTACGAGCTAAAACGCTGGTTCAACTGCTCTTCGAAGGCGCAATAAGGCTCTGCAAGTGCCGAGCAAGAAATGGCTCCTTAAAACGATTAACCCATGCGACACCGCAGGCTCTCGACTCGTGGAACTGGAGAAAGGTCCTCGCCCAGCTGGGAAGGCCATAGGGCGTCTGGCCCGCCGCGAAGGGAAACCTAGGGGAGGGAGGCTGGGTAAAGGGAACGATAAACACTCCGGCCCACGCGCTACTAGAGCGGTCTGTTAGGACGTACCGCGGCGGAGTGGAAGAAAAAAAGAAATAGTCGAGGGCTGGGAGACGGGGCGAGACGTATCCTGGAAGGTCAGCCACTCGCAAAGTGGTAGCCTCGGAGCTGGAGTCAAACGTTAGCGTCCGTGTAGGGCTTGCCCGATGGTGATTGCTCACTGCTTACTACGCCAAGGGTCTTAAGGGGGAAAAAAAAGTGCCTGACGGGACGACGAAGGACGCCGGCAAAAACCGTCCCGACGACGGATCAAAGAGCGACCTCACGGTCGACGAATCAGCTGGGAACAAGCTGCATTGAATTCGTGTACAAATACTGTTGACGAAGCTAAGGGAGGACAATCCAGTCCCGATCTTCGGATGTCTCGGAACAGGGAAACCAGGATGCAGTACACGGATCTATAACACAGGGTCGTAAATAAAGTGAAGAAGAAGCAAAATACGGCGTGACCAAGAGAATTCCCTGTTTCTACATACCGACATCGAGCTTGCCAGTAGGCCAGGAGAAACCGTACCCTCCTTGAAACGAGAATTCAAAACAAGGGGAGGATTTGGGAACGGGGAAGGGCCGCACTATCGGTCGATCGCGACGTTTCAGAACCTTACTGCCACCGATCGTTGCGGTGGGGGGCGATGCGGACCTTCAGGCCTTCGTCGTCACGAGCAATCAGCAACGTTGGGAATCTTGAGACGCTCAAGAAAATCGCAAACAGGCGGCTCAAAATGGTCGACAGCTCCCAAAACGCACTGAGCAAAGACGTGGCGCCGCATGCCGTCTCAAGACAGAGAGGAAGCCAGTATCGAGCGAGTCCAGCAGGGAATTCGACTACGAAAGCGTGGAAAGAGGGGCCGACGGATCGTGGAGTAAGATCCACTCGTAGACCCCAAGCCATTTAAAGAGGTGCGGCCGTGTGCAAACCTTGGCTAAACGTACATCCAGAATTCTACCCCAAGACTGCGCGTGTTTATCCAACCTCAGGGGAAAAGGAGAAGATCATTATCGCGCGCGGCAGTCGAGAAGGGAGCTGGGCAGCCGCGGATGGCCCTCGATGAAGAAGGTTACCAACGTTTACGGTTAACTGTACTCGAAAAAAACCAAGAAAGTTAGAAGTAAGCTATCCGGCTGGGACGAACCTTAGCGCGCCGGGTCTGCTCGAAAACAGCGCTGCGGCGCGAGAGGACTCTGGGTATGCGCAGCATAATGCAAAAAATTCGAAGTAAAAGGCGGCCGAGCCGCTGCTCGCCTCAGAGGCGAGGCTTCCTCGTGAGCGGTTGACTGGCTAGCACGGCAGGCAAAACGGGCGGCTCTCGTATCGTAGGAAATAAGAGAAAAAAGCTTAAACGGCCAAGCTCGCCGTCCAACCCCCAGGAGTGGTAGGTCCACGAAATTCACGCGGAGAAGAAACTCCCAGCAAGAGTGCGAGTGCACCGCCCCATTCCCGCAAAAAATGAGGGACCAAGTCCGCGAAAGTCTCCACCAAAGGGAGGGCAGTGGCGAGACTTAAGACAGGAAGTCTCTTCGCTGCAGCAAACTCTGAACTCCTCAGGCAGCAAGGGGAAAAAACAGGGGGAAATATATGCGGGGATCCGAGAAAATGTCAGAGCGGTGGGGCGACCTGAGGGGAGGCGTTGATCACTCGAAGTGGAAAGGGAGAGTTGAAGGTACCAGGGAAAGTCATAAAACAAAGGGTACCTAGACGGACGGTCGAGGGTGGAGGAAGGGGGGAAATCTGATACTGCTTATCTCGGTCTCGTATCTGGGAAAAGGCAGCCACGGTCAGGGCCGGGTCCAGAACCTCAAGAAAGGAATCGCTGAGAAAGAGATCTCGGGCAGGAAGGATCTAATAATGCAGATCTGTGCCTAACCACTGAAAAAAGCTGAGAACGTGGGCGAACTAAGACGGTAAACTGCCGACCATAGGTGGAGAATGGGAATCGCCGTCGGGAGATCATTAGACCCAGAAACCAGAGATAGGGTGGGACCCAAGAGGAGGGATTCGCGGCGTAAATTTGAAGGGGCAAAGAAAAACTAAGGGAGGCTCTGGGACACCCTACTAATCGATCTACCGAGGCGATCAACGGGGAGGACCCCAAGGCCAGAGAAAAAGCGGCGTCATCCGCGCGGCGGGGGGTACTATACGAAGCCCAAACGAAGGTCTACGAATGCCCCGTATCAGGAGGTGTGCGCGTTGAGGAAAATTCAAGGTCTGCAACGGGGAGCCTGTCTTGGACACGGTTGCGTTCTCATCGCGGGGGCAGGGTTGGTTGAAAAGAAATGATGTCGAAGACTGTATTCAGGGGGGGGTGGATCGTCGGAGGGAGAGGACTAGGGGCAAACTAAACCTGGGGGGGGGCGCAAGAAAAGACTTCGACCCGGTGTGATCCGGACGCGCCGACATCTTCGCAACGAAGATAAAAAAAAATCTTAGCTAGCAAAAAAGCTTTTAGCGAAACTAGAGGAACTGCATGTGTCTCTTAGTAGAGAGGAGATACCAGGGAAAAAAGAACGTGTGGTGAGATGACCTTCCACGGAGTGCGTTGGGGCGTACGAAGGCTGCGCACCTTACCGGGAGGAGATTGACATTCAAGGGAGGTGTGAGGCGTCGAAGAGCCGCAAGAAAGAGGGCTCGGAAGGGGGAAAGACCTTGTGAATCTCATACTGCGAGCGGGACGCGCAGGAGTGTGGCACGCTCACAGGAAGATCAAACGTCGTCGGTGTGCTTACTGCACGAGGAAGGGAAACAGGACGTCTTCAAAGCCCTGGTTAGGCACAGCGAATAAAGGGAAGGTGACGTGGTGTCTCCAAGGCAAAAATCAGGAAAAAACCGAAAAAAGACAACAAACGGAGAGGAGGAAAAGAAGATCAGGGAGGGGGGAGTTACGCGGTTTGATGGCACATTTCCCTTCGGAAAGACAGGGTGGATCAAGAGTGGACAGGAAAAAGGGGTTTCACGGCGGCGAGAGCACCACGACTACCACGCTCCGGAGGGCGTGGGGAAAACGCTCTGAGCTGGCCCGTCAAGAGTCCAAGCTGAACGGTAAAAAGGCATTCTCGACGGAAGAAAGTTGAACCGGTCGTGTGCCGGGCACCATAAAGAGCTAAAAAAATCCGGTAAGTTCAAGAAAAATTCGTCAAGCAAAAATCTCACACAGTGCGGGGTCATCGACCACAAGAACGCGTTGAAGGTTAGCGAGGAGGAGAGACGAAAAAAAGGAATCTCCTCGCTACCATTGCATGTACCCTTAAAAAAAAGAGAGTCTCTAGAAGCAAAAAACGGCGACGCTAAAAGTAACTGAACGAACACCGAGGGTAGAAGGAGGAGGGCCCACCGGGTACTCCGACTAAGGAAAACAGAGAACACTACCCCTGCTCCGCTAACAAAGCGAAGGGAGGACCCAAACCACCAAAAGACACGGCGGTCAGTATTGGTGAATATCGGACTAACACTATTTCTACGTCTGAAGTCTACACACTCACAAATGAATGGAGGGGCCTGTGGCAGCCGGTTTTAGCGGGAGCATCGTCCGAGGCCCAACGGCCTCAGCGACGGAGCCTGAATAGGGATCATCAAATTCGTCCGGCGCGGTGGCCAAGAGGCTCGGCATCGTCGCGGTGGGAAGGAGGGACCCCGGCCAAACGCGTCCGCGCAACGCTCCGCCAGACAAGCGACCCAATGGTCTCCGAAAAGAAAACCGGGAAGCCTCTGCAGTGAAAGGGGTTCCGGTGCGGCGCAGAGCAAGCAAGGGATTTACCGGGTCTACGGGAGAGAGTCTCAACGCTAGTCCCTTCGGAAGCTAGTGAGCTGGGAAGTCATAGATCCCCTGTCAGAGCGATTGGGAGGGAATCTGTGATTCTTGTTTCGCTTTTCTGAAGGGTGTAGCGAGAACGGCCAAACTTGGACAGAACCTTCTCTACTTCAGCAGAAAACGCCGGGAGGCAAAAGTGACAGTCAAAAAGAAGTCCCGTACCTGGTTCAGCTGCAAGCAGATGAAAGGCTCAGAGGACCCTGAAGCGCAGCCGTAGAACGAAGGGTTGAAGAGATCAAAGCGGAGTAACGGCGCTGACAGAAGACAGAGGATCAAGAGAAGTCAGCATGCCGGTCCCTGCTCGATCTGGAGAGGAGGAGGGAACGAGACTCATCACGGGCCGGCGAGAAAGTAAGGGAAAATTCTCTTTTGGGCGCGCAGATGGAAGAATAAGAGTTGCATCGATCTGTTTGGCCATGGAAAGGGAGGTAGGTCCAGACGAGCCATATCAAGGCGCGTTCTCGCAATGGAACAGAGCGTGTACTCTGGCAGGAGTACGTTTTCAAATTAGTGGAGGGGATGGCTCGGCGCCTGTATATAAGACCGTAAGAAAAGGGGTTCGCTGGATCGGGCGCTATCCGTTCTCGCGCACGAAGGGAGTACATCCTGAAAAGCAATCGATCTAAAATAGCATCTTACCAATGTCCTCAGGGAGAGAAAGGAAGTTCGTCGCCTTCGTTGGCTAAGAAAATCAAAGGCGGAGGACTAAAACGCAGCGCGTCTCTGAGAGCTAGAAGATCCTAATAGCAGTCCTAAAATTGATAAAAGTGAAGACCGTGAGCGTGGTTCTCGACAAAAAGAAATTAAAAAAAATAAAGCGCGTTCACGTCTTCGAAGGGAAGAAGACGTAGGAATCGTTTCAAAAAGCCAAGAAGAGAGAACCAGAAAGAGAAAAACCCGTGGATCCACCGGGAAGTCCTGGGAGGAAACCTCGAGAAGGAGATGAGGCGATTGTTCGGGAAGACGGAAAAAGGGGAAGGGTAAGTGCCACGTAAGACCTGCGCTGTTATTTAGTTCTAAAAGGTGAGGGGAGCGGTTGGTACAAAAAGTTGAAAACCTCTATCTCGCGCGTTCGTACGCTCTGGGAAAATTAGTACAAAAGGTTTACTCGAAGGAAGGAGAAAGCGGCTCGTGCGAGACGATCGCGGAAGGGCACCGCTTTGAATGGGTGGGGCACCGGGGAAGGATGGAGTAAAGGAAAAACCTTAAACTGACTTACAAAAAGGTAAAGTATGTGGTTAGCCATAAGGCTAGTTCACTCAAGGTCCAGGGAAAAATCTCACCCACGAAGATCAAGGCCGGGAAGCCCCGTAGAGAAGGCACGAACCCAAAGTATACCAAGCCCTACCTGAAATTAGACTAAAAAAGAAGTTAAGACCTGATGACGGCGGGAAGCTCTTGAAAACGGGTTGAAGGGCGGAGATTCATACTACAACGCCAGACGTGTATGTTCGGGCAAAAGTCACGTATAACAAGGTACACACGCAAGACACTGGGGAGCAAAAAGGAAAGGAATGAAAAGAGTGAGCCTTGTACGCAAAGGGACTAAAAAAGCGAATAAACGAAGTCTCCTTCTTGTCAGGGGGGGAAAAAGACCGGAGAGACAAAAAAACCTGCCGCCTGTCAAAAGAGAAATTAAAGGGAGATCAGTAACTTACATGACAAGGGTGTCTCCGACGTGAGGGCTCGCGTCCTTCCAAGTGTTGGACTGGGAAAAAGTGCTTCTTCGCAGGGGGAGCGGGGAAGGTGGGGTTTGCCATAAAACTTTGGGAAAAAAGGGCGGAAACGACCATCACCAACATGTGTCTCGAAGGTCGAAAGAAACTGCGCAAACTGTGAAGCCCAGCTCCGAGAAGAACACAGGCATTTGGCGACAAATCCTCGAGCGGAATCTCACGACGCGGGCCGAATGCAAGGGGAGACGCAGGATGGCCGATCCCGCCTCTGGGAAAAATCGCGACGCAGTCAACCGCTAAAGGTAGCACGCTTGTGCCTCCTACGAGGTCCCTGGGTCACAAAAAAAGAGGACAAAAGCTGACCCGTACAATCCTCATTTGAGAAGACATCATAAAGATGCCTGGGCGGGGATAGATCTTCTCATCTAAACGGCCATGTTCGCAGGACAGTTTCTGGGGACACCCGGGGGACGTACTTCTGTTCTTGCTAGGCCAAAATGCCAGCGCGGCGGCCGTAAGCGCCCATACATACCTAAAGGGTCAGTAGTAGAAAAAGGTGAAAGGGGAGGTTGGGACGTCTTCGGGGAAAAGGAGAGGGGAAATTCCAGAAGGCGATGCGAACCGGATCCACTTGCGTGCTGTCAAGAACTTCGCGAATCTGTGCGTACGACAAAGGGCGGGGAAAGGCAGTCAGGGAAGGCGCGACGAAGCAATGGACGCACGTCTTGCGTCGGACATCGGCTTTCAACGTCTAGACGGAAATAGGGGAGAAGAATCTGGGTTAAAGGGGGATTACTCTGCGCGCGCTCATATGCTGAGAACAGGTATGAAGCGTTAACTTGGGCGATTCCGCGAGGCACTCGGCGAGCTTGGGAACGATTGGCACGCCATAATCAAATCTCGAGCGCTGAGCAGACATCAATATTAGAGTGACCCGCGCCGTCATCCTACTAAACAATCTGTCCCAAACAAGGGCAATTCTAAGGAGGGGGGGGGACGTCCCGCAGGGTTTACATCCGTCAAGGAAGTAAAACCCAAGCCCATAAAGGACATCATAGTCCTCCTCGTCCGCGGCTCTTCTCCAAAAAAAAAACGAAAAAACGAAAGGCATTAGTCTGGGTCCGAAACTCACGCTGTCGTATCCTCTGGCGAGGGGGACCTAGCCTCGGAAAACTCTAAATCCCATCTGGGCCCGCAAGGAGATAATCTCGTTCGCAGTGCTGTACTTCTAGGCGGAGCGAGTTGAAGGCACAGGGTATCTCTCTTGACTAGTAGTCTGGCTGTAGAAGCACTTCTAGGTACCTGAGAACTACTTTTGCTTGGTCGGCAAAATGAGACGGAGAAAGGAACATTCAATTTGAATTGGAAAGTTGATCCTCTACCTGTGGGAATATAGAGTGATGACATAGGAAAGGAACGGAGCATAGAAAAGAGGAAGACGTAATGCTTTTTGCTAACAAATGTACATTAGTGTCTCTTCCTGTAAACGAATCGTTGCTGAGGTTCGCACATAAAAGCAAACGCCGCCTTCTAAAAGGACCTCTATTCCTTAATGCTTCATCGTCCTCTGGGAGATGGCCTTCACCTCACCACCCTCGCGCGTCGCGACAGAATCCTGGGAAGGTCTTAAGAGGAACGTGCGGGAACATCGAGTCCTCAGTCGCATCACAACCCACACCCCCAGTTATCGAAGGAGCACGGCTATGGTGGGGGTCCGGCAAATGGCACGCCGGGGGGGGGGGGGGGGAGGGAGGGGTGAGGGTGCTGTGATAGGGGGGGGGGGGGGGGGGTGAGGGGGGGGGGGGGGGGGGGGGGGCCGGTAGCGGACGTGGGATCTCCTCTGCGGTCGGTTATTATTCGTGTTTGACCTGACATGGGTTCTGTTGTGCCCTGGTACGTTTTGCCCCGTGGGGACACCGGTTACCCGTGTGGGCGCGCGCGTGGGGGGCTTGGTTTGCGAGCATGGTGTGAGTGGGCTGTGTGATGGAGAGGCCCCCCTGTGTCTATGCGCCCGTAGTCAAAACCTCACCAGTTGGACCCATAGAACAGGGGCGGGTGTGGTTAGTATAAGTGGTAGACAGTGACCGGAAGATGGAAGGGTGTGATATTTAGTCGGGAGTGCGGATGGGGTTGAGGGTCGGAGTTGTGAGGGAAGAAAGTGGGGAGAGAGCTCTCTCTTGATTTGCTTATCTACTACTGGGTGCTTCTCTCTACCCCCTTTCCCTCGGGTGTGCTTGGGATAAGTTGCGTGGGGGTCCTACGGGGGTAAAGAACCGAGGTGGGGTTGGCGAAATTTTGGGGCTTATGCAAACAGTGCTCAAGAGAGGGGATGTGGCGTCTCCGGAGCGAAGTAGTGCAAGGAGTCCCAGTCCAACTGTTGGGAAAGGCCTGACGAAAGAACTCTTAAGGTCGCGGGCGCTGGCGCGGGGTCCATAAGGGGCGCTGTACGAGAAGGAAGACAAACCCGATCGAAGGGGACGAATCTGGGGCTTCCACCAACAGTAAAGAACAAAAGCTAGAAGCCTTCTGTCGCGGGGATTGTGAAAAAAAAAGCCCGAATGGCAAAAAAAGACGGGACACCGAAAAGCGAATGCGACTCGGACCAGATAAAAGGGGGTCAGGTACGACGTTCACTTAAACAAAGGGAGTAGAGACACCTGGAGAGTCGGCCCCACTCGAGACGTGACTCGCGAGCCCTTAGTGTCGCCGCGGAACTGTGATCAGGGAGCGCTGAATGGCGATCTAAAGGGAAAAAGTAGGCACCGTCCACCGTTGGTGAAAGAAGCTATGAAAGGAAGGAAGAAAAAAAGCGGTGTTCTCAAGTACTCGCGCGCAGGAGAGGGGAAGAAGGATATACATAACCTCTCGTGGTCTCCAAAAGGGTCAGTAGCGATCGTCCCTGTAGACTTACTCGGGGGAGAATCTGGTACTACTAACGAGGATAAGAAAAGGGAGGTAACTTGTTTTCGATTAACCAGAAAGAGAGGTGAGGGGAGCTTTGGTTAAAAGCGAACAACTTACCGGTCCAATAGGGAATTCGACGAGGGGGAGTGTGGAAGAGAAAAGAGGAAAGAAGGCAGGCCTTCTTGAAAATACCTCGGAAAAGTAAAAAGTCGGGGGACTTTCTCACAGGGTCCGTCGCGAAGCTAAAAAAAAAGGTGCGTTTGCCAAAAAAAAGACTGAGTCGTCGGGTGTCTTCAAAAGACAAGCCCCAGTGAACGGGGAGGCCGTCGTCGTGCAGGTCGATGGCAAATGCCTAATGAAATGAAAGGGGGGGAAAAGGTTGAGCAAGAACCGCGTCAAACAAGAAGCGTCCTTCTAGAGAACTGCATAAAAAAAAAACGTAGGGTAAATAGGAAGAGGATGATGGTTTAAAAACGTTAAAAAGAGGACACAAAAACGTCACTGCCAAGCCTCGGGAGTCAACTAGACTTGGAGAAAAGGAGAACCTCAGTTGGTTTCACGGCGAGTGTGGGGCTAAAATAAAAAATACTACCGCAGCGCGCGGGAGCGTTTTCGGGAAAAACGAATGGCGTCTCCCTCCTGCGACGGAAAGCTGGAGCATGCAGTTAACTACTCAAAGGAGCTCGTGTTCGACGGTTCCCTCAAAGTACTTCCAGCCACCCTGGGGGAGGGAGGACGATTACGCCCAAGCTCAAGACACAAGGCAGGGTAGGCATCGACAACCCTTGGGAAGCGCGGGTTAAGAGGTTACAAAAAGTACGACGAGAGTATAATCGAACAAGGACGACTCTAAAAATTTTCATGGAGACGAAGTCAGGTTAGAAAAGATCAAGAAAGAGGCGGCAGACTCGCGCCTAAAACTTAACAAACAAAACGGGTAAAAGGGGGGACGTCTTTCCCAAAAAAGTGGACCGTGCCGACGTAGCGAGAGCCATCGCTATGAGCCCCAGTTCTGACCCAAAGGAAGGAAACAGAAAGAAACCAAGCGCGGAAAAACAAGACTGATAACGAACCTTCGGACAGGTGAAAAACTTTGAAGAGAGGGAGAACTTGTAATTTCGACACGCGCAACAAGAGAGTCTTCTCCAGCAAAAGTAAGGCGTCGTCCCTCCCAAAAGGCATCTATCTCCCTGCAGAGGTCTGGGAAAGGGGACTAAGAGCATCGGCCTCACCGTAGAGAGAGGAAATTCTGCCGTCACGAAGGAACGCCAGGGCCGGCGGGGGGACTCCACACAATACCCAGCTGCTCGGCGAACCAGAACGGCGGTCCCACTATCATCAGAAGGTTCCCTGGGGAGGAAAATAGAAACGAAGATGTTAGGCACGTCAGCAAGTTCTCCTCAAAAAAACCTCCTAAGGATTCCTCGTTTAGCGGTGAGGTAGGAAAGGAATCCTCTTCAGTCGGGTTCTAGTTAAGGAGGAACGAGGGGATTCGAATGCGGCGTGGACGTCCTGTAATCGGGGAAACCAAAGGGGGGAAGGGAAGTTCACCTCTCTTAAGCATATAAAAAGGGAAAAGGCCTGGGGAAGGTACTGTGTCAAAACCACAGTAGCGCTACTCAGTTGTAACCAAAGGGGGCCTATCAAAAAAAGTTCGAGAATGTTTTCCTTTGACGAGAACTAGGCACGAAGTGAGGGGAACGAGACGCCGCGTACTCAGCGTGCTTGAAACAAGAAAAGTAAGGAGATACGGACGTGGAATCTTCGAGGGGGCTCTTTTCAGGAAGCAAGAGGCGACATCAGAGAGCGCCGCGCCTGACTGTCTTTCTGAGTCTCTCTATATTAGAGAACAGCAGGACCTCTGTAAGATTTTAGCTGTCATCGAGGAATGGAGAGGTTACTACTATTAAATCCACGGGGTTTGTCTTTCAACCTTTCATGAATGAAAAAATCGAAATAGCTTTGGACGACTAGGGGGAGATGGCGGGGGGGGTCTTTGTTACCGAACGAAGGGAATGCTTCTATACGGACGCAATTGAAGATGTGGGGGAGGAAAGGCGATCTTGTCCGTCGTCAAACAAGGAGGAGCAGTCTAAAAGAAGGGAAAAGGGGGGCGACTGCAATAATTCTCATAATTCTATCGCGAGGAGGAAAGGAATTCGCCTGAGGGCGGGGGGAAGGGGACCGACCTTAGGGCGGCGCTAAATGGCCCTTCTTCCAGCCAAATGACGTGGGAGTCGCTCCTCGCGGATAGACTGAGAGGTCTTAAAAACTCGCTTACGGGGGCCCGGAGCATGACGGGTGCTCCATAAGAAGAGGGAAAAAGGTATACTTCCACAAAACAGCCGTGGAAAAAAACGCTTCAGGAAGAAAGGGGAACCGTCTGCCGCTGGAAGTGCTCGGCCGGTCGCCAGGTAGCAATATGGCACCTGAAACACGAGTACGAACAGGGAATCCCACACGGCCAGTCAGCGCTTACAAAAAAACTAAGAAGGAGGAACTCGCCCATTCTGGAGCTTCGCCTAAAAAAGGTCAGGAGGCCGGTCTGCGTATTACCCAGGGAGATAGGATCTGGGGGGGGAAAGTAAGCGTCGGTCCCACTCCTAAACTGAAAAAGAACAGCGGACTTTGATTTACCTAAGGCTTGGGGGACTCGAGGAAGACACGCTCTCCAGAAAAGAGGCTAGAAAGATCGGAGGAAGTCACTCGCCACGCTGTATGGGGTGTGATCTCGCTGTAGGAAACTGTTGGGACTCCGGGTTCAACCTGACATGGCACGATAAAGAGAAAAAAAAACGGGGGGGGGATTAAATTTCGTTACGACGCAAAAAAACCTAGGGGCAGGGAGGCCGCTCAACCCCAAAACCCAAAGGGGGAACAGGCGCGCATCCGGATCGTCCGGCAGGGTCACTTACCTCCCATTAGCACGACGTTCACAAATTACAAGAAAACAGCTTAACAAGGTCCCTACCCTGCTGAACGGTAAGTATGGGGGGAAAAGGTAGGGGGTGACGTGGGGGCAGATCGCGTCAATCTACGCCTTCTGAAACTTACGGCACGGAAAATGGAAGAGAGTGCACTCAGTAAAAAAACAGACAACAGGTGCGGAAAGAGAGGATGGTACTGCGTTACAACAACGGGGGCCTAAGGAAAAGACTGGTTCTCAGAAGCACGCGGATATGGACGGTGAAAAGTCTTCAAGCGAGGAACAACCGTTCCTCCTTGCGCAGGATTCGCGTCAGGAAAGGAGGGGGTTCGAGGGAGGTAATCACTTAGGGGGAGAGTTAATGAAGGCAGGCTATCCTGGATCACTTGGATCGTAGGGGGGGAAGGTGGTTTACGATGCCGAATGTGAATTCCATCGGAGACATCACCAAAAAGGGGGGGGGTGAACTGAAGGTCAGCCTCCCGCGGGAGAGGACCGTTACGTCCAGCTCAAGTCTGAAAAGAAACGCGTGGCGTCAAAAGGAAGCTATACGTCCTCGACAACGGGAGAGCTTCGCAGAGGTACGCGAAGAAAAACATAAAGTACATCTACTACTAACAGCACGAGCATACCCCGAGTTGGGAGATGGGTCTTAAAATCAAAAAAAAAAAAAAAATCAAAGACCCGAATCGGCCTATCATGTCCTACTGGCCTTCCCATCAAATCTAAAGAGAATGCAGCGCAGTCGTCGCCGCTGTCCGCAGCCAGGTGGGAAGCGGGTTGGAAAGGGTGGAACCTGAAAAAAAATCTCAAGGCGGCCGTGAATCTAGGGAACATGCTGGCTCTAATGTCAACCTTGACGCAGGGTGGCGCTGGGGAAAGTCGAAAAGTTCGATCGTAGAGCACCCAGCAGTTAGCGCCCGGGAAAGAAAACCCGGCAAAAACCCAAAGGAAAGGAATTGACCATTTAAAAGGAGGATCGGCGACCTAAAAGAACTCGGCTTCTCTAGCTTGGTCCCAAAATAAAAGAAGGCGCCGGCCTGCCTCTCTGCAATACTTCTTTCACTGAAAAACGGGATAGCAGGTCTCGCCCTCCTGTGAGACGAAAGAGACACTCTAGTGTCAAAAAGTACCTCCTCGCTAAGATTCTGAAAATCCGAAGTTGCGTGTAACGTCGACACCCTAAAGTCAAAAGTGCAAGGGACCAAAGCTGATGCCAATGCCTTCTACAGGGGATCGACCGCCACCATTCAAGGACGAAGACGTTCGGGGGGAAAAAAAAACCCCGGAACAGAAGCTCCCCTCCTCTAGAAACCTCCCCGGGCGCCAGCCCCACGAATCATCGGTAATACGCTCACGCGGCGCTGCTCTCTCTAGTTTCGCCCAGTATTCAAGAGGGATCACCAGGATCGCAGAAAACGCTATCTTACCCGCTGGGAAATATTGCTGAGAAAGCTCGGACGTTTCAGGGAAAGTCCAAGGAGCGCGGGGGAAAAGTGCTAGCATTGGGAGAACCAAAAAAAAAAATAACAATTAGGATGGACCGGGTACCGACCGGGAGGAAAAAAAAGTTTGGGGCGACTTGACCGGGAGACGTACGGAAAAGTCGTGGCGGTGCTATGGCAGTACGAATCTTCTCCACGTCTGAAGAACGATGCAAAGAGAGTGCCCTTCAGGAAGAGAACGGGGAGGGAACGCAAGCTTCATCTCCGAGGAGGAAGTCTTGAGAAAAAAAGAAAAAACACTGATGCAGATTAAAGATTATAGGTTTTCTCCTAGGAAGGTAGAATTTGCCAGCTTTTTTGCGCTACTTAGGACGACCGCGACGGGAGGGAGCCAAAGCTGCAAAACTAATTAAGTCTCCTGGGCGGGCAAGTAAAGGGGGGTCTAGGACGAGAGTTGGAGGACTCAAGCGCTCTCGTAAAGATATGCCGGCCGACTAAACCAGTAGCATCACAGACCTCATGCTTCTTCCACCCGGCACCTGGGAGTCAGCGACGTATTATAAGTCGATAAATGAGGGGAGCGGAACGAATTTCAAGAAAACTCTTGTCCCCCTATAAGGGCAACAAAATACTCGATAGGGAGAAGCAGTGCGCGTTTCTGACCTCTCCAGACGAAAAAAGAGGACAATTACGAAATCCTTCTATATTGTCGAACTTGCAGGTTGCCGAGGAGAGGTTCGGAAGGGAAAGGGGGGGGTCAGTTCTCAGTGTACCCGCAAGCGTCCACTATTGTTTAAAAGAAGGTCGATTGTAGAGAGGAAGACGGGGGTTGGCGAAATTGTGGAAATAAACGTCGCGAAACTAACCGATAGCAGGAAAGAGACGATTTCTCAAGGGAGGAAATGGGGAGTGGGAACTGAATGTGATTACTAGAGGAAGAGGAAATAAATCCAAAGGGCACAGATTAGTGTCGGAGAAACCTTGACCGTGTCATGAGGGTGGTGCGAAAGGGAAAAGACCTAAAAGTTAAAGGGGAGGGCACGTGGACTTGGAAGGGGGGAAAGGATGGCGTTGCTGCTCCACAAAATCCGCAAGAAAGGGGTAAAACAAAACCTGAGGGGACGGAGAAAGAATTGCCGGGCGACGGCGTCGGCGTTGCCAAACCCACAGGAAAGGGAGGAGGGGACTGGAGTTCGAACGGAAAGGGTGACCATCGCCTTCGCCAAAAAGGGGGAATTCGTGACAAGGAGGGACGTGAACGAAATTTCATCGGGGACCAACCAGGAAGGAAAAAAACTCGAAGGGGAACTAAAAAAACGTATTAGGGGAATTAAACGAGGGGATTGGGAGCTGGGGTGTGGGGACCTTAGATACTTGAAGCATTCCGGCAACCTGTTCAATGCTTGGGGGGAAGGAAACCAAAGGGGCAAGGCTTTCTTGCTAAAGACCTACGACCGAAGGGCTTGATTGGGAAAAGGAGAGAAGCACCAAAAAAAGAAATTAAACTCCCATGACAAGTCTCGGCGATTTCAAGAGGCTGGGAAGTTGAAAAGAAAAAAAAAAACCTATCGTCGCCTTCCAGCACGTGAATAAGTCGAAAAAGGCGTTCACCAGAACAAGAGAACATCAAGGTCGAAAAAAACGGTCCGCGCGGGGGGAAATTCTCGTGAAGAATGCACTGAACGTTTCTCTAACGTTCCAAAAAAGAAAAAAAGGTGCATGACGAGACCTACGACAGGAGCGCGGGAAGTTCGAGAAATAGAGGAAAACCGGGAATCCCACCAGAAGAAAGGGAAGATAGACCATGTGATCCCCCCACCCGAACGGGAACGACCTCGTGTATCTCGCCAGGCAGCGAAGGGACACATGGCGAACCTAGGAGGCAACGGAAAGGGCCAAAATAGTCAGACCACCTCTCCCCCGCCTGTCGTTCTAAATCTCAGTTCACTAGGAGAGGGGCGACGTTAGCGACAACGCTAAAAAAGGATAGGGAAGCGTCCAGAAAGTGGGCCGTTCTGATTGTGCAAGCGCCTGTAGAGAAAAACGAAAGACAATGAGAACATCAGAGGAACGCGAAACCCGATGGACATCCGATCTGGGGAAGAATTTTCGAGGGCCTTCAGCGTCATGACTTCAGCCAAATCAAAAAGGGGAAAACGAGGCCCGTCAAAACACGCCCGCCACTATCCCGTCTTGTCCAATAAGGGAGGATGTGGGAAAAAAGTCTCGGAGACTACAGAGAACCTTATAGATTTTCACTTTTGAAGATCCTAAAAAACAGACGGATCAGTAAAATTCCTCTATTCGAACTTGTGAAGGAGGGAACCCACAACCCAACTGATCATAGCTAGAAAGGGGACGGAAAGAGGGATCGAAGGGCGGCGTCGGGGGAGGTTCGAGGGGAAGGGAAAAAAGGGGTAGGTTCAACCGAGCGGTCTCAGAACAGGCAAGCGGAGACGGTCTTAAGTAACCTGAAAAAAACGTAAGACGTCGAACTGTTCGAGGGGAAGAAAGAAAAAATTTGCCGGCTGGGGGGTCCCGTACAACCAGGACTGCGCGGGGAAAACCAGTGATTGGATTCAAAATCCACAGGAAGGTCCACAGGACCGATCTATCCGCCTCTGACAGCAAAAGCCGCGGGCGGGAGAGAAGGTTCATAGGTCTACTGGACGCTATCCGTCTCCGGCGAACCGTGAAAACTCAAGTCTAGGGCTGGAGCACATGGCTAGGGAAGGAAAGCAGGATCGGAAGTTGGCCAGGAGGGGCGGGTTGCAAAAGGAACGATTCGCTGCCCTGAAAGAGTCGCATAGAGCATGAGAAACGGCCGGTTGAAGACTCTCATTGATGACAGAATTTCTCTCGTCCTTGAAGGGGATATGCTCGAAAGGAAGGGGAGATAATCTCTACTGCCGGGGCAGGCCGTGTGCCGTGAGAAAGGTACTATGCGGGAACTCGCTTCCACCGCAAAATCGGCTGCGGCATAGAAAGATAGACCTTATCGGGGACGTGGGAAAGGACGTTGAAAATCATACCTTAATTCGAATTGCTGGACGTAATTCGGCCGACGAGAGTCTCGGGGGTGTCAGCAGGAGAACCAGGAGGAGACTCGTTCTTCTCACTCGAAAAAAGAATATACTCGGGAGAGTAGTTGGGGAGAGAAGGCAGGGAAAGTTGCATCTACTTCTCGCTAAAATGAACATTTTCAACGGGGGAGAGACTTAAAAATCATGAAAGTCTCTTCTGCTTCAGGAGCCAAAGTCCTGAGAGGCATCCAAAAAATCTCCATCGTTGAAAAAGCACTTCCCGGGGCCGCTCATTATAAAAACTTGACTCACGGGCCTACAAATGCGAAAGGGGGAAGGAGGAGAGGAAAAAGATGTAAAGTGCTCGAGGAGCTTGGGGGACCGCGATGGAAAAAAAAGGCTCTATATCGGCGCCGCGTGAGCGGCTTGCTTGAAAAGATCTAAAAAAACGGTATAAAAAAACACTTCTCCATTCGTCTCGTCACGTGCAGGCGTGTATGGGGGGGCAGCATTGGGTCTGAAGAAGACGAAAAAGGAGTGTGGAGGCGAAATAACGAGATACCGTGTGATGCTCCTGGTAGAGGGCAAGGGCACGGGGGCATCGGGTCAACAAAAAGACGTAAAGCAAAGGCAGTCCTCAGACCAAGAAGGGAAACGAAGGAATCAGACCAGAGACCCTCCGTTCACGCTACCAAGATAGCCATCGACCAGGACGGGAAAAAAGCTCAAAAAAGAGTGTAAGGGGGTGCCGATCGGGGCAGTCTACGACGGAAATGTCGAGGGCAACATTATTGTCAGGGGAGAAAGGATAGAAAAACACCGGAGGAGGAGAAAAGTAAGAAAGAATTCCGTTTTCTGTAAAACCCACTGGTCTCCGGTATCGTGAAATAGGACGAGACGTGAGGACTCCGGTTTAGACGCCCGTAACAAAGAAAGAGGCAGAAGACTTATTTGGGGAAGGACTGAGGAGGAGCAAAAAGAGGATAGGGATATCAGGAACGGTGAACCGTCTATTCCAGGTCTGCTGCGCACCGAGGGGGAAGGGGGGACGGGGGGTTTAACGAACAAAGGAGGACTTCCACATCATAGGCACATCTTATCGGGAGCGGAGACAAGGAAAAAACAGAAAGAACATCAAATCGACCACTTTGACGCCAGCTCAAAAGTCCAGAGCGGCTCCTCATCCGCGAATCACAGTCATCGGAAAAAAAAAAATGGCAGGGAAAGAGAGGGATCGCCCGCCGTCTGGTCCCAATTATCTACAAAATCGCGTAGTCAGAGGGGTCATGACATGGACATGTTTTCCCAAGGGGAAAGAGGGGGTTGGGTGGGGGGGCACCACACAACATACAAAAGGACATTTTAACAAGAAGAGCAACCTGACCCTCTGGCCAAAAAGCCGCAGTTGCGTGGGGACGGGGGGACGTGCAAGGAAAAAAGAACAAAAAACAGCCTTAGGGGAGCAGCCTGATCCATGTCCCAGGGTGGGGTAGACCAAAAGGAGGGGGGAGGTACTTCTGGGTGTTTCAAACCAGTGACTGAGATCCAGGAACTCAGATCTCGCTTACTAAAATAGCGGAAATATTCGGAACGGGGAAATTGAAGCTCGTGACTTGGGCTTCCTCGCTTCAGGAAAAGCAGCGGGAAAAACCGGGCGGGACAAGGTCCTCTTCGTCCTTTGTGAAAAAGAGGACGTGAGACCGCCCAAGGGGAAAAAAAATAAAAGAGAGGGCTCTTCAGAAACATGTAGACCTCCTGTCACTTAGTTGCAAGAGCAGCCTAAAAGGAAGACTGGCTCGATCGGCTTGTATAGAAGAAATTCCTAAGATGCCTGTTAGAAAAAGCTTCGAGGAGGGGATACCTATCACTCTCCTTCAACGTAGCTGGAGTAAAAGGACTTAGAGAATCGTAAGGGAGGAATCTACCACTGTCACCTCCTCCAGCCGTTTCCAAAAATACCCACGCTTCATTCCCTTCTTCTGAAATCGTTATCAGGGAGGAGGGTCGTTAAAAGGGGGGCCAACATGCCCTGGCTGAACAGCAGAGAGGGAAAAGAAGAAGCCGAGAGAAAGCGGTAGACACCCCCTTCGACCCTCTCTTCTCGCAGATATTTAAGGAAAGAAACTTCAAATCTCTTTGAAAGAATCGCAGAAGCGGGAGAAATTGGCACAGCCCGGAGGAGAGAAGGGTGAGTGGAGACGACTGTCTGTCGTCCGGCGGTTGCACGACTGAGGAAGCGAACGCTTGGAGTTACCATTTACAGACACTGAAGACTATAAAAAAAAGCCCGAGACACTAGCTGTTAGAGAGTGCGTAGCGTTGTTCTACTTATTAATTAAAATAATCAGGCCGGTTCTGGCATTGAAGCTGTGTGCAAAATCAAGCTGTCCCTTTCATACACAAGACAAGGATGCAAAGAAGACCATTCATTTTCAATCAATCGGCAAGGAGATTCAAAGAAAAAGGGGACTCGGGAAGTACCTGGACCAACGGAGAAATAAGGACTAAGGGGATTGGGGGGAGCAAGAGGATGCTTTAAACTTTCCTAATCAGGAAACTAGCGTGGAGCGTCCGTCGGCGCAAGGAGAAACACATAAAACTCCAGGGGGGGGGGGCCCCCTCCTGCTCTGTCTTTCAAGAAGGGGGTTCTGCTTTCGGAAGCAAGGATCTATGGACTGAGAACCGCGTGCCGGTGAAATAGAAGAAATTCCGTCGCAAGGGCCGAGGAATAGGGGCCAAGGTCTAAAACAGTGCACCTCTTCAAAGGTGAGCTAAAAAAAGGACTTGGGGGGGTTGTGACAAGGGGCAAAATAACAAAGGCGGAAAGGAGGAATCATTCCGATATACGACTAATTGGGCGCCTTCACGAGATCTCCCGGTTTAGGGGGACTAAAAATCATGTCTCGATCTTTGGAAAAGTATCTTTGTGCCACGGCAAAAGAGCTGAAAACCAGTGGCAAGTGAAGTATATTCTAAGGGCAGTTCAACAAGGGGTGTAAACGGCCTTCAGAATCTGAAAAAGAGGTGGTGCGTAAACGGGGAGAGGAGAGTACGTGAAGACGCGCCGATGCGAATGCAGCTGTATGTCTCCTTGTAAATAAGAGATGAGGGGCATGTTGC
>Ga0179593_1659720_pt1 | contig 23265 bp, 32 predicted proteins | sample CZODoug2_1_08_16_FD_185931 | JGI IMG/M metagenome (GOLD analysis project Ga0179593, IMG submission 185931) | Vadose zone soil fungal communities from Angelo Coast Range Reserve, California, USA - CZODoug2_1_08_16fungal (PacBio error correction) | ecosystem: Environmental > Terrestrial > Soil >...
GGAGAAAGGGACTGGAGGAATTAGGTGGGGGAGAGAGCGGAACAGATATTCAATGGGGCTTTTTCGGGCATATCCCAACTTCGAAAAAAAAAAGAAAGAGTGGTCTTGTGAAAACGCCCAGGGACTTCCATCGGGGGGATTCTTGTAGTCTGTAATTCAGGGCAGAAACATTAAGTAGCTCTTCCTTGAACTCGAGAACGCGCCAAGGAAACAGCGGGGCGGACTGCTGTGGCTGAAAGACGGGGAAGCGCACATAATCTTGAAGGCTGACTCTAACAAAGAAACGGAAGAAGGATTCCTAAAACAGGGAATCGTGATAGATATGAAAAGAAAATGGATTTATCCGTGCTCCGCAAGGTCATCTGAAGGAGGGCGGGTGGGGACATGCACAGTAACAGCCAACTTCAGTAAGATGCGGAAAAGGGAAAAAAGATTATCCAAAAAAAAACACGGGCGTTGACACGGGCCAGCTGGAGAGGCGAAACAAGCTGAAGTTGACCATCCGTGAGGAGGGGGACTGGAGAAGAAACCGCACGAACGTGAGAGTATCCGCCACGGGTGTGAGACTTGTCTCCCACGTTTTCCATTTCATTGTGAAGGGAAAGAAAGGCCAAGTCTGAGACACGGCAATTGGGCGCCGTAGTTCCCACAAGACTTTTGGCGGAAGGGGGGGGGGCGAAAGCCAGAGTGGGTGTGGAAACCCCCTACCATTACGAGAACGGTTTCCGGACAGGGGGCTAAAGGCGAAAGGGGGGGGATATGAATCTCGAAAGACCGGCTTTCCGCTTTTGAGAGGGAGAGAATAAGGGAAACTAAAAAGGTAACATCGGTTGGGGGAGCAACTGGGCTATCTGGGCCGTTGTGAGGGCCGACGGGTAAAAAAGGGGGGGGGAAATAGAAAAGGGAGAGTTGCGCTGGTTCCAGTCTCCTCTTATGAAGAAAAAAGAGGAGGCAAAACTCACGGATAGAAAAGGAAAAAAAAAATGAATCATTTGGCCAGATTACCGCATGACCTTTTGGGCCACTTGGGAGACAGGGGGGTGGCGCTCGAAATGCGGACTGGGTAAAGATGGGCCGAAGTAACGCAGGAAAGGAGGAGAGATGAAGAACAACTTAGGAGCGATGAATCGCCAAAGAAGGGAACAGTCAGAAGGGTCGGCGAGAGGAAAAAACCAACCAGGAGAAGAAACTCACTAAAGGTCATCCAAGCCGAAAAAACACCCCCAAGGACATCCAAAAATGTTTCACGTCAAGACTTCTAAAGAGACAAGGATGTCCTAAGCGAGTTTGGGGAAGAGGATAGGGGAAATGAACGATCCCAGAAAAGTCGTAACTTCTGAGTTACAGTGATATAGAAGGGGCCTAAAGGAGCTCTTTACCGAAGGCCACGAGCACAAACTGAGAGTCCAAATCTTGTGGACACTTGAGGAAAAGTCCAAAGAAAAAAAGGGAAGGGAAACCCAAAACCAACAAGTAAGTAAATTCTGGTCAGGAATATTTTCAGAAGAAAAAGAACCCTCCAACAACAGGTCTCTGAAACGGGAATAGTGCGTGAAGAAGAATCCGGATCGAAAAAAAACCATTTCTTAAAAAAAAACGGAAGGAGGTATCCTTTGAAGGAAACCAAGAACGGATCTCAACAACAAGGAGGAGGCGATTAGTCAAATACGGGGGAATATAATCTTTCCGATCCGTATTTCAAATAGGTGGAAAATGAAGTGTGGAAGAAGGGAAGAGGGGCACAACTATTCAAAAGCAGATCGTTTGTTTGGGCGTGTGAGGGGCTCGGATAAGAGAAAACTGAGAAAGAGGGAGGGTTGGGGGGGGGGGAATGAGTCCTTTTATGCTTTTTGGAATGATGGGGGACAGGTAGAATATTTTTACCTCGGATACGTGCTCGTGAATTCTGTTTAATCAGTCGAGAAGGGGGGAGGGGGCCTAAACGGCGTGGATACTTTACATTGGAAAATTTTGGGGGGGAACGCCCAGACTGGATCGGCATGGAAAAAAAAGAAGAGACATATGTTTATTCGAATCCTGTCCTTCTCTTCGCCGGCAGGTGGGGGGTCTTTTAAAACAGGGGGGGGAGGCTCCAATGGGAAAGGGCTTAGGGATGTGGAGGAGGGGGGCTCCTCTTTGTCCAATCTTTCTTGTTAAAAAAGGTTGTGACCATGTCCTGTGGCGATTCAAGAAGGCCCTGCATTTGTTCTTGAGGCTCAGCAGTGAATCGCAGGGGGGCCAAGGGAAAGGGGGAAATCCCTTCAAGTGCTTTCGTAAAAGAACGGGCAAACCAGGGCCTGCGATCATCTGGCAGATCGGAGAGGGGGTGAGCAACCTTCAGAGAAATAGGGTTCGGCGGGGGGGAAGGGAAGAAGCGATTAATGAAAGTCGAAAAAACGTCAAAAGGGGAAGGTAAAGTATCCTCAACCCAATTTGGACCCTGGTACGGCATAAGGGGGAAACAAAAGACCAATTTGCCAAACCAACGTGTCTGATGGGTAAATCTTAGGAGTCTCGATCTCAAAGCGGAAAACGGGCGGGATAGCAGAGGGAAAAGGGGGGCAAGAGCCAAAAAAGTTCAAAAAAAGTGAGTTAGGGGGCGCGGGGAACCGTGATCGTAATTCTGGTGGCCAACCACTCGGCTGTGTCGCGACGGAACGGGAGGGGGGAAAAAGAAAAGCGAAAGAAAGGCAGTATCAGAAAAACCGGGAGGCCAATGGCAAAACGTGGGAGGCTATCTACTCAACACCTGGGGGGGGGTGGAGAATCCGAAAGTCATGGGGCTCTGAGCTGACCCAACGGGGGCATCTCTCATAATCCGACGAACGAATTGTCAAAAAGTGTGGGGAAGGATCCGAAAGTTCAGTAGAGGGAACCCCGTCGTGGGCGATAAGAGGGTCCTTTCCGATTACCTTCAGGAGGGGTATCGGGGGAAGAACTGGAACTGAAAGGAGCGTGAAAACGAAAATCTGGTGAAACCCCCGGGGGGAATCCACGGAATTTGTCCATTGGGGGGGGAGGAGAACATCAAAGCCTTGGCGGAGGAATTAGCAGGGAAGTTGGATGTGGCGAGTGGAGCCAGCTGATGGACTCTTACTAAAAACTGGCCCAAGAAGAATGAAAAAAGGCTGGCATAGGATTTCTTACGGGAAAAGGAACTCGGTGAAGTGTGGCCCAGGTCTTTAAAAGCTTAATGGAAAGAACCCGGAGAAAAAGACACCACACGAAGACGGTCGGCTACAGATTTGGAACAAAAATAGAAGGGATGCGAAAAGAGAGGTTGCTGTGCTGGGGCGAAACAAAACAGTGAATAGCTGTGAAAAAATAGAAGAGGATCAGTAGACGGATTGGGGTCTACCCCAGATTAAGGGAAAAAAAAAGGATCAAATTTTCAAACCCGATCAATAATTCTGTAAAGTTAATGTAAAGGCTTCTCAGAGCTTATGGGCAAAGGGGAAACTAAAAAAGCAGCTGCAAGGGGTCGGCGTTCAAGAAAGGCGACGAGGCGGAAAAGGTAAAGATCGGTCAGGCGAGACGTGCATCAGAGGCGCCGACGAAAGACCAAATTCAATCGCACTCAAAAGTGCGGAAAAGGGTGCTGGAGGGTCCGCGAGACGCACTAGATGGATTGTCCGAAACCAAAGGGACAGAAAGAAATTTTTAAAGGGGGACCCACATGAGTAGGGTTTTTTGGGGGACGCAAGGAACTGCCAAAGCGTTCACACCTGCGATACCGAAAACAATCAGTTCGAAGGCAAAAAGAAAAGCCTTCAATCAGGGTAAATCGTGGACCAAAAAAAAAGGAAGAAGAAAGGGCCTCAGCAGATTCCGTTCGTAGTTAATATACTTTTTCCTTGCCGATTCGTGGGGGGTAAAAAAAAAAAAAGAAAAAAGAAAACAAAGAACTATCTATCGAAGGGACCCAAACTTCTTGAAACCGCCAGAAAGAACCCTTGCGTTCATGAAAGGAGGACGTGAGGGTGAAAACATCCCGAAATCAAGGAGCAACGTCAATAGAGAAAAAGGAGGAGAAAAGATAGGGGGGGACTTTTCTGAATGTGCCGTATCTTTAAAACCGGCTCAGAGGGGCCGGGGGGAGTTCACGGGGCAGAAGAGGTGGGAATGGTCGGAGGCTTCGGTTTAAAAAGCCAAGAAAAGCGGAAAGGCTCCGTAAAAAAGGAATCAAGGCGCTGAATGGGGGAAATGCGTAAACTCGAGGGGGTCGAGAGGTGAAAGAGAGGCATTTCTGTCGGTTAACTACCATACGACTGAGGGGTTTTCGGGAGAAGGTAGGGTTCAGGAAGCAAGCTCTCCAAGTAGGAGGAGGAGCGAAAAAAGGGAAAAGGGGAGATTTCGCAGTACCAAGGGGGAATTAAGAAAAAAGTGACAAAAAAACCGATTAATCACTCTCAATGATGGGGAGAAGGAAGGAAACCCTCTTTCCACGGCTGATGATCTTGAGCACTTCTATCGAAGGACAGTGCTTGCAAAAAGGAGGGTTGACCAACTCAGTCTAATTAAGGGAAGAAAAGAGTCCGTACCGGTAGTTTTCCAATTGGGGAAGGGGGACGGAAAGCACTGTCGGTAAGAAAAGAGGAAGGTATTTATCGGACTTCTGCAGGAGAGGGAAGGTATTCTTGTCCTGTCCTATTGGGTCTAAATGGTCACGAATAATTTAGAAAGGGGGGGCTGGAGGTTTTATGGCTACCCTATATTCATGGGGGGTCCTGATAACAAAAAACGAACATAGTGGCAGGTGGGACGGTGTTTTAAAGAAATCGGGAGACGGACCAGGGATAAAGGCAATCAAATCGGTAGATCTGGAGGGCTTTCGGACGTTCGGTTTCGATTATACCCTAGAAAGGAAGGTCAGCAGGGCCTCCCTCATCCGTACCGACAAGGGAAAAGACCTCGGGGTGTCTTACTTCTTTGCTTAGCCAGAGAGGAAACTTAACAACAAGACGTGCGAAGACACAGAGAAACACGAGCGGCTCATCATCAAATGACAAACAACCTTGGAATCCGCTTGATAGGGGTAAAAATGGAGAACAATTCAGCTCCGGGCAATGACAAACCGTGCCGGTGGTTGTAACAGGGGACCTAGAAAAAATCTTTAATTACTCTTTCTAAGGAGAAAGGCAAGAGCAAAGGGTGCGTCTGACGGAATAGTGCTCTTTCTCGAAACCAAAAGTGTAAGGGATACAGGGGTCGTGAGGGTTCCAAAATTCCTCCGACCTCAGGGGAGAGGCCCATGGCAGTGGGGAAGGTATCGTCCCCTCCACGTTTTGAGCTCGTGTCTAGTCTGGTCTCCCAGTTGTTCCAGGCGGGAAAATAGCCTAGCTTTGCTGATCTGCAATGACTGGGGGGTCTTCCGGGGGAAAAAGACTTTGTTGGACTGATCGGAGTTGGGGGAAAAAGGTGGGTTTTGTCCCCCGACCGTGGAGGCACTTGCCTCAATCCTTTTCTACTTGACGCCGAAGGCGGTTTAGGGAGATAATGCAGTAAAATCAAGAAGAGACAGGCATGGTCATTATCCCAGAGCAGCTTTGACGAAAAGGTAACAGCGTGGTGTTTTTCATCACGGGCAGAGTCGGCTGGGGTGGTAAACAAAAAGGTTCGGAAAGGATTTAACTTTTGGCTGCCAGAAAACGCCTAGTCTGAACACGAAGATTATGGAACAGAACCCAGGAAAATTGAGGGGTGCCATAAACGTGCCGCTGCTTTCCAGATGGAGCAGAAAGGGTGGCGTAGAGACAGATCTGCAAAAGAAACCAGTGGCAGGGGGGTTCCCATCCATTTGGCCATATCCCCTAAGGCGAAGGGAAGAACAAATGGAGGTAAGAAAAGCGCCAATTACGCAGGTAAAACCCAGGGAAATGTTGGGAAGAAAGAAAGGGAGCCAAGGACAATACCCAAAAATCGCAACGACAAGTTCCAAATCCAGGTCCGGGAGCAGCCAAAGGTTAGGAGGCCGGAGAAGCTAAAGGCAGGATTTCCGAACAATGGGGGGTCGGGAGTTCATGCCTATCACCTACTAATGGCCGGCCACTTTCTGAAGGATATATCGCGGATAGGGGGGGCCGCAGAGGGAGCTGGAGAAAAAAGTAGGAAGAGGTCCAATTTTTTATCACGGAAATACATCCAAAAGGAAAAACCCAAAAAAGAAGGGGGAAAAAAGAACTTCAGTTCAGTAGATTCTGAGGGAAACGAAGGAGAAAAAAAGGGTCGCCTAGGGGGGGACTTTAATATTTCTGACTAGATCAAAGATCGAAGGTCCAAGTCTTCCAGGCAATATTGGAAGGATAGATTTTCCAGTGGTTCCTCCTGACTAGTCTAAAAAAACGGAGAGGGGGGAATAGAGCAAAAATAAGATAATATTCTATCATACTGTTTTCAATTTGGTAAGATGGGGGTTTGGCGGCAGAATAGTCCACGTTTGGTTTTGCCGGAGGTCTGCTTAAAATAAAAACTATTCCTGACCTTAGAAGGTTCTTTTTGGGGGTTTTGGTTGTTAAGGTGGAAAGGGAGGGACTTGGGGTTTGCAATTTACCGTGAGAGAGAGGAATACGTGCTCGTACTTCGGTTACAGCAGATCTCTAGGAGAGTGATCGTGGGAAGGGTAAAATTCAGGGAGTTTGGCCCGGTACCATTAAGTAATTGGGAAAGGCCATCTATCCCTCTGTGATCACACGCTCTCACTGGATGCGCAAGAACGGCGCAGGTCAAAGTTAACATTTGATGCTAAATAGGTGGAGACCTTTTCGTTTGATCGTGTGTGCGACTCCTGCTTTGGTAGAAAAAAAAATTTAAGAGGGATAAAATTGAACCTGCTAACCCTGTGGGGAAGGCCGGGGGGCTGGCGCTCTATCTTTAGGAAAAACCGGTGAGGGGGAAGGGGCAAACTTTAAAATTGGACTTGGACCGAAGTGGTTCGAGTCAGGAACCTGGGTTTCTTCTGTAATGTGTCCCAGGGGAAGAGAAAATGGAAAAAGAGCAAAAGGGTGGGATAACCCTTAGATCCGGGCGAGAGGGTGGTGGGCCAGAAGAGGGGTAGGGGCAGATGAGCGGGGCAATCTCACCCGGCAATCACGTTGAGGTAAAGGGTCTCCAAAATCCGGGTTTACAAGAGGTAGAAACGCCCACCCGAGGCCAGGAGGAAACCGCTGTTACGTTCATGGAAAAAGACGCCATCGCTCGGAAAAAAAAGCAGAAGAACTGCTTGTCATGAGGGAAGAGATGGCTATCAACGGACTGTTTTCGGCTGTGGGCTTGCTCATTCGAGGGGGGATCTAATTTGCGGAACAAAAGAAGTTGGAATCAACTGAAACACGTAAAGTCTTGGGGCACTGTTCGGGAAAGGGATCCAAATATGGGCTGGAGGAGAAGTGGGTGAAACCAGCGAGCTAAAAACCCTTTGGCGTAAAAAGACGGTCAAGGAGAGCGGGACCGTCATTAAGACATGTATGGAAAAAGGGAAAGGAAGGTCAAGGCGTTTTGTTTCGGGACTTCCAGCATCCGTTTAAACGAGGAGATGAAGATTTTAAAATTGAAAAAGCAAGATCGAAGGTAAAGACGGTCATCGTCGATGATAGGCGGAGAAAATGGAAATCCAGTGGCCATCGGAAAAAATTACTACTTTCGGGAGAAACGGGTACGCTGGGACGAGTTCACGAAACGCACAATTATGATGGGGGGCGAGCTGGAAGAAAACAAAAAGTGGCCGCAACAGAGTCTGACGCGATCATTCAGGCGATACGGGGCGGACTGAAGTTGGGGGCTTCGTGTCTGTGAATAACAGAACTATCTCCACAGGTGAAACTTCAAAAAAAGCGCGGGTAACCAACAATAACCCTCTGGTCTGCTAAAAGAAAAAGAATCACGGTGAAATGTGCCAAGACTTGCCGGAACGTATCAGAGTAGAGAAGCCAAGTCAATGATCAATACTTTAAAGAGTGTGAACGAAGACCAGAAATAGGAAGCATTTTGCGCCCGTCCCGAGGAAATGCTGTGGAAAGGGGGGAAAGGCACTTAGTAATTGAGCTGCCTGAACGGGGGGGGCGCGAGAAAGTCCAAGGACGGGAGGGGTAAAACGCTTGATAGGCAAAGTCGGGGTACTGCCCAGGAAGGAAAAACTTGGAAGGGCTTCTGGGATTCATCTCACTAAATTGCAGTCTGCGAAGTGGTCTTCAGTAGTGGGGGGACAAGAACGCACTGATGGTTTTAGAAAGAGAGCTTGCAGAAAGAATCCATCCTCTTAAGTTTAGAACGCTCAAACGAAAAGGGGTAATCCGAAGGGGGGCTAAAGGGAAAGGTCGAAAATCGTCACAACTGTAGACCATCGGCACGTAACCATTCCTACTCGCTGCAGGAGGGAATACAGAGTTTAAAGGGGGAAGCCAAACTTGCTCAGACATCTTGATTCCGGGTGTCGTGAGCAAAGGACTGTGCGGGGAGGAGGAGGGGGGAGTCCCAGGACTGAAGAGCCCAAGTATCTATAGAACTAAAAAATTGAGCTCAACTCCAGGAATACTCCCGTGGGGAAGGGAACCTTCGGCCGTCTTAAAAAGGTTGGGGGAGATCCAAATTCAAAACTTCCATCGGGAAAGCACAACAACTTATTATTGGAAAAATATAGCATATTTAGGGGGGGGGGGGGAATGGTGTTTAAGAATCGCGGCTCAGATCAACACGCGTCCCTGGGATGTTCCGAATGTAATTTTTCAGTAGGCTTGGGGACGTCTTCGGTGTTCGCCCGGCCTCTTCGGCAATGAAAAGGTCTTGTCAGAGATACGACTTAACCAAGATCTTACAAAGGAGGGTAAAGGTGAAACGCTGATCGTTCTGAGAAAAGCAATTCATGCGGGGCAGACTACGGGGGGTGCGGGGAGTCAGCATTTTTTACTCTTACCGATTCCATCCAGCAGAAAGAGTGAAAAAAATGATGTGTGAGCGGGAAAGGCAGAGATTTCGCTTCGAAAAAAGCGCGAAGAGGGCATTCCTAGATAAGTGTAAAAAAGCAACAACAGGTAAGCCCGGGCACGGGAACAGGGGGAGATGAAAAAAGAAGAGTTCCGCGGCGAAGGGGGTATGCCCTTCTAATCAATTACCTATTCTAACATCAGTTTCCTCACGAGAAGAGGTCCTGTTGCCGACGGTAAATGGGGAAATTACAAGTCAGATCGAATGGATCAGCCTTTAAATCAGAGAATACTTAGGGACGGGGGAGCATTCGATAGGGGAGTTCGGGCGACCAATTTCCGAGTCGAAGTAAGGATCAGTGAAGTTTGAAAAAAAGTGTGGCGTTTTCAAGAAGGCGAAACAACCGGAGGGGGCGCAGAAAGTTTCTTGTTGGAACAAAAGTCGCAAGCCCAAGGATAAGGGGGGGGGGGGGTGGCAAGGCAAAGCGGGGATTTCTTCGGGATAAAAAAGAAGCAGAGGGGGAAAAACCAGCAGTAACCGAAAGCGCATAAACCAAGAAATAAGCATGATCCGGCCAACCGCGTTGGGATAGGACCACGCTCGTCCGGTCCAAGCTTGACGGGTGAACGAGAAAAGAGAAAAGATCCAGAAACCTCATTCGATCTAAAAATACAGGAATCGGGTGCGCTCCAGGATTTCAACATGAAAGGGGTCCGCAAAAGTGGGGGGCGAAGAGGGTAACGGTCCGGTTTGGAAGAACACCACAGGAGGGAAGAAGAAGGTAAGTTGAAATTTATCAGAAAAGGGCGAGGGAGAATCGTGAACTTTAAACCAAAAAAGAGAGGTAAAAGTTGGACCGTGCGTCGGATTCAAATGCAAGGATGAAGTTGAACGGGGTCTCCGCCAAGGTTTTGAGGTCGTTGGTCAAAAAAAAGGAATTTCAGGGGGAACTAAAAACAGATCTTTTGATATCAAGACATGTTCTTGTCGTTGAAGAAAAAGTGGGGGGCAAGTTACCGGATCGGGCGAGAAAAAGTGGGGGGGGGGGAAACCAACCGACCATTAAAGTCAGCTGAACATTTGCTAACCGCAAGAAAAATTCAAAAGGGGTAGTCCCGAATATCTGGAAGGGTCTCGTGCCATACCGGGAACGCTTGGGGGCGATCGAGCAGATCCAGTGAAAAAAAGAAAAAAAAGACCGTTTAAAAGGGGGGGGAAAAACTGGGGGGGGAACGTGTTAGGGCCGTACTGTCCCCAAAGGGGGGGGCTGTGGATAAGGGAAAGGGAAAAAACAGGGTGTTGGGAGGGCAACTCCCTCGTGGCTTGATGAAAACCTCCGATATGAAAACCAAAAAGAAAGGACGCACATCGAAGTCTTAGAATAAAGAGAGGTGTCCCATATAAAGGAAAGTTGGTTGGGAACCAAATTTCGAGCAGACATGGGCTCTCGACTGGGCAAATGACTGGGTGGTTGTCAATAAAAAATCATCGCGGCCGGCAAAGACAATGAAAAGGAGAGGGATCTCAACCATGTTCAAAAGAGGAAAGATTTTTTCAGGGAGGATAAAGGGAAAAGGCGAAAAAAAAAACGAAGGAAGCAGGACAAGGTCTCAAAGCCGGGGGGGAAGGACATCGTTGGGCGTCCGGCGAAGCTCAGGAGCTTGCAGAAGAAAAAAAATAGGATAATTGGACGATTGAGGGAAAAAAGGGCCGATCCAGAAGAAGGGGAAACTGAAAAGGACAGATAAACCAAGACGATATAGGGTCCTCCATCAGGGATCGCTTGGAAAAAAAAAACCCACGAGGCACGAGGCACATCGGGGGGGGGGGATCAACGGGAAAAGTGCAAATTCCAAAACAAAGCCACAAAAAAAGTAAACCAACAACCAAAGGAGAGTGGAAATTCAGGGAAGTTATTCTGATTGGGTCAGGCAGAAGCAAAAGGAAAAACACGCCAAAAAAAAGGCTGTCCGGAACCTGACGGATCGAAAAAGGGGCAAAGGCGAAAAGGAGGGGAAACGTTGATCGACAGATTATATCCGGAAACGTATTGAAAGGACGAGGATCGATCAAAACAGATATACCGACACGGAAGAAGAAGGAGATCGGGAGAGACAAGATTTGAAGGAAGAAATTGTACAATTTTTCGAAATAGGCATGGCGAGAACAGCCATCAGAGTCTAGGTTTGTGGGGGGGGGGGGGGTCGAAAGATGAGAAAAAAGAGAGGGGGAAGGAACGAAGAAGTTCACTTATCGTTTGGTGGTGTGTTGGAGGGGGGGCTGTCAGGGGGGAGGTAAAGGGGCAAAAAGTTTGAACTCTAAAAGGGGAGAGGGGCCGAGGGATTAAGGACTGGGCGGCCTCTATCTCTCAGTGTAATATCTGTAAAAGGAAAAAGGGGGAAAAAAAGTGACTGGGGGTCGTAAACTCGAAAAGGGAGTTATGAAAGGAAATCTCAGGGACAGCAAGCCTGCCTTGCGCTAGCCGTCAGGTGACGTGACATGGGATCCACTTGACCGGAGCAAATTGGGGGTCGTTGCGATCGGGGGGAGACTTGGAAGGGGGGGGACCACAGGGATAGAAGGAAAAAATGGAGTTCTGTCGGTTTTTGAACCTGAGTTACTTGAAATTACCCAAGGGTCTTTAATGGAAAAAGAAAAAGGACAGGAAAGGAGAAAAATGGGCCCCACTTTCATGACCCCAAGAGGCCATGAGAAAAAAATTTAAGCAAGTGCACCAAAAAGGGAATCATCAAAATCTGAAGATCGGCACTGGGTTTATTTATCACCTTCTGAGAATTTGTGGGGGGGGGGGGGGGGGGGGGGGGGGGGGGAGATTTTGGGGGGGGGGGGGGAAAGAAGTTCGGGGGGGGGGGGCTGAGAAATGGAAAGAGGGTCAAAACGGCAATCCCTGTGGCCTTTCCCGAATAAATCCTTTTTGGGGGGGGACCAGTACAGAAAAAGTTCAAAAGAAAAAAAGGCAGACCACCACCCTGTTCCACGGGGAGAAGGGGAATCTGGAAAGGGTAAGGGCGCAAAAGCGTCAAACTTTAGGGGTAAGAGGAGAGACGGAGGTCCAAAGAAAGGAAGCGTGAATTAAAATGAGGAAAAAGGTGATCGGAAATGGGATTGGTCCAACCTCGGTGCAGTCTCATCCCTTAAGGAAATCAGGTAAGACGCTTGGAGAATAAAAACTCAGTAGCACAAAATAGATGGGCCGGCTAAGGAAAAATTGGAGAAAGGGCAATAAAAGGAAAAAGGTTTCTTCTAACGATCCAAACTTCAACTTCGTTAGATCTTGAGCCAAGAGAAGGGAGTTCTAGGGGGAAAGAAGAAAAAAAAAACGAATTGTCACGGCAGCGTTTTGGGGGTTCGCGATCACGAACTGGAAAAACGCATGACATGGTCGGTAAAGAAGAGTTCCGTTCGCACTTAAAGGGAAATGGTGGAGAGGAGCTGATTAGCGGGAAACAGGGGAAAAAAGAGAAGACTGGCAACTGGGAGGGGAATCCCTGGATCCCTCCATCTCTCCTCACAGGTTAGAGGAAATTTGTAAGGCCCGAAAACGGGGCTGTCTGTTCAGTCGGTACGACTTCAAAACGGATGTGGGGAACACTAGGACCCATCCCATGATTCCTCCCCCAGTTCTCTGGGGGGCAAAGAAACACGTCTTCTGCAGTTAATCAAAAAGAAGTCCTTTGGAATTCTTTTTCTTTTTCGGGCTCACAAAAAAACTCACAAGGCAAACAGGGGGCATGATCCTGCTGGCGCCGAAGGGGGAAAAACCAAAGAAAAAATCTACTGTAACGAAGAATCGGGGAGGTGGAGTGAGGAGAGGGGGGGAAAAACGACAAGTTCGCAGAAGAAGTAAAAATGAGTCATACTTTGGGGACGCAGTCAAAAAAGGAATTACAAGAAACAAATAGGCAGCCAAGGGGCGACCGTCCGATCAATAAAGTTAATCGGCGGTAATACGGGGCGGGCGCAAGTGCAATGCAGAAAGAAAGATGGCGGCAAGTTAAGGGGAATTCGGGAAAAAGGGAGAGGGCATCGAAAGGAAGGGAGAGTAGGGGCTCAGCTGCGGCCACGTTATACCTCGGGGATTTCGGAGAATCGGGGGAAGAAAAAAGTGCTTCCATCTGAGTGTGGGCAGGGTCTGGATTTCATCAAAATTTTGATCTCATTGGCCAATAAAGGGAAGGAAAGGTGTAATAGCTCACAAAGAATTAGGGAGGGATCTGAGAAGCGTGCACACACCAATATAGAAGTCTTATGTCTGGAACCAGCCTCAAGAAGGCTCATTTCGGGGCTTGGGGAAAAGAATAAATCGTTTCCGAAAAATGCGGGAGAAAGATGTCGTATAATCTTTGGGTGCTTGCCTCATTACGTATGGGGCTTGCCAAGACGAAGCAAAGATCTAAACTTCAAGGAAAGGAAAGCCGTAATCAAGGTGCGTTCTGCGGCGGGAGGGGAGAAAAAAACCGGGAAAGATACGGCATCATTCACCCCCATAACGTCCAACAAAAAAGAAAAGAGGAAAATGGACGTCTGCATGATGCAAAGAAGTCTAAAGTAAAAGAAAAAGGTCTGGAATGGCGGTGGAAGGCGGGAAAGATAGAGTGTGGGATATCGTCGGTGGAAAGAGAAAATCTGAAGGGGGAAAAGGGGAACTACGACACCGGGTCAGATGCGCACAGGGGGGGATGGGAGGAAAACTGTTCCCGGGGTTTGTTTAAACGTTACAAAATCCATCTTCGTGCGGCCGTGGCCGCGAAGTTGGTTTTCGGGGAGCAGGGGTGAAACTTAGAAAAAGGGAAAACTCGCGCCAAGAAAGGGGGGGGAATACGGGGGTGAGCGTTTAAAGGAGGAAGAGTCTTCTGAGAAGCGCTACCTGGAGTAAATACCAAGAAAAGCTAGGGGAAAGGGGAACCCGCATCTCCGATTATAGCCCGAGTCAAAGGAGGAGAGCTAAGGAACCTCTCTCACGTCTTAGGGGGCGCACAGGAGGCAACGGTACAGATAGGAGCAACGTTTTACGCGACAGTCGGGGAAGGGGGAAGGTATCCAAAAGACAGAAAGGGTAGGGGACCATTTGGCAATCAGCTCGCGGCACCCTGTTCTTAAGTCGGGGACTTGACGGGGGGGGGCGAAATTGGGGATTCGGTCGGGGAAAAAAGGCGGAATTTCCTATTGGGGCAGGTCTAATAAAAGTGGTAATGAAGGCGGGGGGTTGACACCCAGATTCGGGAGGTTAGACGAAGGGAAAAAAAAAAGATCTCGTGAGGTCAGAAATAAAGGGGCTTTTGGAAAATAAAAGGGATCCCAGCAAAATAATGAGGTTGGGAAAGGCGTAAGGAAGGAGGTCTGACTTCAGCTTGAGAACCCCTCAGGACCTTAAGGAACCCGAAGAAAGGACACCATAATGCATGATACCTCTCCCAGAACAGGAGACTTTGTGACTTATGAAAAACTCTTCACCGGAATAGCTTGCACGGCATTGAAACAGGGGCACAGCGAAACAAGAAGGGCAAGTGGGGCGAGAAGATAGATCCTTAGGGGAGGCGGGAAGGATCAAGGGAGCCGCCAGATTTCGAGACCATTTACCGTAAGGGGCCCTAGCAGCCGATCAAAGGGCGGAAGGGGGGGATAACCTGACAGGGTTACTCGTGGACGAGCGTAAAAGGAGGAGAAACAAAAGCCTGAATTGACCATTTTCAAAGGTTAAGAGAGGGCCTGAGGGTCAAATTGAGAGACATAAGGACCTGGGGAGAGCCGACAAATGTGTTTAGGAGGGGGCAAAAAGGTGCCATTTCACGGGGAAGTGAAAATGCAAAAAGGGCTGACATACATTGCCTTCGGTCGGGAATTGGGACAATGTGAATTTTGAAATCTTGGGGGGCGCAACGAAAGAAAAGGGGTTTGGGACCATTAGACCTTTTTCCTTCCAGAGAGAAGGACCAAAACGAAAAAAGGGGTTGATAGCCCTATCGCTTCAGGTATCTAGAAAAGAAGAAAGGCTGTGGCAGGGAGATCTGATACAGTCATCTTTCCGAACTCAGCGAAGAAAAAGGCATCTTTGGTGAAACAAGGGAGAAAGGGGGTGTGGCGTTTAGTCAGGGGACAGGCTTGGCTGGGAAGTCCCCAGTAGGTTCGGGGAAGCTTGAAAAAAAAAGAAAAAAAAGGTAAATTGACTGGAAACACCGGGAGGGGGGACAACACTCTCTGCCCTCGAAGGGGATAATAACAGAAAGTAAGGCGGACCAAATCGCAATTCCCAGGGTGTCAAAGGGCGGGAAAGAGTTTTTCTCTCTAAGGCAGAAAGTAAGAAAGGGGGACATCGAAGAGAAGCGGAAAGAGCAAAAGGAAAGAATTAGGTCCAAAAAGAGGGAAGACACAGACTTCACAGCCTCCAGAGGGGGAGATAACAAGGGGAAAAGGGAGCAGACCCCACTCTCGAAACGGGCCTCCAAATCATTTCACTGGAGCATCATGTTTTGACGAAAACTGCGACTTTAAGGCAGGCTTGGCAGAAAGAAATGAGATGGGAGAAATCGTTATCGGGAAAAGCGATCCATACCAATTTCCGAAACCACAAAGGAGGAGTTCCAGAAGAAACACGCCAGATAAAGGGGAATTAGGAGGGAAAACCTCCTTCCCCATCAGTGTTCAGAGGGGGGGGGAAAAAAAATTGTCAAAAACCAAGCCTCCAGGGTGTCCGAGGAACAAAAAAAATTAGGGAGGAAGGAAATAGTCTTATTTGTCCGAAGCCCGTCAGACACCCCACCAAAAAGGGGAGCTACTGCAGATTGGGGGGCCAAGCCTTCCGTCGAAAAAAAGGGGAAGGTCTGAAAAAAAAAAAAAGGGGGGAAATGATCGGAAAGATTATATCGGGTCCAAGTAATTGGGGAAATGCCGGAGAAAAAGGAAAAAAGGAGGAGAGGAGGATAGAGATCCAAGTCCCCGGGTTCAAGCCGGAACGAGAGAAAAAATTTAGGAGCGAGCCAATATGGGGGGGAAAGAAAATGGGAAAAATGTCGATCCTGGATTCGTGAGATTAACCAAAGAAGCTTGTGGGGGAGGTTTGCCGGGCTCTGTCTTCAAAATCCTAAGAGGAAGTGAAGAAGAAGGGGGGGTTGGGGGGGCGCCACGGATGTGCCGGGAGGTGAATTTGCAAGGGTCAAAAAAAGGGGGAACGTGGAGGGGCAGGGAGGGGGAAAAGGCTCTACTCCTGCTGGCTGCCTCTATCAGAGGGGAGGTGGGATATCAGTGGAAGGGAAAAGAAAGGTGTAAAGAGGGGTCGCAAACTCAGATACAGATTTGAAAATCGAAAAAGAAGAGTGGAGGGGAGAGGGGGAGGGGGGGATGAACAATTTGGATGCTCACGTCTGGCTTTGGGGGGGAGACCTTGGGTGCGAATTCTGCTGGATGTGGGTTAGAAAAAGTAGGGATCCCGAATCTGGAGGGAGGGAAGGCTGAAGGGGACCGCATGAACCTTCGAATCATTTGGGGAGGTCTGGAAAGGCCGCTGGAATACTCTTGCCTGGAGAAGAAGGCTGGGACACCAAGCGGGTAACCCTATAACTTTCTTTCCTGTAAAAAAGTATGATCTATAAGGGTGGGGGAGAGACACGAGAAAGGATTGTAATAATATCTTCAAAAGTAGTACCAGGGGGCTCGGGGAGATTTTTGGGGTTTTAAATAATCTTCTTGGTGGGAGGATAGGAGTTAGCGGGAAGGTGCAACTCCCTGGTGTACTGGAGATAAGCTTGTGGACAGGCTATACAACGGCCGAAAGCCCTTTGTCTGAACACCAACCTCTGGCTGAAAGGAAGGCTGGAGGGTCTTTATCTGGCTACAAAAAAAAAAAACAAAAAAAAACAAAACAAACCAAAAAAAAAAAAAAAAAGAAATCTCAAAGGAGCCTTTCTGAAGTACCAGAATCTGGACTACCCACCGGCAAGGGGGTGCAGGGAACATGGGGGGAAAGGGGCAAACGATCGTATGGTAGTTTTCAAACCAGAAGGGACTTTGTGAAGAAAGGAGGGAAAAGGATTTGTCAAATAAGACAGATCATAAAAAAGCGCGGCCGGGCTAAAAGAAGGGAAATTGAGCGGGGGGACAACAAAGATACGACCAACTGGGGGTCCGGTGAAAAAGGAAGGGGATTCGCCTTCCCCTGAACCTAGTAGAAGTAAGCGCTAAAGTCAAGGCAAAGGGTATCCTTCCAGCAACGATTCAGAAAAAGCTGAAGGTAGGGAGAAGAGATTTTTCCCTTGAAACCATCTGAAGTTGAGGGGGGTTCAAGGAGAGGTAACCGGACGGTCAAGGAAAAGAGGGAAATATCGGGGGGAATTGGGGATCCAGGGGGAGCAAAAAAAAGCACGACGGAGGTCCGGTTTTTAGAGGGAGGAGGGAGCTTTCGGTGAGTTCAGAACGTCAAGCGATGGGGGGGCCGGGGAAAAAGAGGGGCCTAAGGAGGAACCTACCCGCGGTCTATTTTCACGGAGCATTACAGGGGGGAGTAAAAGAACGGGAGAGAATGGATCAGAGAGGCCTTGAGGGGGCAGGGGCAAAGGGAAGGCCGCTCGAAGACATCTCCCTCAAGGGGGCCAAAAAGTGTATATCCGTAAAAAAAAAATACGGGGGGAAAAAACCTAACTCTTTCTAATTGAGAGATTTGCTTTTCATTTATATTCTAACACAAAAAGAAGATCTTTTCTCTAAAAACAGGAAAAGGATCAAGGGGGGGAGAAAACCGCACGAACACCAAAGGGGAAAGACAAAGCCCAAAATATAAATGTTGCTCCATTCCCATCATCAGGATTTAAGGTAAGGGAGGAAGAACAGCAGCTGATTGCAAATGTCAAAACGACCTTTCTCGCCTGGCGGGTCCAGTGAAGAAGGCGGGGGAAAATAGGAGACTCTTAAATAAGGAAAATCGGGGGGAGTAGACAAAAGAGCAAAAAGGAATGCCGCGTGATACCGGTCTGAGTTAGAGGTCAGAGAAAGGTGGCAGCTAACGCGTGGCTAACCAGTTGGCCGTGCTGATACGCAGATAGGAAAGGAGTTAAAAAACCTTGCGATCGTGGTCCCAAGAACCCGGAGAGCTTAGGTAACGCGACAATTAATCTCCGGGATTGGGCAGGGGCCGTTCTCCCGAGGGGGCCTTAAACTTTTAAATAGGGCCCGTAAAGGAACCAAATATCTCAACTTACCCAGGGTGAACACCTTCAAGTGGCTTTTGTGGGGGATGTGAATCCGTGGCCTATCTCAGGAATCCTTGGAAAGACGCTAGGAAGGGGTTGAAAACAAAATTGAATACTGGGAAAATCCGGGGCGCAGAGCCTTAGCCGGGCAGGAGGGAAATCTTGGCCTTTTGCGACGTGGGATTGGGTCCCACCTAAAAGAGTAGAAAAAGAAGGACTCAACGGAAAGCCCCCTTGCGGGAAACGGCGGCCTTGAAGTGAGCAAGGGGAGACCCGGAGAAAGACTTCATCCTCTCTTCAAAAAAAAAGGATGAGGAGGGGGACGTGGGGGGGGGGAAGGGGGGATCGGAGAACCGGCTCAATATCAAAAACTCGTTCATACAGAGAAGGGACGGAGGTCGGGGAGGGGGGTAAAATTTAGTAGGATAGGGAGGAGGTTGGGGGGAGAGAAGAAGAGAGATTAAAAATCCCGCTCTCCCGGAATAAATTCTCTTATCAGGAGGGGAAAGGGACTCTTGGGGGTCCACAGTATACTCCTGGTGCATTCTGTTCGGCATGGGGAAAAAGAAAAAAGGGGGGTGGGGAGTTAGGGAGCAGTTTTTAACGATTTAAGTTGAAATTCCATATGCGAAACTCTCAAGAGGAATTTTTGAAGGAAGGAGAGGAGGGGTGGGTCGCGTCCCAATCGAGAAAGGAAATAATGAAGAGTCTCAAAAAGAAAGATCTATTGAATCACTCGGGAACTCAACAGGATCTTTAGATTAATAAGGGAGCGGAGGCACTTGAGGACCTATCTCCAATGGGAAGCCTGAAGAAAGGAAGAAAGAGGAGGACGATGTATGAACTTGCCGGAACGCAGGCAGAATTTCTTGACATTTTATAATCGCTGATAATACAAGGGGAAAGAAAACTCAGGAGGGATCGGTACGTCTCAAATTGATCATATTCTGCGGAGCGGGGGTAAGAGGGGGAAAAAGAAGGGAAGAATGACATTGAAGTGGTAGCAGGGGGTATGCTAACAGAATGGGTGCAATGGGGGGAAGGTCGCCGGAAAGAAAGACTAGTTCGAAGAGTCCTTTTGGGAAAAAAAGAGTCGAGAAAAGATGCAGGGAAGGTCCTGGAGATTCGACGGGGGAAAAGGGGAGTCGTCAAGGGTTAACAGCCAGAAAACCTTCGCAACAGGGAGAAAGAAAATTCTCCCGTCACATAATGCATGAAAAGCCCAAACCAGAGGGGTTCGAAGAGGGATAAAAGCTCTCCCGTTCCCATCATCTTGCCGTGAGTGAAAACTCTAAAAAATAAGGGAAATCCGCTAAAAGCGTACAGTAAAGAATTGATAGATTTGGAGGTCTCAAAAAGGGGGGGCAAGGGGCAAGACCCGATTTCAAAAAAAAAAAAAAACCAAGTAAGGGTTGACAACGACGCGTCTCGGGCTTTAAGGGGGAAGAAGGAAATGAGGGGATGGAACAAGAAGGTGTCATCCGCGTTGACCGGAAGAGAGGGGAATCTAAACACAGGGCAATCCTTAGGAGGATTAATGATACGAGGGGGGGAGAAGAAGATTGTAGAGGAAATGACTGGAAAAAAGGGGGATCGTAGCGCCACCTTTTTTAGTAGATCACTTTGGGGGAAAGAACACGTGGAAAGTCAAAAAAACTTTGCCCGTCACGGAAAGGGGGGGGTCTTTAGGTGAGGGTCTTCGGCCTACTCTGGGGGGGCACCCAATACTTTTCAGTTTCCGGAAAAAACGAAGGGAGGGGGGGGGGGGTGCCCTACTACTTACAAGGCCTTAGACGGGAGGGGGGAACATAAAAGGCGTTGGGGAGGAGTCCCGATCGAAAAAAGAGAAAGCGTAAAACTTTTAGATCGCATACATATGAACTGAAAATAGCTCCTACAGGTTGAAAAGGGGGGCAGAGCCTTTTTTAATTAGAGGTCCAAGAAGATTTATAGGGGGGGACATTGGGGATTGCAACTTTTGCAAGGAAAAACTCAAGACGGGTGGGGGGACAACCCGAAGATTGTAAAAGAAACCCTGAAGAAAGAAGAAGATTGAATTTTCCATCTGAGAGAAGGCCCGGTGGGAAAAGAGCGTAAAGGGGGAGGGGTTTCCGAAAATGCCCGGTGGCCCGGGGGCAAAAGTGGGATACTGCATCGGGAAAGGGGAAAGAATCAGGGCAAGAACGAACAAGGCTGAAGAAAAAAAGGAAGCAGTTCAAAAGGGAAAAAAAGGAGGTTCGAAAGAAAAGTGGACGCAAAAGAAGTCCATTATGCAGCCCCACGTAAAAAAGTTCTAAAAAAACTATCAGCAAAAATTTTTTTCAACGTCACTCTGAAGGCGGAGCGCAAGATCCCCAGAGGGGAGTTAATCGTGATCGAGTTCAGTCCGATCAAAAAAGAAAAAGATGGGGTCACAGATACCACTACGAGAGGAAAAGCCATCCAGAGAGGTGCCTGCAGACCCCGAGAGTATGGAAGAAACAATCTTGGGGGGAAGGAATGAAAGTCCAAAGCAAGAAGAAGGAAAACCAACAGAAATGGGGGAAAAAACTTAAGGTCCCGGAATCGTGGAGGTTGTCCGCAGAAGACGGCGACAAAAAAAAACTCTAAAGAGAGAAAGCTCCAGGAAGAAAAATGGGGAAGAGGGGCCCATGAATGGAAGTATTGGAAAAGAAAAGGGAGGGACCTTTTCCGTATTTGCCAGGACTCGGAGAGAGAAAAATCAAAAACCAACTGGAGGGAGTAAGGGGGAAGTAGTAAGTCATAAAGGTAAAATGGGCCGATCATTTTCAGGGGGGGGGGGGGGGGGGGGGGGGGGGGAAAAAGTAAAATTGGTGTATCAAGGGTGTTTCTGAATAAGAGAAAAAAGCAACTATCAGAGAACTAAACTGTTTTGGGCGTGTACGCGAGGAGGATGTAAAAGAAGGATGACCTGGGGGGAACGGATCTTTGGGGTTTTTTTTTTGGGAAGAGGAGGGGAAGTTGCAATTTCCCTTATCAAAGATGTGGGCTCTTCAATACGAAGAGGTAAAGGGAGGGTTGAGCGAGAAAAAAGACTGCAGGGGCGGGACTATCTCGGAGGGGGAGGGGTTTTGTAGGGGGGTTGAAAAAGTCTTCGTTGAAGTCTAACTCGATCGTTTATCAAAGAATCTCATAGGGTGAAAGAAATCCTGCCGAAACGAAGTCCAGGAAATTGTAAGGCAGAGGGAAAAACCTGAAGGGGGGTGTGGAGAAGTGGGCTCTGGACTTTTTTTACGTACCACTTTATATCGGAGGGCTTGAGGTTGAAAAGGCTTCAAGACATTTGTTCTTCGGCGCTGTCTCAAGTGCCAATGGGTCTGCTAGGAGGGGGAAAACTTCTTGGGAAAGGAAGGGCCACAGAGAAACAGGGAGGGCTCTAATTGGAAAAAAAAAAAAAAACTATAAAAAGAAAAAAGCAATCGGGAGGGAAAAGTCGGGATGGCGAGATTTTTTTGGGTCATCGGCGGGGGGAAATCGCGAGGACCAGCATCAATGACGAAATGACCAAAATGTGGTACAAGATACGGCAAAACACCGGCCCACGCTCGCGGTGCTGCAAACCAACCTGCTGTTACAACCCGTTCTTAAGGAAAGGGTCAATAGGGGAGCAAAAAAGTCGGGAAAGCTTTCTGGAGAGATCCTTGAAGTCGAAGAAACCAAAATCAAGGGGATGGGAGAAAGTCTGCAACCTTCTTATCTGGATTGTAGGGGGCCAACCCAAAGAGAAGGGGGAGAAGCTATCCTAGAAGGGGCTTGGTGTTTGAAACTCGAAACAAGAAAAAAAAAGGGGAGGGGGGGGGGGGAATCGGAGCCAGTTAAATGGCAAATTTGTATAAACAGGAGACAACAAGGGGGAAAGGAGAAATAAGACGTTCAACAATTTGCGCAAGGAATTCATGGAAGAGTAAGAGAATCGAGAGGGAAGGTCAACTTCAGCGTTGGTTTCTCTCGAAAGAAAGATTCAGAAAAACTATTCCAGGGTCGGATTTCTCTTTCCCGCAGCTTACTTCGTTGGAGAGCTGCGGAGGGTAAGAGGAAGGCGCGTTCATAGGAAAAAGGGCGGAGCAAGGGAAGGGGGGCAATCTTGGGATGATCCCATCATCACAATGGGGGGAGGAACGTGAAACAGGTAGAATAGCACGGACTTCAGGGGTCAGGGCGGGGGGGGTCAGAGTAAGACCGCAATCTGAATTGCCGAAAGACAGGCCTAAGAAATCAGACCGAAAAAAAGGTCGTATTGGAAATTATGGCAACCGGGAGAAAGGCGCGCGAAAGGGAGGGTGGGAGGCGAGTTCAAAGTCAAAAAAGAAGAAGAAAAAGAGAGTTGCATGCATGTATCCGTGCGGGCGCGCCGGGGGGGGGATGCAAAAGGAATCGGGGTGCAGGGGGAAGTATATAAAGGGAATGAAGGGAGTAAACAGCACTTCAGGGATCAAATAAGGGAAAAAAAAGTCTACAAAAAAGAAAAGGATCACATAAAACTCCGGGACATAATAGGAAAAAGACCCGACAGCCGTCCGGGGGAAGGGCTGCTCCGAGATTTGCAAATTTCCACAAAGGTTGGGAAAGGGTCGAGGGGAGGAAAGGTACAGGTATGAAAACTCCTGGAGAGATCATCAAGTAGAAGAAAGAATTCCTCAAGCTGCGCCGAAGGTCGAAGGTCTTGGAAGGAGGAAATCCGTTGCGCTGACAGGAAAAATTGAAAAGTCGGGGGATGGAAGCGCCACTAGATGTGGGGATTTCCTAACTTTGGAAGGAGGGGGGTTTGCAAAAGGAAAAGCTCCCATCTAAGTTTTGATACTCTACAAAAAGAGATTAATTGGGGGACGTGAGGAAGAGGGCACAACCTTCAGGAAAGGAAACAAATCAGGAGGGAGGTCACACAGGGAAAAAACATTGGGACATTGCGTACAGCGTGGAAAACCCACTCGTTTCAAAGAACGCGAAAAAGGGAGAAGAGAATGAGGAGGAAGGGGGGGGGTCCGTAGGGGAATATCTTTTCCTTTGCGCGGCGTATTGGCTTGACACAAGCATCAAGAGAATAGGGAAAAAGGAGGAAAGCACAGGCCCCTTAGTTCGAACTGAGGAACGGTTTCTAAAAAGGGGCAGGACATCATAAACG
>Ga0179593_1716317_pt1 | contig 23260 bp, 30 predicted proteins | sample CZODoug2_1_08_16_FD_185931 | JGI IMG/M metagenome (GOLD analysis project Ga0179593, IMG submission 185931) | Vadose zone soil fungal communities from Angelo Coast Range Reserve, California, USA - CZODoug2_1_08_16fungal (PacBio error correction) | ecosystem: Environmental > Terrestrial > Soil >...
GGAGAAACAAGAAAGAAAGGGAATCCAAGCGACAACGCTCCTCAATGCGAAAAAGCACCTCACCCATGATGACAAGAGTAGGGCCCAAGATGAAAGGAACCGAAAAAGACAGGACGTGTGCCCAATGCGGGAACGAGCGGGTAAGAACGGAAATTACAAAAAAAATTCTTCCTGGATGACAACCGGGTGAGCCTGAGAGCGGGAAAGGAAACGACTTCGAACGGAATCACAAAAAAGAGAGCGGCCACCATGGAGACTACAAACTCGGTGGCTGAAAAAGGAGAGCAAGAGAAACATGGGTCAAAAAACATGGCCTGCGACCAAGTCTCAGAGAGGCCGGCATCGAGGAGGGCGCGCGGCGTGAAAAACTGATGGGGCGCGATGACAAAGACCTCAGAGACAAAAAGAGAGATATTAACCTCTAAAGGACCAAAGGGAAGGGGCGGGTCCGCGACGACAAGGTGGGTAGGATTCCCTCATCGCAACAGGGAAAGGCAACAGATATTCCGAGCCAAAGGATGGGTGGAAAAGAATCAGAAGGAGTAAAGAGAGGCGCTGCTCAATGGGAAGCGGAAAAGGAGAAGAGAGATGATGGAAAAGGCAATGACAGGAGGAGGTCCTGCAATACCCATAAGGCTCAAACTAGAGGGGGGTCGCAGAAGAACGGGAACTCCATTCTTTGGGGGATTTGACCTAAAAAAGGGGCTGAGAGGGCAATCTACCTCAAAGCAATCGGGCCGCGGCGCTGTTTCGGAAGGGAAAGTCGGCAGGTGTGAATACAGGAAAACCGGCTAGGCTAAAGCCTTCAAAAGTCATTCGGGGAAGGAACGGGGAAGAAACCAGGGAACAAAGCCGGCAATTCTATATCCATCGTAAAAAAGATGAATCTGAGGGATCATTTATCTTCGAAAAAGGGGGGGGATGCAGAAGTTAAAATCTACCCTCAACAGAGGTCAAAGGGAATATATGAACCTTCCTTCAAAGTGGGCAAAGTCGAAGAAAAGGAAACGAAAAAGGTTCTATGTGCAGCGCGAAGACCTCGACCCGGGCATACGAAACGCAATGCTGACAGTCAAGGGGACACCAAAAAGAAGTAGGGTAGAGATAAAAAAAAGGGCGAATGGGAGGGTTTCGGGGTCGAGGCCGGAGTTGAAGAACTAACATCAAGGGAGGCGGGGGGAATGAAGAAGCCGGAGTGGCCCGCATAAGCGAATAAAAAAACCTGAAAGAGATTCACCATCACTGGAAAAAAATTCAAGAGGAAGAGAAACTCATCCTCGCCGTGGACGATGACGGGGGAGGAAAAAGGCCGGGGAAGGATGTGACCACGGCCGCAGCCGGGAAGGGGAGATGAAAAGACGGCGTGAGAGGATACCAAACGCACAGGGGAAAGAACCATAGACGTGAAAAGCGGGAAAAGGGAAGGAGAGGGAAGGGGAAAAAAAAAATACCGACTCTTCGGCTCGTCAGGGACGAGAACCGATCGGTGAGGACAGGGAACGATCGACGGGAACCTCTTGGAAAGGGAAGGGAGCCTTTGAACTTTCAGGACACCGGAAGGAAAGCTATAAAGGAATGGCCTTCGTGAGAGAGTTCATATCCGGGCTCTCGAAGAGCGGAGTGAATCTTGGGGGGAGTAATATTCCTGGTTTGGATTGCGGTGTGAAGCTGCAGAAAGGAAAAACCGGGGTCTTCTCTGGTGTTCGAGTCCTGGATCGCCTTGGGAGGAGAGTTAAAAGGAAAAAAAAAGAAGGTAGAGAGGAAGGCCAAAGAAGGCATCGCGACATCAAAAAAAAAAACGCGAACGGAATAGGGGGGATGAATCGTACCAGGTCGGCAGGCAAAAGAGTTTGATGAAAAAGTTTCGAGGGCGCGACCAAAAATTCGAAAAAAGACAAGGGCGCTTTAAGAGAAAAAGGAGGCGAAAAAAGGAAAAAAGGATTTGAAAATCGATCGGCTGACGAAAAAACAAACCGGCGGGTCATTGAGAATTTCGATGTCCCAGAAAAAACACGGTCGAAAAAAAAGGGCGAAAAAGAAGAAGTCGGAATTGACCATGACGCAAAGTCGGGAGGGGAAGAGATCCTGGGTGGAAGGGAGAGCCGGCGCATAAGCGGCGTGCCGCAGAAGCAGAAAGCCTCGAGGTGGGACAAAAGTAGCGTTCAGATGATCGACAGGCAGAAGCAGGAGGGGGGCAATTCCTCTATCGCAATGAGAAAAAAGCGGGGAGAAGGGGTGCGAGGCGAAAACTCGGGGAACGGAAAAAAAAATTGAGCGAAAACGCAGACGGGGGAGGGCGAAAAGGGAGAAACGATCTGAAAGGTCTGATCGAAGCAGTTGTAGGAGAGGCACTAAAAAAAAGCTGGGTCAGACTGGGGGGGCGGGGGAAAAAGAGAGGGGCAAAAAGTTTTTCGAAAAAAAACGCACCTGAAGAAGGGGCAATGGTTCTGTGAAGGGGATTCAGGGAAGAAGGGGAGAAGCGGGACGCTTCGATTGAATGGTCCTTGTAATAGGAAATTCGTCATGGGCCCAGGGGTCGAAAATGCAGAGTAGGAGATACAAAGGGAAAAGCTTCTAAAAAGGGGACAGAACAGGCGCAGAAGGGCTCGTCGGGCTCGCAGACACCAAATATTGCGCGGCCGTGGGGAAGCGCGGCTGGGGAAGGACGCCGGGTGAGCGTCCGGGAGGGGGGAGACCTTGAAAAAGGGGGAGTTGGAAGCTGAGTCCTCGATACGCGGAAAAGTCAACAGGGGAAAAGAAAGGCAAAGATCACCTCGAAGAGAAAACGACCTTAAGGAAGAGAAGACGATAAGCTCGGAGGAAAGAAGAGACAAGACAGAGGCGGTTGTTTAGGAGAGCACGATGACGCGCTTAAGCTTGGTGAACGTGACCGAAACGCTGGAGAAAGACCGATGCAATATGGCTGTGGGCAGAAAAAAACGGCCGGGGAAAAAAACGGAGAGGAAAAGAGAGAGCTTAAAAAAAGAATCCAACAGAATAGGAGAGGAAAGGGCTCTCCCCGCGTCTCGATCACGTAAAGGAAAGCGTCTCTGGAAAAAAAAGGCAACACCGAGAGGACTGACCAATCGAGAAAGAGGAAGGAAGGTAGGGTCTTCGTCCGCTCAAAGTCGGAGGAGATGAATGTATCCCTGGGAGAGGGGAGTATGCACGATCACGGAAGGGGGCCCAGGCATTCCACGTGGGGGGAGAAAGGGGGGTCAAGAAAGCGGATTCCAAGGGCGGTCGCAATCTGGTGCAGACCGTGCGAAAAACGAGCAGGATCGGGAGGAAGATACCGGTAAGGTCGCAAAAAAGGAGGGGAACACAAGACGAGCGGCGAAAGATCGGCATCGTGAGACCATTGGAAAGGGAAAATAATGTCGCAGTCACTCGGGCACGAAGGTGCTTCGAAAAAAAGAGGGAGAAAAAAGCATCAGAAGGGCTGCACGGCTAAATGATCCGATCGACAAATTATGTAAAAAGGCGAGCGATCACGACCAATTACCTGTGGGGAAGATGATCAGCAAAAGAGGGGGAGTCTACTAAGTCGCTATCTACGGCTCTATCGGGGGTCAGTTAAGCAAAAAAGGACACGCACCAAATTAGGGGGGACGTACAAATCATAGGCCAATTCGCAGGGGGAGACTCATCAACGGGGGCCCTCAAATACAAAAAGGAAAGGAAGAAAAAAGGGAGACGGGGATGTAACCGCGTCGCTCTGAATGAATATAGGGGGAAAAAAGCTTCGATATCTGCCTCGAGGGGATTGAAGAAGAAGGGCTGGTATCCTAAGAAAAGAAGGCGCCGTGGGCGCAAAACGAACCCAGATTCTACTACGGCAACGATGATAGAAGGGGGCCTGCGGGTGAAAGGGAACGGACTGGGTAACTTCTTGAAGAAAAAAAGGGTCCTACCGGGGGGGGGAATGGGAGGCAGAAATTAAGAACTGGAAATGACCCAGCCGGGTGAGAATAAAAGGGGGGACGAGAAAGGGAAACTCGGAAGTTAAAGGAACTTCAAGGGGAGGACCGGATCGGCAAGCACACCAGCTGTTCCAAAATGTGCGAAATGCGAAGGGGACCGGCGAAACATGGGCAGAGCGCCTAAGGGAGTTTCGCATCTCCGCCGTCCATCGCGAAAAACTAATTACGGAGGGAAAAAGTTGGGACGAAAAAAGCACCTGGGTATAAGGCCTCAGACACGGCGTTACAGGAGATTCTTACGATCGGTTGGACCACGCAAGGGGAGAAACCGAGAAAAACTAACAACAAAAACACAAAAAAAACAAAAAAACAAAAAAAGAACAAAAGGAGAAAAGGAAAAAAAAAGGAAAAAACAAAAAGAAAAAACAAAAAGAAAAAAACAAAAAAAAAAAAAAAAAAACCAAACAGAAAAAGGAAGAAAAAAAAAAAAAAAACAAAAAAAAAAAAAAAAACAACAAAGAAAAAAAAAAAACCTGGAAAAAAAAAAACGGGGGGTAGGGGAGGGCGGCCTAACAAAAAAGTCTAAGAAAGTTAACAGAAATGAGTTCCGAACATCATCTATGTAAAAAGCCCAACCGGAGTAATCATGGCGCGACGGAAAAAGAGAGCTGTAGGGGGAGGATGTAAAATTCAATGACACTTATGCTAAAAAAAGGGTTAAACAGGCGGAGATGATCGAGATCTAGAAAAAAGAAGAGGGATTAAAGGGAGACCGACGCGTTAGTCGATCTCATCTACCAATAAATCTGCCAGAAGGGGGGTCTCCAGAAGGGGGAGGGCTAAAAATTTGCGCTTTGTATAAATAACAGAGTCAAAACATTGCGCGCCGCAGTTGAAAAACCAAGGCATGGGCTTCCGCTACCAAGGGAACCCGCACTAGGAACGAGGGGAAAAAGAAGGGTATTAGCTATGGACGTCATGAAGGAGCAGAATGGTGCGGCAAAGTTTAAGCTACAAAAACGAGTTACCCGGGCTAGGGAAGTCAGACTTCCAACGCCTAAGTCGGCCGAAATTCGGTGCTGGAGGTGAAAGTCGAAACGGCCAAAAGGGGCAGACAAAACAAAAAAGGAGACAGAGTCAAGGGGGAGAGTCTAAACAACGTAGGAGGGGGGGGAGGATAGAAGACACTTAAAGGTCGCAAATTGAAGGGGAAGAAAACGCATGGGGAAACTCGCGACACAAAGGGGAACAGCAAGGGAAAAGACTCGGAATTCTAGGCGTAAAAATTCCATCAGAGGATGCCAAAAAGGGGAAAAAGAGGGAAATGAGCCCCAGGCAGTTGCAGATCACCATGTAAGGTACTAAGAGAGTCGAGTCCGAGATTGGAAATTTCGTAGGAAGGAAGAACGGGGAAGACACAGGCGAAAGAAAGGGGGGAAAGGAACTGACGAGCGAGGGACACGGCTGGAACTTCTACACTCAACACGGGAAAAAGGGGGCCATATAAAGGGCACATAGCCGGCCGAATTTCAGGGGCTATGACAGAAAAGCTGAGAGTCTAATCCAAAAAAGACGTTCAGTGAAGATGCGTCAAAGGGAGCATAATCCCAAGACGGACGAAAAGTGGTGGGGAAAGAGGAGTTTAAGAACCTTGTAACTCAAGATGGATCAGCTTTCTGGTTCCAAGAAAAGGAGAGCAGAGAGGAAGACCGGGAAATACAGTTTCACAAAGTCGTCGGGGAAGAGGCTTGGGAAGAGGGTCTGAAGAACCGACTCAAAGTGATGGAGTATCTTATGAAACTGAAGAGGCTGGGTATAAAGGTAACCTGCCGGCTAGGAGAAGAGTGAAGGTCAAGGGGGCAGGAATCATTCGACGTAAAAAAGGATCTCACCGCGAGGGGAGCAATCGGAGAGAGTCGTCAAGGATCAACTGGAGGGAAATAGGTCTCGATCGGGAGAATTCAAAGGCTCGATATCTCGGGGGGGGGGGGAAGAGAACAAGGTGGGAAAGGTCCTGTAAGAGTCGTGGAATAAGTAAGTAGGGTACTCAGCGAGTGCATGGCCCCGTCTTGTTAGGACAGTAAGGAGTGAGAGACACAAAAAGAGGGTGGAAAACCTACTTCTCCACAAGAACAAAAGAACTACAGGGGAGGAAGCGGCCGGGAGGAAAATATCTTTTGGGACTTAGAGATCCTTGTGAGTGTTTGATAAGGACCTTCGGGATCGTGAGAAGTCAGTAGGAAAGCCACAGGGGGATGGAAATAATCTTTCATATAAGTGACGCCCTTCACTCAAGGAAGGAGAATATCTAAAGGGGGTAACACGGGTCAGTGATACGAAAATCGGGGGTAGGGAAAGCTCGGTCAAAAGACAGCTCGCCTCAAGCATGGGGGGCTCCAAAAGAAGAGGGGGCTTTAGAGCACGGAAACGATCTCGGAAGGAGAAGGTGGGGGGTGAAGACACTCGTTGAAGCATCGTAGGCTGAAGACACCAGGGGTTTTACGCAAAGTTTACATAGGGAAAAGCTGCCTCAACGTGCTCCACCCAGATGGGTCTGTGGCGGAGGGAAAAGGGCAGGGAACGTAACGCGGAGGCATTGTAAGGGTATCTCCTTCGGCAGACCATTGGTTAAGAACTCACGATGTCGCGAGGAGGGGGAAAAGAGAAAAAATGTAAGCCTGTCCTTCATCACTTACTGAGGATAATGGTCAATTCCGGACCAACCAGATTGCAAAAGGTTCATATAGTCATTTGGGGGGGAAACTTTCGAAACCACGCCTGGGAGGGACAGATAAGGGGTTTGGAAAACCAAAGTGGAATGAACGGAATGCCCTCAATTAGCAGCGGAGTAAATTCTCCCGGAGCTGAAGAAAACCGTCGTTACGACAAGTTCCAATCGCGCAGCTAAAAGAGATCTTCCCCCGGAGCAAAAACACAGCAAGACCAGAAGTTTAATAAAGGACGCGCAGAAGGATGGGGGGAGGGTTAAAAAACGAGCTCTTTATAAATCGATCGATAATTGAAGGGGGGGCAGCGGTGCCGGGACTATTGCTAGACAAAACAAGGATTAGAGAAAAACCCTTCCGGAAAGCCGCTTACAAAAAACCGTCATCTACTTCTACAAGCGTCTCGTTCGGGGGAAAGAAAAAAGAGAGAGTCAACATCTGGCTAGGAGAAGAAGGGGGGGGGAAGGATGGTCTTCATGCTCCTAACGAGGCCGTATCAGGGGGAGGAGGGGGACGTCAAGGGGAAGGAACCGCCTCAATTCATAGAGGAAAAGCTTCTCCCTGGGAGGGGGGCACAGGCGTAAAAGAAAAAATTACATGGGGAAAAAAAGGCCTTTCACCCACGAGGAAGCCTACCCTGGTTGTGATGGGTCAAAGAAGGAGGAGGGGAGTACCCAGACGGCTCATCTGGGAGGGAAACAGAAAAATTCTCTAAAGAACGTTCTGGAAAAAGGTCGTGTCGCCAGATACGCAGTGTCGGGAAAAGGCATCGGAGCGGAAAAAGCATCGGGGGAGAATGAGTAAGTTCGAGCATACCTAGAACTAGGGAAAACGTCCCGACTGATTGAAGGCGGCGGCGAAAACTCGGAAAGGGGTGGGTGCACATTCATGATGACCAAAAGTGATAAGGGCTAAAAAAGCGATGCGAAAAACACCCCCCCCCAACACAAAAAAAAAAACAAACCCAAAAACCAAAAAAAAAAAATCAAAAAAAAACCAACACAACAAAAAAAAACAAAGAGAGAGAAAAAGAAAAAAAAAAAATGCTGGGTGGGGGGGGGGAGGGGGGTGGGGTAGGGTCTATACGGAGGGTAAAGAAAAGAAAAACGGGCCGGGAAGGAAACTGGAAGGGCGGAGGGTCGAATGATGAGGGGGAGGGGAGGGGGGTAAGGGAAATACTGGAGGGACAGAGGAGGGGGGAGGGGGGGGGGAGTGGTGGAGGAAGGGAATAGTGAGGTTAGGGGGGCGAGAGGCTTGGCTGAAAGCGATGTCGGGTGAGGTTTAAACGAGGGGGGGGAAGGTGGGAAGGGGAAGGGGAAGGCAACTTGTTGGGAGGAGGAAAGGGAGGATCGAAGCGCGGTGACGTGGGAGGAAAGCGGGGGGGGGGGAATCGAGGGTGGGCATCAGAGGGTATGGAAAGACATAGGGGGGGAGAGGGTGTGGAAGTGTAGGGGGAGTCGGGAATGGGGAGTAAAAATAGAAGGAGATGGCAGGCGGAGGGGGAAGGGGGGGGTGGAGCCGGAAGGAGGATTAGGGGACCAGTAGGAAGGAGAGAAAAGGGGGGCGAGAGGGGAGGGAGGGTGGGGGGGGGGCGGGGAAAGTGGGGGGGAGGGTGGGGTGAGGTGTAAAGAGAGAAGATGAGGGGGGGGGGAAGGGTGGGAGGGGGGGCAGGGGAAAGAGGTAGGAGGATTGAGGGAGGGTAGGAGGGGGAAAAGAGTGGAGGAGAGGAGAGGAAGGGGAAGACATGAGTACAGGGGGCAGGGAGAGGGAGGGGGGAGGAGGAACAAAAGAGGGGAGTGGGGGAGGACAGAGATACTACTAATGAGGCAGAAAAAGGAGTGGGAAAAAAAGGAAAGAGGGGGGAGGACACAAGCGTAGGAAAGGAGAGAGGGGGAAAATAAGGTAAGAAGATGAAAAGACAAGGAAGTAGGGGGTAAACGCGGGACGAAATGGAGGGGAGGGGGAAGGTAAGCTAAGATGGGAGGGGACAAAGGAGGAGTGAAAAAAAAGGAGCCGGGGGGCAGAAACGGTGGTTCCCTCTCTTGGAAAGGATCCAAGAGGATGGTGGGCGCTCTGGACCCGTGGGGTCAAGAGAAGTCCATTGCCATCCATGTACCCTAGACTGTCATGTATCGCTCGGGTGGGATGCTCCGGCCGCGAATGAAAGAAGATATCGCAGGGAGGGGTGCACTTGCGCACACGCCGGGGATGACAGCTATAGTGTTTTTGGAATAGCGGGAGACAAGAATGTCAGGTGGGGGGGGGCCTGCACAGGAAATTGGGGAATCCGGCAACCTTGGGCAAATTGATTTTCGCCGGTAAGTGGACTTCAACGACAACTCTCATCAAAATTTTTGATCTCCTCTTGGAAAATCGTTTCAGAAAAAAAGGGGATGCTGAGAAAATCTGGGCCAAGGTATTCTGGAGTGTAGAAGGCGAGGCGATGGGGTTGCCTCGCTGCTAGGGCCCCTAGTTTCTCAGAAGAGGAAGAGGAGACTTTGGAACAGGGAACATCTTATACTAAGGACCCGCACTGGGGAGGGGGGTTGGGAGGGGGGGCAGGATGTGAACGAAGGGGTGTGGGGTGGGAGAAGTGGTTCGAGGATTCCTTCATATATTCTCACAGACGGGCTTGGAGAGCTCGTATGTCAAGGGGAAGGACATCTTTTTCCCCTCTTCGATGGAAATTCTTAAGCTTCACCCAGATCTCGTCCGGGGAAGGAGGGAACAACAACAAAAATAGTCCGGCTCTGGGAAGTTCAGATCTCGCAGCGGGGCCCCTCCGACCGGACGCCTGGTGAAAAAAGACTCTCGGCCACGACATGGAATTGCGCATAGGAAAAAAATAACAATTTGAAAGTATTTAGTTCAAGGCGTCCTTGCGCGCTGGACGACGGGGCGAGGTTTTTACTTTGAAATATAGCTCTTATCAATCTCATTTCCTTTCAAAAGAGTCACGAGTAAACAATGAAAAAAAGCCCTCCAGGGTGGGCAAAGCCGCCGGGCTGGAAAGGAATCCTGATAAGGATTTTCTCCAGAGCCGTCCGCGCTGGACGATTTTGCTCGTCCACGAACCAGAGGGGGAGAGCACTCGGGGAAAAGAAGCCTATAGAGCCGGGATGGCAGAGAAATTACAGACATCTTGAAGAGGAGTAAATAGAAAAACAAACCTCCCTGAAGGCCCCCCAAAACGGGGTCGTGAGCAATGAAAAAAAGAGATATAATTTAGGTACCTGCTTAGAAAAAATCATTGAACGAGAAGGCGATACGGGTGGCGGTTTCGGGTTACCGGACAGGGAGAGGATGCCAAAGAGCTTCCAAAACCTCTTTCCCTTTTGCTTGGGGTCCAATCATATAAAAACGATAGAATGCAGAATAAAGCACGCATGAGGACCGAAGGATCGATCAGCAGGGAGGGCAACAGCCTCCAGTCGTAATCCTAATTCCTCACAATAGTGGAGGCATTCCCCCAGAAGAGGCTCGGGATTCAAAGCTGAGACGTGGAAAGCCGGGGGGCCTTGTGGCGTATGGGGCACAACTCTATCTAGAAAAGTTCTTAAAAGGGTGGAACGCTGGGAAGGGGGATGCAGGTGGGCTGGGGGGACCAGAGAAACTTAGCCTGCAGGGGGACGGTAAAGTGAACTCCTTGATTGAAAGCACTTGGAGGCCGTAGGTCACTGTCTCCCTACACCAGGGGGGGATGTACGGAAAAGGTACGAGACGAAAGCCTTGACTGACTCCAGTAAACCGAGTGACAAGTTAACAAGCGGAGGAACTCATCGCCCTTAAGCTGCAAGCTGACCTGGAAAAGGGGGGGGGGGGTTCCGGCACTCGGTATGAAGGAACGAAAACAGTTGAGTCCGGCCGATTTTGACTCCAGCATACGTTCGAGGCGGTGCGAGGAACACTTCGGGGAAAAGAAGAGGCAGAAATTGCGTATTAGAGCATACCTCATTCACAAATTCGCCGGGCCTATTTGGGGGGGGGGGAGCGGGTGCAAAGAGTCGCGGGAACATGGGGGAATTTGAAGGAAGTGAAGGAAACAGATCAGCCTTGTAGATCATGGAGGAGGCTGATTCTGGAACTCAAAAACGACCGTGAAGAGGAAAACCTCGGGAGACTTGAAGCGCTCTAAAGGAGGTGGCAGCTAAAGGGGGCTCTATGACCGGTTAGCGGGGGGGGGCTTTGTACCGCGTGAAGACTTCAATTGAATGCAAAGGATGACGCCCAGAGCGCGTCGCCGAGAGCGATCGGGGACAGGGGGAAAGACATTGGGGGGGCCCGTAAGAAAGGTCTTACTAAAAATGCGATCAGGTTTTTTGCGTTGGAGGGAGAGGCTAATCCCTGGGTTCACGTGTATGAGCTTGATCATTAGGGCAAACCGTCTTTCGGACTGGCTGCTTAAGACACTTTTTTCAGGCAAGGGGTGACGTATTGAAGCGGGGACAAGGACCTGAAAGAGAGAAGTTCTCCGAACGGGAAATCGGGGACGTGGGTGCTTCGAAAATGTGCAAAAGGACGCTGCCTGTGTCAGACGTTCCCCCCTCATCTGAGAAGAAATTCCCACGGGTGGGGTCGCGGACGAGGCTGAAACGCGATTTGGGAGACACTTCCGCGGAACAAGTAGAGGACGACAAGGTGTGAGTACTGCGGTCCACAGGGGGGAAAGCGCCGTAAAGTGAACTGGTCGGTGGAAAAGATTAGGGGAAAAACGTCACGTTGGCTGTATCGAAAGCTGCGCCGTTAACTCGAGCTTCAGGAAGACGTGAAAAGGCCGCCGCGGAAATTCACTTGAGGTGGCGCTTGGCTCTTCAAGAGGGGTTTGTTACAAAAGGGAAAAATTACCAGCCGGGTTGGTTATTCTTCTCAGTTTTCTATGAAGGCGTGTTCTGAAAGGAGGTCGCTGAGACAAAAGGAGGGGTGTGACCTGCTAAGGTCCCTGCCGGAACCGAACGGTTAAGTTAGAATTGGGAAGGGCCCGCTTGAGCTTTCTATGTAAAATACAGAACCTGGAAGCATGCAAGGAGCTTCAAAGTTTGACTCCGGCGCAAGGAAAAAAAAGGAAGAGAAAGATGTGTGCGGCTCAAGCAAAACCCATTTGACTGCTCAGAAAAACCGACAGAATAATTCTCTCGAAACACAAAAAGGGTTGAAAAGATCTTTACCGTTGTAACCTTCGGGGAAGGGGGGGGGCGTCGGGAGAAGTCAGGGGTGGGCGGACGAAGTTCTGCCCGGTCAGGTGTTCTCTGCGGAATAAGGCTAAATGAGAATCAGTGTGGGTAGTAAACGCGGGAATCAATCGTGATGTTCGAAGTAACGTGCACGCAGGGATCACAGGAACCTGGGGGAAATAATCGCGGTATGGAGGGGACGAGCTTAGAGAGATGTCGCAAAGTCGAATAAGCAAATTTACGAGAGAGACGGGGGGGGGGGAGGACCAAAAACGATGGAAAAGAAGTTACAGGAGATGAATAAAGTGGGAGTTCGAAAAGTACAATGGCCTTCTGATTAAGTGAATCTCGAGGTCTGGAAAAAAGGGAAAAGGGGCTACAGGACTGGCCGAATATTTCGGAAATGAAAGACGTAACTACTTAACGCAACAAGGAAGGTTCACGTTCGAGCCTCGAGAACAGGAAGGTAAAGAGGAAAGAAGAGACGCAACCGTAAAAAAATAAAAAGACGACAACCGGATGTCCCCTCTTCCTGGGAAAATCTTGATGAGGACTCGGAAGGCGCGAATGGGAGGGATTCAAGAGACTAACACGGGGAACGTTCTTCGGAGTGTCAATCCTCTCTTGAATAAATACGAAACAGCTCGGAAAGGAATGGGTGGGGAGAGCAAGTACAGCTAAGGAGACGACCGGACAGAATTATAAAGAAGACGCATTACCCTTGAAGCCCGAAGGTCTTATAGATCGCGAACCGCGCAACAAAAGGAGATACCGAAAGAGGAACAGTTAAAAGAGACTGGGGCGCTCGGAACGGGTCTAGGAAAGAACGACTCTCAGTTCCCGAGGCGGCAGAATTTCAGAAGAGAAGGGGAAACCCGATCGGACAGAACCTCAAATGCACAAATTCCAAAGCGGCGTTTCAGCCGAACTGCGTACGCCAAGGTTCACAGGGAGGCAAAGGGACCCTGTAGAATCCCGAATTCATGGGGGAAGGACTACAAATGGATCAAGAAAAGGTCCAAGGAACCCAATAAAAGTCCCATTGCGACGCTTAAGCTCAGGAAAACCTCGATCTAGGGGGGAAAAAACTGGGGGCCTAATACAATTATTCGAGTAGCACCAAAAAAAAAAAAAGAAAAACAAAAAAAATAAAAAAAGGATAAGAAAAAAAAAAAGGGCGTTAGTTGTCTTCTAATATGGGATCCTCTCAACTTCTTAATTGTCTTAACAAAAGCAGTAAAAAAGGGTTGGTCAGCATAACTCTTTTGACCAGCTTAAATCGCGTAGAAGGCCCAAAGGGGGAATAAGCGGATGAAAAAGGAGAGGCGCGATAGGCCATCGTTGAGGGGGGGTCGATGACGGAGTAATTCAGGTCATTTGGTCGCATTCCTGGTCGGGAAGGGGGGGCCAAAAACGGCGGAAAGGGAACGAAAAAGGAGGTCATCAATTGAGGCAAATCCCTGGGAGTTTTCCTATCCGGGAAACACAAATGTTGGGGCAAACCATCGCCGGTACATGCAGAGGAATTCGGGCGGTTGGAAGGGGAGGAACTGGAGGGGCGTTCCCCCGGGCACTTGGGCGGCGTATTGGGTCTGGGGAAAAAAAAAGAGACGTCAATAGGCAGGTAGAAAAGATGCTGTGACGAGAAGACAGTTGCCTATGGCGCAAACTGGGGAGGGCCTTCGGCTCGAAAGGGGCTTTTGCGGCTGAAACGAAGCGCGGAGAGGGAAAGGCTTCGGTGGGGGCCGGGAAGCGGGGCCTTAGGACGGAAAGGCGTCAACTTGGGAAAAAGGGAGGGGCAAATAAGCAAAGGAGGTGTAGTCTGGGGATACGGCAGAGAAGGCCAGGGGAGAAAAAGCTCTTTAAAAAACACTTCGGACTGCACACACCAACCAGTCCACCAAATGAAAAAAAACGAGAGAGGGATCCATCCTCAACCACCTCTCAAGAAATCGCCTTCCCATACCGCCAAAACCACCACCCCCCTTCCAACTACCGTTCCCCCCCATAAGGGAAACATCCGGTCAAGGGGGGATCAGAGAGAAAATGAGTGGGGACGGGAATCGAGGGAGGGCCAATGGAGCACGAAATTCCTGGAGGAAAGGAAGGGTGGGGGGGGAAGGAGAAGAGCAGTCTAGGGGGGGAACAAGGGCGCGGCGATAAGAGGGCAGCGGAGGGAAAAAGGAAGCTATTGAATGAGAAAACAGGGGTCGTGGACGTGCAAACTCGTACAGCCACGGGGTGGAGCGAGAACGGGAAATGCGGGAAAAGAAAGGCGGGTGGGGGGGGGTTTGCGGAAAGTGGGAATACGAGCAGAGAGAAGGCTAGCAATTTGTTTCCTCCTAAGGCTAGGAAAAGGAGATTGGAAGTGAAATGGGGAAAAAGGCAAAAAGAAGCCTTCTCCAGGGCAAGGACCTCCTTAACCTGGTGTAAAAAGTAAGTGAGGGAATAAGGGAAAAATCGTTATCTGAGGGGAGAGGAAGTAAAAAGAGGAGGAACATTGGTTGATGGGGGAAGGGAGAAAGGTCGGTGGGGCCGGTCGAAGATATAAGCTTCCCAATAGAGCGGATCTCTCACAACAACACCTGAGAAGGGCTTAAAATAATAGAGGGGGAAGGAATGATCAGGAGAGGAGCCGAGGGAGGAAAGGGACTGGGGTAATCGCCGAAGGCCACGAAGAAAAAAGTTTTCTCCTAAGAGTGCCGAAGATCCCGAGAACATTGGGAAGAAAGGCCTTTTCGTGCCATTAAAAGAGGGACCTTGCAGGCACGCCTGGCGGGGAGACGATGGTTGTACGGTGCCCAACTAGCGTCGGAGATTGGGGGGGCGCGAGGAAACCATTGAATCGCCTTCGATCGCAGGTACAATTTCCATTTCAATAAAAAACTTTCAAAAAACTTGAGGAACCGTTTTGTCAGAAGACACAAGGGCTGGACGCTGGGTAAGGAAAGCATCTTGCGGCGGCAATCGGAAGCAGACTAGAAGGAAAAGCGGGAGTGGGGCAGTGGGACGACAAGGGGGGTCGGGCACCTTCTAAATACAACGATGGAATCCTGAGGCCGTCGGGAGGCAGTTTACCCGAAAAAAAGTAAAACAAAAAAAAAAAAAAAAAAAATACAAGTCTGCGGGAGGGGGGGAAAGGGATGGGTCGCATCATTAAACTCGGAAGGCGAGAAGGAGGCTGCGGGTTATGAGGGGCAAGGGAGTTGACCGTAGAGCGCCTCCCAAGATGCCATTTTTGACGGGAGCCCAAAGCCGAAATCAGCTTACTCCCCGGGCAGGCAGAAAAGGGGGGACGGAAGAACGGCACGCTCAACGTCCATGTCGAATTCATTAGAAGACGCTCCTGTAGTGCCGAAGACACAGACCGGTTCGAGGAAGTCGACAAGGGTTGCGAGGCCGGAGTCAGTTGAGGAGCTCGTCAACGAAGACGTGTGGCTCGCCAATGTGTTTATTGAAGAAAAATCAGACGAACTCGAGAGGCGCAACAAGAGACTTTTCTGGAAAGTGCCCCTTCCAACGGGTGCCTGGGAACTTCGAGAAAAAAAGATGGGGGACAAATGGGGGGGGTGGGAATGAAAAAAGAACCCGGGAGGGAAGCATTAATGAGTATGTTCCTATTTACGGACGAAAGAAACTCGACGGTGGGGGGGGGGGGGGGGGGGGAGGACCAGTAATTAGAAAATTTGAATGACTTATAAACAGGGACAATTTCAACGCGGAGACGGAATCGCAAAAAGAGGCAGCAGGAAAAAAAAAAAAAAAAAAGCATTCATCAAGGGGGGGGGGAAAGAGAGGGCAAGCGGCCAATCGGTGGTTCAAAAAAACTTTTTGCAAGATTAAAAGTTTCCGGAAAAGGAGAGAGTTTCGAGACGCCGAAAAACGGGAAAAAGGGAAGAATGGGAAATCAAAAGATACTCCAAAAAAAAACCCTCATGGCGTAGTTTGGATACGTTTTTTTCCAAGACGACTGGCCTTTGGATTCGAGGGGGAAGTGAAAATCGCGAAAGACGGGAAGGAAAGTGGCAAAAACAGCTGTTGGTCGGGGGGAAGTTAAAGCATCCCGTCAGACACTTGTAAATCAACAATACTGAGGACTATACTAACACAATTCACAAGGGTAAGGGGGAGGAAACCCGAAGGAACGAAAAGTCTGCGAAAAGAAGGTACTGAAGAGACTCTAATTTTTGGAATGGCGCGGTAAAGGAAAAAAAATGTACCAACAGTGTGGAAGCGTCCGGAAAGGGGGGCAAGGGAAAGACCGGATGAACAAAAGCAAAACATGACGTTCGGAAATCGACAAGGACAGCGTCGGAAAAATGGATGAAAAAATAGATGTTCCTTACATTGCGCAGCAGGATAAAAGAAGAGGGGGGGGGGGGGGCACAAAGAGGGAAGAGGGAGTAGGAAATAAAAACTTTGGAAATGAAAGGTAAGGAAAGAAGGTATTCCTCTTCTAAAGGGTCAAATAAGAGGGCCGGAACAGTAATGGGGGCTAGGTACTTTAAAGGGGGAGGAAACCACAGAACAGGTGAAGAGCGGTTGATTGGAGGACGGTTAACTGTACAAGTCTCAAAATTCACGCGGTGGGGGTCACGTCTTCGGAAACTCCAGACAAATTGGAAAAAATGAATGGTGCATCAGTCCATCCGCAGAAAGGAGCACCTTCCGACTGGACGTAAGGGGGAGCTTGGGATACGTTGTGGGTTTTCTATCGGGGGGCGTTCCCAAAGACGCAAACGGAGGGTCTCTCCAACGGGTGAAAGGCGAAGGGGTTGTAAAAGTCCAGACGTCGGGGAAGGTAGGGGAGGCGCGGTAACGGGGGGATCGGTGGGTTATCTAAAGGAGTGGAGAGTTACAGGGGGTCAAAAGAAGGACTTCAGTTGGAAGAAGTCATCAGAAGATGAACAGGAGACTGGAGGGAATACAAAAAGCGAGAAGACGGGGGAAGTTTTTACTCCCTTCCCAAGCTCTCGCCTCAAGGTTCAGAGAGGATCCTTGGTCAGAAGAAGAGGGGATCAGACGACAGAGAGGATTCCTGGGGGTGAACGGGAAAAGGATGACAACGGTGACGCTGTACTTGGCGACAAAACCGCTTGATCTCTTTGAGGGTTCCTAAAAAAGTCGCAAATTTGAGACAGCCTGCGGCAGCAAAAAAACAAATCCGGTCAAGGGCAGCAGGTCTTCGCGCTTCACCAAAATGTACTGCTGCTCCGACGGCCACGGAAAGAATTCAGAAGCTCACAACGGAGGATTAGAAAAAAGAGATACTTGACCGTTGGAAAAGGACTTTCCTTTGGTCGGAGAAAAGGGGGGTACTGGCGCCGCCGGCAGTCTCTGGCGGGAATGGTGTTCGGAGGACGAAGGAGGAAGAAAGAGGCATGCGGCGGTGAAGAAAGAGATCAAGTCGAGAGCGACAATACTATCGCGGGAACTCCGTATTGCACCGGACGCATTGAACACGGCACAAAAGAAGCTGAATTGGTCTTAGAAGTAACAACGAGGGAAGGTCTGCAAAGGCGAAAAGAAAAAGCGAGCGGGGAAAAAGAGAACGTAACAAAAAAAAAAAAGAATGACTTTAGAGGTAATTCATCAATCGGGGCATTCGAGTGAAGCTCTATTTAAGCCAGCTTTACGAGTCCAGGGGAAGGAACTTGCGAAGAGGGTTCGATCACGACCATCAGTCAAGGTGGACACGCGAACCAGGCTCAGGGAACTTGGTAAGGGAAAATTAAGGGGTCGCCTGGGAGCCTAGGAAAACGAAACAGATAACCCGTAACGAAGGAAAAAGCTTACAGCACAGATTATGCTATGGACGATGAAACATGGGGGATATGAGGAAGAAAGTTTCTATTTAGATGTTCCGAAGAAAAGAACACATACGGAGACTTCGTAATAAAGAGCGGAATAAGCCTACCAAGAGGTAAAATATTGTTTGGTTGGATCGAATGGGGGCAAGAGAAAGCCATGCTATTAAAGTGGGGGGGGGGGACCAGGGCGGTCCTGATATAAAGAGAATGAACCGGGGGTACACGTCTACTCGTATAGTCCGAACGGGGGCAAAAACGAGCTATCAAAAGAGAAATCTTAATGAAAATTTGCTAAGCAGTCCTACCTGGCTATAGCGCTAGACGAAAAGTAAAGGGGAAAGGAGGGCGGCAGGCAAGGCACCGTTACTCTTCTAAAGGATGCTCCGCAACAGGAGTCGGCACTTCCAAGACCATCGTAGCGCTGAACGTTCGAGGGATCGGCGTGGCTGGTCGCTTTACACCGAGTCACAAAAAAAGAAAACAAATACAGAGGCGGGCTGCTGGAAGAAAAAACAAGACTCAAGAGGAAATTGAGCGCTTCCGCGAAGATCGCCGTGGAGAAGAAAAGGTCAAAGACGGAGAGCTGGAAAAAGGAGCGACTCCTACTACACATGCTTTCTCTTTTATCTTGGGGTGACCCTTCGAAAAGGGGGCAGGGGGTAGGGAAGCGAACTGAGGAGGCATCGCACGGAGCTCACTTACTTGAAGGCTTCAACTCTGCCGAGATGCACACTGTTTCTTTCAGAAAAGTTAAGAGCAAAAGAAAAAAAAGAATTTCCTCGACAGCGCGAAAGCGTTTCATAAGCCGAAAATTGGGAAAAAGGTTGGACGGGGCCAGGTCAAATGGGGGGGGGAGCATTCATAGTACCGGATTAGACCCCTGTTCGGTCAAGAGGCAAGAGGAAGTCGTCAAAAGAAATGCATGTGTAAAGAACGGTGGGGGTTTGCCTAAACCACAAGGGGTGTAGACCCGAAGGATGAGACTTGAGCCAGAGTTGAGGGTGCGAAGGGCACAGAACTCTTCCACAGGCCGCCATTGGCAGCGGAGTTCCGAAGGAAATCAATAGGACGGGAAAGTAGTCTCAGAGTGACGAGAATGAAAGAAATGTGACTGGGCGGGGCAATGGCTTCCTTAGTCGACTACATGGATGTGAGGAGGACCCATCCGGAAGAGGGGGGAATGTCGTGGGAGGTGGGTTTGGGAAGCATCGTCTTCACGGAGAAGATTTCAGCAATGAAGGGCAGAAAATAGGGAAGGATATACTGAAATGAGAGAGCCAATAACAAAGCGGCCCGAGTGTGTCGAGTGGACTTCCTTCGAGTGGTACAGGAAGAAGAAGGGATTTCTTCATAATCCAAAGAGTCAAAAAAGAGACGAAGCTAAGAAAAAGTTTCGAGAATCGGACAGACCCTCTTCTCCCCGTTTTTTAGTCCCATTGAGAGGCGAGATCGGAAAGGATTCTCAGACGTGGCGGGGGCAAGCAACTCTTAACCGGTGGTTGATCAGCGAAGGAGATCAGCAATTCTTCGTCTTAAAAAAAGGCGTTGGGAGGGGGGTGCAAATGAAACAAGGGGGCTGGAGAGAGGAAGAAGAGGACTATTGCCCCAGGCCATGCTCTTTCTAGAAAATCGTCGTAATCGTTTGGGAAGTCCAACAAGGGTCGTCAAATCCGGGAGGGGCGAGAAATAATGGGGAAATGGGACGGGGTGAGAGGTATCTTCGGCAAGGCGCAAGGACAGGCGTTGCAGCGCGGCGTGGAAATTCCCAGGCGAAGGGTGGCCCCGCGGAGGAGGAGGGCTTCAAAAGACACTAAAGAAAAAAAATAAAAACAAGGGGTTATTACATGCATAAGTATTACCGACTAAATCGTTCATATCGGCCATCGCCGCGGGGAACCGCCTGCCTTCGCAGGGTAACATCCAAGAGTGCGCAAAAAAGCCGAGAAGAAAAAGAGAAAAATTTGAGAACGTAACGGACATCCCTCTCGCCATGGGTTCCCGGCGGGGTAACGGGCAGTAGCCTGGACGAGAGAGGGTGGAAAAATCCGCTGCAAAGAAGGGCATAGCCGGAAACATTGCTAGCCGTCCAGATCCATGAATACCCTTCATGGATATCACGACACGCCGGGCTGTCCTCGAATAGGGCGTTTTGATCACAGTCGTGAGGGGGGGATGGGGGTAGTTGCGGGGCGTGTCCCCCAGAGGGGGGAGGGAGAATCAATCGGTACTCTCTTAAGCCTATCGCAAAATCGCACGAGAGTGTCAAAAAAAAAAGGGGGTAAAATTCGCTTCACCATAGAACAGCCCTCAGAGGGAAGAAGGAGGGGGAAGTCAGGATCAACTGACCTCCGCCATGAATAAATGAATGGAAACAACGAAAAGGAGGAATTCAACCAAACGAAGCACGAGAAAAAGGGGCATTCGGACAACTTGTGAAATGGCCCAGGATATGCCGTAAAGAAGTCCCAAACATGTGCAAAGCAATCAAGGGAAACAAGAGTGACTCCGGCTGAAAAAACTGAAGAGAACAAAAAAGCAAAAAAATTAGCCGTAATTCCTGAGTCTCCTCGCGAAGGGAGGGCCAAAAACCCTGAGAAGGCAAAAAACGTTGCTCGGGGGAAACGACAAATTCTGAAGTTCGTAAAAGCATGGACTACTGGGAGAAGCCCAGTAGGATGAAATTCAAGGAAAAATCCGCGTCGCCCAAGGGCTGGGGCGTGCTGTCAAAGGCAGGACCAAGTCAGGCGGAAGTAGCTTAGCCTTAGGGGAACTGGTACACCAATCAGGTGTGTGAATGAGAAAAACAATCCACTTGGAGGTACTAACTTGGAGGGAAAAATCGGCGAGATATGTTTGAAGGACGTACTTCCCTCCACCCCGGGGTTAATGGATAATACGGAGAAGTAATAAGTATACGACAGACCCCGCCGGAAAAAGTCAACAGGAGATATCGAATAACCGTTTCCTCTGCACCGCTTATTACATGAGGGGGGGGGAGCAAGCTTCAAGATGTGGGAAGATGCCAGAGGTTGATGCCAAGATCCGTACGTTTCAAAAGGCGTGGGGGGGGCTCTAAGAGAAACTGAAAGTCCGGGTGGCAAAGAATCCCACTCCAGAAAGAGGGTGAGAGAAGGTTTGGGTTTCGCCGGAGAGTTGAGGAAGGGCTCCACGGCGATCTCCGAAGATGTCGGCTAAAAGGGGGGAGATGTTTGAGGGCTATCGTAGATGTAGAAGAAATGGGAGTCTTTCGGATTTGAGGGAGACAAAGCCGTACATGAAACGCAGGAACACTTGAGGAAAAGTTAAGAAAAGCGGAGAGGGCGAAGGGGGACCACTGGAACGGGCAGTGGTCGTTGCAGAGTCGGAAGGCTTTGGAGCCCACCGACGGGCGTGAAAGGGGAGAAGGCCAGTAAGTTAGAACTCTCTCTGCCACGGGTCTGTCGGGGGACCGCCGAGAAGGGTAGCACTGGGGGAAGGATAGGTGGGAGGCATCGGGATTGGGGACACTTGAGGTGTTCGATTACCGAGGGGGAAAGGGGAAAAGGTAGGGGATCAAGGATTCGGATTGAAGGCAGTCTTAACCTGGGTGTGCGGAGAGCGGTAGCCGGGAAAGGAAACCAGGTTGGGAGGTTATGGTGTGGAATAGAGGGGAAAGGGGAAATTATAAAAGAGAGGGCCCTCCCTCTAATGTGAAAGTCTAAAAGAGGAAAAAAAAGAAAAAAAAAAGAATGAAGAGCAACACTGTTCACCTGTCCGAATAAAAAGGAGCGAGTCAGGCCTAGGAGCATTGGTAAAAAGGTCGTCGGACTTGTCAGGTGGAGCCTTTGGTTGCCTTCAAAGGGCCGGATCTCGTCTCCAGTGGGCGCTGCTTAAGCCCCACGTTTGAAACTGGCGGCGCGGGGGGTCCCCTTAAAAAAAAAAAAAGTACGGCTCAATCGGGCCCCCACTTACACCGGGGAATAGTGGCGGTGGTCGTTGATCGACCGCTGGAAAAAATCCTCTCGCTAAAAGTCCTTCCTGCATAGGGGACTTCAAAATTCAATTCCGGTACGGAAAGAAGCTCGGTGAAGGGGTGCCTCAAATTTCCCCTTGCGCTTCTCCTAACGTTTTTATTCTTCGCCGTCTATCAGAAGAAAAGGGGGGGGGGAATCAAAAAAGGAACACAGAGAGGCCTTAATGCGAAAGGGGGTCCTGCACCGAACGGAGGGAAAAGTGCAGCTCTTACTTTCGACTTCATCAGGATCTTTCGCTTTTACTAAGTCCCAGAGCATGCCGGGAGGTGGAGAGGCAGCCTCGTGAAAAAACACTAAGTCTACGCCAGATGAGCGTAAAGAGCACCCCTTTGCCGCAGCAAGGACCCATTTCCAACAAGGAAAGGGATCTCTCGAACAAAAGGAGGAAAGAAAATAGTATCTACTTTAGAGGTTCTGAAAATGCGTTCCCGTGGCTGGCGAGGAGCAATGGGGGGGTCGCAACGCATGGATCTTCAGTATTGGGGTCAGCAAATCCGCATTCTATCAACAAGGCAGTCTGCGCACCTACGTGTGGAGAAAAAAGAAGGAGAAAGGAAGAAATAGAACATAAGAGTGGCATTAACCGCATTACTCATCGCGGGAGGTCTTAGTATGATTAACCACTATATTCTTAAGGAAAGGCTGAAAAAGAAGCTGAACTTGAGGGAGGAAGGGACAAGGGGGGGAGACCAAGGACAACGAATATTAATTGACAAGGCGCGGGATGGATCAAATAGAGGTCCTCGAGGTAAGAGCTCGGGGCTGAAAATGTCTGCCGAAAAATTGCTGCACTTGAATTCGTTGCGATACCTGAAAGGGAATAAAGAAATAGAAAGGTAGCATTCAACTAGACCAGATTCAAAAAATGACGGGCCTGTTACCGAAAGGGGAGGGAGAGGCCAAAGCAAACGCAAAGCCAAGGGGAAGATTGCTGATGAAGGGGCGGAAAAGGGCGCGAAGAAGGCGCGATGGATTATTCCGAATAGAAACAGTGAAAACAGCGAGGGAAGAAGGTAAGTGAATCAGAGGAATCAGAAAGACGGCTGAAAAATGGTTGTTGATCGAAGGCCGTGCAAGGCAGCCGGTGAAAGAAAGACGCCAGAGCGCATCCCTGACGAGTACCTTGAATCCCCTCGCGTGAATCGAAGAACCACAAGGAGATTAAAAATGAAAAAAAAATCAAAAAAAATGGAAAAAGAGCCTGTGCCAAAGGGGAGGGTCAGAGCGATACGGTGCGGCGTGAAAAAAAAAAAAAAAGGAACTTCCGGAAAGGAATGTGGCGAGGAAAAGGAGCATCCGCCGGGAAGCGGTGAACTAAGACCTTGGAAAAAACATTCTCCGGAGCGTAACGTTCAAGAATTGTCTCACGGGGGAGAAAAGGTAAAGTTCAGGGAGGAGAAGGACGAGGAGAGAGAAGCCCGTAATGATGGGGGAGAAGAGGGCGGAGCTAATGGTATGAATTAAAAAAAATTAGAAAAACATAGTCCAATGAGGGGAGAGCTTCCTCGAGAAGGAAAAATGGCAAGAAAAGAGGCCAAAGAAGTAGAAAAGAAGAATCACAGGTTTTCTTGATTATCTGGGGAACCTGAGCCTTTTTGGATTTGGGGGAAAAGCGGG
>Ga0179593_1594409_pt1 | contig 23257 bp, 33 predicted proteins | sample CZODoug2_1_08_16_FD_185931 | JGI IMG/M metagenome (GOLD analysis project Ga0179593, IMG submission 185931) | Vadose zone soil fungal communities from Angelo Coast Range Reserve, California, USA - CZODoug2_1_08_16fungal (PacBio error correction) | ecosystem: Environmental > Terrestrial > Soil >...
GGAATCGTATCGGATTAATCCATTCGTCCGGTCTGAACGAAATACACAACTTGGTGAAATCCTCTTTACTAACTAGTAGAAAGGAGATTTTGAAAAAAAGAGGAAATTAGTGGGCAATTCCGGCGCGCAAACCTTAGGGGTTTTTTGGGTATCACGCGGAGCCGAAAGGTTAGCGCGCCCATAATTGTACATGTGAACTCACGGAGCTCTCAATACCCTCCCGCCGTCCTCCGCTCTCAAAAGCTGATCGAAAACAGATTGGATGAATAACCGGGACGTAGACCAAACGATTTGAAAACAGGAAGAAAACGAGTGTGTCACTACCGTTTTGGTGTGAAAGCCGGGGGGGGGAAAGTAATAGAGCCGTTGGCAACTGTAGTTCTAAAGGGGGAAAAAGTGTGGGACCCCGGCGCAAGCTTTACGGGCATATAACGGAGGGAAATCGTCGTGAGGAAAATTCGGCGATGCAAATCATTCCTGGGGTCTACGTCGGGGAATACGTCGCTATTCCTCCGGGCCGACCTTAAGGAAGGAACGCGGCGACTGGGGGCAGGGGAATGCCTTCCCCCACCGCGATCGTTGGTTTTAGGGCCCTGTTTCATCACGAAAGTCGGCTAAGAAAGGTGGACTGGCTTCGTCTCGCGTCCTTCGTCCTGGGAAGGCCGGTGAGCCGGCCTCGAGACTGGAAGACGCGCTCTCGGGTGAGGGGGGAAAGAAATGGCGGCTCGCGTATCCCTTATGGCATAGTCAGAGAGGCCCTCGTAATGCCAAAGCTTTCGGCGAACCGCTTACATAGCTCGTTATTCACGAATCCTCACGGTGATAGTCCAAAAGAAGGAAAAAAAACTCGCAAGAAATAGACCTATCGAGCCTCTCCTCACCCCACACCAAGGGAGAAGGGGGGCAAGGGTGCCGCGTGCCAATAAAAGCCTAAGGCCCTCAATCGCGAGACCCGTCCCTCTGGGTTCGCCGGGACCACCATCTTTTTTGGTAGAAGATGTTCGGGGGAAAGGCTCCCGGGTTTGGGGAATAAAAGAAGGGTCCTAACACCGACTCAAGCACCGGCAGTCCAAGGAAAGTGGGGAGGGGAAGGACAAGTGTCCAAGTTCTCCGCAACGTTACGATTCGTGGCCGACATCCCAAAGGCGTGGGAATTGATATGATAAGAAGTCAAAAATGCTTACGATTCCGACTGCTTTAACGAAAGGGGGAGGGGGGAATGGAGTAACAGGAAATTACGCAGGGGCGGGCCTTAGCTGTGGCAACATTGAGGGTGAAAGACGGTTGGTGAGAAAAGAGGGCAGAAAAAGTAACCGGTTACATCGCAACGGGTGGGTGCTAGACGTGGTCCCATCCACTTCCTCATTACCTGAGAGGAGAGGCTGACTCGTTGAGAGTGGATCGGCTGACTGAAGCCTCGACCAAATAGGAATCGGGATCGTCCAAGGGACCGGATGGGCCCTCGTGCAGCCAACACTGGGGGAGTAAGTAAAGTTACCCATGGAGCGTTTACGGCGTGCTGTCGTTGGGGGACACCAGGGGGAATCCCGAGCATCGTGTTGAAACTACGGCGAAAGGACGCCTAAGTTTGCCCTCGGCTGAAAAAAAAAGGGTGAGCCCGCGAGCCTGTCGACTGAAAGTGTTTGGGAAAGGGAGAAGCCTATCCGAAGAAGTGACCGAGAAAAGAAGGCTGTGGGGGCCAAAGGGGGGAAGGGGGCCCCGAGAACCCAAAGTCAAAAGAGGTTTATAATTCATTTTCGTAATTCCCCCAATCAGCCCATGGGGGAAAGAATATCTATTAGCAATGGGGAGACACGGACCGTCTCGCGAAGGGGCCGGGGTTTCTGGGCGCAGGACCAAAGAAGGGAGGGGGTGGAGGAGGTATACTGCCCAAAGGAGATATACACAGTGGTAGTTGGGAGGAAAGTGCAAAGGGTTAGGAAACGTAATCTTCTATCTGAAAGACGGGTCTGGGTGCTGCAAATCCGAAAAAAAGGAAAGCGACAGCTGAGAGGATTTTAACGGCGGTTGTAAAGAAAAAATTGGGTGTTTCCGTTTCAGAGTTCGGCATGGAAAGAGGGAGGAAAAAACGGGGGCCGCATATCCCGGTAAGAAAAAAAAAAGCCGCGTATCTCAGGAATCGTCAACCACGGAATCGACAGGTTGATCCTCAAACTTCCTAACAGGGGGGAAGGAAGCACGGGAAGGTTAATACCCAGCCTTCACGGGGGGGAAGAGGGGGCTACCTCGAAAGAGGAGAATAAGGGGAAATTCTTTAATTTAAAGAAATCAGGTGGAAGGGTTTCCGTGTCCAATAAAATGAACTTATAGAACATTGGAATGGAGGGAAAAAACAAGCCGTCCTTATTCGATGAAAAAGGTTGTCGGAAGGAAGAGAGGGAGAAATTCTGGCTCAAAGTGAAAAATCAAAAGAAATAAGGGAACGCGCCGCGAGGACGTTTGGCAAAGAAGAAACGGAGGGGAAAAGGGGGAACAAATGTAAAAGCCCTCAACGATTGAGAAGAGACGGGGACATGGTCCCTCTACGATGCACAGACCTGAAAGGGGGGGGGTGAATTTCTCAACCTGAAATGACCTTCGCCGAGCTCGTGAATAAAAATAAAAGAGGGGCGAAAACATCACAAATGGGCAGAGTTGGGGGATCGAAAACTCACGCTCACTACAAAAAACTTTTGAAGGCGCTTGCACGAAGATGGCGAGGACCTGAGGAAAAAAAGTGACTCGAAGGTGCCGCGCCGAACATAAGTGGAAGCTCTAACCGTCCTTGGGGAGGTGGGCTTATACTTTTTTTAAAAAAGTCGGAAGGGAGGAGGAAGAAAGAGACTTGAGTCTTTGGATTTGGGACCCGAACCAGGACGAATCCCTCCAAAGGGCTGAGGTACCGGGCATGATCAGCATCGAGCCCTCAGCTTCTTTATTCATTAACCTGGACGTAAAGTCGGAAAGGAGAATCCGAAAAAGGGGGGGATGGAAGAAGGAACAAACATGGTTCATCGTGAACAACTAAAAAATCATCCAGGAAAGGGTTCACCGAAGCACGTGCCGACCGACTAAAAAAGAGCTGGAAGGAGAAGAATAAAACTTTTCGGCGATTGCACATAGAGGAAGGTACCAAGCGTCCACCATCAAGAAAAGAGATCGCTTGAGGGGGAAATCCTTCGTAGAAACCTCCGAAAGGGGAAAGTTAAAGAAGACGAGAAAAAGACACCTGGTTTCTATCCGAAGGAAGTTCGTTTTGGTTAGCGTGGAGGGGGGGAAGAAGGGGCGTAGCGAACCGGGAAGACATGGAGCTGAACACACGCGACCTTAACGAGAGTCACCGGAGGAAACAACAACAACGGAGTAGGAGTGACAGAGGAAGAAAACTCTAAGGGGGAAGGGAAGCTCTCATCATAGGGAGAATTCGTTCGAGGGGTAATAAGGAAAAAAAAAATAAACATTCCAAAAAACGGACTAGAAAAGCGGTGAAAACCACGCAGGGTTCGTTCAGGAGAAGGCGAAAGAAGGGTGAAAGTTTGAGAAACCGGCAGGACGCTCCTTCCCCAAGGCGCTACGAGGAGAGGACGTCGGAAGGAGCTGGGACGATACGGCAAAAGCATGCCGGTACCCATTCCTGCTTCGATCCTTCAGTAGAGCGTTAGTCGGAGGTGTAGAGGCATGGGAGAGGGGGCAAGAGGATCAAGGGGGTTCAAATGACAAGGGGTAGGGAACATGGAATTCTCGATAAGGGGCTGCTCAACTACTCCCGGAGAAAAATTGCATAGACGGGCAGACGCGATAGCTTCAGGAAATGAGTCAGAAGATTCGGGATTAGGACTGGATCATTATCTTTTGGGTAGCCAAAAAAAAGGGGACTGACTGAGGAAGTGGCTCAATCCTACTTTATCCAAAAGGGGGGTACCGCCCAATAAGGGGGGGTTTACGACTTACCACCACCACCTAGGTCGGAAGGAAAAAATTAGAGGAAGGAAGATAGAAGAGGCTTCGTTCAGCGGGCAGAAAGGGAGAGTTTAGCGTGAGGGTCTCGATAAAGAATGTTCGGAGGGCGAAAAGGGGGTTCATAATCCTCACGCACTCGAACTTGGGAAAGGACCGGGGGGCACTTCCACACCTACATTCCCTTTTCTGGAACATGGAAGTCAACGAAAAACTGCAAGAAGAAATCAATCGGGAAAAAAAAGGGCGGGAAAAAAGGGGAAGGGTAAAAAACCGTCTGAAGGTGTGGAGGGAAAGGCGCCAATTAGCGCTGTAGAACCATGGGTTCTGGGGGGGGGAGTGGCCAGATTCCGTAAGGGAGGAAGGACAAAAAAGGAATGCTATGGGGAGAAAGCGGAAAGTTTGTCAAGAGTCCAACGGGGGGAATGTGATCTGAGGGGGAAAATAACGAAAAGACATCAGGATGTGACCGTTCTTTCAAAGGGGGAATAGACGGTGAGAAGAACTCTGGGGGAAAAAGTACAGGGATGGTCAAGTGTAAGCCGGCTGAGGAGGGCGTCAGGGGGAGAAAAAAAACTGGGGGTCCTTGTTTGCTAGTTAAGAAAAGCTCATCTTGCTTACGGAAGCTGATAATAGCGGTTGAAACTCGGCATAGAAAGGAAGGGGAAAACGGAAAGCAAAACTACGCGGTCGCAAATAAAGAAGTACAGGAAGGCATGGAGACCCTGTGAGCACACTCACCCGGGGGGTTACACAGACCGCGTGAAAATTCACGGGGAACCTAGGAAAGTACTGTAGGGGGTCACTGAAAATGCAATTCCCAAAGGGGGGGGAAAAAAATGCACAGCGTTTAGAGATGATTTGGAAGGGCAGAGCAACGAGCAACCCACAGACGCTGTGGGAACTCGCAATATAACTTTATCAAAAGAAGGAGACAAAAAGAGATCGTTCTTAACAAAAAGGGACTGAAAAGTAGCGTCGGCGACCTAATTACCAGTGAAGAACCAAGGGGGTGTAAGTGGGGAAAAGGGGCAAAATGGGCTAAAAAAAAAAAAAAACTCTGAGAAAAAATCTTCGATGGGCATGCAGGGCAACAAGCAGGGGAAGAGCAGAACTTAGCCAGTGTGTCGAACGAAGGAAAAAAGGCTGGGGAAAGTATTCAGGCAGTAGTTTTTCAACACGAGGATATGCGAGGGAGAAAACCCGTGGTGAAACTCCCAGCACGCACGGGAACGGGCTCAATGGGGGATGTATCACGTCATTTCTTTGGCGGACGACCCCGGCGAAAAAAGGGATGGGGGCCTCGGTTCCGAATATTAAAAGGAAAGAGAGGGTAGGCCGTCACCGTCGGTCAAGAATGGAGTCAACGGGGAATCGGAGAAGGTGAAAAAAAGGTGGCCATGATTGAATTGGAGGAAATCGGGGGAGGGAAAATATCACCATTGGCACCCGGAGGGTTTTAACTAACATGGGAGGTACAGGGTAGGGAAGAGGATCCAACGATTCGTTCACAAAAGGGGCAAAAAGGCATATGCTCCTGAGGACGTGTAAAAAAAAGGTTTGAAGGTAATAGAACCGTGGGGAAAAAACTGGAAAGGGGGCTTTCGACAGAGAAAGGAATGGCGGAATAGGGAAGGAAAAAGCACTGCAAAACGGGTTTTCACACCTCGGTGTAAGGAGAGACTGACAGTGGGAGGGCGAAAAGGGGACAAGAGGAGAAGAAAACTGTCCTTGACTGCCTAGTAAGAACAGATTCACAAAAACACTTAGCTACATCAAAAGAAAGGGGAGAATGAATGGGAACTACGAGGGGGCACGGGACCGGTCGAGAGATTGAATGGACTTCTCACATGGCAAAAAAAAAGCAAAAAAAACATCACGGCCTATGGGTAATCATTTTGGGGGGGGGGGGGGTTAAAGAAAGGGGAGGAGGGTGAGTGTCAAATCAGGGGATCTTGGAGGGAAGTCCGAGACCGAGAACGGATGGGCTTCGAATCCAATGAAAGGCTAAGGGAACACGAGCAGCCAAGAGACTAAAGAAGCTTACTGAGAAGGGAAAAACAATATTGGGCGGGGAAGTCTAAGAAAAAAATAATGCCACCTCAAAGTGATCCTCTATGATGGGAATACGAAAGGAAATGATCTCGCAATCAAAGGAAAAAGTCCTGCGAAAAAGGAGAAGGAGGCGAGACCCAGTACGACAGGCCTCAGTCTATACTAGGTACACAAAAAAACTCAGATCGTCGAGGGGTAATGGGAGGGAAAGAATACAAACTAGCGAGGGGGGAGAGATTACTTGGAAAAGACCCTGGAAAAACCGTCTCAAGAAAAGGGTCTTACCCGGAGGGGCTTGGGCCAAGAACACTCGAACAACAAGAAGGGTGCCAACTCGGACCGGGAAAGAGGGGGAAATCAAGAAAAAAAAAATTAGATCACTATAAGCCGTGAGAAAGGGTTCGAGGGCGTGGAGGAGAAGGGGGAAAAAACAGAATCTTCTATGGGAGAGAAAGTCTAAATTTGAGGATTAAAAGAAAGCGTGGGTGAAGTGGCATCGGTGGGGGCTACAGTCAAAAAAGGGTGCTCGAAGCATGCTTGGCGAGAGCAGGATGAATAGGAGAAAACTCACCCTTTGAATGGTATCACCATGGGGGGAGGAGGAAGGGGTCGAAAAAGGCCCCAGCAACGTGTGCTCGGACGAGGGTGCCCTCAAAACAAGAGGGGACGAAAGAACAAGAAAGGGTACAGATTAGAAAAAGCTCTTGGGGATCCAAGCGGATTAGATTAAGGGGAAAGGGACTGAATCTCGATACCGGGAAAATCCGTCCATTAACTCTAAAGAAACCAGATGAACAAGAGAGGAGGTAATGACTGACTTGGAGTCGGGATCGGGGAGAAGAAAAAGAGTCGAAAAAAAAACCAGAACTCGTGGGAAAAATCCGCTTTAAGGGGGAGTAAAACCAGGGGGGAAACCCAGGGGTACTTGGGACAAGCATTGAAATCTATCGAAGGAAAAAAAGGGGGGAGCGCAAGAAGCAGTGGGAAGGGAGTTCGAGAAACGAAGGGGGGGATAAATTCACGGGCTTTGATGCCGCCGAAAAGAAAAAATCATAAAATCTACGAACAGCAGGCTCATCGTTCCCCGAGTGGATGAATCACGGGGGGAAGAAGGAACAAAAGGGGGACAGCGCGAGCACAAATCGAAGAGGTGGTGGAAAGGCAGAAAATCGAAGGGCCGGGGGCACTGTTAAAAGTTCTCAAGAGGGGGAAAAGCCCAAAAAGCAGCGCCTCGTGAAGATAAAAAGGAAATCGTCCGGAGGGGGGACCCGGAGGAGAAGGTTCCAAATAAGAAAGTGGTTATCTTTGTGGCCAAAGGGGGATCGCAACTCGGGTCCTACCTCATGGTCTAGCAAGAAAATGCACGAATGGACGTAAAAACCGCGAAAAAAATGGGGAAAGGTTGAAAAGGTTTAAAAAGAAAGAGGCTGACGACGATCTGAAAGACGTTAGAAAAGACGGCTCGCAGCCGGACTGCCTGTGGAGCAAAGAGGAAGAGCTAGAAAGAAAACTCGAGAAGGGAGGATAATACTAAGCGCGTATCCCTTAAAAAAGGGCCTGAAAGGGTTTAGGGGAAGGAAGCCGTGGGGAAGGCCTTCGAATCATGAGAAAGACGTGAAGATGGAAACGTCCTCGGAAAGTTACGGTAATAATCCGCTAGGGATATGACACTGAAAAGCCACAAAAAAAACGTCGGCGGAGGCCGAGAAAAAAAAAAAAAAGAAAGTTCTTAAACAAAGGCCTTTGATGCTGCGTCAAAAAAAAAGGGAAAGGGTGGAAATGCAAGGGCCTGCCTGGACCCTGAAGAAGAAAAACCGTGTGAACACTAGTGTGGAAAGGAAGGGGAAAAAATCTTTTGGTAGCTAATCTGGCTTGAGGGAAAAAGGTGGGGTGAAATAAACCGGGGAGGGGGAAGGAGTAGAAAAAAAAAGAACGTCATAATAAAGGGGGTTCAAAACTTAGGGGGGGGGGGACGCCAAGAAATAGAATATGAAAAACAAGGGGGCAAAAAGCTGGTAAAGTTATATGAGGACTAGTAAGAAAGATGAATACGGGGAGGAAAGGGCGGAAGGGGTGAGTGCACGGGGGATGAATCCAAAGTTAAAAGGAACATTCGAAGTATCGACTAGAGAGGAGGCAAAATAGAAGTTGGGGACAAAGAAGAAGTGTTGGTGGAGAGAGGACACGGGAACAAAAATGGGGGAGGGACATGCTCAAACGGAAAAAAAAAAGGGCAAAAAACAGATAAAATACACGGAAGGAAACAGGGAGGATAGTCCTGAGTTTACTCGTTTGGAGGACTCTAAGTGGGGGAGGGGGAAAGGGGAAAAACAGAAAAAAAAAACCCCACACCCTAGAATAAAAAAAAAAAAAAAAAAAAGGAAAAAAAGCGCTGATCTTAGAGGAACCGGGGGGGGGGGGAGGGGAAAAAAAAGGGCGAGGAGAAAGGAACCAAAGAAAGTTTGAAGGAAGATTTTGGGAGAATGGGGGGGGGGGGGGGGGCAACACCGCTTCTTCTTTAGCTGAGGGAAAAACTTTTTTAAAATCATAGCATAGGGGGGACAAAAAGAATATGAATAAAAACGACACTCAGAGAGGAAAAAAAAAAATTTCTGATCATGCGCGCGGAAAGAACAGAAGTGTGGGAGAGATTGGAGAAAGAAAGAAGAAAATTTACCAGAGGAGCAGGAGCAGAGGGGGAAAGAAAACTGGGGGACGCTGCAAGAAGCTCCAGTTTAACTAACAGTGGAAAGTATTGGGGGAAGGAAATTCCCTCTACTTAACGAGTTTTGGGGAAAGATCTAGTCTGGGGGGGAGAAGAAGATAGACGGACCGTCTAGCGGAGGGCGATGGGGGAAGTTTGCGATTAGCTCAACGGCGTGAAAGGTTGTGGGTGGAAATGAGGGAAGAGGAAGAGAGGGAATACAAGGGCATGATGGCTGGAGAAAGGGAAAGAAAAGGCGTGGGAAAAACTCAGTAATATGATATCGGGCTCAAAGAAAAAAAAAGACTGGTTGTGCTGGGGCAAAGACCCGGGGACCAGGGCGGGCAAGATTCAAAAAAGAGGAGCGTAGAGGTGGGTAATCAGAAGGGGGAGGGTTAAATTTCGGCAGAAGGAAGGACCATAAAGGGTGTAATAGGAGAGCAGGGAGAGCCAAAATTTGACTCGATCTAAGGTCAGAAAACTTGGGGGAACCGAAAAAGCTATCACGTGGGACAAGGGGGCCCAACCTGGGCAAGGCTGACCCTGTTATCCCCCTAAGGTGAAGGACTGGGGAGAGACCAAGAGATATAAAAGTCAAAATGAAACGGTACTTCAAAGAGAAGAGGAAAGAAGGGAAATCGAGCACATTGCCACGGAAGGAAAAGAAAACGAACTAAAAAGTCTGCCGGAAAGGGAATAGTGAAGCGAAGGGGGTCAGGGGGTCGAAGGAAGGATCCAAAAATACATCAGACCATCTGTTGAAATCCAAGGGGGGGAAAATAGCTATGACTGAGGAAGCCAGGAAAAAAAAAGTCGAAATGACAAAGGAAAGGCCCTCAGGGAGAGGATGGGATGAGGGAAGCGGAGACAGGCCCGGAACAGGTTCGACAAAGGAGAGGGGATGGGGGGGTTTCAAAACAACGGGTCGAGTGAAAACTGGAATACTTCTTTACTAAGGAACTCAAAGACACTTCCATGTTCCAGAAAGAGTGAAGGCAAGTCAAGAAAGAAAATGGTCAAGGGAAGGGGCGAAGAGTCTGCGAAAAGGATAAAGAAACTTGATTCTTGACTCTCGGGGAAGGACGGAGAGCTATTTAGTTTGGTGGAATGAGAACGTGGCCGGGAGGTGAGGTCTAAGGAATAAGGGACAACGGTCGATTCCGAAGGAGATTTCTGCGAAGGGGGAGTGGAAAGGGAAGAATAGTCCAGAAAGAGGCTCTAGGAGGGAATAAGGACTCGTCTTCTTGAAGGAACGCATTTGGGTCATCACAAGTCGAGGCGGAATCGAGCCTATCAAGTCGGCCACAGTATCAAATGGTCATCGGGGAACAGAAAAGGCAGGGGGCGAGAAAGATACCCTTCCGATATACAGGGGGAGGCAGAGAACGAAAACATGGAGGCACTGAGAGAGAGAAGCAATAGAGGGGGAAAGAGATGGGCGAAAGGCTGGGACAGGGAAGGGTCTCCGGGGAGGGGAACAATCCCGACTCAAGAAATAAAACGTCGCCTCCTCGGGAAAGGGGTTACGGAAGGAAAAAAGCCAAACATGAAGACTTAAGAGAAAAAGACAAACACGGGGAGGGGGGCGGAAGGGCTATTCGTCACGGAGGCTAGCAAAGGTGGGAATTGAGAGTTTTTCTTTCCGGAGCAGAAAAAAAAAGGTATTACCGGAAGAACAAGAGGCGAGGCGAAATAAAAGAAGGTAGCAGATAGTCCAAGATCTCAACAAAAAAAAAGAGATAGAGGGACGCTCAAGGAAGGGAGGAGAATCATTATCAGGTCGAACGTTTCGATCCAGGGAAAGCACCAGAATAAAAGTAAAAAGAACTAGTCGGTCGAGAAAGGAAAAAGGGGGAGTGCGGGACTGAAGTCGGGATTTACTTTAATTGGGGTCGACACAAGGAAAGAAACCAGATCTCAGGACAAAAAACGGGTGAAAAGGAAAGGAGTCGAAAAAGGAAAGTCCTAGGCAGGGAGCAGTGGACAGAAAAACGAGGGGACTATTCAAAGAGGATACGATCCATTTAACAAGGGGGGGTTTACTCTGAGTGGGAAAGAGTCAGTTAGAGGGAGAGAAAAAGTTGGTTCAAGTTAAAGAGGGTTACGGAGAGGGAAATGAAATCGGATTCGCGAATCATTCGCCCTAATGCGGAAGGCAGGGGGAAGGAGCTTCTTGGCAGAAGCGCTTATGGAGAGGAAGACTGCACGTAAAGGAAAAAAAAGAAACTAAGTACAGGACTTTGGGGGGGGGTACAAGACAGAGAGGAGTCGAATGGAATTCGGGGGTCCGACTTGAACCACAAAAACCCAGAATTCACGGTTTTAGATCATCAAAAAAAAACTGAAAGGGAATACAGAGAGTAAAGAACCGTAGAAAAGAAGGGCAGCGCGGTAGCCATCAGTAACAACTGGGGGTTCGAGGGGGATTTTAAGACCAAGAACCATTGGGGGGCGGGGAAGGAGTCCGATGGACCTGCAAAGAGAGGAGGAAGGGAATCTCGCCCGTGAAGGGAAAAAAAAAGAGGACCAGGTTGCTGAAAAATCGTGGAAAAAAAACAGGAAGCAGAGAACAAACATGAATGGGGTGGGACCCTGGGTCGACGCCTTCGGAAGGTGGCAGGGATCCATCGTCCGGAAAAGTATCTCTGGGAAGGAACAGATGGGGGGGGAGTGATCAAAGATCGTGACGATCGGAAGAAAAAAGGGGGAAGAGGGTCAGGGACGCATAGGCGGCGGGTGGGAAGGGAAAAAAGTGGGGCAATTTTAGATAGCTAAGAGTTGAAATGCAAAGGAAGATGCTGAAAAGGGGGAACGAGGGGCGGGTCGTTTCTACTCTTGAAGAAAAGTCAAAGGAACAGTTCAAAAGGAAAAAAGAGATCGGGGCTGACGCTTCGAAGGGGAAGATCACCCCGCGGCAATGACGTGACTCTTGAGAATCGCGACGGCTTTTTCGAGGGGGGATAGGGGAAAACCGTCTGGCGCTCTGACAAGACAACGGGAACCCACGGCCACTGCCAAATTCGAAGAGAAGGGAGACTGGAAGGGAAGACAAAAGCAACGCAACCGGTATTTTCAAAATCAAAAGAGGAGTTTAGGAGCAAGGAAAGAGAAGGGATATTAAGGGAGGGGGGCGGACCAAGCGTTGAAAGGGAAAAAAAGAACGCACAAGGACGTTATTCGAGGGGGGGAAAAATCTAAAACGAAAAAAAGTAAAGGTTGTGCTCTCACTCGATAAAGGGAAAAAGGGAGCGAGACTGTAAGAAGGATCTTCAGCGAAAAACCAGCCAGAAAGGGCACACTAGATGAAAGGGGATGATAAAAAACAAAAAAGGAGGGTCCGGAGGAACGCCGTGTTTTTTAACTGATAATGGAAAGCAAAAGAACAGGGATCAAACAGGTGCATAAAAGAAGATAGGGGTGAGAAAAAAAAGGTGGCGGCGGAAAAAAGATACGGGTCAACACTTCGGGAAGAGAGGGAAGGAAGGTTTGAAAAAAAGCCGATTGCAACTCAGCCGGGGGAAAGAGGAAAATGGGGGGGTGAAACACGATTAGGCTCAAAAAGTGTCCAAGAAAAAAAAGGATAAAGAAGGGACCGTTATGAAGAAATGGAAAAAAAAATGAGAAGGGTTAGGTGTCTAGCAACGCCGCGGGGGGGGTTTCCGCTTTTCACAAGGGAAAGTGGTCAGGGGGATTCATTCATCAGACTTTCAAAGGGTATATTCAACAACAAGGGGAGCATACAGTCCAAGAAGGGAGGATTGCAGACGGGGTAAAAAAAAAAAGGAATGGGAAAAAAAAAATTGTGTAGGTCCAAGGGGAAGATTCAAGAAAAACGGTGTAGGGGGGAAACAAAACGAAATGGTGCCAAAGAAACTGAAGAGATGGGCGCCAAAGGGAGAAAGGGGCCTGTACAAGCAAAGAAACGGTAACGCTAAAAAAACATCGTAAGCATTGCGACCCGCCGGGGAATAGAAAAGGAAAAGAAAGCTTTTTGACCCTCAGGGGAAAAGAAGAGAAATACCGAACAACTTACAAAGTCTCGCCGGACCACTGGTCCTTGAACAGGGGGGGAGGGGGAGTATAAAGTAATATGAAGCGGTCTTCACAAAAACAAATATGAAGAGAAAATCAGAAAAAGATGGGGGGGAAAGACAGGTTGGGATAACCCAGGAGGGAAAATCGAAAATGCCAATGGAAAAGGGATTGGGGACATCAAAAAGTTTTAACATTTGGTGCTGGGGTTGGAGAGGAGGGGGAGGGGCGGAGAAAGGTGGATCTGGGCATTGGGAAAGCCGAGACGGGGGAAAAAATAAAAAACCAAGGACTACGGACGCGCATACAAAAGAAAGGTGAGGAGCAGGTCACAAGCGCTTGGCATAAAGATAAGAAAAAGAACGAAAAAAAGGCCCCGCTAAGGGATACGCGAGGAGCAAAAAAAAGGAAAACACGTATGCAAGGGCTCCAAAGAGAAGGTCGGGGAGAAACCGAAGGGAAAAAAGGAACTATGCGGTTCCGACCCTTCCGAGAAAGTCGTAACAGGGAAAGGAAGCGGAAAAGTTAAACAAACACTGTGGGGAAAGAAAGGAAGGGGCAGGAATGCGCCCACCGGCAGAAAAAGGGGTCGGGGGGGGGGGAGGAGAAAAGGACTTAAAGAAAAAAAAGAACAAAAAGAACCACAAGACTTATTTGGGGACACTCCAACTAAAGAAGTGTAGAGGCCGTTATCTGCAAAGGGAAGCCTTGGGGAGAGTAAAGAGGGGATAAGGTAGGGGGAACGAACTTGAAAAAGGCTTTCAAGATAAAAGGGGGAAATCACCAACGGCGAGAAACGGCTTGCTCTGAAAAAAAAAATCGGGGTGGAAAGTCGGTGGAAAAAAAAAAAAAAAAGGGAAACACGTGTCAGACCAAAAGGGAGCAAAGGACCTTCGGAGAAGGCGGAAGCGCCTCACGAAGTTATCACCATGTCAATTAGGTAGGGGAGGGAGAAGACGAGGAGGGGGATCTTAGCCTGGGAAAGAAAAAAAAAAGCGTTTAAGGGAGGCAAGAGATTGCCGAAAAGGGAGCTGAACGTGTTTAAAAGGGGGTGGGGGAGGACAGGACTGAATGGACTGAAACTATAACGATGCAAAGAAGGATTATAAAAAAAAATTAGAGTAGAATTGGAGAAGGGGGAGGACTTGGAGAGAAGGGTCGTCCTGTCATGCACGGAAAAAAAACCATTCAGGAAGGAAATCCGAAGGCTGAAGAGGAAAATGTCTGACATGACAGGAACAAAGAAGGTTTTGAGGGAACGCGCAAAAGATGTCCATGGAGGACAAACGAGAGGTGATACCGGCTTTATTCAAAAAAAGGAAACCGGAAAGATCTCGCCAAGAAGGTCTCATCGAGAAAAGAGGGAGGAGAAAGGTTAGGGACAGACAGAAAAAGAAACCCGATGATTGGAAGAGGGGGACGTTGTGGGGGACTCAACCGCTCGCCATAGAAGGTGGGGAAGAAAGGGAAAGGAAGTAGCCCCTCGTAAAACCGGCCAAGGAAGAAGAGCAAGTAAAAGGAAGAAAAAGAAGCGAGGTCCAAAGAGGAAAGAGGCAATATTCTGTGGGAGAGGGGGGAGGTTAATCTGAACTGAAGAAGATACTTGGAAAAAATGTAAAAGCAGAGCTTTTGAAGAGAGGGGGAAAAAGGTCCAAGCGTCCCCACCCTAGAGGTGTGTAAATTTGAACATCGATTAATACAAAAGGGATGTCGAAATAGAGGAGAAGATCTCGAAGGAGGTCAACCGGCCTTTAGCCTAAGGAATAATACTTGAAGACGAAGGGAGGGGGAGGGATAGAATACTAGAGTATGAAATTAGCTTTCGGAGGTCTCGCGGGGAGGATCGGATGGAAACAGAGATGAGGCAGAGGAAATCGAGAGAGAAAGAATAGGCCTGAGTCGTGATCAGTGAGAGAACGGAGGGCTTTACGAATCCGAGCGGGGAAAACTCAAAAAAAATATCAAAGATTTTGGGTCCCGAAATGAACCGAAAAGCCAGCACCAAATTAAAAACAATCGGGAAGGTGATTGCTTTCCGGAGAAAGGAAAAAATAAGTGAAAATTCAAGACTCTAACAGGTAGGGAGCACGAAAAAAAAAAGGGGGTAAATCTTTCAGGGGAGGACATCCAGGGGGGAACCGGAATAAAAAAAAACTAGAATCACCATCCTACTCACAGCATTAAAGGGGGGGGAAGGTAGAGGGATTGTCCAAGGGTTCTAAAAACGGCGGAAAGGGGACACAAAGGGAACTGGGAGACAGAAAAGAAGCCGAGGTAACCATATTCTGAATCGTACCTGGAGGGGGAGGTATTACACAAGTATCATGCGCCCATCTAGGGATCGAGGGAAATAGGGCAAGTTCGTAAGAAAAAAGGGGGGTTATAATCGGGCCGAAAAAAAGGGGGGGGCTGGGGGGACCACATGCGCAACGTCGGATGGTGGAACGAAGATAACAAAGGAGAAGGGGAAACGTGTCAGGAGATAAGGGAGTATTAGGGGAAAAGGACGAAAGTAAACGGCTTGACTTAAAAATCCGACCATATCTAAAATTGAAGAAAGAAAAAGGAAAAAGGGAGGGTGGAAAAGTAGGACATCCAAAAACAAGTGGAGGTAAGAGTTTGGACGGAGGGGGGAAAGCCATCTCAGGCGTGAGGAGAGGTTTGCCAAAGGGAAGCCGGAGCCGGGGACAAAAAATCTTCCTGATAAGGTAAAAAAAAAGAGGGCCAAAGAGGAGGGGGAAACACATGGTCGATAAAGAGAGAGGTAAGGGGAAACCCGATGGGTCCAGAAGGGCTCAGCCAAAAAAGAAGAAGAAGTGGGGAAAATCGGATCCTCATTGAAAAGGGAAAGGGGGGGGAAAGGAAAAAATAGATAAAAGGTAACTAACGGAGTAATAAAGGGAAATAGAAAAAAGTGGTTCAAGGCCAGGCTAAAGGGGAAAGTGGGTGGAAAGAATATCAATCGAATTTGTCAAATACATAGGAAGAAGGAAATGGAACTCATGAAGAAAGTTATATGACTCCAGAACCAAAGAAGGGGTGGTGAGAATAGGTGAAAAAAAATCATAGAATCAAGGTGCCTTGAGGGGAATTGGATTGGGAGAGGGCAAAGCACTGAAGGGACAAACGCACAGAGAAGAGGGTCGTGAGGATAGAATCAAGGAAGGTAGGTCTTGCAAAATCCAAGTTTCGGAAAAAAGGGGGAGAAAGATTAATAATTTAATTGCGTATTACTCGGAGAAAATGGGGGAATGGTTGAGGGGAGTCTAGAGCTCCAACGGTTCCATCATATCCAGATGAAGGCCACAGATTCGCGAATCTCAAGAGGAAAAAAGCCATCGAGAAGAACTTTGAAAGGCCAATAGCAAAAAAAGGGTGACAAGGGGGAGCCCAAGAACTTGCCTTGGGTGGACCTGGTGGGGGATCTCACCGCTGAAAAGAAAGAAAAGGGGGAAAAAAAAGGGAAAAAAGGAAATCAAGAGGGAAGTCGAAAGAAGGAATCTATCACTTTAAGAAAGTGGTGAATAACCGAACTACCGAACCTCTAAAAAGAATTGGGTTCAAGGGGGGGAAAATTAAACGTCTGCGAGAAAAAAGGGAAAATCATCATCTTGGGAGGAGAAAGATGAATAGGGGGCGCCTGGAAATGAACTACACAAAAAAGGAAAGGAGGTGCGAAAAGGAAAAAGGACAATCATAGTTTATGGATGATGGCTCTTTTTACATTCAAGGGTCAAAGTTGCCTTGAAGGTGAGGTGGGTGGGGGGAGCCAAAAAAAAAATTACAGAGCTCTGAGTCGGGGAGACTAAGGTCATCAGGGGGGGGGGGAGGGGTTGAGGAAACATTAAAATGGGTCTCGAAAACGAAAACTCGCAAAAAATCATCCCCCGTGCACTGGGAGCGCCCCAAAAATGGGGGAGCGGGAGAAGGCTGGAATAATCCCCTTAGGGGGACCAGAGGAGCTTTTGGGGGGGGGGGGGGAAAGCAAAGTAACTGAGGGGTTGAAGAGTCAATGAAAATGGGACGGATATCCTTGGGCGAAAGGGAGGGAAGAGGAGAGGACGCTTTCGGAAAAAACCATGTGGGGCTTTGGACCCCTAGGTAAACGAGCCTAGAAGAACGGAGGAAAAAGCGGAATAGCATTAACTCGCGTACGCAAGAGGAGAAAAATGCAGGGGGAACTGGGAGCCTCCGCGGAAGAGAATAACGAAGTCGTCGTACAAACGGGGCAGGGCACAAGGGGGGAATCTTGAGAAAGATCAAGAGCTGCTCCCTCGAAAGAAGAACTGAGAAAAGTAACGACACGTTAAGGAATGATTTAGAGGGGGAGACTGAAGGAGGGGAAGGGGGGGTTCCAAGAATTGGAAAGAAACCTTCTGCTGCATGGCGTGCCAAGGAAAGAGGACAGCCGCTTCCACTAGACTTCACCCGGAGAAGAGAGTAATTGAAATTCAAGAGGGAGCAAACCTCAAGGGAAAGTTCAGAGGGAAGGAAAAGAACGCACCGGGGGTAAAAAAAAAAATAAAAAAAGGAAGGAGCAGAGCCGGGGGTTTAATGGGGGAAAGTGGGAAATAACAAAGGGGGGGGGGGTAGAATCGAAGATAAAAAAAAATAAAGGAGGAAAGTTGTTAATCATCTAGGGGGGAAAGAGACTCAAAAACAAAAAAAATAGAATAGCTATAGGAAGTACTCGTCGCTCAAGTTATCGGGGAGGTAGGAACAAGGGCGCCGTCCAGCAGATACAAAATTGACCTCGAAGGAGGAAAAAGCGGGAAGTAATTAGCGGAAGGAGGGAGCGGTAAGGAAGGGGGGGGGTGCAAAAGAAAAACGGATCCTTCAATTACACTCTCTTCTTCCTTTTGAATTAGATGGAAAAAGGTAAGGCGAGAAAATTCTGCACAGTGCGAAAATAGCCGAAAGGGGGGGGGGAACTCTGCTTAAGATCAGTGCAAGAAGATGAAAGGTGTCTAATCTTCAAATTGATAGAGGAGGGAGATTGGGAAAGATATCGGGGGACGATGACAGGGTGACGGACATTAAACAAAGGAAGGTGCTCACGAGAGCCGAAAATCAAGAAAAATCCATTTCTTAATCAAACGGGCGGGAGAAGAAGATGGAAGTACTGCCCTGCCGAGAAAAACAGCGGGAAGGGAAAAAGGTCATGGAGACTTTGGGGGAAAAGGACAGGTACCACAAAAAATATAAAGTGCGACTTTCTCCAAAAATAGAGAAGAAAAAGGGGAAGAGAACCTGAACACAGCCGAAGAGAAAAAGAAGAAGGGATATATCTCAGGGGGGGAGGACCCATCTCTTGAAGGAGATGCAGGAAAGGGTGAAAGTGTGAGATTCTCTGATCCAGCTTCTGAAATGTTCGGTGAAGAGGTGAAAGAAGGACCATCGCGAGAGAGTACGAAAAAGTGTTCAAAGGGGTTAAAACCTCATGGAAAAAAGTGAGAAAGAGGTCTGGTATGAAAAGGGACGCCAAAAAAAACGAAATTTAAAAAAGGTCTTGGAAGGGATTTGAAACTAGGAGACGCAAGGAGGCGTGAAGGAAAAGCGCCCGCGACATTACTCGGGAAAAAGAGGGGGAATGAGATGGGAACGCCTTTCCGATCTCCGAAAAAGGGGGAACCGACTTCGATTAGGAGCCATAAAAGGGGCGGCCGATGGGGTTAGGGGGAAGGGAAAGGGGAGAGGCTCCGGTGAGCGGCAAAGGCGAGGGGGGGAAAACAGGGAACGAAATTGCGATCGTTTGTAAAAGACAAAAGGAACAGAACATTGGGGCAGCAATTTGGATAGGAGGACTCCATGGCTGAAAGGGGGAAAACTCTGGTGGAGAGGGGGGGTTCGCTAAAACTGGAAAATTTAGATCGAGAAAAAAGGTTGCGAAAACAAAGATCCTTTCACCGGTTGGCAAAGAGAAAAGAGAAGGAATAGAAACAAAAGGAAACCCTGGGAAAGCTCAAAGTCCTAAAAAAGAGTTGCGAACAAAGAACAACAGGGAAATCACCTGCGTTATTCATCGAATAAAGACCCCGAGGACGGGACTGGGTACCGCCAGTTCCTTTAACTTTGAAAAAAAAAAAAGAAATCAAACTCAGCCGTTGGCTCTTAGGGGTGAAAAGCTACATCCGGAGAAAAATAAAGTGGTGGGACGCACTAGCAAGATATGGAGAAAAGGAAAATCGGCTACTGGAAGAAGATAGTCGAGACACAGAAAGAGGGGACCTTAACCAATCTTGAAGAGGGAAGGAGGAGTAAAAAAGGGAAATATCCACCTGAAGAACTCCTTTTTTAATGGAAGAGTTTTGGGGAGAAAAAATGGTGGGGTGGAAAAAAAAGAAAGGAGAATACTCACTAGGAAAATTCGGAAAAGGGGGAAACAATAGGATTGAAAACACTGAAAGGGGGAATAGAAGCGCGAGAAGATCCAGAAAAGGGGAGGAAGGCCGTAGGAAAAGGGGGCTTATATGGGAAAAGGACACAGAAAAAAGGTGAGGTATTCTTCAACCCGGGGGGTTCACCTCAAAGAAAGAAGGCCTTTCAAAAAGAAGATCCAAAATAAAAAAAAAAGGACCTTGGGAAACACCGAAAACGAGGGAGGAGGGGACCGCGTTTTTCGTCAGATGAACGAGAGATTGTTCAGGGAGGAAAAACTAGAGAGACTTTGGAGGGAAAATCAATTAAGAGCAGAAATGAGCCGTGCAAGGAAAAAGGGGGGCAATGGGGGGGGGGGGGGGGAAAAAAAGTCTAAAGCAAAAAGGGGGGCACAGGTGGACCCCAGGAAAGTGTTGTAGGGTCTAGTCAAAACCGATTTCGGACCAAAACGAAATTTTAGAAGAAACTGAGAGAGAAGAGTCGAGAGCCAAGGGGCCGATCACCGTTCCCCAAAAGAAAGGAGGAACATCGAAATGGAGGAAAGAGGGGAGAAGATTGCGAGGAAAAGAGAAGGTCAAGGGGGAAAAAAACCTATTTCAAACGAGAGGAGAGAAAAAAAGAAGAAAGGGGACACGGGCAAAAACGGAACCCACTGTCCTTGAAGGGCAGTTTAAGGGGAAGAGAACGGGGACTCGGTCTTACACAACCCAAAAAAAGAAGAAGATCGAGAAAGAGGTGGACACCAGAAGGACCAGGAAGATGATTGAAGGGGGACTTCATTTAAACCTATGGAGGTCACCGGGGGGTAAGCATTTGTTGCTGTTGTGAGGCGAGGAAGGAAGACGACCAGAAGCCAGGGGGGGGTCGTAAGATGGGGGACCGAAGAACTTGGAAAGCCCCATGCCGAGGACGACGTTTCAAGAAACGAGAAAAGGTGTGAGAGGACTGAAAGAGGGTTTGGCAAGGCTCTTTGGGAAAAATTCGCACGAACCTCTATGAAACTCTAGAGGAAGTTCATCGAAAAAAGCCGAGGAGCAGGGCCACGAAAGTGCCGTCTCAAGTCCTCCCCTTGGAAAAGTAGGCGAGAAAAAGGAACGCAAGAGGGAGGAACGCGTCGCCAGAAGCTTTTCAAAAAGTAAGATCGGAGAAAAAAGGTATGAAGCGGGAAGTTAAAAGAAAGCTTTTGGGAAGAAAACTCTTAAAAAGAAACAGATATCAGTACCCTTATTGATTAGGGAGGACCACGCGACCAAAAATTAGGTGGACTCTCCACGGAAGAAGATCATCAAGAAAGGATCTTAAGGACGAGACGGGGACGCCGTTGCACTATTGGAAAAATAGGAGAAACTTGGAAAGGGAACAAAGAGTGAAAATCAGTCGAGCGAGCAAAAAAAACCAAGGGGGAGGGCCCAAGACAGCAGGGGGGCTGCAAAGGTTGCAAAGCGGTTTTGGGATATCGTCAACCTTGGAATCCAAGAAAAGGACATGGAAAGAAGAAAACTTCGGCTTATTGGCGGAAAAAGAGGGAGACCAAAAGGAGTTGGAGAGAGGAAGACGATGGACAAAGGCTCTTAAGGAAAAGGAAACCCTCGTTAAGTGAGATCAGGGGACTTAAGAGGGGAATTGGGAGGAAAAAAGATCTGGGGATCAGTAGATTCAAAAGGGATGGGGGGAAGTTGAAGGAATCGAAGAGAAAGACGTCATTAAATCAAAAACAAGAGAAAGGATATTTATGAAACGGACTTTGGGTATCAGGGACCTTTCTAGAAAGACACAACCAAGACGTGAAAATCCGCTAATGAAATCCCCAAGGGGGAACCCATTTTGGCAAAATTCAAAGAAGACAAACCCTTAAACGAAGGGGGGGGGGGGCGGAAAAAAAGAAGCGAAGGGACCGCCCATACTAATGGACATGGGGGATAGAAGGAGGGGAGGCAAGCCAGAAGAACGTAAAAGCTTCGAAAAGCAGGCGAAAAAAAGGGGGAAATGTGACGTAGAAAATTTGCAACAAGAGGAGCCAAAAAGGAAGACAAAAATCGTGTGGTGTGAACTCAGAAGGAGGGAAGCATAGAAGGGGAAAAAAGGGTTTAAAGTAAAACGTTCTAACCGGTGAATCCAAGAGGGGAATCTCAACGCAAAAATCGTGAAAGGAAAGAGATCGTCTTGATGGCGTGGAGGGGGGAAAGTGGAAAAAATAAGTCTGGGGGGTGGAGCAGTGGGGCAGGGTGAGAGGGAGCAAAAGAATGCCGAAAAAAATTAAAGAGCCCGGCAAGGGAAGAGATTAAGGCAAAAAGCTAGAGGGGGGGGGGGAGGGGGAGAACGGACTGTTTCAGAAACAGAGGGGGGAAAGCTAGAGGAGCGTGTCAAGAAAGACGGAAGGAACTCGAGGATTAGAAGAGCCGGAAAAAGACAGGGCCGCTCAGGATCGAGAAAAAAACCAGAGGACTCGAGTATCCCTTGGCGGAGACGGGCTCCCTGAAGAGAGGACAAAGACTGTGACTGAAAGGAGGCCATCGTAGTCTTGGGAGGAGGACGTAAAAATCCAAAAAAGGGGGGATGGGGGCACCATATCACTAGGGGGGGGGAGATCCCATAGCCACCAATGAGGGTGCCGCAAAGGATCCGGAGATAACCCAAACCAAATCTTAAACAGCGAAGGGGAGAGGGCCGAGTTCCAATCGTGAAAGACGAGGGGAAAAACAGAGAGAAATCAGGGACGAAAAGTGAAAAGAGGGGTGGAAAAGAAAAGAAACATAGGGGGAGCGAAAAAAAAGAGCACAGAAGGGTGGGGGTTTTTAAAATAATCGTTCATAGTAGGGATCACCAGCCGAAAAATGAAAACAGTGGGTCCGATCTACCGTGTAATGGAGAAGAGAAAAATGGGAATCTGTTACACAAATCTGGGGTCAATGGGGGGGAAAGGAACAAAGCCGAGGTCCTCATTCTGCTATGTCGAGAAAGTTGCACGTTGAGGATTTTCTAAATCGAAAAGGGAAAGGACCTATAAGGGGGGAAACATTTCGGGGGGGGGAACAAGAAGGGGGTTGTATAATCTTGAAGACACCTGAAAAACAGGGGGAGGTGGTCAAAAAAAAGGCAGAAAAGGTGTGATAACGAAAAAAAAACAATCAATCAAACTGAAGACACAGGGAAAAGCTTACACGTAATTGGAGTACTTACTCGGGTGAGTACTCATATTGGAAAGGGAGGAGAAGGAAGAAAGAAATAGGAGAAGTTCAAGGCTTATCTTAACAGCGGAAACAGAAAGCACGGACGGTGAAAAAAAAATGAGAGGGGGGACAGGTGAGGAAACACCATAGACGGGTCAGGACCCCTTTTTTTTCAAAAACGTTGGGGGGAAAATGGGAAAAGAGAAAGGGAAATGAATAATAACGATACCTAGGAAGAACAAGTTTTGGTCTTAGGAGGAGAGCTATGCAGGAGGGAAAGTAATTTGGGGGAAGGGTCTGAGGCCCATCATTCGAAGCAGGGGCCGAGATGGGGGGAATGAAAGGGTTTGAGCCAAAGATTTTGAAACAGAAACAACAAAAAAGAAAAAGAAGGAAGGGAAAAACATAAAGGGGGGAGATTAAAGTTGTGGGGGAGAAAGTACCAGAAAGTGTGGGTCAGGAATATCCTTAGGGAGGGGGGGAGGAACATAGATCAGAAAATGGGAAAAGGAGAATATGCGAAGGTGCGCGCAAAAAACATCGTGAGAGGAGGTGCTAGGGAGCTTTCCCCAAAAGAATATCACGTCTGAATGGGGGGGGGTGAGGTTTTCTGAAAGTGCAAGCCAAATTGGGGTCACCGAAAATAATCGAGAAGACGTGAAAAAAAAAGAAGAAAGAGGGCTGTGGGGGGTTTGCAAATAATCCAGGGGGAGGGAACTGGGAGAAGCTGAAAAGAGGGGAAAGGGAATTGGGAAAAGCGAAGAAAGGGGCCGGGGAAAGTGGAGTTAGAAACGGTAGAAAAAACTTTGTCCATCATAGAAAAAAAACCACAAAAACAGGAACTCCACATATGTCAAACGAGATCTCAAGAATCATCCAATCCAGGTTTGAGCGAACAACTGCCGCCCATGGAGCCGAAGAAGGAGGGAAAAAGTGAAACCCAGCCCTTTTTCGCAGGTCC
>Ga0179593_1755756_pt1 | contig 23257 bp, 29 predicted proteins | sample CZODoug2_1_08_16_FD_185931 | JGI IMG/M metagenome (GOLD analysis project Ga0179593, IMG submission 185931) | Vadose zone soil fungal communities from Angelo Coast Range Reserve, California, USA - CZODoug2_1_08_16fungal (PacBio error correction) | ecosystem: Environmental > Terrestrial > Soil >...
TCAAAATCCGAAAAAGAAGACAGAACACCGAAATTCCTGGACTATTTCGTAAGATCGAGGAAAAAAAAAGTACACAGCGTATGTTTTTCTTGTACCGGCCGGAGGGGGGGGGGGGAAACCTAGATTGATCAAAAAGCTCGATGGAAAGTAAAGGGGAGGGGAAAAGTTCAGGGAGGGGGAAGCGCGTGGTTATACTCGCGTTCTTCCAAAAAAGGGGGCCTGGAGGGAAAGGTCCGGAAGGAGGCGGGCGCGGGAGGAAAAGAAGCGTGCTTTCACCTGTCGGGCGATGGAAAGGCTCTCCGCGTCGCCCAGGGAGGGAAGCCTGAGAAGAAGGAACCGTCCACTCCACAATCGATCGCGTCGGGGGGGGGGAAAAAAAATGTGGCAAAAAAGGCGTTGTTGCAAGAGAAAAAAGGAGACGTCAAGGATAAATCTTTACGGGCAAATCTCAACCCAGAACTAGATTGTTCCAAGGACCATGAAGGAGCTACTCGCTGAAAGGGGAGGAGGTCAGCGCAGGGCTGCGGACACGACGGCGGAGAAAAGAACGCTGACTTAGAAAAGATAAATGTATCCGCAGAAGGATGGTCAGTGCCCGAAGGCGGCGCTGGAGGCGAGCGGGGGACCGTATCTCGGGATTCTCTTAAAAATAGGGGAAGGGGGGCCGATAAAAAGCTGGCTGCGTCAAATTCCGCTACATTCTGAAGTGGGAACTCTCGAAAGAAAAAAAAGGTTACAACAGAGGAAGTCGCGACAGGGGCGCTCTATCTTCTCTAAGCGTCCACCGGAGGGAAAAAAGGGAGTCGATGAGCACGTGTCGTCATGAGACGAACCATGCCCGGATATTGAAGGACGAGGGCCGGATAAGTGCTCTTCAGGCGCAAAACTGATCCCCGATCCATCAGTGAAAAAACCCTTTTTTAACCCCCCCCGGGGGAAAGGCGAGCCTTCAATGAAGGGGGGGCCGATATTTACGAAACTCCGACAAAGGGAGACTTGAGGTGAACTCGGATTCATGGAAGGGAAAAGTCGCTCAAAAGACTCTTAAGAGACCATCCGGGTCCTCGCCGACTTGTAGTGCGAAATGGGCGCAGCGGGAAAAAAACCCGCCTACGGAGCGGCCGCGCAACGGTGGAAGTGCGTGGCGACCGGGAGGCTGAAGGAAGCATGATTACAACGATCGACGAAAGAAGGCGTTACGGTGATGACGCTGGCGCAAATTTCAAAGAGGTCTTTCAGGAGCGTTTAAAAAAGGAGGTGTCGCCCCGGGAAGAGGTGCAGATCCGGGCGACTGGTAGTGGTCCTTGGAGGGAAATTACGGTCGAGCGCACGAGTCTCTGAATGTTGCGGAGTACATGGGGAAGGAAGCCCGCCCAGAGAACTATATCAGGCATCTAGGGGTCGTTGAGGGGAGTGAGGAATTATAATTAAAATGTTTACCTAGAGTCCTCCGGAGAAGAAGGGATCCCGGCCATCTCCACGTTGCCTTGTGGGTTCGGGGATGTTTCTAGAAGAAAAAGGTCCTTTCCTGACACTTCTTTCTTTGGGGCCCATTCCCTCCGCAAAACCCTTCATTCTTTCCTGGAGAGGGCCACCCCCGCCCGTGTTCTTTAAAAAAGTTCTTAGATCTCTTGTCCCTCCCTTCGTTCTCCTCCAAAAATCTCTCCGAGGATGGTTGGTTCTCCAAGCTCCCTCATGAAAAACACCAGGGGAGGGACCCAAAACACGGTCGATCTCCGGGGAGACCCGTACATAAGGGGCGTCTTCAACAAACAGCGCCATGGCGGTCCAAATTCGGGGCGTTGATTTCCAGAAAAAGGGCAGGTTGGACGATCCACCGAGAGAACTGTTTGAGAGGATCCACGGATTATTCCTACATCCGAGGACGCCCTGAATAAAGGTCACAGAGAATACGGCAAGGACGCGGCGGCGGGACCGAGACCCGATGCGTTTCACGCGGAGGCGAAAGAGGGCGCGAAAGATCGTGCCCGCGAGAAAGGGTGCAGATGGGGGAAGAGAGAAAGGAAAGGGGGAGATCGTCTCCGTCCAAAATGAATCAAGAGAGGCAGCTCTTCGGGGGCAGCGCTGGCGGATGGGGGGAAGGTTATCTGAGTGCCGTCCACGAGGCGATGTTGGGGCGAGCTGCTATCCTTTTGTCAGGGGGGGGAATCGTGCTCGTTGTAGGGGGAAGGAAACATTAGATCAACGCGGGATGAGGGAGGGATGTCGAGGAGCACAAAGGAGAATGGGTGCTCGGCGAAAATGGGAGCGCGCCGCAAAACGAGCCGAGACAGCAGTTGGGTGGAAGTGGTTCATCGGTTAAAGAAGCTTCAATTCGAGACTTCGAGCTCGAGATCACGGGCTCGCGCTCGGGTAAAAAGAGACGAACAATCCACCCAATAAGAGCGCTCGTCATCAAAAATGGAGATGCCCTCAAAGTATTTAGTCGAATCAGCACATGGGGGGGGGGGGAGAAAAGTGCGCAAGGCGACGAGGAGGCCTTGCGGGCGGGGGGGTAAAAGGAGGACTTCAGCCCGGAGAGCGTGTCACGAATATAGAAGGACGGTATCGAACTTCGCGTTCCCCTAAGGTCCAAGGAATAGCTTCGCCTAGGACGCCGGGGAAATATTCTCTTTTCTGGGGGGAGCGGACATAGCTGTTGCCAGGCCATGTGCGGTGAGGATCGTTCTTCAGTGTCTCGCGGGTGCGGAGGTTCTGACTCAGCCTGGTAAAAAGAAGGACTGTGACTACCACCCTCCCCCCCACCCACCTCCCCCACAGGCACAAACACCCCCCCCCCGACACCCCTCCCCACCCACGCCCCCCCACCGCCCCGCCCCCCCCACTCCGGGCCCCCCACCAGCCCCCTAGGGTCCCACCCCCACACACGCCCCCCACACCACGCATCGCCGCCTAGCCGGCATCACCGCCCCCCACCCTCCACCCCTTTCCCTCACCGCCGCCATCTCATCCCCCCCACCGCCACGCCTCAACCTCAGACCCCACACCTCTACCCCCCCACCCCCCCACACCACCCCCCCCTCCCGCAAATCACCCCCCCACCCTCCGACACCCCCCCCGGCCCCCAGGCCCCTCCCCCCCTCCAGTCCCCCCCCCCCAGCGCCTCCACCAGGCGCCCCCGACGGACACCCCACCCAAGGGAGAGGGCCGCGCCTACCCGCCCACCACCCAGAACTCCATGTCTTCACAACCTCCTGGGCACCCTTCCCCCCCAAGTACGAAACTAGGCCCGGGGTAAGCTCCCGGCCCAAACCCCACCCCCCCTGTAAGAAACGTCCTCTCCCCCGAGCCGCCCCTGAAGCCACCCTGCTACCACTCCCGCCGCACGCCCCCCCCCCGCCCCACCACGCGCCACAGCCTTCCCCCCAAACCGCCCCACTCCACCAGAAACCGCTCCCCTAGCGGAGGCCCTAAACTCCCTCAGGCACCCACGCCTGCCGGGTCCCGCGACTGCCCCGCCTAGCCCCCCCCAGCCCCCGCCTCGCAGACCCACCATTGCCACCCCAAGCCCCAGCGCCGCTTGCCCGACCCCCCCCCCCCACTACCCTTAATAAAGCACCCCCCTCGCCGCAGCGACCCCCACCCAGCAACCACACCCGCACCGACACCCCTCCCCCGACCGATACCACGCTAAATCTCCTACGCGATGGGTCCCCAAACCCCCCCCCCCCCCCAAAGCCCTCGTTGGCGCCCAAAGACCCACTCCCCCCCGCCCAGAGAGAAGCGTCCCCGGGCCGGAAGCGCCACCGCCCAAAGACCCCCCCCGGCCCCCACCCCCAAAATGCACCCCCTAGCCAAGCACCCGACCTCCCCCACTCGTCGGGCCGCCCCCCCCCCCCCCCGGCTCACCTCGCCGGCCGGCCTCCGGCAGAGGCGCCCAGACCTAAGTATGTCCGCCCCCCCCGCCCGCTCAAACTCCAAAATACCCCGAACCTCCACGCCCCCCGGCTCCGACACCCTCGCTCAAGAAAGAAGACCTCCTTCTCCAGCGATTCCGTCTCATGAAGGGGGAAGTTACTAGCCGGAAAAGGGGAAGTGTGGCGCTTAATTCAATCCCTAAGAGGAGGCTGCTTTTGCAGGGACCCGGGCTTCAGGAAAAGAAACTTCGAGCCCTGCGAAGGGGAAAAAACCCGAGCCGGGGTCGCGTGTGGAACTAGAGAGGGCGACTCCGCCGACAAAAAATCCCGGATCTGTGGGAGGAAAAAATTCGTGGAACGAAGGGAAGAACGGGTTGCGACCTTAAGGAGGAAATTTCTTGCGGGGGGAAGAAAAAAGTCATGGGGCGGCATAAAGAGGTCGGCGCTGCGGGAGAAGGGGGGCTGATCATTTCACCATGATTCGAAAAAGAAAGGATATGCCGAGCACGGGGGAGGAAGTGATCGATGGCCGTGAGGGAAAAAAGCGCTCGAGCGCGAAGGAGAAGTGACATTGACTGCGGACTGGTCAGGAAGAACATCTGCTTGTGCCAGAAGGGAGACCCGACTCGGTCTAAAAGAGGGGAAGGCACCTGAATCAAGGGGAAGGGGAAGGCAGGTTCCTCTATCATATGTGGGCGCAAGAGGAATCGTGGACCGGGGAAAAGGGAGGGGGGCGCATCGCGTGCCGACTAAAAATGAAGAGGCGTTCCACGAAAAAAGTATCCTTCTCACTGAACTATGTCGGTGGAGAGGATCTCGACTGTCAGGGAAAACATTGGAAAGATCAGCAATATGAAAAAGGGTTGAAGAGAGGAAGCGACATCGACAGAGGAAGGGAAGGAGGGCTCGCATTCCAGAGGGAGCAATTACGAAAAAGAACTGAAGCGCGCCGCAGGGAAAAGAAGGAACCTGGTCGAAAAAAAGGAAAGGAGAACCCTGGTGTGGTGCACAGCACCGTTCGGGTGGAGAGGGGGTGGAACGACGCCCAAGGAATGGGGGGAAGAGTAACCTGCTCGGGGAGAGGAGGAGGGTCTTCACCTCAGAGAGGTCCAGTCCTCGATCGGGATGCCCGGCTCTTTCTATTAGGGAAAAAAGGGAGAGGGGAGGGCACGAGGTCGCCGGTTGTAGGGGAAGATGATCCTGCTCGACTAGGAGGGGAAGTCTCTGCGGACATCGGGAATGGGAAGGCGTTGCTTCCTTCCTGCGGAAAGAGAGGCGGGGACTGGATCTGTCGGGGGGGGGAAGGAAAGCACGCGGTCGTGACCTGCCTCGGCGTGCATCTAACGCTCATCCTTGGTTCGAGGAAAAGGAGGAATTGCTCTTTTAGAGAAGAGCAGCGCGTTGTATTTGGACAAGAGGGTGGTGGCTGAGTTAGAGACCAGCCTTTTTGAGAGAGGAAAAAGGCGGGGCGACGGCGAAGAGGTTCCCTAAAAGGACATCTCGACAGAGTGCAGGGCGGCCGGGGCGCGTCTGAGGAAAACATGTTGGCTCTGAAGAGGGGAGGGATGCTCTTCATCGAGAAGGGAAGGGGAAAAAGAAAAAAACAAACATCGCGCCAAAGGAAAAGAGAAAAGAGGCGCATTTCTCTCAAGAGAAAAAGGAAGAGGTTCCGAGCGCAGGGGAAATAGGGGAGGGGAGGAACGTTTACGCCTGAGAAAGCGGCATCGGGTAGCGTCCAATCAAGGAGGGGAGGAAAGGTGTCTCGCATCCTTTATCGAGAGAAAAAAAAAAGGAAACGGTATTCGGGAAGGGAAGGAAAGAAAAGTAATGCCTGCACGTAAAAGGGGGGGGGGGAGGTGGACGCTACCCGCTTCTAAAAAGAAGAAAAGGGGGGTAACGTTTCTCAAACCAAGGGGAGAGCTCTCACCTCGTAGAAGAGCGTTCGAGGAGAATCTCATGGGGGCTAGTTAGGGGGAGAACAACGTCTGCGCATTAAGAGAAGACGACCATGATTCAGAAAAGCCAACCGTTTTGCGAGGAAAAAAAACGGCCCGCCCTTGCGATAAGAAGGGGAAGAGGCCGTCCGAAGCCGGAGAAAAAAAGACGCGATCTACGCGAGAAGAGGACGGTCTCCATCGATAAAGAAAGTGCGGGGGAAAGTAACTTCACTCCAAAAGAGAGGGGCACGCCATACCGCGCCGGAAAAAATGAAAACAGCTCCCTTGGTCGCACAAGGGAGGGAAAAGGTAGCGGTTGACGAGTGAGGGAAGACACCCTGATCAGGTTCAAAAAAAGCGTTTAGAGTAAGAAAAGCCAAGATCCATTCCGGGGAAAAGGAGAAAGCAGCGTCCGGAAGAAACTAAAACGGAAACCTGACTCCTGTAAAAGAGAAAGGGCACCAGAATATATTCTGAGAAAGAAAAGCCGGAAAAGCACCCGGCGAAAGAGAATCCGCTCTCGATCCTAGAAGGGCCTCTGAGAGAAAGGACGCACGCTCATCGAGGGAAAGAGGGAGACGAGCCATAACCTAGCAGTGCAAACCGTGGAGTCTTAAAAAAAAAAAAAGTAAGAAAAAGGGAGAGGCACCATTCTTAAAAAAAAAAAAAAGGTAGACTACAGTTCCAAAAGGCGCTCTGTAAAGGATGGTATGCAAAGGGGGGGGGTCGAGGCTTGGATGGAGAAAAAGGAGGCCGGCGGTCAAGAGGTGAAAGGAAAAAACCCTGGAAAAAAAAGAAGTGGCTGCTCTCTCAAAGAGAAAGGTGGCTGTCATAAACGGACAGTCGAGACTATAAAAGAAAAGAACCCTCATGCGGGGAAGGGGGGAAGAGCGCCATCTTGGAGGGGACGATGTTCATCGGAGAAAAAAAGAGATGCGCCCGAATACTCAAAGGTCCACCACGCTGCGAGGACAGGGAAAGAGCGCGCCCCACTCGCTAAGCAATCTTTACGTAGAAAAAAGGGTCGGTGCTTGCCAATTTGTAAAAAGAGGAAACTCATCGGGGGAAACAGGATTTTCTGAACAAGGGGTCCGGGGGAAGAAAGTAACAAGGGAGTGTTCTGGAGGAATCTCTTTCCACCCTTCGACTGTCTCTGAGGAAACGGACGATCAGAGAACGGCATCAGCACTTGAGAGGAATCGTTGGGGAAAGGGATGAGGTTTGAAAAAAGGAAAAGGGAGGTGATGATGAGAAAAGCGCTTCCCTAGGGGCGCGTATGCATGCGTCCGGAAAGAGCAGAAAGACTTCATAAAAGAGGGAGACCGAGCGCAACCCTGACATGGGGAAGAGGGTCCACGAAGCGCGGATAAGGATATCGGGCTGGTCGCGTATGTAGCAGGAAAAACTCAGGAAACCTTCAGAGGGGGCAGCAGGGCTCGAAGTACTAGGGGTGCGTGCAGCCCGTTCAAAAGAAACGCAGCAGCGTGAGGGTGCCGCTCGACTGGGAAAAGCTTAAAGGGAAGGGGCTTCGGGAGAAGAGAGGAGGAGGGTTGAATTAGAATGAAAGAGGAAAAAAGAGGTCAAGGGTTCCCCCGGGGGGTCTCAACTTTCTCCTTCCATACCTTCCCTGGTAATGGGAAATGGTCTACTCTCTTTTGATTGGTCTGCTTTCATTATCTTCCCCGCATTCCTCCCAGATTAGTAAATTCCACGGAAGAGCACTCCCTACGCCGTCGCACCCGCGAAAAAGTTTAATAACTTTAAACCAGAAAAAAAAAAAAATACCGCACCCTTTCAGAGAGCTCTTATCCTCCGCAGAAAATAGGCACTCTAGAAGAGAGGAACGTCGTTATACAGGAAAGCGAGGTCCTCTGGGAAAAGGGGAAGCTCTTTCCGCGCAGTGTATGAGAAAAGGAGGAAATAGTTCTTTACCAACATGATCCTGCTTAGGGGGGCCAAGAAAAAAAAAGGAAATGTATTTAGGAATCTCCGGATAAAAGAAAGCCCCTGTAAGCATGGTAAGATGCTCCTTCCACATACGGGAAGGGGGGATGTCCCTCCGCGCAAGCGCAATCCTTGGAATGAGAACGAGAACATCTCGGGGGGGGTTTTTTCGGCCTAAGGAGAGAAATTATAAGTGATAGAAAATCCTACTTTATGAGGAAAAGCGTCGAGGCAAGGAATCTTGCAGGCTACAGGGAAAGAGGAACGAACTGAAAATGGACTTCGTGTGCAAAATAGTCGTGGAGGGGAATGCCGGGGAGGGACGCGCTCACAAAACCGCTGCGCCGAAACAATGGTGAGGAAGTGCTTCGCAGAAAAGACAAGGTACACGCCCGAGCCCGAGGGGGAGGCTACTCTTTTTCTCTAATACCTACAACTACCTGTAAAAAATGGAACAAGTTCGCAGCTGAGAAAAAAAAAGGAGGTCTTAGAAGGGAGAAACCCCTCAGCTAAACCGTTTGTCAACTGCATCCAGACCTCCCTCAGAGGGAAAAAAGCAGAAGCGCTTATAGCGGAGGGAGAAGGTGGCCTGCCGCGATAGCGGGGGGAAAAAAAAAAATTTCTCCAGGAAATCCTTTTGCGGGAAAGGAAAACAGCGCAACGCTCACGAGCTTGAACGCTTGGAGAGGGCGCCTGGAACGCGAAAAAAGGGGATAGCTCCAGGAAGCGCCCGCCTCCTATAAACAGTCAGGGGGGGAAAAAAGCCTCATATGTGAAGAGAGGGGGCCCGGCACGAAAGGGTCCTTGATGTAGCCTTCGATCGCTGGGAGGGGGGGAAGAGTCAACAGCTGCGATAAGAGAGGAAGGTCGTCACCTTCAAACAGAAGTTCGCCATCAATTGTTTTAACCTGAGAAATTCCTGTCGCGGATGAAGCGTCTATTTAAAGAGTTGAGGAAGCGCGCCTGGAGTGTCCTAGTTGGGAGAAAGCAATCGCTGTCATCATGGAGAACAGCATCGTGGGGAAACCAATGGTTTCGAAGAGGGGTGAACCCTCTTGAACAGGGGGGAAGGGGGAAGAAAAAAATACATTTTTTGGGGGAGCTACAGTTAATTCGACTGGAGAGTGGGAGGACCTCGGAGGACTGGGGACGTTCAACCATAATAAGTCAGCATGAAAAGCAATTTATCTTCAGAGGCAGTCCTGAAAAAAAAAATGAAGACTTTTTGGAAGGGGGAAACCGGCCATCACGAGGGGGAGAGGGGGTCCACTAAACCTAACGTGAAAGACTTCACCGAAAAAAATAGAAAGAAGCCCGCTCTATGGGAAGGAAGGCTCGGAGGGGGAAAGACATGGCCGCGCAAAAAAACATCGGCAGTGACAGAAAACCAGAAGTATCAGAAAAGTCCTGGAACCGAAAGGAGAGGGCCCCAAAAGAGAAAAAAAGAGGCATTTTCTAGAAGAAACGGCGTACACCAAAGGGAAAGGGGGGAAAACCTTCTCCTGGCAAAAGAACTCGGTTTCACAGACGAAATGCCTTTTCGGAAACGTCGTCCTGTCAAACAGGAAAAAGTAGGAGAGAAGCTATCTTAAAAAAGATCGTGTAATCAATAGAAAAAAGAAGGACTCAAGGCGCAAGCAAAAGGGGTCGCCTTTCTAGGGGAGGACCGGACTTGGCTACTAGGAGGAGAAAAAAAAAGTCGCTGTGTAGGAGGGGGCGTCACGAAGAAAGAGGCAGCCTTCGGGATGCCGCTTGAGGGAAGAGTATCAATTGAGCCGAGGTAGGAAGAGCCCTTCAGCCCCATTAAAAAAGCCGTCTCCCGTGCGGAAGTAAATCTTCCTCAGGGGCCGAACGTCATTGCCGGACGGGCTCTACCCGCTCAGGGGGCAAGGATTTTCTGAAGAAATCCGCGCAGAAAAAAAAAAATAGAACGGATAATCTCGCCAAGTTTCCGCAAGAGGGACGCGCATCGGGACGCAGTCAGGAACTGGGGGGGGAAAGAGACAGACAAATCGCAGAAAGGCACGCGAACAGATCCGAAAAAGCTGTAGCCTAAGTGGGGTAACTTGAGAGGAGCGTTGTTTGGGAAAGAGATGAGCAGGAAGGTCTCCGGAGGGAAACTCCCTCCCAGGTAGGGGAACCCCTCCGAAAGAGGGAGGGGGGAAATCGAAAAGTTCCCTTCTCAAGAGGGCCTCGATATCAAAAAAATCCAGCGCCTCAAAACGAAAGCCAAGGAAAAGTGGGTATGCGGCAGAAGAGGAAAGTCGTAAAAGGAAGCTTACATATCACCGAGGGCCGGGCATACTCAAGGCGCTAGAAGGCACTTCGCGGAGTGAAAAAGGTCTTGGTCGGCGTGGTGGGGGTCGAAGATAAGCAGGCTTATCCGGGTCGATCAAAATGGAAAGAGTGGGGGAAACACAAAGTCGATCTTGGACCATTTTTGCACGGGGAAGAAAGGGCGTCTATGGTGGGAGGAAAAAGAGGAACGTCGCATGGCAGAAGGGGGGAAACCCTGGGTCTCTCGTCTCGACAGTGTCGTCAATCAAAAGAATCGTCACAAAAAGGGAACTATCATCCGCGAATCCGCATGTCCGAAACCTGCACCCAAAAAGCGAGCGGGGGGGGGCGACACGCCAGGATCACACGCGCTGTGGGGAAATGAGGGCAGAACCTTAACTGGGGAAAGACATGGATACCAAGAGAATACGGGGTACACAGAAATAAAGGGAAAGCCCAAGAAAGAGGAAGGGTTCAAACCTTTGACATCCCTCAAGTAAAAAGGAAGAGCGATGATAAGGAAAGGAAGAGCGGTGTTATGGCAGGAAGGACTTTTCTTATTTTGGAAAAGACCGACATACCTGATCAAAAAAGGAAGGTCACGAGAGAGGACCATTATACCCCGCCCTGCCCTATAAAAAAGAGAAGAAAAATCTGTCCGCGGGGGGGCCGGGGGGAAAGACTCTCGTATTGTTATTTCTCTGAGAGTCTTAAAGGAGGGGGGAAGGCGGCTACGGACAGGGGGCTACAACCATCACTGAAAGAAAGGCGTCGTGGGGAGGAAGTCTTCATCACTTCATAAAGCTTCTAGAAACGCCAGCGTCATAGGAAAGAAAAGAGGGGAAAGTCCTCTACAGAGAAAAGGGCTCTCTCAACTGCTGGGGGCAGCGCTCGGTTGTTTTTATGTTTAGCGGGAAAAGGGGTAAAATCTAGTGGGGGAGCCACCTTCAGGCTTTCCGGAGAGGGAATTGAATGGCTCGACTTCCCAACCTCTCGCAGAGAAAAAAACACCAACACCTTATGAGGAGGAGAAAAATCTCATCAGTAGTCTCTCCAAAAGCTTGTACGTGCAAGAACCTTAGGGGAGGGGAGACCCTTAGGCTATCATCTCACTGAAAATGCATCACGAATCACCTGAGAGTGTCTCCTGACAACCCGCTTGGGCTCGCGAAAAAGTCTATGTAAGGACTCTCCTCTGCGGGGGACGCTGTCCGTAGGGGGGGTCGGATCGATTCATGATTTCTGAACGCTTCCATATCGGGGAGCCTTTTGGGTTTGGGGCGTTTTGTCAAGGTTGTTGGGGAGGCACGTTCGACCCTCGCTATCACACTCAGTGAGGAAAAGCTCCCGAAAACCAGTATCCTGCAAAAAGCGTCGTGAAGATGGCATCGAGCGCCATAATCTCTAGGAAAGGGTATCGAAAATTTATCAGTGGTAGACTCTCTCTTTAAATGGAAGGGTGAGATGGATCCCTTGAATTTCATGTCTTCCAAAAGAAAGAGTGCAGCCTAACACCGAAGAGGACTATCCGGCTCTGCAGGCGGGGCAGGAACAGGTTGAACCTGCACGGAATGGGGGGCTGTACCGGGTTCTTAAAGGGGAGGGGACCCCTATATGTTGAAAAAGAGAGACCGGGGTGGAAATTAATGGAGTTCATTTAGGGAAGTTCACGAGCAGGCGTCTCCAACAAATAGATTGCCTTGGAGAAGGCACTGCCAGGAAAGGGCTGAAGAAGCGGAACTGGCAGGTAGAGAAAAACTGAAGAAGCGTGTCAGAGAAGGAGAAAAAAAAAAAAAGGTCTCAAAAAACTGCTCTGAAAGGACGTCACAGAGACAGACCCCTCTCCTAAGGGGGGGAGGCGATTTTCTACGCCGATAGAATTCGGGGGGGGTGCAAAACGATACCTTCTCAAAGAAGATCATCGGGGCGATATCTCTAAAAAAGAGTGTTCAAAAGGGAAGGACTGATCAAAACTCAGAAGGAGGCTAGCGGGGAGGAGGAAGAAATGGCTTCTTGAAGCTGCGTCTCGATCCTGAGAGATGAATTCGGCGAAAGGGGGCAAGAAGCATTACACTTAAGGGGGAGGGAATTCGGCGATGGGGAGAGGGGTGAGCTATATCTCTCACGATCTAGGGAAGAAGATGCTCGTCAACGAGGATTGGAGGGGAATTGTCTATCCTAAGGGAAAGGGAAGAGGGAGAAACTTCCCTCTACATTATGAGGAGAAAGACAACCGCTTCCTATGACGAAGGGGTTACAACATATTAAGTCGGAGGGAAAAAAGAGATCTTCTCTCTTACCATTAAAAAAGAATCAAACCTTTCGAGGTCAGCGTCGATTCCGGGAAAAGAACCTTTTCTGCAGAAACGATGCTCCGGGTCACTCTGGAGGACTAATCCGGATTATGGGGGAAAGGTCATTATCGGGAGAAGGATCATTCCCTTGCAAGAAAATCTTTCATAGGGAACCTTTGGGACCTTCCATGACGCGGGGGAAAATGCCTCCTATTTACTAGCAGCCGAAAAACGTCTATACTGACGTGGGGGGAAAAAGGCTTGCCATGGAGCGCCCTGAAGGTATCGCATGTCATCTTAACCGGAACAATCATGCAAAAACTCATGTAAAAAGGGGAAGATCTTTTCTGAGGGAGAATGTTCGCAGGAGGGGAAACCCCTCCCTCCTAGATCTCTAAGAAAAAAAAAGGCCGAAAAAGTCGACCATTGTAGCTGGTGAAAAGACTTTGTCTGAAAAAGGGGAAAAAAGGATCTAACAAAAGAGGAGAGGGGAAGAATCTTTCAGGGGGGGGGAGGGAAGGGAGGAACGTCAGAAGAAGTACATTACCACCAGTCTGTTGGGAGGAAGGGTTGACAAACGGTTCCGCCAGGGCCGGTAGGAGCCAAGCGTTGCAAGCCTGGGGCGCTACGTTGACTCGTTTCCTGGAGAATCCGGTCGAGGGGGGTGGGCAGGAAACGGAAGCTCGAGGGGGGGCGCTGTGGCATGAAGTACCTCCAAAGCCTTGACCTGACCAGGGGGAAGGGCCGCGGTTCTAGGTGACGGAAAAGATTGGAAGAAGGGGTTGGACCGATATTGGACCTCAAGCATGCCGTGGTCTCTTTCAGGCCATCCACTTACCTTTTTTTTTGGCGGAAGGAAATATTCCCTTTTCTTAACCAAGGCCGTGCCATGAAGAAATTCTTATTTGAGGGAACCACTTCCCCTTAAAGTGCCAAGGGTACGAAGACGTAGGTTCCTGGGCCATTACCGGAACGCCACCCTTGTCTATTTCAAGGTTCAAAAGCAAAGCCCCGACGAACCCAGTTCCTTGACACTGCTTCTCCACTCCAGGGTTTAGATAGATCGAAAGGCGTGACTTTTTAGTATAGAATCCAGGATTTGAGTAGGGCGTCCCCTCTCGGAGAGGAGGTGGGGGATTGGCCGCGCATCGGGTCTTACATGCAGCTCTATGCTTCTCTCGCCTGCCGAAAAGGAAAGCGCGATTCAACCCAAGGAAAAGGAAGCGTATGCGGGGGGGGGCTCGAGGAGGTGGCAGAGAAAAAAGGGCGTTCAGGGCGACCGGCAAGCAAGATCCGGCTGTTGGCTCTAAAAGAAACCACACCGACCCGCGCTCAATTCAAGCCGAAATCACGGACCAAGTTTGAAAAGGGGACATGCCTGATGTAACCTTGATTCGCAATACGAAGAAGATGATCGCGGGGGGGGCCTCGTCGAGAAAAAAAGACCCCGCTGTGGAGGGGGAAAAAAACGGCCGGCAGCAAGAGAAAAGATCGTGCCCCAGAAACTGGGGCCTATGGCATCACGGAAGAGAAAGGATTTGAACGAGAGAACGCTCCGAAAATTCCATTCGAAACGCTTCAGCAGGCGTGTTCCACGGGAGGGGTGGGTAATCCGGGAGAAGGAGGTGATTCTTATGAACTCACGACTTCTGCGGTGACGCTTCTATACGGGGGGGACGGTTGGGATTCATCTTTATGGGGAACATTCCTCCTTCCGAAGCGACGCTTTCTGAGGAGTTTTCCAGGGGGACTGAAGGGGCCTTGCGCAATGTTTCTCGGAGCAGAGGTGATTGGGGGAAAAAAGAGCCGATCGGAGACTCCCGCAACGCGAGGCAAAAATCATTTTGGAGGAAGGTCATCGGGGTAAAGATGGGGGCGGGGCTGGATTAGAGGGTAGTACTAAGGGAAACCGTCTACGAAGGGTCACTGAGAAGGAGAGTCGGGAAGGAGCCTCCCAGCCACCCAAAGGGGAAGTCTGGTTCTCACGCTGGGCCACTGGGAGCGGTGAGTGGGCCCTAGAAAGGGAGTATGGAACGCTACGAGAGAGGGGGGGCCTGCACAGTTGGCCTCTGCGTCAGTCGGAGGACTGGCCGGTCTTTGCTACGGGAATCCACTCTCTTCAAAAAAAGCCGGGTTCGCGGGAAAAAAGAAAAAAGTGGTGCGCTCGCGAGGGGGGGGAATGCAAGGGACCAGGAGCTCCAGGAGAGGCCCTCTGATTTGACGGGAGGGGAGGCTCACAAGGTCCACCAAGAATAGTGCGGGGGTGCCCTTCCGAGAGGATCATCGGATGCCATTTGCGGGTGAGGGGTTCTCGGAAAGGTCGAAGGTACGCGAAAAAAACGGGGGGAGGAATTCTTCTGAAAGAAGTTTCGTAAAGGTGACCGCGGAGTGGGATATGGAGAGATGATTGGAGGGGAAGTGTGCAGGAGGTAGGGGGATGGAGAGAAGGGAGGGCTCGTGGGCTAGAACGTAGGGGCCTCTCGTGCGGGACCCCCCGGAATCCGGCCGATACGGAACAGAGCGGGCCAAGCCCAGGGGAACCCTCGAAACTACCCCACCTTACATGACTCTCGGGGCGCCCCCCGTCGACTCTCCCTTGGCCGGGAGTAACACCCGAAGCCACCGCCCCCCCAAAACGAGTCCCCTCGATCCCACCATAGAACTACACACGAGGCATACACCACGAGGGGCTGCGCGGACACCAACCGCCGCAAGACCAGACGGCGAATCCCCCCACCGTACACAAGGACAAATAAGCAACAACCGGGAAGCCCAGCCACGGTAGCCACAGCGCGGAGCCCCACCCTGAAGCACCGTGTAAAGCGGTTGGTGCGGACCCCGAAACCCAGAAGCGACTCCGCGGTGTCCCAAGGAGCCCGGGGGACCGCACACAAATGGAACCCATCGCACGCCACCCTCGGATACACGTCCCGTGAGCCAAGACGGGCCCAAAAGCCGTGAACGCCGGTCCCCCGCCCGGACCGCAAGAATGTTCCCACGGGCGGTCCCCTCCCCCCCCTCCCTCGACTGCGCCGAACACAGACCACACCAACAACCGTACCCCCAAAACTACCCCCGCTAACAATCCAGATGCCTGCACCTGGCGGCCTCCAGCGCGGCCCTTCGGACCCCCAGCGCCGAAGGCGTTGGGTACCGGGGGGGGGCGGTAGGGGTGCCCCCCGCGCCCCACCGGGCCCCCCCGCCCCCACGACATCGAGGCGCTAAGGACGGCGCTGTCCCCAGTGGAATCAGGCCCGCGTGCGATCCACTGCCTCCCCAGTCGGATGATTCCCCCCATCCCCAAAACCTCGACACAGAAGACCCAAAGCCGGCAGGAGGACGTCGAAAGATCGACGCGCAGTACGCCACAGTCTGCCCGCGCGCGGCCGCGCGGGATGAGGGGGCGGCTCGGCACCGGGGCGGAAGACTGTCCCACCCCAGCCTCCACACACCGTACGTGGCGTGGGGGCTGGAGGGAGAAAGGGACGGATGTAGGCACCCCCGCAGGCCCTGCGACGGTGGAGGGGGCGAGGCCGGGAGGGGAAGAGGAAGCTGGGGGCTAGGGTGGGGGAGGTGAGGGGCGGGGGGGGCTAGGGTGGGAGGGGACCACTAACGTTTGCTACCCCCCTCTGGGCCCTCAGGCCTGTCCCCGAACTCACGCGGCATCTCCTACCGAGTCTTGGTAAACCACGACCTCCTTCTGCAGGAACGCCGTACGGAAAGGAGCGTGTGGAACACAGGTGGTCTCAAAATCAGTAAAAATCGGAGGGGGTGTTGCAAAAGGGGCCCAGTCTCAAGAGGGAATAACTAGAGAATGCGATTCATAGCAAGAAAAGGAACCAACGTATTCAGCGAGAAGTATTCCGATCAGATACGGCGCTCCCTATGAAAAATACCATACACTCGAAGAGCTTTTTTCAACGCTCTTGTAAGGAACAGTGGCCGGGGGGGCTACGGGCTCGGGAGGGGGGGTTTCTGGATGGAGATGAAAAAAGTAATGGGGTTCGAAGAAGCGCTCTAGTACGCAAGGGGGATCAGCCCATCACAGGGGGCTGGAGCATTGACAAAAGTCATGGTCGCCCGTCTCCAACGAATAGCAGGGAAGCCACGTGCTTATGCGAGGGGCACGATCCTGCGGACATTGCTTAAGACGCTCGGAGCTAGGCTGAAACCTCTGTTAAAAGGGAGAGAAGGATGAAGATTCCCGTGTTCCACATCCCCTTAATGACACCGATGAGTCCGAATCAGAGAAAACTTTCAAGAACATGAAGGGGCTCTTATCCGATGAAAAAATATTCTCTTTTTCGAGGGGGGAGGACAGAAATTGTTTTTGAGAGAGATCTCTTGCGGGGGCCCCAAAAATCGGCGTGACTAAGGGGAACAGTCTCTGGCCACGAACGATGAGGCCGACCTTCAAACCATTACGGGGGTTCAGGGGAGGGGTAGATAAGGGAAGGGGGGGCCTCCACATTTCGAGGGGGGAGATAAAAAATTTGGAGTCCTTGTTACGAAGTTTCTCCGCGAAAATCTGTACCGCCGTGGAGTCTCGCTGAAGACCGAGCAAGCGGCTAAAAAAAAAGATAAAAAAGGGAAAAGGGGACCTGGAGGGGAAGGGAGGGTATCGGAAAAGGCCTAGTCTCAAAAAGGGGAGTGTTTGGTGCTCCGGTTGGGGAGAAGTTCTTGCAGGGGGAGGACATGCTCGGGGCAGGAAGGTCTGCAAAGGGAGGAGATGGTCAAGAAGGAACCTAGGGAAGCTTTGCTAAGGACGTTCAGAGGGGGGGGGCTTCCTATGGGGAGAAGGGGGGGGGTTCTTCTTCACGGCAGTGGGGGGGAGAAGAGCTACTATATAGTCTGGGAAGGCGCTTCTGGGAAAGAGGAACGTGGATTGGCGGAAAGGGGGCCTACTGGATCTGGGAGGTGAATTCGTACAGCTTCAGGGTCTTGAAAAAAGAAAATGCCAGCTCAACCAAGAAAAATTGCTTGGGATAAGAGGAAAAATTGCTCTTTCAGAGGGGATCTCGGGCGCGGGGAGGGAGCAACTGAAGGGGGGGGAGACGGGGAAGGGGGCTACGAGACAGCGGGGATCGGATGGAACGGGGGGAACTGTGCTCTGCCGGCTGAACCTAGGAGAAAGGCATCCGCGCCAGGAGGGAGAGACTTTTCTGGCCGGGCGCGGGAAGGGTGCGTAACAACCACTTTTGGCGGCTAAAATTCTTTTCGGGGTGACTCTTCACGGAACGAACGCGTGGGGAAGAGAGTGCCACCTGGGCCTACGGCCCACTTCCTGCCCCTTCTCCCAATACGACCGTCCCGTCTTCTCCGATGTTCCTGAGACGGGAGACGGGGCGGGATCTGGTGAGAAAGAGATGATACTTTCTAAGCCTTCGGGTATCGCCAATGGGAGTGCGGAACAGGGCACAAGAGGTGCAAAGCGCCATACTGTAAGAGGGGGAAAAAAACGGGATGAATGGAAAATATGGGAAAAGATTCCTTCTCCGCCATTGCATTGAACAGAGAGAGAAGTATCACTATCAAGCAGGTTAACAGCAACCAAAGAAAAATCCCGAAGCGGGGCAACCTCTGTAAACTTGGGGAGAAGGAAAAGAATCTCCTCCTTGGGGCGAGGTCGAAAGAGGGAGTTAAGAGCAGAAACAAAGCGCAACAGTGTTGACGACGGGGGGGGGAGGAAAGCACGCCCTGCGACGGAGAGATGACTTCGTCGCCGAGGAAAGACGGCGATAGACTTCGCACCCGGCGGGGGGGAGCCATCGAAAAAAAGGATCGAGACCGTGTAAAACGGGTTAGCCGCCCCCAAGAACGGTGCCTCCATAACAACGAGCAGAGGAAGGAAACCGCAAGGTTCTAAGGGAGGTAGGACTTTTGACGCGGTGAGTGATCAGGTTCCCTACCGCGTGAAGGAGAAAAAGGCAACCAGAAGAAGAAATAAAAAGCACGCTCGCAGAGCGGGGGGAAGGGGAAGACCAGGCCTAAAAGCACCCTCATATAGTCGAAGAGAAACAGACCGGAAACTACCCGGCGAACCCTAGGTGCCAAGCCCGCGCTGGGAAAAGAACCTTCCGGGAGGACCACGCGGCCCTCCTGGACGGTCATAATAGAGGTGAAATCCCATGCCGATCAGAAGCAGGAGCAAGCGCACCATAAAGGGGAAGTAGGTTCCAAAAATAAAACCACAGAAAGTCACCCTAAAGATTCATAGGAAGGAAAAGGTCCTTCGGGAGGTAAGCAGAAAATTCATTCCATGGGGGAAGGACTGATTCCGGGGGGAGGAAGGAAAAGGACTTCGGTCGATGAAAAAATGACCTCTCAAACACCGGAAGGCGCGGGCTGAATCGTCGGAAAAAGCTCCCAGTGGGTTTAAAGGAGGAGGAGATCTCCTCCCTGAGAAGCCCTCCATTCGTTTAATGGAGGATACCATCGTTTCGGGGGAAGACTGGGACAGATTCAGTCTCTTGCGACCGAGGAAATAGGAAGTTCGGGGGGACCAAATTCTATCCTGAGAGAAATGGGGGGGGGGGGGGGGGGGGGGGGGGGGGGGGGGAGGGTGGGTAGTGGGGGGTGATAGGTCCCTCTCAACCCTTCCTCGTGAATAGAAAAGGGGGGGGAAATGGTATGCTTGGAGAGGAGTAGGGTGGGGAACGGGGAGGTGCTTTTCTCCCCTCAATGGAAGAAAGTGTTGACACCCGCTCATGGATGAAAAAAACAGATTTTTTCGAGAAAAGCATCCATTAACTTTTTGAAGTGAGAGAATCTAGACTGCACGAATTACACCCGGAAAGAGAATCCAGCCGCGTGAGAGGAAGAAAGGTTGTATTGGCCGTTAGGAAAATGGGGTTGCCCTGATCATAGAAAAAGGGATTGAATGCTGAGACCCACGCAGTAAAAAAAAGGCCCGCCCGAGGATTCCGCCAAAGGAAGAAAGCAGAAAGAATTCTAAGCCTTACAAAAAAAAAGCCGGTGACGTGGGAAGGGGGGGGGGGGGGGGGGGGGTGGGGGGTGGGGGGAAGAAGGGGAGGGAGGAGGGGGGGGGGGGGTGGGGGAGGGGGTGGGGGGAATGGGGGGATAGGTGGGGGGGGGGGGGATAGGAGGTGAAAAGGGTGTGTGACGAGAAGTCCCCCTCGACGCGGATCCACCAAACAGCTCCTCCGGAGAAGCATGGTAGACGTGGTATTATAAGGAAAACGCCCTCCCCCGCGAGGAAATCGCCTTTCTCGAAGTACTCGTGGGGGGGGAAGGCAAGTTCCCAAGGAAAACAGAGTATGGTGCACGAATCGCCTGGTCAAAAGGGAAGCACTTCGGTCGGAAAAGGGGAAAATACTGCGGAGGAAACGTAAGGCATTCTCCAGGGGGAGTTGTAGAGGGGGGTCATTCACCTTAACAGCTAGTGAAAAACGCATCGCGAAAGTCGAAAGGTGTCCTCACGAGTAACACAAAACCGCACCTGGCAAGGAAGAGATCCGAGCGCAGCACAAGCAGAAAGAAAGAAAGGGTTGAACCGGCTTAGACAGATACACTAGAGGATCATCTAGAGGGGGATCAAGAAGTCCTAAGTGGGAAAAAAAGAGATACCTAAAAGTAGAAAGATGGGTGAACAGAGACAGTATCCTTTCTGAACCTGAGCCGTATAAGAAAAAAAGGCAAAGGGATTTCTTCAAGCGAGGGACTATCTGCTACGACTGGGGACCTCACATGAAGTATTTCGACGGCCAAGAAAAGGGTGCTCCTGTCGAAAAAAAAAAGCGCCACGGATCTAGAACCTCTCGGATTGTGTTGGATTGGCGGGCGCGCGGGAGCATGGGGCGAGGCGCGGGATCTCAAAATACAAGCTCTTCTGACTGTGGGGACCCAGACTTCCGAATCGACTTGAAGAGGGAGCCAAGACTCGGGAAAGGAGAATTCCAACTGCGTGGAAGGGCCGGGCGGCTCGAAGGGTGGCGGCGCGGCAAGGAAAACACCGGGATGGTCTAAGGGAGAGGGATCGAAAAGAATGACCTTTACACCGAAAACAGGGCCCACGAACGTGAAGATATAGAAGAAGGAAGAAAACCTCTCACGAATGGAAAGAAAGGAAAAAAAGGTATCTCATCGCGAAAAAAAAAAAAAAAGACGTCGTTTACGGTACAAAGAGAAAAAAAAGGACCTCAAAGGCCGAAGACCAATTTCAAAGGAAAGAAGAACACGAGGACCAAAGGCTGTCTCGGAGTAGCAGGTTGTTCCGAGAGAGGCCAAGGGTCACTTCTCGAAGGGACCATAGGAAAATCTTGCACCCAGCGAAAAAAAAAAACGATCGCGTTTCCCGATAGTGAGGGGAGCGTCGGGATTGGCAAAGGAGAAATTCTCTTTCCAGACGCCTTACGAGAGCAAAGCCGCAGGGGGAATAATCGACGAAGAAAGGAGGACGGAATCAAAGATGCCCTTTCTCCACTTTCATGGGGAGAAGAAAGGCAGGACGCTTTTCGTTGGTGAAGGGAGGAAAACAAGCGCGATCGGCTGAATTTCGCAAAGGGAAAGAAGTCTCAGCTGAGAAAAGAAACGAAGTAGAATTTTTATACAGGGAAGAGGTCCATCCTGAAGGGGGAAAAGAAATTTTTCCGGGGCGGGAAGGGGAAAGACGAGAAGCTGCTCTGGAGGGTCAAGTGGGTCCTTCGAAAAGAAGGGGCAATTCGACCGCAGAAGGACCATGGCGGTGGAAAGAATGTCTTGACCCAAAATGTTGCCGGGGGGGAACAGGGCCAGGAAGGAAGGGTATTCAATACTGGGGGGAGGTCACGCGGGGGGGGCCTTTCAAACTCAAAGAATCCGTCGTCAGAATTTATCCGGGAAGAAGGCAGTCCGCAAAAAGGAAGAAAAAGGGAAGGGGTTACGTACCCCGGGTAAGAGGGGAGGGGCAACTCTCGGTCCAAGGAACGAAAGACGTGAAGTCACCTCTCCTCAACCAACACACGAAACACCTAACCCAAGGACCGGATCTATTTCAGGTCGAGGGAGAAAGAAAAAATCCACCACAGCGCCCGGAAAAAGGAAGGGGAGGCACACCCGACGGGGGTCTGACCAGAACCGGAGACCAGTAATCGACCGAATCTTCACCTGAGAAAGGGAGCGCCCGTCTTCGAAAGAAAAGTATAAAAAAAAGGGCAAAGACCTCGGAAAAAGAGACGTGAAGGACGACAGCTTCGAGGAAGAATAATAAGTGGAAAACTCTCTCGAGGGGAGAGGAGGAGGAGTTTAAATCATGCGGCGGGGGCAGCCTCAAGGCAGAAAAAAAAAACTACATGGAGCCAAAATGCTTCCTTGCGGGGAGGAAAGTAGCATGTTTCTCTGCGGGAACATAGCGGCACTAAACATGCTTAGGCCTGAGCCCTGGTGGGCAAATGACTGGAGTTAAGGAGGGGATCTCATTATAAAGAGAAGAAGAAGATCCTGCCTGAACATCGGAAAGACGTCCCTTCAGGGGGGGAGGATTTATTAAATCGGAAATTTTCCCCCTCCCGAGGAAGGCCGTTCCTTAGACCCCTGAGGGGGGGGTTAAAAAAGAGGGGAGGGCTTCGCGGATCAAAGAAAGAAGAGAAAAAATATAATCGCTACTTAGAAAAGGCTGGTTCGCCACCTCGAAAAAAGAAGGACCAGAGCATTAAAGAAAGAAGGAATTCCTGAATCCGCCAGACTTTATGCAACAGGGGCCCTAGCCGTGGAAAGCTCGCGACAGATAAGGAAAGGAGAGCCGCGCTGTCCGCCGAAGCGGGTTGTCACTGTGCAGGGAAGGAGAGTTGTTTCGTGACTGAGGGGGAAGATTCCGGACCCCGAAAAAAAAACTCTGGAATCCGGCCACAGAAATCGATTGACCAGAAAAAAAAAGAGCAGCCCGGGAGAGCCAAGAGCAAGAAGCACCAGGCCGCCGCTGGGCGCAACGCCCATCACTGGGGAAAGCAAAGGGCCTGGAGCAAGGGAAAAAAAAGGTAGGGAGCCTCCGTCGGGAAAAAGAATGCTGCTCGCTGAAGAGCCCTCCGTAAAGGGGAGGAGGAAGCATGGCGGTTAGGGGGGGGTCCTATATAGCGGGGAAAGGGAATCGGATCTTGACGAAGGAAGCTCTGCGCGTTACAAGTCGATCTTGCAACCCTGAAAGAAACACAGAAGGGGGAGGCGAAAATTTTGATGGATCGGTGGGTGTCTCAGTGGGAAGGGATGAAGGGGTGGGAGCCCTAGAAAAGCTTCTAGGAAGAAAATGCCATTTTAACGCGATAAAAAAGCGACCGCAGAAGGCAGGCAACTGTAAGGGGGTTGTGGGAAGCCCGATTATAAACACGCTTGAAGAATCAGGACCCTTTGCGACAGGGAGGGGAAAAAATCTAGTTGATCCCACCTTATCTGTGTAACAAGAAAGAGGACCGGGGGGCCGGAAGAGAACTTTTTCAAACCGGTTTCAAAAGGGCAAGGGAAAAGAGTCCGGCATAGCCCCCCCAAAGTTCGGTTGGGTTATTCTTGCAAGAGCGTTGGAGGGGGAAAAAGAATACCGGATCATGGAGAGCAATACTTCATTTAAGGAGAGGAAGGAGAAACGGACCTTTACTCAGCCACGCTCCTGCGAGGGGAAGGGAGGTCGCCAAGAGGGTCAAATGAAAAGAAGAGGGGTACGTATTGAAGTGGAGGGGGTCTCGGAGGGGAGGAAGGAAAGATGGATCGACAAAAGAAGGACTAAGCCTCAACAGAACAGGAGGAGGGGGGGGAGGGGGAGAATACCTGAGGGGGGGGAGAGAGACACAATCCCTACTACAGAGGGAAGGGGGGTGGAAGCGACAAATTAGAGTCCTCCCCTCTTGTTGAGGATCAGCAGTCTGGGTCTTGCTGGGTCGGGTGTCTCTCGCGGAAAAGAAAGTCATGTTCTTGCCTCGACCTGGGATGGAAAAACGCC